>LFIK01000842.1_pt1 | contig 23447 bp, 20 predicted proteins | sample 643401 | NCBI WGS metagenome assembly LFIK01 (sample SAMN03777447, study PRJNA286221) | soda lake metagenome | biome: soda lake; feature: Kulunda steppe; material: water; isolation source: sample T5-Br brine of Lake Tanatar-5 | place: Russia: Kulunda steppe | collected 2010-07
ACCGCCAGCGCGATTATCGAAGTCTGATTTCGAATGATCATCAGTCGTGGTCCTCCCTTTTTGTTTGTCCGCTTTTTGCGGCCTCATGCCACCTTAGACCCCCGTTTGGTTTTTCTCGGGGGACGCGGACGGCGCAGCTTGGCGGCGATGTTGATGTTGTATTCAGCCCCCATCGCGCACGTCCTACGAATGTAAACGTTACCATCGTAAGGAAATTGCTGTCCAGCCCGGTATTACCTGCAATTTCATTTCGTCGGACAAGAGGGCGACAAAAAAGGGGCGGCGCTCCGAAATCGGAACGCCGCCCCTTCTGCAACGATAAGAGTTGGCCCTAACGCGGTTCGCTCGCCAGCCCTTTGAACAAGCAATAGCACGCGCCCAGTAGGACAAGCGCAAACGGCAGACCGGTCGAGACCGCCATGGCCTGGAGCGCCGTCAAGCCGCCGCCGAGCAACAGCGCGATCGCCACCAGCCCTTCGAAGGTGCACCAGAACACCCGCTGCGGCAGCGGCGAATTGACCTTGCCGCCGGCGGTGATGGTATCGATCACCAGCGAGCCGGAATCCGACGAGGTCACGAAGAAAACGATCACCAGGAAGATGCCGATGAACGAGGCGATGGCCGTCAGGGGCAGTTCCTGAAGCACCATGAAGAGCTGCAATTCCAGAACCGCCCCGGTAGCGCCCTCATACCCATCGACCAAAAGCTGGGTGATGGCCGTGCCGCCGAAAGTGGTCATCCAGAAGATCGACACAAAGGACGGAATGATGAGAACGCAGGTGATGAATTCCCGAACGGTCCGGCCGCGCGATACCCGCGCAATGAACATGCCGACGAACGGCGACCAGGAGATCCACCAAGCCCAATAGAAGGTTGTCCAACCCTGGCGGAAATTATCGTCGGTTCGGCCGATCGGATTGGAAAGCGGCAGCAGATACTGCCCATAGGCGACCAGATTACCGAAAAAGCCACTCAGGATCGTCAGTGTCGGCCCGGCGAACAGAACGAACATCAGCAAGCCGCCGGCAAGGATCATGTTGATTTCCGAAAGCCGTTTGACCCCGGCATTCAGTCCGGCCACGACGGAAATCAGGGCGAACAGGGTGATCCCGATGATCAAAATCACCATCGAGGTATCGGTCATCGGCAAATTGAACAGGAACTGCAGCCCGGCATTGGCCTGCTCAGCGCCGATGCCAAGGGACGTCGCCAAACCGAACAGGGTTGCGAACACCGCCAGAATGTCGATCGCGTGGCCCCACCAGCCCCAGACGCGTTCACCCAGGATCGGGTAAAAGATCGACCGAATGCTCAGCGGCAGTCCTTTGTTGAAGCTGAACAGCGCCAAGGATAGGGCAACGATGGCATAGATTGCCCATGGGTGCAGCGCCCAGTGGAAAATGGTCGCTGCCATGGCAAGGCGGCGTGCCCCCAATTCGTCGCCCGCTGCGCCGCCGAGCGGCGCCCAGCTTTCGGGCGATCCGGCCGTATCGGCAAACGCGGCCGCGAAATGGCCCAGCGGTTCCGAGACGCCATAGAACATCAAGCCGATGCCCATACCGGCGGCAAACAGCATCGCGAACCAGCCCAAATAGGAGTAGTCCGGCTTGGCATTCTTGCCGCCGAGCCGCACCCTGCCCAGCGGGGATGCCACCAGCACAAGGCAGACGATGACGAAAATATTCCCGGCCGTCAGAAAGACCCAGTCAAAGCGCTCAATCATGGTGTCGCGCAGCCAAGTGAAGGCGACTTCGGCTTGGTCCGGGAACACAATCGTCAAGATCGTAAACAGAATGACGCTTAAACTGGAAATAACGAATACAGGATTATGAATATCGAACCAGATGGGCCCGAAGCGTGACGAGATATTGTCCTGGCCGACCTCATAATCGGTTTTGATGGGATTGCAATCCCCCTTGGCCGGGAGCGTGTTTTGATAACTCATGTGCTCTCGCTAAATCGTGTTTCCCTGGGCGTATCGTGGTGCAGGGATAAAAACCGTTGTCCAGATTCCGCCTTATTACCGCCACAGACCATGGCCCAATAGGACCTGGGGCGCAATGCTCATCTGAAAAGGGTAATAGGTCGACGAATCCATCCAAAATTGGCGGCTTGGTCAGGTGGCAGCGGCCTGGAGCGTCGGCATGGAGACAGGCATCATGACAGAGGCGATCAATCCGCCCTCGGGCCGCGGCGCAAGGCCGAGACGGTAGCCGCAGAGATCGGCATAGGCTTTGGCGATGGCCAAGCCGAGGCCGGCGCCATCATGTCGGCGCGTATAGATGTTTTCCGATTGGAAAAACGGGTCGAAGGCCCGTTGGCAAGCCTCGGAATCGAGCCCCGGCCCCTGATCCGATATGGTGATGGTCAGGGCATCGGCGCCGTCCGCCGCGCTGCCGCCAATGTCGGTGCCCACAAGCACCAGTCCGTTCTTGGGGCTGAATTTGACGGCGTTGTCCAAATAGATCGTGATGATCCGCGCCAGGCACATATCGTCGGTTTCAGCGCTCGACCCCCGGACGCTGTCGGCCAATTCGATCGCAATGTTGTTGGCTTCCGCCGTTGCCATCGTCCCGGCGATCCGGCGGGCCAGCAAGTCGTAAAGGTCGACCGCGCGCGGTTGCAGCCTGACTGATCCGGATTGTACGGACGTCAATTCCAAAACCTGATTGATCAGACTTTCCAGTTGGCGGCCGCTATCACGCACGATCATGGCGTGCTCGTATTCTTGCGCCCAATTTTTCCCGCCGGTTTGGTGTGCTTTCTGCTTTGTCTCGGCATCGGCGACCCATAAATCGGCAAAACCGATGATTGCGTTCAGGGGCGTCTTCAATTCGTGGCCCAACAGGCCGATCAAGCGGGTCTTGGTCTTGGCAGCGTTGTCGGCGAGGTTGCGCGCCTCGCGCATTGCCTGGAAGGCGCTTTCGCGCTCGGTGATATCTTTCAATGTAATGACAATGCCGCCGACCGATCGTTCATCGCGGAGATCGGAAAGGATCACGTCGAAGATCCGCTCGACGCTGTCATCGGATTGAGCCGCGCCGGACCAGCGAGCGGTGATGGTTTTCGCCGTGGCCTGGGTCACGCCGCCGGCGATGGCGCCCAACCGCTCGGCGATCGACGCGCCGGATGTCGGATCGACATAATCGGCGATCGATGATCCGACGAGTCTTTCCGGGAGCAGGCCGACAATGGCCGCCGATGAGGGCGCGGCATAGGTGATCCGGCCGTCGGTATTGGTCACCAAAATCAGATCGCCGGTATTCAGGACAAGATTTCGGAACCGCGCTTCGCTGTCGCGCAGCAGATCGGCCTCGCGCTGCCTAAGCGCGCCGATCCGGCTGTCAGCGGCGGCCGAGACCAGGGCCAGGACCAGTATGAATGCCGTGCCGACCGCAATGATGGCGGCCAGGCTTTCCTGATGAAACTGAACGCCGCCAAGTGCTGGCAATCCGACGCCCGGTGTGAAGCAGGTCGCCGACATGCCGGTATAGTGCATTCCGCTGATGGCGGTTCCCATCACGACGCATGCAGCCGCCTGTGCCCGCCATTTGGTTTCCCGCGTCGCGATCCATAGGGCAGCGGTGGCGGCGGCGATGGCGATGACGATGGAGAGGATGAAAAGCCCGCGCGTATAGTCGATGCGGGCCGGCAGCACCATCGCTTCCATGCCCGAATAGTGCATCGACGCGATCCCTGCCCCCATGATCACGCCCGCGCCGAGAATGCGGAGATTGCCGACCGAGGGGCCGACACCATAACTGATCAGGGCGAAGGCCACGCCGGTCACGCCGACCGCTATTGCGAGCGATGCCAGCGTTAAGCCGACATCGTAGCCGATATCGACCGGCAGGGCGAAGGCGAGCATGGCGATGAAATGCATCGACCAAATGCCGCCCCCCAGCACGGTGGCGGCGGCGGCGATCCAGGCAACCTTTCTCGCGCCCTGGCTTTCCCGGATTCGGTGGGCGATATCCAACGCCGTATAGGACGCGAGGCAAGCGACCGCGAACGACACGAAAACAAGGACAAAATTGTATGTGCCGGTTAAGGAGTCCGACTCCATTCATCGCACCCGGAGACGATAGCATGCAGCGTAAGGGCTACAGGTATTTCGGTTAATGGCAAATTAAAACCCGGTCACCCTCAGCGCGGTCAAAACTCACTTTATCGGAAAAGGAGTATCGGAATCTTGCACGATCGGATCATTTCGGTCGTCGTCGAGCCGATGATCAGGCTGCGGACGCGGGAATGGCCATAGGCGCCCATGATCAACAGGTCGATGCCGTCGCGCTCGACCTTTTGGGTGATGACGGTTTCGGGCTGGCCGGGGATTAGGTCGGTCTTTGCGTCATGGCCGCCCGCCTGCAACGTCATCCGGGCATCTTCGAGCCGCTTCTTCGTTTCCGGCGTTTCCTGTCCAGCAGCCAGAACCGTGATGTCGAGGCCGGTGAACAGCCGATTGCGGGCGATGTGGTCGACGGCCTTCATGGCGCTGACGCCGCCGTCATAGGCGACCAGAACGCGGCTGATCGGCTTGAACGCCCGGGCGGCGACGAAGACCGGCTTCTTGGCGGCTCGGGCGATGCGTTCCAGGTTCGATCCCAGATGCAGCTTGGCGAAATCGGCCGCTTCGCCGCGCTTGCCGATCACGATCATGTCGGCCTGGGCTTCGAATTCGCTGACCGTTTCCAGAACGTCGCCATTGCGCAGACGTGTTTGCACTGTCTCCATGCCGGACGCCTTCAGCAAGGCTTCGGCGTCATCAAGGATGGCACGGCCGCGCTTTTGCGCCAGCCGTCCGCGCTGTTCGTCGAGTCCGCTCAGTTCCTCAAGCAGGGCAGTGCGGGCGCCAAGCGCGATCGAGCCGGACAGATCCGACGCGCCCGCCGCTTCGCGCCGGCCCAACACATGGATCAGGTCGACGCTGGCGCCGGTGCGCCCGGCGATCCAGATCGCGTTTTCACAGACGCTTTTCGAATAGACGGACCCGTCCACCAGCGCGATCAGTTTATCGGTCATGTATTTCCCCCCGGCATCGCAGTGGCGCGACGCGGTATGCGTGTGAACGGCGTCCCCGCTTTTGTTTTCGGTCAATGGCCCGTCAGCTTTTCAAGTGCGCCGGGCTTATCGTGTATAGCAAGGCGGTCGACGATTGTCTCGCTCGCCTTGTTCAGGCCGACGATGTCGACATCCGCCCCGTCACGCCGGAATTTCAGGACCGCCATGTCGAGCGCGGCCACGCTGGAAATATCCCAGATATGGGCCCGGCTCAGATCGATGGTGACGGTCTCCAACGATTCCTTGAAGTCGAACGCGGCCATGAAATCCTCGGTCGACGCGAAAAAGAGCTGGCCCTGGATGGTATAAGTCCGATGCCGGCCGTCGGCGCTGAGGGTCGATGTGACGCGGAACAACTGAGCAATCTTCCACGCAAAGAACAGCCCGGATAGCAGTACGCCGGTCAGGACGCCGATGGCCAGATTATGCGTGACGACGACGGTGATGACGGTCGCCAGCATCACGATCGAGGACGAGCGCGGGTGATCCTTCAGATTCTTGATCGACGACCAGGAAAACGTGCCGATCGAGACCATGATCATAACCGCGACCAGGGCCGCCATGGGAATTTGGCTGACCAGATCGCCCAGAACCAGGATCATGAATAAGAGGAAGACCCCGGCAGCGAACGACGACAGCCGGCCGCGGCCGCCGGACTTAACATTGATGATTGATTGCCCGATCATGGCGCAGCCCGCCATGCCGCCGATGAAACCGGTCGCCGTGTTGGCGATGCCCTGGCCGACGCATTCCTGATTGCGGTTTGACGGCGTGTCGGTCAGATCGTCGACGATTTGCGCCGTCATCAGCGATTCCAGCAGCCCCACCACCGCCACGGCGACGGAGTAAGGCAGGATGATCATCAAGGTTTCGAAGGTCAGTGGAATCTGCGGTATCAGGAACATCGGCAGGGTCGAGGGCAACTCGCCCATGTCGCCGACATTTCGAAGATCGTCGAGGCCGAACAGCATGACGGCGGCAGTAAGCACCACGATACAAACCAGCGGCGACGGAATCGTTTTCGTCACATAGGGCAGCAGGTAGATGATGCCGAGTCCGGCGGCGATCATGACATAGGTCAGCCAAGGCACACCGATCAGTTCCGGGATCTGGGCGATGAAAATCAGGATCGCCAGGGCATTGACGAAACCGGTCATGACCGACCGCGAAACGAACCGCATGACGGCACCCAGCCGCAACATACCGGCGCCGATCTGCAGCAGTCCCGCCAGTACGGTTGCCGCCAGCAGATATTCCAGACCATGATCGCGTACCAGCGTGATCATCAAGACGGCAGTGGCTGCGGTCGCGGCGGAAATCATGCCGGGGCGTCCGCCGACAAAGGCAATCAGCACCGCGATTGAGAACGAGGCATAAAGCCCGACCTTGGGGTCGACGCCGGCGATGATTGAAAAGGCGATGGCTTCGGGGATCAGGGCAAGGGCGACGACAAGGCCGGCAAGAAGGTCGCTGCGAATATTGCCGAACCATTGGTTGCGGTAAGCTGTCAAAAAGGGCATGCGAGTTCCGAAAGGGGCATTGACCACCCGCCACCGCCCCGCCAGACCCTTGCCGGGCCGGTGCGTGACATGTGAGGGCGGATCAAAGAGCCACGTAATTTTTGTCCGGCGGATCGGCGGCCGGAAGAGCCACCCGGTATTTCACCGGGTCCAAGACGATGCGCAATGCTTAAACCAAATGTCTATCGCATCGCAACATGCTGTTTGTGCATGGCTGGGTTTTCCCGGTCAGGCCGGGCGGCATCGGGCCCCGATTTGGGGGCCCAAACTGGGTCCGGTGTGCCGGCAGGATGATTACGCGTCGGCTTCAGTGCGGTTGTGTTTCTCGTCCTGGGACAGTTTCCACGCCCTGTAGGAACTGACAGCACTCCAGGTGAGTAACGCCAGGGTGGCGGCGAGAAAACCCGCGCTGATGGGCCGTTCTATAAAGACGGCCGGGTCGCCGCGCGACAGCAGCAGGGTCCGGCGCAGGGTTTCTTCCATTAAGGGCCCCAGAACGAAGCCCAGCAGCAGGGGGGCTGCGGAAAAGCCCAGCATGAGAAGGATATAGCCCAGGACCCCCATCACGGCGACGATATAGATGTCGAAGACATTGTTCCGGACGCTGAAAACCCCGATGCAGATGAAAATCAGAATTGCGGGATAGAGCATGCGGTACGGGACCCGCAGGATCGCCACCCAGACCCCGATCATCGGCAGATTAAGGATGACCAGGAAAATGTTCCCCACCCCGAAACTGACGACCAAGCCCCAGAACAAATCTGGCTGATTGCTGATGAACAACGGTCCGGGCTGAATCCCGTGGATAATGAGCGCGCCCAGCATAAGCCCCATCGCGGCCGATCCCGGGATGCCCATCGCCAGGGTTGGCACGAAGGCGGTTTGGGCGGCGGCGTTGTTGGATGCTTCGGGCGCAGCCAAGCCTTCGATGGCGCCTTTGCCGAACCGCGACGGATCGCGCGCGATGCGCTTCTCGACGGCATAGGCCATGAACGAAGAAATCGCGGGACCGGTGCCGGGAAGGGCGCCAAAAAAGCTGCCAACGCCGGTCCCGCGCAGCATCGGCATCACGGATTGGCGCATTTCGGATCCGCTGGGCAGCATCGAGCGGAGGCTTATGCGTTCCTTTGCCTCGCTTCCCTGTTTTCGGTTAACGCTGTTGACCACTTCGGCGACCCCGAACAATCCCATGGCCAGCGCCACCAAACTGATGCCGTCGCGCAGCTGCGGGAAGCCGAAATCGAACCGCGACACCCCCGTATTGACATCCGTGCCGACAGTCCCGAGCAGCAAGCCAAGGACCACCATCGCCAGGCCTTTGATCGGCGTGCTGGCCCCGACGGTCGAGGCCGCGACGAGTCCCAGCAGCATCATTGCGAAATATTCGGCCGGACCGAATTTCAGGGCGAGGACGGCGATGGCAGGAGTGAACAGCACAAGCGCCAGAATCCCCAGCATGGAGCCGACGAAGGAGGCAACCGTGGTGATGAAAATCGCCACCCCCGCCCGGCCTTGCTTCGTCATCGGATAGCCGTCGAGGCAGGCAACGGCGGCAGAGGGCGCTCCGGGCAGATTGAGGAGAATGGACGCGATCGAGCCGCCATACTGGGCGCCGTACCAGACGCCGGCCAGCATCACCAGCGCGGCGGCGGGCGTGATGTGATAGGTGATGGGCAGAAGCAGCGAAATGGTCGCCAGCGTGCCGATGCCCGGAAGAACGCCGACCAAAGTACCGAGAAAGACGCCGATCAAACAGTAAAGAAGTGTTGTCGGGTCAAGCGCGGTCTCGATACCCAAAAGCAGGTTGCTGAAAAGATCCAACTTACAAGCCCCTTGGCCAGACTGGCAGATTCATGCCCAGGCCAAGCCTGAAGATCAGATAGGTCAGTAGGGCAACCGCTATCGAGACGGCCAGCTTGCCCGTCCAGGAAAAGCTTCGCTCGGCCGTCGAGGAGATGAGGACCGATATCATCGTCGCGAGTATCAGTCCCAGCGGGCGCAGTGTGACGGCGAAAAGAACGATGGCGACGATGACGAAACCCAGGGCTGGCCATCGGAACTCCACCTTTCCGCCGGTGCGGGCAAAGGCCGGAACGGCGATGGCGGTCCCCAGTCCGGCAAGGATCAATCCCAGAACCACGGGAAAAAATCCAGGACCCATATGACCGACCGTGCCGAAGTTGTAGCGTTGCGCATAGATGGCCGTGAAAAGCCCGATGGCGATGAGCAAAGCGCCGCCTAGGATATCACCGGTATCCTTGCCCTTCATTGCGTCTGGTCCTTTGGGGATTGGCGCGGGTGTCTTGTCACAACCCCTGACAGCTACCGCACCCGATCCCGGGCGTGCTGCGCATCCCTTCGTGCTGCGCAGCGCCCGGGAATTGGCTAGGGTGGATCCCAGGGGCTTATTCGGGCTCGATGCCGGCCGCTTCGATGACCTCGCCCCAGCGCTCGAAGTCCGCCGCCATCGTGTCGGCCAGATCAGTGGCGTCGCCACAGGTCTGCGAGGCGCCGAGGCTCAGATAGCGATCGCGGGTTTCCGGCAGCTCGCAGATCTCCTGGATCGCCTGGGTCAGTTCATCAATGCGCTCTTGCGGCGTTCCGGCCGGGGCCAGGTATCCCGCCCATACAGGGCTGTTGAGACCTTCTTCGCCCAGCGCTTCCTCGACGGTCGGCACGCCTTCCAGGTTGGCCAGTTCAACGGGCGAAAAGACCGCGAGCACGCGGGCTTCGCCCGCTTCGACCATCTGATCGATGGAGGCTGCGCTCGTTACCATCATCGGTACGATTCCGCCCAGCAGATCGGTCAGGCCCGGAGATGCCCCCTGATAGGGAACATGGAGGATATCGATATCCACGGCCTGGGCCAGCAACGTTCCGGTCAGATGCGAGACCGAAGTGTGTCCTGTCGATGCGAAGGACAACTCGCCCGGCGCTTCACGGGCGGCTTCGATGACGTCGTCCAGGGTCTCGTAGGGGCTGTCGGCCCGGACGCCAAGCGTCATCGGGGTGTCGGCGATCATCGCCACGGGCACGAAATCGTTCTGCGGATCATAGGGCAATTCGCGCAAGTGCGGCGCGATCGTGATCGCCCCGCCGGAGGCCTGAAGGATCGTCCAGCCATCCGCGTCGGCCTGCGCGACCTCGTCCGCCGCCAACGATCCGCCCGCGCCGGGCCGGTTATCGACCACGACCGACATGTCGGTGCGCTCTTCCAGATGCTGAGCATACCAGCGCGCGAGCGTATCTTGCGCGCCGCCCGGCGAGAACGGCACGACGATGCGCAGCGTGTCGGCATGAGCGGCCGTGGTGCCCATCAATGCGACGGCGGCCGTGGTGCCCATTAAAGCGAAACTGAAGGCAATGGTACGGAGCATTGGGCGAAATCCTCATTTAATTGCGATTCGGCGAAGTGACGTTAATGAAAAAGTCTAGGCGATCACGAGGCTTTCGTACAAGGCTTTCTGGTCCAATCACTCGGCCGCAGGCGATATCGGGTCAACCCCGCCGGGCCGTGATTATCGGATAACTGGCGAATGCCCCGTAATTGAAAGCAGTTGTTGCGGGCCGAGCGCAGGTCGACAAAGGTGGTATCATGAATTCCAAGGAGGCACAGCATGGTGCAAACGACCGGTGAACAATTTACGGGCGGATGCCTGTGCGGCGCGGTGCGGCTGGTGGCGTCGGGACGGCCGTATCGCGTGGGCCTTTGCCACTGCCTCGACTGCCGCAAACATCACGGTAGCCTGTTCCACGCCTCGGCGGTGTTCCCGCAGGATGCGGTAACGATCCAAGGCGAAACGCGGGACTCTGCCGGCCGGCATTTCTGCCCCAAATGCGGGTCTTCGGTGTTCTCGTGCTCCGGCGACGAGATCGAGGTGAATTTGGGGGCGCTGGACGCCCCCGACCAACTCACGCCGACCTACGAGCTTTGGACCGAGCGGCGCGAGGCTTGGTTGCCGCCATTTCCCGAGATGCGGCAATACCCGCGCGATCGTGACGGCGCGGGGCGCTTTGAAGAATGAGCGCCGGCCGCCCCGTCAGATGCCAACCGTCAGATGCCAACCGTCGGATGCCAACCGTCGGATGTCAGTCGTTGGCCTTGACGAAACCGTCGGCGATCGCGCGCTCGACAAAGGCGTCGAGGGCCGCGATCCGGTCGGCGTCGTGATAGGGCAGCACCATTGCTTGGCGCACCGCAGTGATCTGCCCCGGCAGGATCCGAACGCCGGACCCTTCCGGAAAGGCGCGCTGCAGGCTTTCCAGCACGCCGCCGATGAGGTCGCCGTCGCCCTGCCGGAATCGTTCAAAGGATTCGCCGGGGTCCGCAATGCGGATCAACTCGGCATGCTGCAGCGCCTTCGTCAAGTGGAGATCGTAGGCCGAGCCCGTGGCAACGACGATCTTGATGCCCGGCTTGTCCGCTTCGTCGATCGACTGGATGGGGCTGTCGTCGCGCACCGCATATGTCGCGATGATCTCCTTATAAGGACGGGTGAACGAGATCGTTTTCGCGCGCTCGGGGTCGATGGCCAGGAACCCGACATCCCAGCGGTCCTTGTCGGCGTCCTTGAACGTCTTGCCGGCGCCGTCATAGACCACGTAATCGACCGGCTTGCCGATCTCATCCGCCAAACGCTTGGCAAGGGCCGGCGTGACGCCGCCAAGCTGGCCGTTTTCCTGACGCGCCAGGGCCCGGTTGCCCAAATTGATCGCCGCGCGCAGCGTCTTACCCGGCGCAATGGTCCGCAAGACCTCACTCATAAACCTATCCTCCAGTCGCGTGTTTCCGCACAGGCGCGCCGCCGCCCGCCCACGGTGATCAAAATTGTTTGTGCACTGAGCGTAACGCATTCGTGGGGGTGGACGGCAGGGAATTCGACAGGCTCCGGGGATGAGGTAGGGGGGGGTGCTGTCACGCGGCCTGTCGTTGAGACGGGAGGCGCACCCCCATTGCCTAGCTGGTCAACGGTGGCAGGCGGGGGCGTTCGCGCGTCAGTTTGGCGCCGAACCATATCGCCGCGGCGAGCGACGGGATGGCGGCGACCAGGAACATGACCTGGGGCCCCTGGGCCGCCGCCAGCAGCCCGGCCAGGACCGGCCCCACGACGCTGCCCGACGCCATGCACAGCAGGGTCGCCGTAAAGCCGAGAGTGCTGCGTCCCGGAAACAGCCGGACGCTCCAGAACGAGAATACGGCGCTTGCCATCATGATCGCCATGCCGTGGAGACCCGAGGCGGCGATTACCCCGATCCACGATGACGGCGTCAGGGCGATCAGCACGAGCGACAGCGCCCCCGCCCCGAAGATGATGAAAAACAGGGCGGCAAGGCCGATCCGGGCTTCGATCCGGCCCGTGGCCAGACCGAGCACGCCAAAAATGCCATAGCCGAGAAAGATGACCACCGAGGCGACCTCGTCCGGCATGCCGGGCAGGCCGCCCGCCATCACAACCCGGTCGGCCGCGAAGGACAGGAAGATCGCGTTTGTCATCCCGAAGCACAACGCCGTGGCATAAAGCGGGACGACCTGGCGCCGCATGAGGCTTGTCTCGGCCGCCGCCGGTTTGGGGTTGGCGTCCGGCCTGATCACCGCTGTCCGTCCGGCCTTTACGATAACATTGACCGCGGTGCCGGCCGGGGTTGGGCCCCGGCCCGCCGGCAGCCCGGCCCAGGCCAGCGCGGCCAGAACGAGGCCGCTGAGCGCAAATCCAACCCAGGCCGCACGCCAGTCGAGTCCGCCCATGATCACGGCCAGCGCCAGCGCCGCGGCCGCGAGGACGCCGAAGGTGGTTCCGGTCGAGATTATCGACAGCGCGCTGGGCCGCTCCTGTTCTGACATCACGCGTTCGGCGGCGTCGTTGAACGGCGCCCAGCAAAGCCCGGCGCTGCTGCCCGCAAGGGCGATCCCGGCGGCCAGCAGGGCCGGTCCCCCGGCGATCGCGACGGCGGTGAAGCCAACCGATGCCAGAAACCCGCCGCAGATGACCGGCACCCGCGCGCTGAATTGCCGGGCCATCCAGGCGGAAAGCAAAAGCCCGACGAGAAACGCAAGGAAACCTCCGCTGGCGATCATGCCGGCCGTCGATGTCGTCAAGGCAAAATCCTGGCGGAATCCCGGCAGGAACAGACCGAACCCCATCCGGGCGGGCCCGAAGGTTACGGCAGTGGCGACGAAACCGGCGGCCGTCAGCCTTGTGGCGGCAGTCAATGTCATTCTCTACCTCGCATCATCCGCAAGCGCCCGGCCCGACAAAAAGTGAGCGCTTTCGGAAGCTTCTTGATTCTGGTCGCTTGCCAGATTGACGTGTCAGATTGACGTGTCAGATTAATTGGGGCGGAACAGGCCCCGGATTGAAATCGTCCGCCGCGATGATCGACGTGACGCCCTGCACGACGCAAGTAACATACCGGACCGTGTTCGCAAGGGGTGAATGGCACCGCGATTGCCGGAGGCTGCTTTGGTTCAGTTGCGCGGCATGCTCGGCTCTTCGAGCATGCCGTTCAGCAGGCAAGGACTTAGGAGCGTGTCTCAGTGCGCGTCCGAGCGCCTAAGCGTCGACACGCCAAGTGCCGTCGCCAACAAGCTGGTGCAGCGTTTTGAGGCACAGCTTCTCGACGGCGAGGACAGCTTTCGACGGCGCGTTGGCGACGGGCGTGACACGGCACCGGTCCGGCTTGCCTCGATCCCAATACCTCACTGTTAGCGGCGGTTTGTCGGGGTCATGCGAGATTGCGCAGGGTTTCTGCGGTGCGAGGCATATGGGCCAAGCTCGACTTGATGCGCTCAAACCAGCGCGGACCGCGCGACAGCGCATCCTCGTAGGCTTCCGCGAGATCGTCGGGCCGGTCTTCGGCCAGAATCGAGACTAGGAACGCCGCCTGGCCGCGGTCCTTGCGAGCCTTGTCCCGATCGGAGCCCCCTTGACGCCGATCGGCAACGATCAGCTTGTGGATGGCGAAGCGCTCTGGGCGCGGTATCTGTACGAGTACACCGGACCGGTAGAGTGCTACGGCATGAATGGGCTCGGCGATTAAAAAGTTGAGATAGTTCAGGGCCTGCGCACTCACCCTCAGTGCCGGCAGGGGCTTAACCCGTTCATCTCCGAACGCGGGCGTCAGGAATTCAACCATGGCATCCCCGTGGTTCTGCCGCCACTTCCAGACCTGCCGGTCACGTATGCCGGGCACGGGATCGAATTTCAGGGACTGTAGAATGTCGCCGGGATTTTTCTCCACATGATCGCCGAGCGCAACCGACAGCCGCTCGAAACTGGCGAAATCGATGTCACCGGTCTGCGCCAACTCTTCAGAACTAAACCGAACGCCCAACTCTCCTTGGTAAAGGCCGTAGGCACCCGTTCCGACCATCGTTCCGCCCAGCCTGAACACCCCGGCCCGAGCGAAGGCCAAGAGCAGGGATCCTGTATCTCTGTCGGTCCCGATGAAGCCTTCCGCTCGAAGGGTGCGGGCCAAGCGCGACATCGACTTTTTGCGCTCCTGTGTGTTCGCCTTAATTTCTGCAGCGCGTGCGAGACGAGCGCGTAGATCGGGCGTATCCTCGCCAAGATAGCGGCTCTTCATCTCGGTGCCGATCCGGAACTTATCGTAGAGATAGGTTCGTCCGTTGCGGTGACGCTCCTCAATGCTGCCGACGACATCGGACGCGGCTTCGTCGAGATGCAGCCTCAGGAGCTCTTGATAGGCCACTTGCGCGGCACGGGAATGTGATACGATTTGCATGAAGGTTACCGAGCGTCGTGTGCAGCAAATAAATATCTGCTGCACATGCCGATCGCAACCGTGCAGCAGAATATTTCGATGCACGCATTCATGCGAGGTCGTTCCTCCTGCCCCCCTGCCTGCCGCCGGCTCAGGCGTCGACACGCCAAGTGCCGTCGCCAACAAGCTGGTGCAGCGTTTTGAGGCACAGCTTTTCGACGGCGAGTACAGCTTTCGACGGCGCGTTGGTGACGGGCCGGACCATATGCACGGTCCGCCGCAAGGGCGGCGTGCCCAACTGCCAGGAGCGCAGGGTTGAGGCCGCGAGCTCCGGCGCGATGGCGTTGATCGGCAGGACGGAAAACCCCAGCCCTCGTGCCACCAGCGCTTTGATGGCCATATAGGATTCGACCTCCACCACGGTGCCGAGTTCCAGCCCCGCCGACTCGACCTGTTGATCAATCAGATCCCGTAGCCCGTGACCCTTGCCGGGAAGAACGAGCGGCAGGTCGGCCATTTCTTCAAGGGCGACCGGGCCGGGGTCGGGCGCGCGGATGCCGTCAATGGCGGTCATCGGGGCGAAGATGCGCAGCTCCTCGGTCAGCACGGGGGTCGAGCACAGTTTGCGCTCTTCGACCGAGGCATAGATCAGGCCCAGATCGACTCGTCCGTCGCGCAGCCAGTCGAGCACGAAGCCGCTCATCGCCTCGGCGATCTTGAGTGTCACTTTGGGATAGGCCGCACGCATGTTCATGATCAGCGGTACGGCCAGTGTTTCGGCAATGGTACCTGGGAGCCCGATATGCACCTCGCCCGCGGGTTCCGCCTCGAGGTCCCTTACCGCTTGCCGGGTGGCCGCGAAACGCTGCAGCAGATCCCGTGCCCGTTCTTCGAGCAATTTGCCCGCTTCGGTGGGGAAGATGCCTTGCGGCGTGCGCACCAGAAGCGGTGTGCCGAGGTCTGCCTCCATGTTGCGGACATGCAGGCTGAGTGCCGGCTGTGCGATGTTGAGCTTTAGTGCGGCACGTGAAAACGATTGTGACTCCACAATCGTAATAAAATAACGCAATTGTCGAAAGTCCATCTGCCCTCCGTGCTTGATAAACCGCCATTGCCTGTCCCATTCGATCGCGCGCAAGGGTCAAGTCGATCAGACAGCTCTGGGCATATCACTTTTTTGTATGGGGGGTGTCGGAAAATTGTCTTTGCGTCACGCTCCAGGCGCTGAGCAATCTAAGGGTTAAGAACGATACCATCATGGGAGGAAATAAATATGACAATTTTCCGTATGGCGACGGCCGCCGTTGCGCTCACAGCGCTTGCAGCACCCGCATTGGCCGATACGCCCGATGCACTGCGCATCGGTATAACGACCTTTAGCTCGGGCCCAGCCTCGGTATTTGGCGTGCCGGCACGTCAGGGTGCTGAATTGCTGGCCGAACAGGTGAACGAGCGCGGCGGCATTCAGGGTGCCCCGGTGGAGCTCTATTTCATTGATGAGGGTGCCGGGATGGAGACCCTTACCTCGGAATATCGCCGCCTCGTGGATGATGTCGGCGTCGATGTGATGTTTGCCGCGATCAGTTCCGGGACCTGCAATAACATTGCGCCGCTGGCTGAAGATCTGGAAATTCTGAACTTCATGTGGGATTGCGGTACCCAGCGAATCTTCGAGGAGGACGACTATAACTGGGTCTTCCGCACGCAGGCCAACGCAACGACCGAAATTCTTGCGACCTATCTTTACCTGATGGAGCACAGCCCCGATTTCCAGACGATCGCGGTGGTCAACCAGGACTATGCCTGGGGTCGCGAGAGCTGGGCGATCTTCCGGACGTTGCTGGAAACACTGAACCCCGATGTCGAGATCATTGCCGAGTTGTTCCCGGCCTTCGGTGCGGCGGATTACTCTACAGAGATTTCACGTCTGCAGGCTCTGCAACCCGACGTGATCGTGTCGACCTCCTGGGGCGGCGATCTGGACACATTCGTGCGTCAGTCTTCGCAACGGGGACTGTTCAACACCTCGCTGTTCGTGCTGCCGTTGGCCGAGAGCAGCCTCGAACGCCTCGGCTTCGATCTGCCCGAAGGCGTGATCGTGGGGGCGCGCGGCGACCATTACTTCCTGCACCCCGAATATCGCGACGACGAGGGTTTCACCGGCTTTATGGAGGCTTTCCGCGAGAATACCGGGAATTGGCCGATCTATCCGGTTTTCCACATGTCGCAGGCCTTCGCCGCCCTTGAAGAGGCGTATGACCGTGCCGCTGAGGCGACGGGCGGCTTCCCCGATCGCATGGCCGTGCGCGACGCCATGGAGGGGGTCTCATTCTCGGGTCTGGGCCGCGAGGTGACGATCCGCGAAGACAATCAGGGTCTGGAGGATCAGCTTCTGGGCGTGACGCGTCAGGTCGATGGCTATGACTTCAATATCATCGACGACATGGTGATCTATTCCGCCGAGCCGCTCACCGCGCCAGTTGGCGAGGAAACCCTGTCCTGGATCCGGACGCTGGATGAAAGCTTCCTGGAAATCACCGGCGACCGATACAGCCACGCAGACTGAGGTCTTCTTCTATAGTCTGCGAGGGGGGCGGTGGGCCGAGATGCAGCCGCCCCCTTTTTTCGCCGGCCCGACTCTTTCGCGCCCCGTTTCTTCGCGCCCCGTCTCTGCAAGGATCTGATCGCGCATGGATACGACGCTTGCCCTTATCGCGCTGCTAGATGGCATCTCTTATGCAGCGCTGCTCTTTCTCGTTGCCGTCGGACTTACGCTGATCTTCGGCGTGCTCGGCATCCTGAACGTCGCCCATGGCAGCCTCTATGCCATTGGCGCGTACATGGCGGCCACGCTCGGTGGCTGGTTGGTTGCCAACGGCTGGAACCCTTGGCTTACCTTTCCGGCGTTGTTTGTGGCCGCATTGCTGACCGGCGTTGTCATCGGCGGAATTTTGGAGCGGTTTCTGCTGCGCCGCATTTATTCCAAGGATCCCGTCCTACAGCTACTGATCACATTTGCCGTCTTCATGGTCCTTGAAAACGTCCAGCGCATGATCTGGGGTGTGCAGCCCTATTTTATGTCGCAGCCGCTGCAGTTACTGGGCAATATCAATGTGCTGGGCATCAATTATACGGCCTATCAGATCATCTTCCTGCCTGTGATGGCGGTGTTGACGCTGATTGGCCTGCGTCTGTTTTTGCGCCATACGCTGGCCGGGGCGCGGATTACCGCTGTCACTGAGGATCGCGAGGCGGCAACGGCCATAGGGATTGATGCGCGCTCGGTCTATTTCACCACATTTATCATCGGTGCCTGTCTGGCGGGGATGGGCGGTGCGCTGGCCGCGCCGACGACCTCCGTGCTGCCGGGTATGGGGGCCCAGATGATCGTCCTCTCGTTTGCGGTGGCTGCAACCGCTGGGCTCGGCAATATCGAGGGCGCAATGATTTCCGCGCTCTTGATCGGCATTGCGCGCAGTTTCGCAATCTACACCTATCCCGAGCTTGAGATCCTGATGCCGTATCTGATCATGATCGTCATCCTGCTCTGGCGGCCCTTTGGCCTGTTCGGAATGGTCCAGGCGAGGAAGATATGATGAAGCGCAATCTGGTCATAGCGGCGGTCGTGGTGCTTGCCATCCTGCCCATGGTGATGGGCAGCGGGATCACCTTCGCAACCATCATCTATTCCAAAATGCTGGCTGTCCTGGGCATCTTCTTGTTGTTGCAGGCGGGTCAGGTCAGCTTCGGCCATGGGATGTATTTCGCGGCGGGGGCCTATACGGCGGCATATCTGGGCCGTGCCTGGGGCGGGCCCGACATGCTGGTGCTGGTGGTCGCGGTCATCGCGATTTCGGGCCTGTCGGGACTGATCGTGGGACTCTTTGTGTCGCGGTATCGCTATATCTTCTTCGCGATGCTGAACCTTGCCTTTTCCATGGTGTTTTTCGCCCTGCTGGAAAAACTCTTTCACTATACCGGCGGTACCGACGGCATGCGCGTGCCGCGCCCGACGCTTCTGGGTCTGAGTTTTGACCGCGCGCAATTCGACATCGTCATGTACTACTTCGCCTTTGTGCTGATGGTCGCCGGCAGCCTCGGGGTTTGGATCTTCCTGCGCAGTCCGCTGGGCCAAGCGCTCAAGGCGGTCAAGGTCAACGAGACACGCATGGAATATTTGGGCCTGTCGGCGAACCGGACCATTCTGGTTGCCTATGTCTTTTCGGCCGTGCTGGCGGGCGTGGGGGGCTTGGCCTATGGTCTGGTGCAGGGGCTTGCCACGCCGGATCTGACATTCTGGACCCGCTCGGGCGAGTTCGTCTTCATCGCCGTTCTGGGCGGTGCCGGCAACGTGCTCGGCGTCTTCGCCGGCACCTTGGTTTACGAGTCCGTGCGCTTCTTCGCGGCGGCCTTTTTCGATGATAGCTGGCAGTTGATCCTCGGCCTGGTGCTGATCGGGGTGATCCTGGCGGTGCCCGCCGGTTTGATCGGCCTGCCGCGCCAGATGGCGGCGCTAGGTCGCCTGGGTAGGGGGAGCCGGGGGTTGGACCCGTCTTCCACAAAGCGCGAGCAGGAGTAGATCATGGCCGATACACCGTCCCCCCTTCTGAGTGCGCGCGGGATCAACATCGCCTTTGGCGGTGTGATCGCCGCCAATGGCATCGACCTTGATATCTTCCCCGACGAGAACCTGGCGATCATCGGTCCGAACGGCGCGGGCAAGACCACGTTTCTCAACATCTGCACGGGCTATCTGAGACCGCAGGCGGGCTCGGTGCGCTACGAAGGCACCGAGTTGTTGGGGCAGTTCCCGCGCGCGATTACGCGCCTGGGCATTGCCCGCGCGTTTCAGATCCCCCAGCTCTTTACCGAACATACGGTGCTGGAAAACATGCTGTTGTCGGCGGCAGTGCGAGAGCGGGCTTGGAACCCGTTTCGCAGCCTGCACGCCTTGCCCCAGCGCAACGAGATGCTGGAGCTGTTGGACCTTGTCGATTGTGCCGATATCGTAAATCGCTCGGCCGCCGAGTTGTCCGAGGGACAGCGCAAGCTGGTCGATATCGCGATTGCGTTGGCCCTCAAGCCCAAGCTTCTGCTGATGGACGAGCCGACATCGGGCGTAGCCTCGGGCGACAAGTTCAGAATCATGGAAATCCTGATCGAGGCGCTGCGCAAGGCGGGCGTGGCCTCGGTCTTTGTCGAGCATGACATGGAAATGGTGACACGTTACGCCAGCCGCGTGGCCGTCTGGAGCGACGGCCGCATACAAATGCAGGGGCCACCGGCTGAGGTGATGAACGACCCCGAAGTCATCCGCACCGTGATCGGAGTCTGACATGCTGAGCTTCGAATCCGTCGACGTCTCGATCGAGGGTATCCCGATCCTGCGCGGCATCACCTTTAGCACCCGCGCCTCTGAAACGGTCGCGTTGGTCGGCCACAATGGCGCGGGCAAGACCACGACCGTGCGCACGATCATGGGCTTTACCCAGGCGCGCGGTCGCATCCTGTTCGATGGTGAGGACCTGTCGGCCGTCGAGCCGCATCGTCGCCCGGCACTGGGCATCGGCTACTCGCCCGAGGATCGGCGCCTGTTCACTGGCTTCAGCGTTCTGGAAAACATCCTTTTGCCGGCGCGCATTGCCGGTTTGGCTCAGGCCGAGATCGACCGGCGGCTCGATCGGGTCTATACGATCGCGCCCGAACTCAAGTTGCTGGCGTCGCGGCCCGCCGGCTCGGTTTCGGGCGGGCAAGGCAAGATGGTAGCGCTGGGGCGCGCGCTGATGTTGTCTTCGCGGCTCTTGCTGCTTGATGAACCGTTCCAGGGGCTTGCCCCCGTATTGGCGACCAGCTACGCCAATGCGCTGAAGCGGCTCGAAGAATTGGCCCCCGATATCACCGTTATCATCACGGAATCCAACCCGGAGTTGCTGGCACGGTTCGCCGACCGGATGATCACGCTGGAACGCGGCGCGATCGCATCGGACCAGGTCAATATCAAGGAATCCGCATGAGCCCTGACGGAACAGGCCCTTCGACTGTGCGCACGATCACCGTGACGCACGACTAAGCGGGAGAGACCCATGCCCATCGAGACGCGCGCCGCTATCCTGCGCTCCAGCCCCGTGAAGGCCCCTTATGCCCAAAGCCTGCCGCTGGCGATCGAAAAGCTGATCCTGGACGATCCGGGGCCGGGCGAAGTTCTGGTCAAGATCGCGGCCGCCGGGCTGTGTCATTCCGACTTGTCGGTGATTGATGGCGTTCGGCCCCGTCCGACCCCGATGGTGCTGGGCCACGAAGCGGCAGGGGTGGTCGAGCGCACCGGCGATGGTGTCGAGGACCTGGAGCCGGGCGATCACGTGATCATGGTCTTCGTGCCCTCTTGCGGCCATTGCGCCCCCTGTGCCGAGGGGCGCCCGGCGCTGTGCGAGCCGGGCAATGCCCGCAACGCCGAGGGGGTGCTGCTCTCCGGTGCGCGGCGTCTGTCCGACAATTCGGGGCCGGTTCATCACCATGTCGGCGTGTCTGCCTTTGCCGAGCGTGCGGTGATTTCGCGACGCTCGTTGATCAAGATCGACCGGGACCTGCCGCTGGACATTGCGGCCTTGTTCGGCTGCGCGGTTCTGACCGGTATGGGGGCGGTGATCAATACCGGCGCCATGCGCGCAGGCGAGAGTGTGGCGGTCGTCGGACTGGGCGGCGTTGGTCTCAGCGCGGTTCTGGGGGCGGTCGCGGCGGGGGCGTCGCGGGTCGTTGCCATCGATCTGTCCGAGGAAAAGCTAACCCAAGCACGCGCGATGGGCGCCACCGACACCGTCCGGGGCGGGCGATCCGAGGCGGTGGGCGAGGTGCGCGATCTGCTGGGCGGCGGTGCGGACAAAGCCTTTGAAATGGCAGGCTCGGCGGCAGCCCTGGAATATGCCTTTGCGATCACCCGCCGGGGCGGGATGACGGTCACCGCCGGCCTTGCCCCGCCGGATGCGCGTATGGCGCTGTCACCGCTGCAATTGGTCGCCGAGGAACGCAGCCTGCGCGGCTCGTATGTGGGCAGTTGCATCCCGGGCCGTGACATCCCGCGCTTCATCGCGCTCCACCAACAAGGCCGCCTTCCGGTGGAACGTCTGAAGACAAGCACCGGCGGGCTGGACGACATCAATGCCGCCTTTGACATGCTGGCCGAGGGGCGGACGGTTCGGCACATTCTGACCCCCTGATCCGAGTAGCGGCCCTGTTTCTGCCTTGACGCGCTCTCTCCATCGCCTGCGAGCAGTGAATATAACATTGGTAAAAACAACCTTTTGTAGTATCCGATTCCTTTCGATAGCATGCAAGGGCGGGGGGCGGCCGTTGCCCCTCGGCGAGCCAAATGGCCTGATATTTGAAGGAACTGAGCGTCGATGTCTGAAGGCGAATTCATCCTTTACAGCACCGAGGACGGCGCGGCCGAAATCCAGCTCCGCGCCGTAGACGGGACCGTCTGGCTCAGTCAACGGGAAATTGCGGCGCTGTTCGATAAGGATGTCCGTACCGTCAACGAGCATATCAAGAACATATTCGACGAAAGGGAATGCGATCCGCAGGCAACTATCCGGAAATTCCGGATAGTTCAAACCGAGGGAAGGCGGGACGTTGAACGGGAAGTCGATACCTATAACCTCGATGTCATCCTGTCCGCCGGCTATCGGGTGCGTAGCCCGCGCGGCGTCCAGTTCCGGCGCTGGGCGACATCGACGCTGAAGGAATACCTCGTCAAGGGGTTCGTCATGAATGACGAGCGCCTGAAGGATCCCAAGTGGGATTACTTCGACGAGCTTCTGGAGCGTATTCGTGATATCCGGGCGTCAGAGGCGCGGTTCTATCAGAAGGTTCGCGACATCCTGGCGCTAAGCGAGGATTACGACGCGCGGTCATCGGCGGTCCCGACCTTTTACGCCACGATTCAGAACAAGATGCTGTATGCCGTGACCAGCCACACGGCCGGAGAGTTGATCCGCGCGCGGGCCGATGCGGACAAGCCCAACATGGGCCTGAACACCTGGAAGGACGCCGGCAAGGGCCGCGCCCTGCGCAAGTCGGATGTCGGCACGGCCAAAAACTATCTGGGCGAGGCCGAGATCAAGGAACTGAACCTGATCGTCGAAACCTTCCTGAACACGGCCGAGTTGCGGGCCAGCCGCCGCCAGACGATGCGGCTGGCCGATTGGGAAGGCGTGCTGGACACCTTCCTGACCAGCAACGAGCTGCCCCGGCTGCAGGGGGCAGGCTCGGTGTCGGCCAAACAGGCCGAACGCATCGCGCATGATCGCTATGCCGCTTTCGATGCGGCCCGCAGGGCTGCAGAGGCGCAGGCGGCCGCCGAGAGCGATGATCTGGACGAGTTGAAGCGCATCGCCGATGGCGCAAAAGAGACCGCAAAGACCAGGGCGTGAGGCGCAAGAGGGCAGCGGAGCCGTTTCACACCGACTTTTCTACCTCCCCGACTGTGACATCGGGCGGTCCGCTCTTCCCAATGGGAAGGGGCGGGCCGCCCCCGTTCGAGGCGGATTTCCAATGCAGCGCTATTATTCAGGCGTCGGGGCGCGCAAGACACCTGCGGCGGTGCGGAAAGCAAAAGCCCGACGAGAAACGCAAGGAAACCTCCGCTGGCGATCATGCCGGCCGTCGATGTCGTCAAGGCAAAATCCTGGCGGAACCCCGGCAGGAACAGACCGAACCCCATCCGGGCGGGCCCGAAGGTTACGGCAGTGGCGACGAAACCGGCGGCCGTCAATTACGCCTCACTGGTGTCGGAGTGCCGCGCCACTGTTCCTGGCGCCTCTTGGCGGCTGTTCAGGGTCTTCAGAGCCGCGACGCCGCCGTGTCGACTTTGCCTTCGCGGATCGCGCGCCGCTCTTTGCCGGCCTCGATCACCTTGTCGACGATCGCTTTTGGCGACGTGAACGGCGTGCCGCCTTTCAAGGGCGGGTGGGGATCGTATTCGATCGCCAATTGGATCATCTGGGCCTGTTCTTCACCCACAATGTCGGCGACGACCTTCAACGCGGCGTCAATACCCGAGCTTACGCCGCCGGATGTGTAATATTTGCCGTCGACAACGATGCGATCGTCGATCGGGATCGCGCCAAATCGGGCCAACAGGTCCCT
>LFIK01000844.1_pt1 | contig 23411 bp, 21 predicted proteins | sample 643401 | NCBI WGS metagenome assembly LFIK01 (sample SAMN03777447, study PRJNA286221) | soda lake metagenome | biome: soda lake; feature: Kulunda steppe; material: water; isolation source: sample T5-Br brine of Lake Tanatar-5 | place: Russia: Kulunda steppe | collected 2010-07
CCATGCGCACGCCCCAGCTGCCGTCGCCCTTGGACTCGCTGTCGGTGACCGGATTGGCGAGCACGTCGCGCAGTGGCTCGATCATGTTGTAGGGAAAACAGATCTGGAAGGTGCTGGCCAGATTGCCCACCTCCAGGTTGAAGATGGTGTTCACCACGACTTCATTGGGCGAGTTGGTGATGTTGGCGAACTTGGCCTGCATCTCCGAGCGCAGGTAGGAAATCTCCAGCGGATAGATGGAGTGCCAGGATTCCTGGTAGGCGTCCGCAGCCAGGCTGAGCAGCCGGCGGATGATGCGCTGTTCGGTATTGGTGAACTCGCGGCCCTCTGAACGCGTCACGAAGCGGCCGTCACCGCCGAACAGGTTGTCGATCACCATGAACACCAGATCCGGCGGGAAGACCACCAGCGCCGTGCCCCGCAGCGGCTTCATGGTCACCAGGTTGATGTTGGTGGGAACTGGCACGTTGCGGGAGAACTCGCTGAAGCTCTGGTAGCGCACCGAGCCGATGGTGATGTCCGCATTGCGGCGGATCAGGTTGAACAGACCAATCCGGAACTGACGCGCGAAGCGCTCGTTGATGATGTCCAGGCCCTGCAGACGTTCGCGGATGACCCGGTGCTGGGTGTTGGGATCGAACGGACGAATGCGCTGACCCGGCGAATCGGTCTCCGCGGGCCCGTCGTCATCGCCGCTGACGCTGTTGAGCAGCGCGTCGATCTCGTCCTGTAACAGCAGGTCGTCTCTGGACATGGGGCTGCCGTGCTACTGAATGATGAAGTCGGTAAAGAGCACCGACCGGATCGCCAGCGGTGGCTGGGGCTCGGTCAAGGGCTCTTCGAACAGTTCCACGATGTCACTGGCCAGGCGTTGCTTGCCGCCGTGGGACAGCAGTTCATCGGCGCTGTACTCGGAAAGCAGCAGCAGCATGCGGTTCTTCACTTCGGGCATGTGCCGCTGGATCAGGTCCTGGGTATCCTCGTCCAGCACTCGCAGCGACACGCCCAGATAGAGCAGCCGCTGACTGAAGTTGTCGCTGCCCAGGTTCACCGTCATCGGACCGATCTGCACGTACTTGGGATCCGGCGCGCGCTCGATCCGTTCAGGCCTTGTACCCTCGCCACCCTGCATGCGGTGGTCCAGTTGCAGCCAGACCCAGCTGGTGCCCACGACTGCCAGCACCACTGCCAGGGCGATGATGGCGATCACCAGTCCCTTGTTCGCTCCGTTCATCCCTTGCCTCTCATCCAGCAGGGCTCCTGCCCCGCGATCCGTTCCGGCAGCAGTCTGCCGGTGTCATTCAGACGTACAGGTTGACCCGGCCTGCTTCCAGTGCCCGTGTGGCTTCTGCATTGCGCCTTGCCAGCAGGTCGGCTTCCGGGGTGGTGCCAGAGTCGGCAGCCGCTTGCTGCTGATGCGCCGGCCGGCCCTGGTTGTGATCATGCTGGCGCGGCTGCTGGTCGCCGACGTGTGTGTCTTCCAGCGTGATGCCCTGTTCCGCAAGGGCGTCACGCAGCAGGGGCAGGGCCTGTTCCAGCGCACCGCGCACCTGCGGGCTGGCCGACAGCAGCGACAGCTGGGCGACCTGATCCGCCACCCGCAGGTCCACCGACAACGGCCCCAGCTCCTGCGGGTGCAGCTGCAGGGTCATCTGCTGCGGTCCCTGCTGGGTCATGCGTACCAGTTGCTGCCCCAGATCGCGTCCCCAGTCCGGGCTGTGCACTGGAGTCGGCAGGGCCGGGCGGACTGTCTCTGCCTGGGTTGCGGCGGCCTGCGCCATGCCGCCAGAGAACAGGCCGCCGGCGGCATTGCCGATCCCCGTTACCGGGCTGGAGGCAGTCTGCTGGCCAGCACCGCTGTCCAGTGTTGTCGTGGCTGACTGCCATGGCTGACCTGCAGGCTGCAGGCGGCCATCCGCCGCGGATTCCCGGGCGGCCAGGCGTGGATCCGCGAACTGAGCGGATCGATCAGCCGTCAGTTCGATCTGTTCGCGGCGCTGACCTGGCTGCACAGGCTGCAGGGTCGCTGCAGAGGCAGCGCTCAGCTCGGCGCCGCCGCGCCTCTCTGGCGTGCGCAGAGCACGCTGGTCGTCGCTCAGCAGTGCTGCCAGCGCCTGCAGGGCTGCGACAGCATCGGCGTGCTGGTCTGCATCGCTCGTGGCCATCGGAACAGCGACCGGGGTGATGGCGCCAGACTCGCTCCGCCGGGCAGTCAGCTGCTCGGCAAGCTGCTCCAGTGAGGCCTGCGGCAGTTGCGACAGCGCTTCTTCGAGTGCCGATACCACGCTGGCCTCGTCTGCATCCGCTGGCAGTCCCAGCAGCTCGAACAGGGCCTGCTGCAGGCTGCCCGCCATGTCGGTACTGGCGTCCGCTGCAGCCGGCACCTGACTGCTGGCCGGGCCCATGGCATGCAGTTCGGCAGACTGGCGCATGACGGCCGCAAAACCGTCGTTGCCAGTGCTCTGCGCAGCCAGCGGGCCGGAAGGGGCGTGCATCTGTGTCAGGATCGCATCGATCTTCATGGGTTCCGTCCTGGTCAGAAGTCGGACTGCCGGAGCATCCGGCGCTGGTATGCGTTCTGGGTCATCTCGTCCTGCTGGCGGCGCTCGCGACGCGCCTCCTGTCCCCGGGCTGCGGCCTCGCGGCGCGCCGACAGGGTGTCGAAACTGGTCAGTCGCTGCTGTTTCTGCTGCCACTGCTGCTGCTGGCGACTGACGTGCTGCTGCTGGGCTTCCAGTTCGGTGCGGGCGCGGCCAATGGCGCTGTCGATGGACGCCAGGAAGCCCTGGTATTCGCGCAGCTGCAGCATGTCCATGCCGTCCTGCATCAACCTGTCCAGACGAGCGGCATATTCCTTCCGGTAGCCCAGCAGCTGCTGCAGCTGTTGCTGGACCTGGCGTGTGGCCTGGCGGGCGCCGGCAAGCTGCTGGCCGGCACTGTCGCGTTCGTCCCGAGCCAGATCGATCAGGGTGTCCAGGGTGCGATCACTCATCCACGACCTCCCAGTAGCTGCTGCAGTGCATCGCGAGTGGTGCCGGTATCTGCCTGCTCGTCGATGCCCTGCTGGAGAAACCGCTCCAGATGGGGATACATCTGTACGGCTCGATCCAGCTGCGCGTCATGACCGGGGGTGTACGCCCCCACGCTGAGCAGGTCACGGCTGCGCTGATAGCGCGAGAACAGTTGCTTGAACTGCTGGGCCATGCGCAGCTGGTCGCCGGCGACCACGTCGTTCATTGCCCGGCTGATGGAAGCCTCGATATCGATGGCCGGATAATGTCCGGACTCTGCCAGCTGCCGTGACAGCACCACGTGTCCGTCCAGGATTGCGCGGGCGGCATCGGCAATCGGGTCCTGCTGGTCATCGCCTTCCGTCAGCACCGTGTAGAAGGCTGTAATGGAGCCGCTGCCACGGGCGCCATTGCCGGCGCGTTCCACCAGCCCCGGCAGGCGCGCGAATACCGATGGCGGGTAACCCTTGGTCGCGGGCGGCTCGCCAATGGCCAGTGCGATCTCGCGCTGAGCCATGGCATAGCGGGTCAGCGAGTCCATGATCAGCAACACGTTCTTGCCGGCATCTCGAAAGTCTTCCGCCAGCCGGGTGGCATAGGACGCCCCCTGCAGGCGCTGCAGCGGCGAGGTGTCGGCAGGGGCGGCCACCACCACTGAGCGGCGCAGACCCTCGCTGCCCAGGATATTGCGAATGAAGTCCTGCACTTCGCGGCCGCGTTCACCGATCAACCCCACCACGATGACGTCTGCAGCGGTGTAGCGGGCCATCATGCCCAGCAGCACCGACTTGCCTACACCGGATCCGGCGAACAGCCCCATGCGCTGGCCGCGACCTACGCTCAGCAGACCGTTGATGGCGCGAATGCCGACGTCGATCTGAGTATCGATGGGCGCTCGTGAAAGCGGGTTGACCGGCGTACCATGCAGCGCTGCGTGATGGGCTTCCACCGGCAGGCCGAAACCGTCCAGAGGCTGGCCGCTGCCATCCAGTACCCGGCCCAGCAGGGCATCTCCCAGCGGGAACTGGCGCGCGCTCTGGCCGGCGCCCAGCGGCAGCACCCGCGCACCCGGCGGCAGGCCCTGGAGTTCGGCCAGGGGCATCAGGAACAGTCGATCGTCGGCAAAGCCCACCACTTCCGCCTCGGCAAAGCGTGGACCTTCTGCTGTCGGCTCGCTGGCGACCTCGATCAGGCAGGCACTGCCCAGCGGTGCGCGCAGACCCACGGCTTCCAGCACCAGTCCGGTGGCGCGCAGGATGCGGCCGCTGACCTGGTAGCGCGGTGCGCGCAGCATGCGTGAACGCGCCCGGGGCAGGGCGGCAGCCCAGCGCTGCAGTGGGCGTGCACGACTGGCAGCGGGGGCCATCAGTCACCCCCCTGGCGATCGGTCGGCGACAGGGTTTCCAGGATGGCGCTGCGCAGCTGTTGCATGCGCCGTTCCCAGGTGGCATCGAATTCGCCGCTGGCACTGGTGGCGCGACAGCCGCCGGCTGCCAGCTGGTCATCGGGCTGCAGGATCCAGCCGGCGGCTTCCAGTTCGTCACCGAGCTGCTCGCGCACCAGCTCCAGATCGGCAGGGTGCAGCCACAGGCGCGGTCGTTCGGACAGTGCCGGTTCCAGGTGCAGCAGATCGCGGACGATGTCCAGAATGGCCTCCGGCCGAGCGTCACGTGCCGCAAGGGCCACTTCGCTCGCGATCTCCAGCGCAAACCGGGTCAGATGCTCCGCCATCTCCTGCTGGACGCTGTCCAGTGCTGCATCCAGGCCGGCCAGCAGTGGCTTGATGCGTGCCACTTCCTTGCGCATGCGCGCCTGCAGGGCCTTGTCTGCCTCGGCAGCAGCCTGTTCCAGTCCTTCCGCGTGGCCATCGGCACGGCCGGCCGCCAGGCCTTCCGCATAGCCGCGTTCACGACCTTCTTCGTAGCCGGTCCGATAACCTTCCTTGCGACCTGCGGCCACAGCCTGGGCCCGCTCCTGCGCCAGCGTCGGGCCGGATTCGGCAGGGCGCACCGAGGATTCCGCGGCTGAACCGCCGGCACGGCCGGCTGCAGACCGGCCGCTGCGTGCGTCGCGCAGGTCGTCCAGATCCCAGCGCTGCCAGCTGTCACGGGCAGAGCGATGCTCAGACATAGCCATCGTCGCCTCCGGACAGGATGATCTCGCCATTGTCCGCCAGCCTGCGCACGATCTGCAGGATGGTCTTCTGTTCCGCCTCTACCTGGGAAATGCGAATCGGGCCGCGCGACTCCATGTCCTCGATCAGCAGTTCCGCAGCCCGATGGGACATGTTGCTGGTGAACTTCTCCACCAGCGCGTCGGGCACGCCCTTCAGGGCAACGGCCAGCGAGTTCGGGTCCACTTCCTTCAGGATCAGCTGGATGGCGCGGTCGTCCACCTCGATCAGGTTCTCGAACAGGAACATCTCGTCGATGATGCGCTGAGCCAGATCCTCGCTGTAGGCGCGCACCGTCTCGATGACCGTTTCTTCCAGGCTGGAATTCAGCAGGTTGAGAATCTCGGCCGCGGTCTTCACGCCGCCCATCTTGCTGCGGCGCAGGTTCTGGCCCTCCAGCATGGTGCCCAGCACATCGGTGAGTTCCTGCAGCGCCGCCGGCTGTACGCCGCTGAAGGTGGCAATGCGCAGCACCACGTCGTTGCGCAGCTTCTCGTCGAACAGTTCCAGAATGTCCGCAGCCTGGTTGCGTTCCAGGTGTACCAGGATGGTGGCGATCACCTGCGGGTGCTCGTCGCGGATCATCTCCGCAGCGGTACCGGGCTCGACCAGGTTGAGGGCATCGATGCCCGAGCTCTGGGCTTCCTGATGTTCCATAAGGTCGTCCAGGATGCTGGCCGCACGATCGCTGCCCAGTGCCTTGGTCAGTACCGAACGGATGTACTCGTTAGAGGACATCATCAGGGCGACCTGCTCCGAATCCTGATTGAAGTCCTTCAGGACCTGCTTGACCTCGTCCTGGCTGACATGGCCCAGGACCGCCATTTCCTGAGTGATCTGCTGGATCTCGCGCGAGGACATGTAGCGGAACACGTTGGCCGACGTGTCCTCGTCCAGGGCCAGCAGCAGGATGGCGCTCTTGCGCAGGCCGCTGGGGGTGCGCATGTCGGCTCGCCTAGCGGAGGTCATCGTTGATCCACTTGCGCACGACCATGGCGACCGTGTGCGGGTCGTCCTGGGCCAGTTCGCGCATCTTCTTCAGGTTGCGGTCGTAGGCGCTGCTGCCGCCACGGCTGAAGCTCAGCTCTTCGTCAGGCGCCTCCTCTTCGTCGTCGTCGCCTCCCACGGTCACCGAGATGCCGTCCGCAGTGGCCGCGACGGCTGGCGCTGCGGTGACGGCCACATGCCGCTTAAGCAGTGGCCGCAGCAGCAGCCAGTAGCCGAGCAGGGCAAGCAGGATCACCAGCAGGTAGCGGGAAGCGCTGATGGCCAGCTCGATGTTGCGAGGCTCCTGCCACCATTCCGGATCTTCGGGAGTGGCGACAAAGGCGTCGGCGAACGGGGTGTTGATCACCTCGAGCTGGTCGCCGCGCTGGGCCGAGAAGCCCATGGCCTGGCGTACCAGCCGGTTCACCTGGTCCATCTCGTCGTCGGACAGGGCGACACGCACGGGTTCGCCATCCTCGTCGACGCCGTTGCGATAGTTGACCACCACCGCCACTGACAGCCGTTCCAGCAGACCGGTCTGGTGGCGGATGTGCATGATGTTGCGGTCCACCTCGTAGTTGAAGACGTCATTGTGGCGCAGGTTGGCTGCCGGGCCACTGCGACCTTCGGCGTCCTCGCCGTCGGCATCCGGATTCAGCTCGATCGGTGATGACGCCACGCCCGGGGGGGTATTCGACAGCGCTCCGGGAATGCCGCGTGCCACATCATCGTCACCGGAATAGGTGGTGCTGCGCTGGGCACTGCGCACGGCGGCGCTGCCCGGGTCCTGATTGGGGCCGAAGCGTTCGCTGGTTTCCTCGCGGCGGGCGAAGTCCATGTCCGCTGCCACCTGGATGCGGACGTTGCGGTCGCCGAACATGGGTTCCAGGATGTCCTGGATGCGACTCTGGTAGACCCGCTCCAGCTGGCGGGCATAGCTCAGCTGGGTGCCATCCAGCGCGTCCTCGTCAGACCGTTGGCGGGACAGCAGGCTGCCATCCTGGCTGACCACGGTGACGTGATCCGCGTTCAGCTCCGGCACGCTGCTGGCCACCAGATGGGTGATGGCGGCGACCTGGCCGTCGCTCAGGGTGCGGCCCGGGTGCAGGGTCAGCACCACGGAAGCCTTGGCCGGCTCGCGTTCGCGTACGAATACGGACTGGCGCGCCATGGCCAGGTGAATGCGGGCCCGACTGACCGGCCCCAGGGATTCGATCGATCGCGACAGTTCCCCTTCCATGCCGCGCTGATAGTTCACCTGCTCGGCAAACTGACTGATGCCGAAGGACTGGTCCTCCATCAGCTCCAGGCCGACACTGCCGCCCTGTGGCAGGCCCTGTTCCGCCAGTTGCAGGCGCAGCCGATGGACCTGGTCGCCGGGCACCAGGATGGCCTGCCCCCCTTCGCTCAGGCGAAACGGGACCCGCATCTGCTCCAGCTCGCTGATGATCCGTCCACCGTCGGCTTCTCCCAGGTTGCTGTACAGGACGCGCCAGCTCGGACTGCTGGCCCACATGAACAAGGCCACTACCAGCGCCATCAGGGCCGCGCCGCCGATCAGCACCGGCACCAGTGAATTGCCCTGCAATTGTTCCAGCAGGCGCTGCAGGTCGTACCAGGGGCGCGGATCCGGTTGCTGTCCGGTGCTGCCGCCAGCACCCGCTCCGGGGGCCGCGCGCTGCTGTCCAGCGCCGGCTGCCGTGCCTGCCCGCGGGTCCGTGCCGCTGTCGGCTCCGGTCTCGCTCACTTCAGATTCCCGTCGACTCGCCGATACCCGCCGTAGCCGTGGCGGTCCGTGACTGCGGCCGTCCACGGCCCTGATCGGTCACGCACGGGCACCTGCAGCATCGCCCAGCCGGGCAGTGCGCTACGCGATTGCTGGAATTTCGGACAGTCCATGCGCAACTTCAGGCCGATTGCCTCGTGTTCAGTGCTGTTGGCTACAGCAGGGGTTTGCTGACGATGGGCATTATCCGGACTGCAGACAGCCGGCATGCAGGGAAAAGGCGCAGGTTTCGTCCGCTTATCTCGTGTTTGCCGACAGGGGGGCGCTGCTAGCCTTGCAGCCGGTGAAAATCCGGAAAGGAAAACGCATGGTGAGTTCGCCAAGCATTCAGGCCGTGGTCCAGCAGATGCAGGCCCTGGCGACCCAGGCGGGTGCGGCGCAGAAGGGCACGCTGGTGGCGACTTCCGTCGGCAAGGGAGGATTTGCCGGCGAGCTGTACAGTTCCATCCAGCGAATCAACCAGCTGCAGGCCCATTCTCGCAGTCGGGTGCGTGCGCTGGAAGCCGGTGAGCCGGGTGTGAGCCTGCCGGACGTCATGGTGGACGTCCAGAAGGCAGGCCTGGCCATGCAGATGGGCGTGCAGGTGCGCAATCGTGTGGTGAGCGCCTACCGCGACATCATGAACATGCAGGTCTGAGCGGCACCGGCTCTGTGGCTGCGGCCCAGCGCTCGGTCAGGCGCGGCTGTCGAAAAGCAGGCCCTGCAACTCGTCCAGGCGATCGGCAATACGCAGGACTTCCTCGGCGGGAACCTGGCGAATCACGTCACCGTTCTCCTGGTCGATGATGCGCACCACCACGTCGTTGCCCTGCTGATGCAGGTCGAACTCGACGGCGTAGGGACGCAGGGTCTCGTTGATCTGCTGCACCGGTCGCACCAGCGTCTCTGCCAGGGGCGCGGACGAGGGTTCGGCATCGGTCTCGATGAGCTGGCTGATGGCGCGGTCCACTCGGGCCTGATGGGTCTGTTCCGTCCCCAGGTGCGCCGGATGGTTGTTCAGGCTGTTGTTGGCGATGGGCGTGGTCATCTCGTCCCCTGCTGTGCCATGGCTCGTGGTGATCGCACATGAACGGTCCGTTCACAGGATTGCTATCGGCCGTCTGGCGGAACACTTGAGGACTGATGCCAGGCCTGCTCGGAGCGTGCCCCGGGGCAGGTCCAGGCAGTTTGCAGATGCGCCAGGCTGATCGCGGATCGGCTGCGCCTGGAACAGCGTGCAGGACCCGGCACGCATGGCGGTAGCCGGTGATCCGGCACCGACAGTACAGCCCGAGAGGCGGATGTCAGAACAGAACAGCGATCAGGAAAAGACAGAACCCGCTACTCCCAGGCGTCTGCAGAAGGCACGCGAGGAGGGGCAGGTCGCCCGATCCCGGGAATTGACCACCTTCATGCTGCTGCTTGCCGGGGTGGTCGGCCTGTGGACCATGGGCCGGACCCTGTACAACAACCTGGGGCTGCTGATGGAGCAGGCCTTCCTGTTCGAGCGCCAACGGGCGTTCGAGACCGGTCCCATGCTGACCCACATGGCCGGACTGGTGGAGAACACCGTGCTGGCACTGTTGCCGCTGTTTCTGCTGCTGGCTGCGGTGGCGCTGATCGCGCCCAATCTGCTGGGTGGATTCCTGATCTCGGCCAAGGGCATGAAGCCGCAGCTGTCCAAGCTGAACCCGGCCAAGGGACTCAAGCGCATGTTCGGCACCCATGCGCTGGCCGAGCTGGCCAAGGTGATCGCCAAGGCGCTGCTGGTGGGCACCGTGTCCATCCTGTTCCTGTACCTGTATGTGGGCGAGTTCATGAGCCTGATGAACCTGCCGATCCAGCAGGCCCTGGCTCGTGCGCTGATGCTGGTGGCGACCGCCTGCGGGCTGATGGTGCTGGGGCTGATCCTGGTGGTGCTGATCGATGTGCCGTATCAGATCTGGCATCACGGCAAGAAGCTGCGCATGAGCAAGGAGGAAGTCAAGCGCGAGCACAAGGAGTCGGAAGGCGACCCTCATGTGAAGGCGCGGATCCGCTCCCAGCAGCAGGCCATGGCGCGCCGGCGCATGATGAGCAAGGTGCCCGAGGCGGATGTGATCGTGACCAACCCCACCCATTACGCCGTGGCGCTGAGTTACCTGGAAGGGCGCATGGCGGCGCCGGTGGTGGTGGCCAAGGGGGCCGACGCGGTGGCCCTGAAGATCCGCGAACTGGGCGACGAGCACGACGTGCCGCGGCTGGAAGCGCCGTCACTGGCGCGAGTGCTGCATCGCCATGTGGACCTGGATCAGGAGGTGCCGGCGGAACTGTATACGGCGGTGGCGGAAGTGCTGGCCTGGGCGTTCAACCTGAAGCGCGCCCGGGCAGAGGGTTTCGAGCCGGCACCGGCTCCCACAGGGCTCGATGTGCCAGCCCATCTCGACCCCGGGCTGACCCCGCAGGGAGCAGGCTGACGCCATGCGAGCCATGACCGACATGATTGCGGGCAGCCTGCCCAGGGGCCTACAGCTGACCCTGCTGGCCGGGCCGCTGCTGATCCTGATGGTGCTGGGGATGATGATCCTGCCCCTGCCGCCATTCATGCTGGATCTGCTGTTCACCTTCAATATCTCGCTGGCGGTACTGGTACTGCTGGTCAGCATGTTCACCAGTCGGCCGCTGGAATTCGCGGCCTTCCCGGCAGTGCTGCTGTTCACCACGCTGTTGCGACTGTCGCTGAACGTCGCGTCCACCCGAGTCGTGCTGATGGAGGGCCACCAGGGCGGGGATGCGGCCGGCAAGGTGATCGAAGCCTTCGGCCAGTTCCTGGTGGGCGGCAATTTCGCGGTCGGCCTGGTGGTGTTCCTGATCCTGGTGATCATCAACTTCATGGTCATCACCAAGGGCGCGGGACGCATCGCCGAGGTGGGCGCGCGCTTCATGCTGGATGCCATGCCCGGCAAGCAGATGGCCATCGACGCGGATCTCAACGCGGGGCTGATCGGCGAGTCGGAAGCGAAGGAGAGGCGCGAGCAGGTCGCCCAGGAAGCGGATTTCTATGGCTCCATGGACGGTGCCAGCAAGTTCGTGCGCGGTGACGCCATGGCCGGCCTGCTGATCATGGGCGTGAACATCCTGGGCGGGTTGCTGATCGGCACCCTGCAGCACGGGCTGGCCTTCGGCGAGGCGGCTCGTACCTACACTCTGCTGACCATCGGTGATGGTCTGGTGGCCCAGATTCCGGCACTGGTCATCTCTACCGCTGCCGGTGTGATGGTCTCGCGGGTGGACACCAATCAGGACGTGGGTCAGCAGATGCTCGGGCAGCTGTTCGTGCGTCCACAGGTGCTGTTCCTGACGGCCGGGGTCATGGGCCTGCTGGGGATGGTGCCGGGCATGCCCAACCTGGTGTTCCTGCTGTTCACCGCCATGCTGGCCGGGCTGGCCTGGTCGCTGATGCGGCAGCAGCGGCTGGCTGCAGAGGCCGCCGAGGCAGTGATCGCGGAGGATGCCCCGCGGACCCAGAGTGTGCCCGAAGCCAGCTGGGATGACGTCGAGCTGGTGGATACCCTGGGCCTGGAGGTGGGCCATCGCCTGATTCCGCTGGTGGACCAGCTGCAGCAGGGCGAGCTGCTGGGGCGGATCAAGAGCGTGCGCAAGAAGTTCGCCCAGGAGGTGGGCTTTCTGCCGCCGGTCGTGCACATCCGCGACAATCTGGAGCTGGGCGCCAACAGCTACGTGGTACTGCTGAAGGGGGCCGAGATCGGCCGCGCCGAGGTGTTCCCGGGTCGCTATCTGGCCATCGATCCCGGCCAGGTGACCGGTACCGTGCAGGGGACGCCGACCACCGATCCCGCGTTCGGACTGCCGGCGTTGTGGATCGCGGCCGGCGAGCGCGAGCACGCCCAGATCTACGGCTACACGGTAGTGGATGCCAGTACCGTGGTGGCCACTCATCTGAATCATCTGCTGCGCCGTCATGCTGCCGAGATGCTGGGCCGGCAGGAAGTCCAGCAGCTGGTGGACAAGCTGCGCGGCCAGGCAGAGTCGCTGGTGGACGACGTGGTGCCCAAGGTGGTGTCGCTGACTCAGCTGCAGCGTCTGTTGCAGAATCTGCTGGACGAGGACGTGTCCATTCGCGATCTGCGCACCATTCTGGAAACCCTGGCCGATGCGGGGGGCGAGCAGAAGGACGTCAACGAGCTCACTGCTGCGGTCCGCGTGGCGCTGGGACGCGCCATCGTTCAGCAATGGTTCCCGGGCGAGCCGGAACTGCAGGTGATCGGGCTGGAGCATGGGCTGGAGCAGGTGCTGATGCAGGCACTGAACAATGGCGGTGCGGTGGAGCCGGGGCTGGCGGAGACCCTGCTGCGCCAGACCGAGGCGGCCGTAGAGCGGCAGGAAACGGCGGGCCGGCCACCGGTCATGGTGGTGCAGCACCCGCTGCGGACCTTCCTGGCGCGGTTCCTGCGCCGGCGGCTGCCCCATCTGGCGGTCCTGTCCCAGGCCGAGATTCCCGATGACCGTAGTCTGCGGGTGACCACACTGGTAGGAGCTGCTGAATGAGCGTGCTGAGGTTCGTCGGCGTGACGAGCAGGGAGGCCATGCGCAAGGTGCGCGAGGCGCTGGGCGATGACGCCCTGATCATCGCCAACCGCCGCGTCGACGACGGCGTCGAGGTGCTGGCGATGGCGGACGAGTCCGTTCCGCAGGCCTCCGGGGCGGCAACGGCATCGCCAGAGGCAACCGGAGGCGCAGCGCCTCGGGCCCTCCCGCCGCGCCAGCGGGAATCCGGCTGGGCGCTGCGTCGGCAGGAAGACTCGCGCCAGCCCGCCCCACAGCCGACGCCTGCCCCTTCCACCAGCATGGACGCTGCCAGTGAACGCCTGCTGCAGGAGATCCAGGGCATGCGCTCGCTGCTGGTGCGCGAGCAGGCCCTGCGGGATGGTGCCACCGACGGTGCCGGACGCCTGTGGCGACTGCTGACGGGTGCCGGCTTCTCCGAACCGCTGGCGCAGCAATTGCTGCAGGAGCTGCCACCGGCAATGGCCGGCCCGGACGGCGACGAGGAGGCGCTGCGGGACTGGGCCGTACGCCAGCTGGCGGGACGGATGGATCTGCTGGACGCAGAAGATGCGTTTTTCGTGCAGGGTGGCGTGATTGCCCTGGTGGGCCCTACCGGCGTTGGCAAGACCACCAGCACGGCCAAGATTGCTGCCCGTTTCGTGATGCGTCACGGGCCCGAGCAGGTGGCGCTGCTGAGCACCGACAGCTTCCGGATTGGTGCCCACGAGCAGTTGCGCATCTACGCGGAACTGCTGAACGTGCCCCTGTACGCGCTGGATGCGGAGCAGCCGATCACCCGGGTCCTGGAAGAGCTGCGCGGCAAGAAGCTGGTGCTGATCGATACTGTGGGCACCAGTCAGCGTGACCAGCGTGTGATCGAGCAGATTGCCCGCCTGCAGGCCGGCTCTTCCCGGCTGCGGATGGTGCTGGTACTGAACGGTGCCGCCCAGCCGGACACGCTGGACGAGGTGATCGCCAGCTATTCGGCCGCAGCCCAGGCGGCGGGAGGCCGGCTGCAGGACTGCATGCTCACCAAGCATGACGAGACCGGTCGGCTGGCGCCGGTGCTGGACCGGATCATCCAGCAGGGGCTGCGTCTGCTGTTCGTCTCCCATGGTCAGCGGGTGCCCGAGGATCTGGCGCTGGCCGATGGGCCGGGACTGATCAGCCAGTCGCTCGAGGCTGCCCCCCAGACGCCGGCGCCGACATCGGCTCGCAGGCCGGCAGCAGCGGCGACCGGGTCGGGCTGGCCCCGGCAACTGCTGTCTCAGGGCCGGCGGGTGGGTGCGACCCTGCGTCTGCTCGAGGCGACGGTGCCGGGATTTCGCGAACTGCTGCAGGCCTGGGACCTGACTGCGTTGCCGGAAGCGCACCAGCTCGAAGGGGCTGCCGGGCTGCTCGACCGCGTCCCCCATGAACTGGGGCATGAGGTCAGCGGAATGCTCTGGCAGCGCCGCACACCGGTGACGGGTGTGGACGCGCCCATGCCAGACCTGTGGCTGGATGAGCGCGGCGACTGGATCGCCTGGCCAGCACTGCAGCACCGCCAGCCCGCAGGCCAGGCGGAACGATTGCGCTGGGCCACGGTTGATGGGGGCGCCAATGTGCATCTGCTGCCGGCGTTGCCGGACGCCATGGCCTGGGACTGGCTGCTGCGGCAGGGCTTTCCCTGGATCTGCCAGGTGCGCGGCAGTCTGCGGGTAGAGCTGGATGACGCAAGGGTGACCATGAGTTCGCTGGAGCCGCACACCGAGGCCGTGGCCCGGGTGCAGTGCCAGTTCCGCAATCAGCCCGCCGAGCTGGCGCTGAGCCGGGTCGCCGTGCTGGCCGCGCCCCAGGGCCGCGGTCGCACCCCCCAGCGGTTTGCGGTGCGTGCCTGGGTGGGGCGACTGCGCTCGCGCGAGACCGGCGCCGAACTGGGCCAGCGTTACTGGCTGACGCCGCGCGCCATGGCGGGCAATGCCGCCACCCTGCTGCGTACCCAGCTGGCGGTGGAAGCATTGCCGCGACTGGCCCGGAGGCTGCAGCAGAAGCTGGCAGAGGTCGTGCCGGAACAGGCCCGCCCGGAGCTGCGCTGGCAGCTGGCAGCCGGGCTGGCCGCTGCAGCCAGCCGTATTGTGGCGCAGGACAGCGAGACCGGCATGAATCTGCGGGCGGAGCTGCTGAACGTACTGGGTGCGCGAGCCGGGGCTACACCCAATCGGCTGGCGGATGCCTTGCTGTATCTGTGCAGCGCCCGCGATACGCTGCGGGTGCTGGCGGCCAGCGGTGAAGGTGGAGGCCAGCCTTGAGCGGTGGCGACCAGGCGGCCGGGCTGCGGCGCTGGCTGGAGCAGGGGGGTGGTGCGCAAGGCGCAGCGGCAGCAGAGGCGCCACAGCAACCGCAGCGGACGCGTCTTTGTGTGGTCGGTATTGACGGGCCGGGCAGCTGGCGGGCCCGCTGGGTACAGGAACGGTTGCTGGCCTGGCACCAGGCTGGCAGCCGCTGGGTCGGCGATCCGGATTGCTGGGAACCCGTGCCCGTGGATGTGAACAGTCCGCAGCTGGTGGCACTGGCACGCCAGGAAAACCGCTGGGCCCTGTGGGTGGCCAGCGATCTGGATGCCTTCCGGCAGGGCTATCGGACCCTGCAGCAACTGGCGCAGTGCCAGGGCCCTCGACGACTGCTGGCGCTGCACCCGCCGGGCTGGTCACGGAAGGGCTTGCTGGCGAATCTGGAGCAGGCAGCCGCCAGCATGGGGCTGCGACTGGTGGTGCTGGCACGATGAGCCGGGGCCGGGCTGCCGGGCTGGTGGCGCTGTTGCTGATGCTGACCGCGCCCGCGAGCGCGGCGGTGCATTGCGGCTCGTGTTCGCCCATGCTGACTGCGTACGCCCTGGCCGACGCGACCGTGACGTCTGGTCGCATGACGGAGGACGCGTGCGATGCAGGCGCCGGGCCGGCAGGCAGCTGGACCGCCCGCGCCGAGCCCGTGCGGGCGGCGGTGGCAGGGCGCAGTTACTGGAGCCGGCCACTGGCGCCTGCGGACGGGCAGCGAGCCAGCGCGGGCCGAATCACTTCGGTCCACTGGCAGTACGTGCTTCGCGGCGGGCAGGATGCCGCTGTAGCGCTGTGTCGGGGCAGCAGCTGTGTGCCGGTGCCGGCGCGAGGCCGCAGCGAGGCCTTTGCCGGTCAGCCCGCGTCGCAGCCATTCCGTTTCCGGGTGACCGCGGCCGGCTCGGGCGCTGCAGCGGAACTGACCGACGTGCAACTGATCGTCAACTTCGAACAGGGTGGGGGCGAACCCTGCCGGACATGAACGCACGCAGAGCAGCGGGCAGCGGAATGATGCAATCTCCCTGAGCCGGTGAGGGCGCGGGATTGCAACCCATTCTTGGCGGAGCGAGGGCTGCAAGGAAGATGGAAGGCATGTACACGGCCAAGGGCAAGATCGACCAGAATGCCGTGGTCACGGAATACCTGCCGATGGTGCGACGCCAGGCGCTGGCGCTGCAGGTGCGGCTGCCGGCCAGCATCGAACTGGATGACCTGATTCAGGCGGGTGTGGTGGGGCTGCTGGATGCACTGGGGCGCTTTGATGCGGCTGCGGGAGCCAGCTTTGCCACCTTCGCGACCCAGCGTGTGCGCGGTGCCATGATCGACGAGCTGCGCAGCCGGGACTGGCTGCCGCGCAGCGTCCGCCGCAATGCGCGGGCCATGGACGAGGTCGTGCGCCGCCTGGAGCAGGAGCTGGGCCGGCCCCCGACCGAGACCGAGATCGCAGCGGCCATGGACATGGACATGGCGGCCTATCGGCAATTGTTGCAGGACAGCAACAACGGGCAGCTGCTGCCGTTCGAGGAGCTGGTGGCCGAAGGCGGCGAGCCGGAGGCGCCGCAGAAGGGGTTTGCTGCGCCGCTGGCTGCATTGATGGAGGGCCAGCAGCACGAACAGCTGGTGGCGGCGATCGACGCACTGCCGGAGCGAGAAAAGCTGTTGATGGCACTGTATTACCAGGAAGAACTGAACCTGAAGGAAATCGGCGCGGTGCTGGGCGTCAGCGAAAGCCGGGTCTGCCAGCTGCACAGCCAGGCAGTGGGTCGGCTGCGCACGCGCCTGCAGGGCCGTGGTGACTGAAGCCCCATGGCTGGCGCTGCTACGCCTGCCGCGCTAACCACCGCAGAGTCGTGGGCGGAATTGATCCGCCTCTCCTCAAGCTCCGGCCTGTTCGGCCGATACTTCTGACAAGACGTCGAAGCAGCGCTGGCCTCATGCGGGTGGTCCGCAGGCACCCTGCCGCGGTGAAACGCCGGCCCGGATTCCGGGCTGCTGGCGTGATGCGCCTGCGCTGCATGAAGTTGCCGGCAAGAAGAGTCCGCTCAGGTCATGAATCCCTCCACCCTAATCGGCATGCTGGCCAGCATTGCACTGCTCGCGAGCGTGCTCGCGTTCTCCGCCGCCTCGGGGCCCGGCTTCTTCAACCTGCCCGGCCTGCTGATCGTCGTGACGGGCACCCTGGCCGCCACCTTCATCAGCTATCCCATGCGGGAGGTGCTGCGGGTGTGGCGCCTGGTGGGCATCGTCTTCCGGCGTGAGAATCTCTACCTGCGCGACGACATCCGCGAGCTGGTGGAACTGTCCAGGCTCTGGTTCAAGGGCCAGGTGCGGCAGGTCGAGGAGGAGCTGCAGTACACCCGCAACCCGTTCCTGCGCACCGGCATCCAGCTGGTGATCGCCAACACCAAGGAAGACGAGATCATCGAACTGCTGCGCTGGCGCATAGCCCGGCTGAAGGCGCGCGAGCACGCCGAGGCGCAGATCTTCCGGACCATGGGCACCTATGCAGCCGCCTTCGGCATGATCGGCACGCTGGTGGGGCTGGTGAACATGCTGGCGGTCATGGACACCCGCAACCTGGATCTGATCGGTCCGCAGATGTCGGTGGCGCTGCTGACCACCTTCTACGGCATCCTGCTGGCCAATATCCTGTTCAAGCCCATGGCGGTGAAGCTGGAGCGGCGCACCGAGGAGCGGTTGATCGCCATGAACATGGTGCTGGAGGGCGTAGCACTGATGAGCAAGCGCCGGCTGCCGTCCTTCATCGAGGAAACCCTGAATTCGTTCGTGGCTCACTACGATGACGAGATCCGGGATCAGGGCAACGGCATGAACGGGGCCGTGGCGGGGGCGACCAGCCGTGGCCAGGTATAGCACCGACCTGATCGGCAGCGAGGGCGTCGGCGGCGACGAGGGCGAAGATGGCTGGATGATCAGCTATCTGGACGTGCTGACGCTGATCATTGCCCTGTTCGTGCTGTTGCTGGCCTTTGCCGACCACAACCAGCCCGATCAGGGGGCCGAGGCCGACGCCACGGCCCCGCAGGTCATGCCGTTCGTCGATCGTAGTGGCCTGCTGCCTGAATTGACCGGCCTGAACCCGCACTACGAGCGGCTGCAGCGGGCAGTGCAGGCGCTGGAACTGCAGGGGGTGGAAGCGCGACTGGACCAGGAGGGGGTGACCCTGCGGCTGGATGAGCGACTGCTGTTCGAAAGCGGTCAGGCCGAGCTGACCGAGGCCGGCCATGCGGCACTGGAACAGCTGCAGCCGGTACTGGGTTCGGTGGATGGCGAAATCTCGGTAGAAGGTCATACCGACAATGTGCCCATCAGTACGGCACGGTTCCCGTCCAACTGGGAACTGTCCAGCGCCCGTGCGCTGTCGGTGGTGCATGCCCTGAAGGACAGCGGGGCCGATCCGACTCGGCTGCGCGCCATCGGCTACGGCGAGACCCGCCCCATCGAGCCCAACGACTCTGCCGCGGGGCGGGCGTCGAACCGGCGCGTGGAGCTGGTCCTGCGCCAGTCCGGATGACGGTCCATGCCCAGCATCGACATCGAGCTTGCCCTGACGCTGGAGGAGTGTCTGGCCCACTATGAGGGCTGGGCCCAGCGGGTGCATGCCCGCAGTGTCGATGGGCGACGGGTCGAGTTTCCCGCCCGGGCCCTGCGCCGGGTGGTCACCCACGAGGGCGTCCATGGCCGCTTCCGGCTGCACTTCTCGGCCGAAGGCCGCTTCCTGGAGATCGAGCGGCGCTGACGCGGGTGCGGGCGATGGGTTGTTGCTGGCGTGCGCTGACAGCCTGGCGATCGTGGGCCGAGGCTGGCTGTTGCCCTGGCCAGGTCAGCAGGGTGACAGCAGCGCCCTTGCCGCAGCCAGCGGCCCGGGCCGCGCGAACAGATAACCCTGAAAGCCGTCACAGCCCATGCCCTGCAGGTGCTGGTACTGGGTTTCGGTCTCAACGCCTTCCGCCACCACCTGCAACGACAGGGCACGAGCCAGCGACAGGACGCTGGTGACTATGGCTGCATCGCGCGGATCGTTCATCACGTCCTGCACGAACACCCGATCCAGTTTCAGCTTGTCTACCGGCAGGTGCTTCAGGTAGCTCAGGCTGGAATAGCCGGTGCCGAAGTCGTCGATGGCGATGCGGATGCCGCGACTGCGCAGGATGGTCAGCTTGTCGATGGCCGCCTGCGACTGTTCCAGCAGGATATCCTCGGTCAGCTCCAGTTCCAGCAATGGGGGGTTCAGCCCGGCCTGCTTCAGCGTCGCCATGACACTGGCAATCAGCGTGTCCTGGGCGAAGTAGCGTGACGACAGGTTGACGCTCACGAACAGTGGGCGATCGCTGTCCTGGTTCAGCGTGACCGCATCGTTGCAGGCACGGCGCAGGATCCAGTGACTGAGCGGAATCATCAGGCCGGTCTCTTCCGCCAGTGGCAGGAAGTCCGCCGGCGTCAGCAGCCCCTGGTCCGGGTGGCGCCAGCGGATCAGCGCCTCGAAGCCGACAATCCGGCGCTCGCGGCCGCTGATCTGGGGCTGATAGTACAGCTCCAGCCCAGTTTCCGTCTCGATCGCATGCTGCAGCGCATTGCGCAGTTCCACCCGCGTACGGGCTGTGCGTGTCATGTCGTGGGTGAACCAGGCGTAGGTGTTGCGGCCCAGCGCCTTGGCGCGTTCCTTGGCCAGGTCCGCCTGTCGCAGCAGGTCCGAGGCGGTATCGGTGTCATGTGCCGCCATGGCAATTCCGGCGCTGGCGGTCAGCCGCAGTTCCTGCTCATTGATGAAATAGGGTTGCGCCAGTCGTGTCGTCAGTTCCTCCACGCGCTGGCGGACGGGTTCCACCGTATGTGGAGGCAGGTCTGCCAGCAGCACGACGAACTCGTCTCCGGCCATCCGTGCCACCGTATCGCTCTGGCGAACACCGTGTCGCAGCCGCTCCGCCACCTGGCACAACAGGGTATCGCCGCTCCTGTGGCCCAGTGACTCGTTGACCAGTCGGAACTCGTCCAGATCCACGTGCACGACCGCCAGGCTACGACGATTGCGGCGCGTCAGGCGCAGCTGCTGCTCCGCCCGATCCTCCAGCAGGGCCCGGTTGGGCAATCGGGTCAGCGCATCGTGGGCGGCGTTGAAGGCCAGCTGCGAGGCGCTGTCCTCCTGTGCAGAGATGTCGTGCTGAATGCCCACGAAATGGGTCAGCTCGCCGTCCGGTCCGTGGATGGGCGCAATGTGCAGATCGTTCCAGAACGGCGCGCCGTCCTTGCGATAGTTGCGCAGCACCACGTGCACGCTGGTACCCGCCTGCAGGGCCTGGCGTATGCGCTGACGCACGTGCTGGTCGGTATCCGGGCCCTGCAGGAAGCGGCAGTTGCGGCCACGTGCTTCCGCGGCGCTGTAGCCCGTGATGTGGGTGAACGCCGGGTTGGTGTAGACAATGGGATGATCCGGCGCCCTGGCATCGGCAATGATCACCGCGTTGATGCTGGATTCCACGCTGCGCTGCAACAACTGCAGCTGGCGCGCGTTGCTGTCCAGGCGGCTCTGGAGACTGTCGCGTTCCGTCCGGTTCGCCGCCAGGGCGCGGCGTACCCGCAGCTGGCAGCACAGCACGGCGCCCAGCAGCACCAGCACGGCCACCGCGACAAGACCCAGTATGGCAGGCGGGACGGTCATGGCAGAGCGTTCCTGCAGCGAATACGGAACCTGACACGGTTGCAGTGCAACCCTGGCGCTGGAGCGGGCTGGTCGGTCATGGTGTGGCTGGTCCTTCCCCCCATGCGGCGGCCTGCCGGCGTGCCGCACTACTTGCTGTGCGTGTGCAGGCGCGCTCAGCTGTGCGCTGGCGCCGTATCCTGCCGTTCGTGCAGTTCGACCGTGGCCGGGTCGATGATGGTGTCCAGTTCGCCGATCTGGTGGATGTCCGGCGCGGCCAGGGTGGTATCCAGATTGGTGTCCGGATAGGCCAGGTTCTTCACCACGTGTACGGCGGTGGGCTGGCCGCGGCTGTCCGTGTCCTGGATCCAGGCCAGAAAGCCCTTGGAGAAACGCGCCAGGCTGCCGATGGGCGTCGGTCCGAAGCGCCGGATATACGCCACCAGCCAGTCCCGGTCGTAGCGCGCCGGTGCCTCGTTGAGCGCGCGATAGGCGGCTACCGGCGTCATGGCCGCATGGTCGTTGCGGCCATGGGTGAGGCGGTCCACTCCCTTGATCACCCCGAGCATGCGTATCAGTGGCCCTACCGTGGCGCCGGAACGTCCCCAGGGATAGCCGCTGCCGTCGGGCAGTTCGCAGGCCTGGCGGATGACTTCACGGGTGGTGACCGGCGGCCGCCAGCCTACCGCCTGCAGGCGCGCCGTCAGCGCATTGACGTGCCCGCGCAGCAACTGCCGTTGTGCGGTCGTCAGTGGCACATCCAGCGACGGCAGGGCATCGGACAGCAGCAACGGCTTGCCCAGGGTGTGCAGCAGGGTGCCTGCCACCGCATCACGGCGTTCCACCTGCAGGTCCGGATGGGCCTGCAGCAGGTCGGCCAGGTGCACGGCCACGGTGATGGCGTGACGCACCCAGTCGGGTTCCGTACGCAGCTGGGGCAGGGAAAACAGCAGCTGACGGCGGCTGCGCTGCAGCGTGTCCAGCAGCAGGTCGGTACATTCGAACAGGGTGCCTTCCGGCATGTGGTCGCGGGATTTCAGGAACAGCAGGATCACCTGCAGCTGGTGGGCCACCTCGTGCAGCGCGGCCACCGCCGCCGGCTGATTGCGGTGCTGCTCCTGCTGGCGGCGCAGCTGTTCCTGCAGGCGCTGTTCCTCCTGGCTGGCCACGAACAGCGGCGAAATGCCCGCCGCCCGGTATTCCATGCCGGTGCGATAGGCCAGTTCGCGTTCCGCTTCCAGCACCAGCGAGGCCAGCTGGGCGTTGCTGCGTCCCTGTGGCTGGTCGAACTGCAGCCCCACCGCAATGCGGCCGGAGCTGCCCAGCGGGCGCATGTGGCGCACCTGCGCCGGGCAGCGGAAGCGGGTCCCGTCCGGGAATTCCAGCTTCAGCTCCGGCAGATCCTGGCCCGCACGCAGGGCAACGCTGTCGCGAATGGCGCAGTCGATCAGGCAGCCGCCCACGGACAGGTCGCGCAGGCGGCCGTCCACGGCCACGCCCGAGCGGTAGATCTGCAGGCGCGCGCGGGCGTACATGCCCTGAATGAACGGGACGCGCACGCCGCCCCGACGCTCGCGGATGACCATGGAGCGGGGCAGGTGGCAGCGAATCTCGAACAGGTTCTCGCGCTGGCGGACCACGTCCGCCTCGACGCGCTCGAATGACAGGATGTCCGTGTCCTGGCCACGCTGGCGCTGGAAGTCGAAGGTGACGGTGCCATCGGTCAGGTACTGCTGCAGCTGCGCTTCCTCGCACAGCGTGTGCAGGGTCAGCACGCTGGCCCCGGGGCTGATGCTGGCCACCCAGGCACGCAGCGGCCAGGTGGCGTCCTCCGCGATCAGCGAGACCTCGTGCTCCATGTCCAGGATGCGGCCGATGACCGCCGCCACCGGATTGTCCCCCGTTACTGCCCCCATCAGATCGTCCGCCCGTGATCTTGTCGGTGCTGTTTTCGTCCAGGAATTGTACGTTAACCGGGCGCGGGTTGCAGCGAAGAAAGCGTGGGTTCGCGGGTGTTGTCGCGGTCTGCTGCCAGCATGCCCCGAACACGCCTTGCCTGTCGGGAAGCGCTCTTCAGCGCTCTTGCTGTGGATCAGAGTGCTGATCCGGATCGTCGGCGCGGGCGCGCAGGGCCTGCACGGTCTCCAGCTCCAGCTGGGTGACGGCGGCGATGGTGCGGTCGTCGAGCTGGGTGGTGCGGATCAGATTGAGGGCGACTTCCCTGTGGCCGCGGTTGATGCCTTCCTCGCGGCCTCGCTGTATGCCTTCTTCTCGACCTCGCTGAATGCCTTCTTCCAGGCCCTTCTGGTGGCCGATGCGCTCGAAAGTGTTCATGTAGGGCACGTTGGCGTCCTCCTGCAGGGCGACGACGGCGGCCTGGAAGGCCGGCTCCAGCGCTTCTGGCAGTTGCACCATCCAGTCGATGACGTGGAACAGGCGCTGGATCTGTTCCCTGGTATAGCTGCGCTGCAGCAACCTGGCGCACGCTCAGCCAAGCAGCCGCAGCACGGTCCAGGGCAGCTGGTTGGCCTGGGCCAGCACGGCGATGCCGGCCTGCTGCAGGATGCGGGCGCGCACCAGGCTGGCCACCTCTGCGGCGTAGTCCGCATCCTGGATGCGGCTGCGGGCAGCGTCCAGGTTGGTGGCCGTGGTCTGCAGGTTGTGGATGACCCCCTCGAAGCGCTGCTGCACCGCGCCCAGCCGGGAGCGCAGCCGATCCACCCGGGCCAGCGCCCGGTCCAGATCGGCCAGCGGCGCCGGTGTCTGCGCTTCGTCCGACGGCGATCCGCCGCGCACGGCGAAGTCCTTGAGGCCCAGCGTGGCAGCAGTGATTTCGGCCAGGTCGATGGCGATGGCCTCGCCATCCTGCGCGCCGACCTGGATCCGGACGGGATGGTCCCTGGCGCCCAGCAGCCGCATGCCGTTGAAGCGGGTCTGCGCGCTGATCCGGTCG
>LFIK01000845.1_pt1 | contig 23411 bp, 18 predicted proteins | sample 643401 | NCBI WGS metagenome assembly LFIK01 (sample SAMN03777447, study PRJNA286221) | soda lake metagenome | biome: soda lake; feature: Kulunda steppe; material: water; isolation source: sample T5-Br brine of Lake Tanatar-5 | place: Russia: Kulunda steppe | collected 2010-07
GGTTCGTCATTCCGACGACCCACCGCGAAGTCGACAGCGATGCCTATGACCTGCGCGGCAGTTGCGGCTTCTCGTTCGGAAATAGCTGCTCCGGCGGCGCCAGCGACGCGACCATGTTCTTTGGCGGGCCCAAGCGCAAACGCCCGAAATCGCCGATGGAGGTGTCGTGATGATCAAGACGTTCAAAGCCCTGTCCGCCATACTCAGCTATCCGTCGGCCGAGTTGCAGCAGGCGATCCCCGAGATTCGGACGGTGCTGGTGCGCGAAGGGCTGGTCAACGCCGCCGACCGGGCAGCGCTGGAGCCGCTGTTGTCGGATCTGGAGTCGCTCGATCTCTATGAACTGCAGGAGCGCTATACGTTTCTGTTCGACCGGACCCGGTCGCTGTCGCTGCACCTGTTCGAGCATGTGCACGGCGAAAGCCGGGATCGGGGGCAAGCCATGGTCGATCTGGGGGTGCATTACGAAGAGCACGGCTTTGTGCCGGCGACCAACGAGTTGCCGGACTATCTGCCCATGTTCCTGGAGTTTCTGGCCGTGGTGCCGATCGACAAAGCGCGCGCCTTGCTGGCCGACCCGTTGGAGATATTGGCCGCGCTGGACGACCGGCTGGCCAAGCGCGAAACACCGTATCGAGGCGTCTTCCGGGCGCTGGTGACGATTGCCCGGCGGCCGGTGAACGCGGAGGTGCTGAACGCGCTGCGCGCCGACACCGATACGGCCGCCGACGATCTGGAGGCGATCGACCGTGAATGGGAGGAGGCGGCTGTCACCTTCGGGCCGGACAGTCTCGATGACGGCTGCGGCGCAAGCCGGCTTCAGACCCGACTGCGGGCGGATATGCGCGATCCGCGTCTCGACCCGCCCCCGACTCGCGCGCGTTAATGGGCCGCGCCCGCTGATGCTTATCAGGAGACAAAGCCATGTCCGGCTATTTCAACACGTTCTTCTTCGGGATTTACCCCTATATCGCGCTGGCCGTTTTCGTCGTCGGGTCGATCATCCGTTTCGATCGCGAACCCTATTCCTGGCGCGCGCAATCCAGCCAGTTCCTGCGCCGCCGGCAACTGATCTGGGGATCGGTGCTGTTCCATGTCGGCATTCTGTTTCTCTTCTTCGGCCACTTCATCGGGCTTCTGACTCCCCATGCGATCTATAGCTATGTGATCACGGCCGAGGCCAAAGCCATGCTGGCGATCGTCGCCGGGGGGATTGCGGGGGTCGTCTGCTTTGTCGGGCTGACCATGCTGCTGCATCGCCGTCTGTTCGACAGTCGGATACGCAAGACCAGCACCGTGATGGATATCGGTATCCTCGCCATTTTATGGGTTCAACTGACCCTGGGCTTGATCACCGTGCCCTATTCGCTGAGCCACGCCGACAAATCGGAAATCATGCTGCGCGTGTCGGAATGGTCCCAGCGCATCCTGACCTTCCGCATTGATGGGACGGCGGATCTGATCCAGCCGCTGGAGTGGGCTTATCAAGTCCATATCATTCTGGGGTTGACGATCTTCCTGCTCTTTCCGTTCAGCCGTCTGGTTCATATCTGGAGCGCGCCGATCTGGTATCTGGGGCGGCGCGGGTACCAAGTCGTCAGAACCTCCAATGCCGCGCATCCCGGCGGTCAAGCCACGCGGCCGCCCCCGAAACCGCGCTCGGCGCAACCGGCGGAGTGATCCCATGGAATTGTTCAACAGCAACGATCTGGCCGCGGCCGCCTTGCCGCCGGCCCCCACCGTGCGGGTGAACGGCGTCGAAATCGAGAAGACCGCCATCACCCGTGAAATCCAGCACCATCCTGCACCATCGGCAACCGACGCGATGGCGGCCGCGACCCGGGCCCTTGTCGTGCGCGAATTGCTGCTGCAAGAAGCCGATCGGCACGCCATCGAGAGCGATCCGGAAAGCGACGGCGAGGGGCGGCGCGAAACCGACGATGACAGCCGCATCCGGCAATTGCTTGAGCAGGAGGTGACGGTCCCGCAGCCGACCGAGGCGGAATGCCGACGTTATTACGACGTCAACCAGGCCCGGTTCACCAGCCCCACCATCTATGAACCGGCGCACATCCTGTTCTCGGCCGATGTGAAGGACAGCCCGGCCTATAACGCCGCCATCGCCGCCGCAACCGAGGCGATCCGCGATCTGACCGACCGTCCGGACCGGTTCGAGGCGATGGCCCGCGATCTGTCGGCCTGTCCGTCGGCGTCGTCGGGCGGCAATCTGGGCCAGATCACGCAAGGCCAGACGACACCGGAATTCGAAGAGGCGGTGATGGCGATGACGCCGGGCACGATCGCCACGGACCCGGTGATGTCGAAATACGGCGTGCATGTCATCCGCCTTGAGCGCCGCATCGACGGCGCGACGCTGCCCTTCGACATGGTAAAGGACGAGATCGCCGATTACTTGGCCGACCGGGTGTTTCAGCGCGCCGTTCATCAGTACATCTCGATTCTGGCCGGGCAGGCGGCGATCGAAGGGATCGAGTTGGAGGCGGCGACCAGCCCGTTGGTGCAATGACCATGGCGGAAAACGATCTCGCATCGACCCCGATGCTGGGCGATCTGGTGGAAATGCCCGACACCGGCCCGGCCCTGGCGGCGGCGCTAGCCGCCACCGGCCGGACCGACCTGATCGACGCGGTAAACCAGGCCTCGGAACGCCTTGCCATGGCGCCGGAGGCCTTCGCCCGGCTGGCGGTCCGGCGGTTCTGCGAACGGGCCGAGGATGAAGACTGGGTCCAGGTCATGGGCACGATCGGCCGCGACGACCGCCCCGGCGCCGCCCTGCTCGCCGCCATCCTCGACCGGGCGGTCAAGGATGTCGGGGCGCTTTAGCGCGGCGAAACGCCACTTGATCACCATCGTCTGAGATGGTCATGATGGTCACCGGGCCCCCACCCGAAAAAGTCAGCGTCGTTCAAAGGGTGTGGGTATGCGTGATCCGTTCGAGTTTTCCGCCACGCGGCGGGGATTTATGGGGCTGGCTGCCGGGGCCGCTGCGTTGGCGGCAATGGCCCCGGAAAGCCAAGCGCAGCGCGTTTCAACACGAGCGCGGATTGTGATTCTGGGCGCCGGGGCCGGTGGGACCAGTATGGCCAACCGCTTGGCCGCCCGATTGGACGGTGCCGACATCACCATCGTCGATGGGCGTCGGGAGCACTGGTATCAGCCTGGCTTCACGCTCATTGCAAGCGGTCTGAAGCCCGCCAACTATGCGGTGAGCAACACCGGCGATTGGCTGCCGAACGGCGTGCGATGGGTCCAGGATTTCGCCGCCGAGATCGACCCCGAGGCGAACAGCGTTACGACCAGCGGCGGCGAGCGTCTCGACTATGACTACCTGATCGTCGCCACCGGACTCGTACTTGATTGGGATGCGGTCGAAGGATTCTCGCTCGACATGGTGGGCGAGGACGGCATCAGTGCCCATTATGCCGGTCCCGACTATGCGCATCGAAGCTGGCGCGCCCTCGACCGCTTTACAGACCAAGGCGGTGTCGGCCTTTTCGGACGTCCGCCGACCGAGATGAAATGCGCGGGCGCCCCACTTAAGTTCGCCATGCTCGCCGAGGATATCGCTACGCGCAAAGGCAGCCGTTCGGGCATGCAGTTGGTTTATAATGCCCATAATCCTTCGCTTTTCGGCGTGCCGATCGTGCATCACCGTCTGCGGCAGATCTTTGATGAGCGCGGGATCGAGACGCGTTACAATCATGTTTTGAGGTCGATCGATCGCGATCGAATGGTCGCGACCTATGCCACCGCGAATGGCGATGTCGAGACCGGCTATGATTTCATCAACGTCGTGCCGCCGCAGCGTGCGCCGCAGGTCGTGCGGGATTCCGGGCTGAGTTGGGCTGATCGATGGACCGATCAGGGCTGGATCGAGGTCGACATGGGAACCCTGCGCCACAACCGCTATGCCAATGTTTTCGGCATCGGCGACATCAACGGCGTGCCCAAAGGCAAAACGGCGGCCAGCGTCAAATGGCATTTGCCCGTGGTCGAGGATCACTTGATCAGCGAAATCCAGGGCCGCGAAGGAACTCGGCAATTCAACGGTTATACGTCTTGCCCGATGATCACCCGGGTCGGCCGGGCAATGCTGATCGAATTCGATTACAACGACAATCTGGTCCCGTCCTTTCCCGGCGTTGTCGCCCCGCTTGAGGAATTGTGGATCGCCTGGCTGATGAAAGAAGTCGCGCTCAAACCGACCTACAACGCCATGCTGCGCGGTTTGGCCTGAGCGGAAAGGAGGAAGGGCAGTGGAAGAATTCAGCTTGCGTACCTTTGTGGCGGTGTTCGAAGAGATTTTCGGACGCGGTCTTTTCTGGTCGATGGTTGCTGTGGCGGCGCTGATCACGCTGGCATGGGTCTATGTGCTGATCCGCGACCGGGCGATGTCGATGCGCAAATTCCTGGTTGCTCAGATCGCGATGCCGTTTGGCGCGGTGGCTTCGGTGGCGTTCGTGCTCTGGATCACGAATTCACGGCTAAGCGATCTTGGCGGGCCGATCGACTGGATCGTCATGCTGGGTGTGGCCGCCCTGGGCGCGATCGGCCTGTCGATCCTGGTCTATGTCATTCAGTCATTGAGCCGCGGCCATCAGCCGAAGGCATAATTTCGGCGGCGACAAGCGGCAGACTCCATGACGGCTTTGCCGCCCCGTTTTTTATTCCAGCCGTGCGCACGCCTCCTGATTGACCCGCAATTCAGATGGCCACCCAAACGTGCTCTTAACGATTTGCCGATAAGATAGCCATCGCAAGCGGTTCGCCTCCCAGAAGGGATTGGCGATATAAGGCTTTCTGTGAGGTATTGAGTGGGGCCGTTCGAACATCTCAGGAATCAGATAATTCCGGCAAGGCGCGCGTCGGACGTGGTCCAGAAGGCCGTTGACGCCGACCAAGCCCGCAGCGAAATTCTGGTCGGCTGGGCGCAAATGATCCTGCTGGCGGGGTTTGCCGTTCTCTATTCGGTCGGTTCGACCCAGGCGGCGGCCGGCGTTGATTTTCGTCCGGTCCCCTGGGCGCTGGCCGCCTATTGCGCGTTTACCGTGTTCCGTCTGGTCTTGGCCTATCGCGGTCGATTGCCGGAATGGGTGACAATTCTGTCCGTGGCGGCCGATATGCTGCTGTTGCTGGGTTTGATCTGGAGCTTTCATGTTCAATACCGTCAGCCGCCCGGCTTCTCCCTCAAGGCACCGGAATTTGCGTTCATTTTCATCTTCATCGCGCTGCGGGCGCTGCGGTTCGATCCGCGTCTGCTGGTCATCACCGGCCTGACCGCGGCCGTCGGCTGGGCGGTGCTGGTCGCTTATGCCGTTATCTCGGCGGCGCCTGACGGCGGCCGCACCCGCGACTACGTCGTTCATCTGACATCGAACAATATTTTGCTCGGCGCCGAGATCGGGAAGATCGCCGCCATTCTAGCGGTAACGGCGGTTTTGGCTCTGGCGGTTTCCAGGGGCCGGGGAATGGTGGCCCACCAAATCTCGACCGCGCGCGATAACGCCGATCTGTCGTCGGCCCTGTCGGCGACCCGCGACCGGCACCGTCTGGTTATCGACGGGTCGCGCGACGGCATCTTCGATGTCGATTTCCGAACCGGAGAGCGCTATTTCTCGCCGCGCGCCCATGAGATGCTGGGCGTATCGGATGGCGATCTGGCCGATATCAAAGCCGATATTCTGCCTTGCCTGCTGCCGGAAGATGAGTTTGCCCTGGCCCGGTCGTTCGAAGAGGCCGTGGTCGGCGGTGAGGGCGTTTTTGACTGCGAATTGCGGCTGCGGTCGGCGCTAGGCCCCGTGATCTGGGCCGATGTGCGCGCGGCGATCGTCTATGACGACGACGGCGAACCCTATCGCATCGTTGGCTCGATTGGTGACATCACCGAGCGCAAGCGATACGAGGAGCAACTGGTCAACGACGCCTTGCGCGATCGTTTGACCGGTCTGGCGAACCGAACCCTGCTGATCGAGCGGTTGCGCCATCTCATGCAGCGGAATCGGTCGTTCCTGGTTCTGTCGATGGATATCGACAACTTCAAGACCATCAATGACAGTCTTGGCCATACCATCGGCGATAAAATGCTGATCGCTGTGGGAAAACGACTTCAAAAAATTGTCGGACCGGACGACACGGTGGCGCGCCTGGGCGGCGATGAATTCGCCGTATTGGCCGAGCGTCCCGACGCGATGACGGCGGCTGAGGATGTCGCATCAATCGTCCGATCCTCCCTGGCCGAGCCGATGAGCTTGCATGGTCAGACGGTATCGTGCCTCGCGTCGATCGGGGTCGTTGTGCCGACCGAACCGGACCTGTCGCCCGAAGATATACTGCGCGATGCCGATCTCGCCATGTACCGCGCCAAGGCCGAAGAACGCGGTGGCCATGCCATCTTTGAAAAGACGTTGCGGGCAGCGGCCCATCAGCGATTGCGGATCGAGAGCGAACTGCGCAATGCTTTGGACCGAGGAGAGTTGTTCCTGGTCTATCAGCCCATCGTCGACGTTGCCAGCCGCGATCTGGTTGGGTTCGAGGCGCTGCTTCGATGGCGGCATCCCGAACGCGGCATCGTATCGCCGGCCGACTTTATTCCGATCGCCGAGGAAACCGGCCTGATCGTGCCGATCGGCCGCTGGGTGATCGAAACGGCGACGCAGAAACTGGCCGATTGGCTTAGTGGCGACGGCGCCCCCGATTTGTTCGTTACCGTCAATGTCTCAGCCCGCCAATTCGAGCGCGGCGCGGGTCTGGCGGACTCGGTTGCGTCGGCCATCGCCCGGTCCGGTTTGTCGCCGCACCGTCTGAAGCTAGAAGTGACCGAGAGCCTGGCGGCCCAAAATCCCGAAACCGCCACGGCCATGCTTGAAGAGTTGGGCGATCTGGGCGTGCGTATGGCGATCGACGATTTCGGAACGGGCTATTCGTCGCTGAACCAACTGCACAAACTGCCGTTCCATACCCTGAAAATCGACCGTTCGTTCGTTTCGCGGATCGGCCAGGACATCGAAGGCAGCGATATCGTCGACGCGATCGTCGACATTGCCCGGCGGCTGAACATGGATGTGGTGGCCGAGGGTGTCGAAACCGATGCCCAGCGCGCCTATCTGGTCTCGATCGGCTGCCAGTATGCCCAAGGCTACCTTTTCGCCAAGCCGCTTGGCATCGACGAAGCCGATCGGCTGGTGCGTCAAGCCCAGGCGGCATAGAACCGACCCGGTCCCTGGATCCGACCTTATGAAAAGCCATCCCGGGCCGACGGTGGGCTTGATCACGCGTGGTCTGCGCTGTAGACCCGAATATGTGTGAAAAGTAAATCGGCATGGTTGTGCACGAGCTCGGCGCAAGCAGTTATCGAGCAGGGAGAGGAAAATGAAGTCATTTCGATCGAGCTTGGCCATTGCGGCAAGTTTTTTGGCCATGATGGCGGTTAACGCATCGGCGCAAGATGATCGAACCTTGCGTGTTGCTTGGGATAGCGAGATCGATAATCTCGATCAATATTACAACACCAACCGCGAAGGAATCATTTTCGCTCGTCACGTTTGGGATGCGTTGATCTATCGCAATCCGGAGACTTTCGAATACGAACCGCTGCTGGCGACCGACTGGGAATGGATCGATGAAACGACCATCGAAATGACGCTGCGAGAAGGCGTGACGTTTCACAACGGCGACCCCTTCGACGCAGACGATGTCGTGTATACCCTGAATTATGTTTCAGATCCCGAGAACGAAGTTTTGTCGTTCAGAAATGTAAACTGGATAGAAAGTGCTAAAAAACTTGGTGATTTCCGTGTTCGGATCAACTTGTACCAGCCTTTTCCGCCGGCCTTCGAATATCTGTCCGAAGCTATTCCGATTTATCCCAATGAGTATTACAGTAAGGTTGGGCCGGAAGGCATGAACGAGCAGCCGATCGGAACCGGTCCTTATCGGGTGGAAAGCGTCGACCCGCAGCGGGAATATGTCCTGGTGCGCAATGACCATTATTTCGAGGGCAGCCCCAAGGGTAACCCCGATATCGGCCGGCTCGAGATTCGGACCATCACCGACAAATCAACCCAGATCGACGAATTGTTGGATGGCGGAATTGATTGGATGTGGCGCGTGCCGTCGGATCAGGCCGAGCGTGTCGCCAGCCGGCCGGGCGTCGAGCTTCGCTATGGTGAAGCCATGCGGGTCGGTTATATCGGTTTTGATGCGGTGGGGCGTTCCGGACACGAAGCGATCAGGGACATCAATGTCCGCAGGGCCATCGCCCATGCGATCGACCGCGAGGCGATCGTCGACAATCTCGTCGGCGGCGATGCCCGTGTCATCCATGCCCCATGTTCCCCCGTGCAGTTCGGGTGCGAAGCCGACCTTGCCGTTCACTACGATTACGACCCCGATCGTTCACGCGAATTGCTGGCCGAGGCCGGCTATGAAGACGGATTTGATCTGCCGCTCTATGCCTTTCGTGACCGATCCTCGACCGAGGCGGTCATTGGGTATCTGGCCGATGTCGGTATCAATGCCGATATGCGGTTCATGCAGTATATTGCGCTGCGCGACCTGAACCATCAGGGTGCGACCCCCGCCTTTCATATGGATTGGGGGTCCTATTCCATCGCCGATGTTTCAGCGATTATCAGCCATTTCTTCAGCGGCTCGCCAGATGATTTCGCGCTGGACGAAGACATCCACGAATGGCTCGAGGTTGCCGACAACGCGTTCGACGCCGATGAACGTCTCGAACATTATAGCTATGTCATCGAGCGGATCACGGAAGAAGTGTATTGGCTGCCGATGCACACATTCGTAATCTCATACGCGTTTGACGACGGCTTGGAGATGGCGCCCTATCCCGACGAAATCGCGCGCTATTACTCTTACAGCTGGGCCGATTGACGGGAAGACGATCCGGCGATCGCCCTCGGCAATCATGCCTATCCAAAAATGCTTTTCTTACTAAAATTACAATTTTCCCGCGAAGACGGGAAGCCGGCGCCGGGGATCCCGGCGCCGGTCTAGCAAAGCCACGATCAGGGATGAACCGTGAACTCGATCCGGGCCAAGATTTCACCGCTGTCCGAAGCCCGATAGCGCAGTTCATAGGTGTCGGGCTCCGACGGTGCGAAAAGCTGAACCGGGCTGCCTTGTGACGCACGGGCATCGCGAAGCGCGCCGGCATCGTCGTCGGCGCCAGCCGGCACGATCTCGATGAAGTCCTCGAACCGCCCCGGTCCCTGCCAGTTAACGGTCACGACCCCGTCTGCCGTCACCTCGTCCTCGATCGACAGGCTGACCTCACCAGACCCGACCGTCACCGGCAGCCGTGCCAAAGTCCGGTCGGACTGGTGGATGACATAGCGGACCTCAAAGTCGCCCTCGTCCTCGGGTGCGGTCAACGTGACCGGGCTGCCGCCGCTGGTCCGTGCATTGTGACTGCGCGAGTCGCCGGACGACCCTTCGGGCGCATCGGGCGCAACGATGGCAATGAAATCGCGCCTGTTGTCGGGGCCTTCCCACGTCACATCGAATTCACCGCCCGGCAAGATCGGCCCATCGATTTCCAGCGATGCTGACACGGGCGTCAAAGTAACGGGCTCGCTCGCGAGGACCCGGCCGGACTGATGGACCACATAGCGGACCTCATAGGATCCAAGCGCATCAGGCGCCAACAGAGAAACCGGACTGCCGCCGCTGGTGCGCGCGCTGTGACGTCTGGAACTGCCGGAATAATCCTCCGGCGCACCGGCTTCGACGATGGCGATGAAGTCGCGCCTGTTGTCGGGGCCTTCCCATTCAACATCGAAGCCGGATCCGGCGGGTATCTCCTCCGGCACGGAAAGGGACGCCTCGACACCGGTCAATTCGATCGGCCGGGTGGCCAAGGTGCGTCCTGACTGGTGCAGCACATAACGCAATTCATAGGTGCCCAGGGAATCGGGCATGAGGAGTGACACCGGGCTGCCGCCGCTCGTCCGCGCACTGTGGCGCCGGGACTCTCCGGAACTGCCTTCCGGCGCGTCCGGCTCCACCAGCACAACGAAATCACGCCGATTATCCGGCCCTTCCCATTCCACGTCGATCGTCGATCCGGCCGCGACCTGCTCCGGCGCCGACAACTCGGCCGTAACCGGTGTAAGCGTGATGGTTCGGCTTGCCAAGGTCTCGCCGGACTCGTTGTGGACATACCGCAGTTCGAAGTCTCCCAGCGCATCGGGCAACTGGATCGATACGGGACTGTCCCCGCTGGTCCGCGAACTGTGACGCCGGGACTCTCCGGAACTGCCCTCAGGCGCACCCATCTCGACAACGGCAATGAAATCCCGCCGATCGTCGGGGCCGTCCCATTCGACCTCGATCGTGGCGCCCGCACCCGCCTCGTCCGGTGCGGTCAGGCTGGCCCGCCCGTTCTCTTCGACGCTGTCCTCCTCGACGCCGTTCTCTTCGGCACGGGCCTCCTCGGCATCAGCCACCTCGGCATCGCCAGTCTCGACGACATTGATGGTTTGGCGGGCCAACAACCTGTGCTCGCCACTGGAATGGTACCGCAGTTCATACGGTCCGGCTTCTTCAGGCGCGTTGCGCGTGATTTCGCCATCCCCGTCGACCGAATTCCGCATCCGATCATACCGTGAAACGATGTCGTCATCGGGCCGGTCGGGATCGACGATCACCACATGGCCGGAAACACCGCCTCCGAGGGTCACGGCAAATTCACTTCCTGCTTCCACCTCCTCGGGTGCCTGCATCGTGGCTTGGATGTCCTGAACCTCAACCGTCGCAAGGGCCACCATCTGGTGATCCTCGTTACGATGGAGCCGAAGTTCGTAAAGGCCAGGATCGCTCGGTGCGGTGCGCGAGACCTGCGTGTCGCCGGTCACCGAGTTTCGCATCCGATCATACCGCGATGCCGTTTCGTCACCAGGCTCATCGGCCGGAACGAACAAGAGGTACCCGGCAACCGGCTCGCTCAACCCGACATCAAAGCTTTCACGGATGCCGACAGCGCCCGGAGCGTCCAACGTCACGTCGGGAATCTCGGCAACCGGTGCCTCAATCGGCACCGTAACATCCTTGTCTTCGGCCAAATCGGCCGTCACGACGACGCCGCCCTCCATATCGCCGGAAACGGCCTCGATCCGATAATCGCCCGGCTCGGTATGGACCGGATAGACCTGCGCTTCGGTGCTGAAACTTTCGGCCTCTTCGGTGGCCAGGTTCATGACGGTCCAATCGGCACCGTCGATCGTATCGCCGGTTTCGGCATTCTCCGCCCGGAGATGCATGGTCGCCAAAACCTTTTCCAATGCGACGTCGACCGGCCCCTCCAGGTCGGCCGTCACCTCGAACTCGGTCTCTCCTTCTGAGCTTGGCGTTCTGGCGAACACCGTATAGGAGCCGGGGGCCAGATCCAGATCGATGATGCCGCGCTGGCGGCCGGCAAAGACCTCGTCACCGCTGTCGCGAAGAACGACCTCCCATTCCGCGCCGCCCAAAACACTCATATCGCGGGCATCAAGCGCCTGAATCGTGACCGGCAATTCCTGCGGTTCGGGCGTTTCGCTGACTTGGGTCAATGCCGCGGACAATTCGGCCCCGGAATTGGTCGTGAACAGTTGCCCGCCGGTTTCCTCGGGCACGCAGGACAAGGTGGCCGTTTCTTCATGCGATAGGGCGAACCCGACGACATGCGCCCGGATATCGATGCCCTCGGCGGCGATTTCGCGCGCCAATGCGCAGGGATCGCCGTCGCAATTTTCCAGTCCGTCGGTCACGAGGATGATATCGGCCGATTCCGCCGTTCGCGGAATCATGTCCCGCGCCATGGCCATGGAGTCGGTCAAGGGCGTCATGCCGCGCGGGTTCAAAGCGTTCAGCCGATCGGCAAGCACACCGCCATCATGCTGGTCCAAAGAAAGAATGGCCTCGATATCGCCGCAGTCGCCGCGCCGGTTATGGCCATAGGCAACAACACCGAGCGGAATGCTGGAATCGCGGGTCTCGTCAAATTCGGCAATGACCTCGCGCGCGATCTCGATACGAGACCGGCCGTCTTCCATCTGTGCCCACATGGACCCCGACGCGTCGAAAACCATGATATTCACACGATCCGACGCCACTGCCGGCGCCGAAATGACGCATCCAAGCAAACCTGCCGATAATATCCCGCTGCAATATCGATACATACTGCCCACCCGAACTGGTTCTTGACTGGCGATTACGCTTCAAGCGCAACGGCTCGCCGAATCTCGCTTCAACGAATACCAAAGACTACGCTACCATAACAACAAGCCCATGCAGGACAATGAATTGATGCTTTTTTTCACTGCCGCCGACCGGTGCCGGCTTTAGCGCTGGTAAGGCGTCGTGGTTAATTCCGTGTCAATAACTGGCCGCCATAGTGCGTCCGGCGGCAGGCGGCCGCTTTGGGTTGGTTGCGGGGGCGTGGGAACCGGTCGATGACGTTGAGCGAACATTTGCGATGGATTGCGGTTTACGTCTCTGGCGGGGCGGCGCTGGCAATTCTGACTCCCCTCTTATCGGCCACGGTCACGCCCCCTGTCGGTGTGGCTTTGGGCGGCCTGATCGTCATCGGCGGGGCGTTGATTCACGACATTTCGGCCCGCAACCGTCGCGAACGGCAGATCGACGTGTTTCTTGAACGCATCGAACTGGACCAGACGGCCATCCGCTCTGAAATGGATGATGTGCGCCGCGATGCGCGCGGCTTGGCGCGCGATACGATCCGCAAGCTCGACGAGGCCTCCGCCGCCGGTGCGATGGAGGCCTTGCGCGCCGAAACCCGGGCCGATATCCGGACCCTGCGGGCCGTGATCGACCGCGTCCAGGCCAAGGTCGAGCACCAGCACCCGGCACCCCGCGACCAAACCGGCAGCACGCCGCAAACCAAGCGCCCCAGCCGCCAGCTCTGGCGGTCGCGCATCATCGAGGCCGAGGGCATGGAGGACGCCGCCCTTCTCGATATGGTTCGTGACGCCGTTCGGTCGGACCGTATCGATCTGGCCCTTCAACCCGTTGTCAGCCTGCCGCAACGCAAGCTGCGCCATTATCAGGCCTTCGCCCATCTGCGCACGGCCGACGGCGCCATCATCACGCCGGATCAATTCCGGCGGGTCGCCGACGCCGAGGAAACCGGCCGGCAAATCGACAATGTGTTGTTGTTCCGGGTCACCCAATTGATCCGGGAAACCGTGCGCCGCCAGCGGTCGGTCGGGGTGTTTACCGGCCTGTCGCCCGTGTCTTTGGCCGATCCGGCTTTTGTCGACGAAATGCTCGACTTCGTTGCCGGCAACACTGAACTTGCCGGCAGCATCGTGGTAACCGTGTCGGACTGCACGACCCATATGGCGCGGCAGGTCCTGGGACGCAACGCCCAAAGATTTCACGATGCGGGTATCCGGTTGGCGCTCGAGAATTTCGGCGGATTGTCGGATATCGATGAACCGGTCTTGACCGAGCTCGGTATCCGGTTTCTCAAGATTTCCGCCCATCGCTTGTTGGCCGACGCCGAGAACGACGCAACCGGCAGCGATCATGACGGAGACCAGTTCGACGCCATGCGGGCCATGCTCGATCGGGTCGCGGCCGATCTGGTGGTGCACGACATCGACGACGAACAGACCGTCATCAATCTTCTCGACTACCCCATTGATTTCGGCCAGGGCGTCCTGTTTGGCGAGCCGCGCCTTCGATAACATCGAATTCCGGTCCTATGCGATAATTCCGGGGCGGGCGATTGCCGCCGACCGACTATTGTGGCAAAAGACGCTGTCTAATTTTTTGATCGCCAAGGCCGCAACGCCCGATGTCTTCTTCGCAATCCACTACCGCCCAGCCCAACGCAGCAGCGCCGGTTTTCGTCGACTCCATCGACAGCCTTCTGACCGATTACGCTTATGATGCTTTCATCGTTGATCTCTGGGGTGTGATCCATGACGGCGAACGACCCCTGCCTGGTGTCGTGCCGGCCCTGGCCCGCCTGCGCGAGGCCGGCAAGGTCGTTTGCCTGCTGTCGAACGCCCCGCGCCGGGCCGAGACGGTCGCCGCCCGGATGCGCGAGATCGGCATTGCCGACGATCTCTACACCCATTTGCTGACATCGGGCGAAGCGACCCATTCCGCCCTTGTCGATCCGCCCGATGAATTTCATCGGTCGCTCGGCCAACACGTGCTGCATATCGGACCGCCGCGTGATCGCGACACACTATCGGCACCGGGGCTTACCGTCGTCAATCGGGCGGACGATGCCAGTTTTGTGCTCGTCACCGGCATTGACGAACCCGACGAGACGGTCGGCGACTATGCCGACGTGCTTGCCGACGCCGCCGCGCACGATCTGCCGATGGTCTGCGCCAACCCGGACCTTGTGGTGGTCGCCGGCGCGTTCAGATCGATCTGCGCCGGAAGCCTTGCGGCGCATTATGAAACGCTGGGCGGCAAGGTCGCCTATCACGGAAAACCGCACCCGCCGGTCTATCGGTTGTGCCGGTCCATGATCACCGAGACTTTGAGCGAGCGGGGCGTATCGTCGCCGCGCATTCTGGGGGTGGGCGATGCATTCCGCACCGATGTCTTGGGCGCGCAGCAGGCGGGGCTCGACAGCCTGCTTGTGACCGGGCACGGCATCCATATCGAAGAATTGGGCGTCGACGCCGACGGACGGCCTGATCCGGAAAAACTGACCGCCGCAATCCGGACCTATGGCTTGGCGCCGACCTTTGTCATGCCCGGTTTCAGATCGGCCGCCGCCCCAACCTGAGCGGAATGGGGGGCGGCCGAGCATTGAGTCGAGCCATCAGCCCTCGGCCTCGCCGTTCAGCCAGCCGCCATCGGTCAGGAACCCTTCGAGGGCCAGTGCGATGCCGCCCATGGGCACGCTGTCCGCCCCCAGAGGCGAGGTCATGACATTCACATGCCGGGCGAGCGGGGCGATGGTGTTCGCCTGAATGCTGGCGGCGAGCGGGGTCTCCAGGAACGGTGCGATCGGCGCGAAATTGCCGGCCAAAACCACACATTCCGGATCGATCACATGGCTCAGATTGGAAATGGCGATGCCCAGGTGTCCGGCCGCCTCGGCCAGCACAGATAGTGTTATCGGATCGCCTTGCCGCGCCCGCTCGGCGACCGCCTCGGCATCGGGGGCGATGATGGCCCGTTCGGCAAGGGTCGCGATGATGGCCTGCTCCGAGGCATAGGCGTCCAAGCAGCCAAGGGCACCGCAGCCGCAACGCCGCCCCCCGGCGACGACCTTCATATGCCCGATTTCCCCGGCATAACCGTGGCCGCCCCGGTACAGATCTCCATTGAGATACAACCCGCCCCCGACGCCGGAATGGCCGGTCACGAACAAGAAGGTCCGGGCGTCCTGACACACACCGAACCGGCGTTCGGCCAGCGCACCCGCATTGGCTTCGTTATCCAGAAAAATCGGCGCATCAAGGCGTTCACGCAGCATCGCCCCGAGCGGTACGTCGCGCCAGCCGAGATTGGGCGCGAACACGACCGTGCCGGTCTCGTCCAGCAAGCCCGGAACGCCGATCCCAATACCGCGGCAAAGCGGCGCGGTCTTGCCGCCCGCCTCGATCTCTGCCATTTCGGCGACGATCGCCACGATCCGATCGACAAGGGCGTCGACATCGCACTCGCCGGGCCATTCCCGAACGCCGACGACGCTGCCGTCGAGACTGGTGGTGATGGCCCGTGTCGTCGAGACCTCGACCCGGATACCGATAAACCGGCCAGCGCTGGCAGCAATGCGCAAGCCAACCTGCGGCCGGCCGACGCTGCGCTGGCGCAATCGTGAGGACCGGGGCACCCGTTCGATCAGCCCGGCCGCCTCGAGATCGGCGACGACAGCCGAGATCGTCGCCTTGTCGACCCCGGTGATGGCGTGGATATCGCGCTGAGACGCCAGCGGCGCCCGCTGCACCGCTTGGAACACGCGGGCGGTGTTCAGACGGCGGATCATCGCCGTATTCCTAAGCTGCGTCATACTGGTTCCTGGCGACCGTCGTTTTCAGGGTGTCGCGGGGGGAGGCGTATTTCCGGTGGCATTGAGGTCGGTTGGAACACTTCATGGCAGTCTTGTTTCGCTTGACATCCAACCATAATCACCACAGAATTAATTCGATAGTCAATTAAAACGCCGCCGACGTCAACGAGTGCGGTTCAATCGGGAGGAGATCCATGGCCGGCCGCACAATCGGCATGCACGGGATCGTCAAGGAATTCGGCGATGTCCGAGTCCTTCACGGAGTCGATTTCGACATTGCAGCGGGTGAGATCCATGCGCTGATCGGCGAAAACGGCGCCGGCAAATCCACCCTGATGAAAATCCTAAGCGGCATCGAACAACCAACCCAGGGGCGGCTGGCAGTCGACGGCGAAACCGTCAGATTCCCCGACACCGCGGCGGCGGAAGCCCATGGCGTCGTCCTGATCCACCAGGAATTCAATCTGGCGGACCATCTGACCGCCGAAGAAAACATCTATCTCGGCCGCGAATTGCTGTGGCGCAACACGCCGTTCCTCGACAAGCGCGCCATGCGCGAAGGCGCCCGCGCGGCCTTGCTCGAGTTGGACTGCCATGTCGACCCCGATACGCGGGTGCGTGACATGGCGGTGTCCGAACGCCAGATGGTCGAAATCTCAAAGGCGTTCACCCATGACGTCCGCGTTATGGTCATGGATGAGCCGACCGCCGTCTTGACGCCCAAGGAAGCGCGCTCGCTGTTCGGGCTGATGAACAAGCTCAAGGCGCAAGGGGTGGGTATTGTCTATATCTCGCACAAGCTGGACGAGGTGAAGGCCGTGGCCGACCGGGTTACCGTACTGCGCGATGGCCGGCACATCGCCACCCAGCCCGCCGAAAGCCTGACCCAGGACGCCATGGCAAGCCTGATGGTCGGCCGCGACATCACCCAAATGTATCCGGACAAGCCACCGCTTGCCACTGACGCCGAGATCGTGCTCAGCGTGCGCGACGTTTCGGCAACAGGCGGGGTGCATGACGCCAGTTTCGACCTGCGGCGCGGCGAGATTTTGGGGTTTGCCGGGCTGATCGGCGCCGGGCGCACGGAGTTGATGGAAGCTGTCGTCGGCCTCAGGCGGCGGCTGGGCGGCACCATCGAACGCAACGGCCGGCCGGTCGACTATTCGAGCTATGCCAAGGCCGTTGCCGACCGCATCGTCTATCTCAGCGAGGACCGCAAGGGCAAAGGTCTGCTGACGCGCATGACCATGCGGCCCAATCTTACCCTCATGGCCCTGGACCGTTATTGCACGCCCTTCATCGATTTCGCGGCGGAACGCGCGGCCCTGGCCGAGGCCGTCAAGACCTATGACATCCGGGCCGGATCCGACGATATGCTGGTGTCCTCGCTGTCGGGCGGGAACCAGCAAAAGCTGGCCATGGCCAAGATCATGGAAATCGAGCCCGACATCATCATCGTTGACGAGCCGACGCGAGGAATCGATGTCGGCACCAAGCGCGACATCTATTTCCTGCTGAAGCGGCTGGTCGAGGCGGGCAAAGCCTGCATCGTCGTGTCCTCGGAACTGCCTGAAATCATCGGCCTGTCCAACCGGGTCGCGGTCATGCATGCCGGCACCATCACCGGCATACTCGAGGGCGACGACATCTCCGAAGACGTCATCGTCAGATACGCAACCGGTCTGGAAGGCCGAGACACCCGTAACGCGGAGGATGAAGCCCGTGTCGTCAGTGCCTGAGAGCCTCCGTCGGCCCATGGCCGCTTGGAACCTGAAGAAGCTGGGACCGCTGATCGCCCTGATCGCCTTGATCATATTGGGCACGATCATCAATCCGGCCTTTCTCGACCCCAACAACCTGACCAATGTCCTGACCCGGACGGCCTTTATCGGCATCATCGCGGTCGGCATGACCTTTGTGATCACGGCCGGCGGGCTCGATCTGTCGGTCGGATCGATGGCCGCTTTCATTTCCGGGGTCATGATTATCTCGCTCAACGCGCTGATGGACACGATCGGGGTCAACTGGCTCTTGATCGTGGCGGGCATGGGCATCGCCTTGGTCGTCGGCGTGCTGGCCGGGCTGATCAACGGGCTGATCACCACCAAAGGACGGATCGATGCCTTTATCGTGACGCTGGGCACGATGAGCATCTATCGCTCGCTGGTGACCTATCTGGCCGATGGCGGCACGCTGTCGCTCGACTTCACCGTTCGTGGCGTCTACCGGCCGGTCTATTACGACAGTTTCATGGGCATTCCGATACCGATCCTGGTATTCGCCGCCGTCGCCGGGATCGGTGCGGTGCTGCTGAACCGTACCAAGTTCGGCCGCCAGGTTTTTGCCATCGGCTCCAACGAGGACGTCGCCCGCTATTCGGCCATCAATGTCGATCGCACCAAGACGCTGACCTATGTGCTGCTTGGCCTGTGCGTCGCCATTGCAACCATGGTCTATGTTCCCAGACTGGGATCGGCGTCGGCCACCACGGGCCTGATGTGGGAATTGGAAGCCATCGCCGCGGTCATCATCGGCGGCACCCTGCTAAAGGGCGGCTATGGCCGCATCTGGGGCACTGTCGTCGGCGCCATCATCCTCAGCCTGATCGGCAACATTCTCAACCTGACCGGCGCCATCAGTTCGTATCTGAACGGCGCGGTCCAAGGGATCATCATCATCGTCGCCGTCCTGATGCAGGGCGGACTGAAACGGCGCTGACGTCCGGATCGGCGGCAAGATCACCGCCGTGCCGGATCGAACCATCGACAGAAGATCAAATGGGAGGACAACGACATGACACGCAAAGCACTTCTGGCAACAGCCGTCGCCATACCGGCGATGCTGACCGCCGCAACGGCGGCCGCCCAGGACGTCACCATCGGCGTTTCCATTCCGGCGGCCACGCATGGCTGGACCGGCGGCGTCAACTACCACGCAAACCAGACCGCCGAAGCTCTGGAGGCCAAGTATGACGGCCTCGAAGTCATCGTGGTCACCGCTGGCAGCGCCGGCGAACAGGCCAACAGCCTGGAAGACCTGCTGATCATCCATGAGATCGACGCGTTGGTGGTGCTGCCCTTCGAAAGCGATCCGCTGACCGACCCCGTGCGGCAGGTCGCCGATCAGGGTGTGTTCGTCACCGTGGTCGATCGCGGCTTGGCCGAAGACGGCATCGAGGATGTCTATGTCGCCGGCAACAATCCGGAAATGGGCCGGATTTCGGCGGAATACATGATCGATGCGCTGGGCGGCAGCGGCGATATCGTCGTGCTGCGCGGCATTCCAACCGTCATCGACGACCAGCGGGTCGAAGCCTTCCTGGCGGAAATCGAGGACACCGACATCAATGTCCTCGACATGGAATACGCCAACTGGAACCGCGATGACGGTTTCGAAGTCATGCAGGACTTCCTGTCGCGCTTCGACAACATCGACGCCGTCTGGGCCCAGGACGACGACATCGCGCTTGGCGTTATCGAAGCCGTGACTCAGGCCGGCCGCGAGGACGAGTTGTTCATTGTCGGCGGCGCCGGCATGAAGGAAATCATCGCCCGCGTCATGGAAGGCGACGACCTGACGCCGGTCAACGTCTTGTATCCGCCGGCAATGATCGCCACGGCCATGGAGGTGACGGCGTTGCACTTCATGACCAACGCGCCGGTTGTGGGCGAATACATCCTGGGCTCGCCGCTGATCACCCAGGAAAACGCCGAGCAGTATTACTTCCCCGACTCACCGTTCTGATCGGCGGAGCCTTAGGGCGGGGTTTCGGCGGCCAACTGGCCGTCGGCCCCCGTCCGGCCCTTGTTGGAGATATTGACGAGTCTTAAGAGAGGTACCGACCATGGCGCGTCCGGTCACACTGTTCACCGGCCAATGGGCCGACATGCCGATCGCCGAGTTGGCGCCGGCCGCTCGGAAAATGGGCTACGAGGGGCTGGAACTGGCCTGCTGGGGCGATCATTTCGAGGTCGACCGGGCCATTGACGACCCCGGCTATGTCGAAGGCCTCAAATCGCTGCTGGCGGAAAACGGCCTGAAATGTTTCGCCATCGGCAACCACCTGATGGGCCAGGCCGTTTGCGACCCGATCGATCAGCGCCACAAGGGTGTGCTGCCGCCATCGGTCTGGGGCGACGGCAACCCCGAGGGGGTCCGCCGCCGGGCCGCCGACCAGATGAAGGCCACCGCGCGGGCCGCCCGGAAACTGGGCGTCGATGTGGTCACCGGGTTCACCGGCTCGAGCATCTGGGACAAGCTCTATTTCTTTCCGCCCATGGGCCAGGACGTCGTCGATGCCGGGTTCAAGGATTTCGCCGATCGCTGGACCCCGATCCTGGATGTCTTCGACGAGGTTGGGGTCCGGTTCGCGCTCGAAGCCCATCCAACCGAAATCGCCTATGATATCGTCACCGGGGAACGCACGCTAGACGCCATCGGCCATCGCCCGGCCTTTGGGTTCAACTTCGATCCCAGCCACCTGATCTGGCAGGGGGTCGACCCGGTCAAGTTCATCAACCGGTTCCCCGAGCGCATTTACCATGTCCATATGAAGGATGCCGCCCGAAATCTGGACGGCGAAACCTCGATCCTGGCCTCGCATCTCAGCTTTGGCGATCACCGGCGGGGCTGGGACTTCCGGTCGGTCGGCCGGGGCGAAATCGACTTCCAGGCCATCATCCGGGCGCTCAACCGGATCGGCTATCAGGGGCCGCTGTCGATCGAGTGGGAGGACAGCGGCATGGACCGCATCCATGGCGCCACGGAGTCGGCGACCTTTACCCGCAATGTCGATTTCCCGCCGTCGGACGTGCAGTTCGACGCCGCGTTCGAAAAGGAGTAACGCCATGAAACCGACGACGGGGCGCAAGCTCAAGATGGGCATGGTCGGCGGCGGCAAGGACGCCTTTATCGGCGGCGTCCACCGCACCGCCGCGATCATGGACGGCACGACGGAATTCGCCGCCGGCGCCTTGTCCTCGACGCCGGAGAAAGCCAAGGACTCCGGCCGCGCGCTGGCCTTGCCCGACGACCGGAACTATGGCTCGTGGGAAGAAATGATCGAGCGCGAACTGGCCCGCCCGGCCGAGGAGCGCATCGATTTCGTCAGCATCGTCACGCCCAACCACATGCATTATCCGGTCGCCAAGGCGTTCGTCGAAGCCGGATTCAATGTCGTGCTGGACAAACCGATGGTGCAGACCAGCCAGCAGGCCGCCGACCTGATCCGGGCCGTCGACAAAAGCGGATGCGTTTTTGCCGTCACCTATAACTATGGTGGCTATCCGATGATCAAACAGGCCCGCGCCCTGGTGCGCGAGGGCCGACTGGGCAAGATCCGCAAGGTGATCGTCGAATATAACCAGGGCTGGCTGGCGCGCAAGATCGAGGACGAGGGCGCCAAACAGGCCGAATGGCGCACCGACCCGGCACGCTCCGGCATCGCCGGCGCCATCGGCGATATCGGCTCGCATGCCGAAAACCTGGCCCATGCTGTGACCGGTCTCGACATCACCGATATCTGCGCCGACCTGACGACCTTTGTCCCCGGCCGCCGTCTCGACGACGACGGCAACCTGCTTTTGCGTTTCGAGAATGACGCCCGAGGCGTTTTGATCGCCTCGCAGATATCCGCGGGCGAGGAAAACAATCTGCGCCTGCGCGTCTATGGCGACGCGGCCGGGCTGGAATGGCATCAGGAGAATCCCAACTATCTGCATTTCCGGCCGCTCGACGCCCCGGAACAGGTGTTCAAGCGCGGCAATCCCTATGTCGCCGACGATGCCGCCCGGCTGACGCGGACACCGTTCGGCCATCCCGAAGCGTTTTTCGAGGCGTTTGCGAATGTCTATCGCAATGTCTCCGACACCATCCGGGCCCGAAACGAGGGGCGCGAGCCGACCGCCCAAGAACTGGATTTTCCCACCGTGCGCGACGGCGCGCGCGGCGTTCATTTCATCGAAAAAACGGTCGAAAGCAGCCGCAGCGACAAAAAATGGCTCCCGGCGCATTGGTCTCCGGAACCGTCTGCCGCCAAGAAGGATCCCGCCTGATGGACGCCTATCTGCCGAAACCCGAGCATAAATTCACCTTCGGTTTGTGGACCGTCGGCAATCCCGGCCGCGACCCGTTCGGCGAACCGACCCGCGCCCGTATGGACCCGGTCCATATCGTGAAAAAGCTGTCCGATTTGGGGGCCTGGGGGGTAAATTTTCACGACAACGACCTGGTGCCGATCGACGCCAGCACGGCCGAACGCGACCGCATCGTCGCCGACTTCAAGAAGGCGCTCGACGACCACAACATGGTCGTGCCCATGGCGACCACGAACCTGTTTGGCCACCCGGCCTTCAAGGACGGGGCGTTCACCTCGGCCGACAGCCGGGTGCGGGCCTATGCCTTGCAGAAGACCATGCAGGCGATGGATCTGGGCGCCGAATTCGGGGCCAAGACCTATGTGTTCTGGGGCGGCCGCGAAGGGGCCGAGGTCGATGCCGGCGGGGTCATGAATGACGGCCTGAAACGGTTCCGCGACGCCATCAACTTCCTGTGCGACTATAACCACGACCAGGGATACGGCTATCGCTTCGCGCTGGAGCCCAAGCCCAACGAACCGCGCGGCGACCTGTTCCTGCCGACCGCCGGGGCGATGCTGGGCTTTATCGCGACGCTGGATCAGCCGGATATGGTCGGCGTGAACCCGGAATTCGCCCATGACACCATGGCCGGCCTGAACTTCGCCCATGCTTTGGCCCAGATCATCGATGCCGGCAAGCTGTTCCATGTCGATCTCAACGACCAGAAAATGGGCCGGTTCGACCAGGATCTGCGGTTCGGCGCGGAAAATCTGAAAACGGCGTTCTTCACCGTCAAGCTGCTGGAAGAAAGCGGCTATGACGGCCCCCGGCATTTCGACGCCCACGCGCTGAGGACCGAGGACGAAGGCGGCGTCTGGTCTTTTGCCGCCGGATGCATGCGCACCTACCTCATCCTGAAGGAAAAAGCCGCCCGGTTCGCGGCCGACAGGGAAATCCAGGACTTGATCCGGGCCTATGCCGTGACCGACCCCGACCTCGACGCGCTGGGTCAGGGCTACAGCGCGGACAAGGCGGCCAAGCTGAAATCCATGGCCTTCGACCGCGAGGCTTTGGGCAACCGCCGGGTCGATCTGGAACGCCTCGATCAATTGACGGTGGAAATCCTGATGGGCGTGCGATAGCGGCCATTATTACGCTTTTGGTGCAGCGCGCGCCCTCATCTCCGGCAACTGTATTTTTTCACGCGACATCCGCCCCTTATCGCTTCCCCGGAAACGCGAAGCGTTGTCCGGGGTCCACAATTTCCGCGAGAGGGCGGACAGCGTGGGCTCCGGCCTTGCTCCGCATCA
>LFIK01000847.1_pt1 | contig 23395 bp, 23 predicted proteins | sample 643401 | NCBI WGS metagenome assembly LFIK01 (sample SAMN03777447, study PRJNA286221) | soda lake metagenome | biome: soda lake; feature: Kulunda steppe; material: water; isolation source: sample T5-Br brine of Lake Tanatar-5 | place: Russia: Kulunda steppe | collected 2010-07
CTGGCCGTACTGGAGCAAGGCGAAGCGGCGAGCGCATGCGGAAAAATATCTGGAACTGGTCGGGCTGTCGCACGCCATGGATCGCAAGCCGTCACAGCTTTCCGGCGGCATGCGGCAGCGGGTCGGCATTGCGCGAGCGTTTGCCATCGAGCCCAAGCTGTTGCTGATGGATGAGCCGTTTGGCGCGCTCGATGCGTTGACGCGAGGCGTCATTCAGGAGGAGTTGTTGAAGATCTGGTCTGAAACGCATCAGACGGTGTTCATGATTACCCACGATGTCGACGAGGCCATTTTGCTAGCTGATCGTGTGCTGTTGATGACCAACGGCCCGAATGCACAAGTGGCCGAATCTGTCGAGGTTGCCATTTCTCGCCCACGGGCACGCGCAACACTGCACCAGGATCCGGCCTACTACCCGATTCGCAATCATCTTGTCGATTTTCTGATGAAGGGCGCCAGTGCACTGTCGGCGACTGCACAGGCGGCCGCTGCACGTGGCGAGAGCCTTGCCCACCGGCCGCGTCGCGTCAATCCGGTCAACCCTGACACACGCTCGGCGTCCGGCCCGCGCATGGTGCATGCGATCTGACCGTCTACACAATCCTGGAAAACCGAGGAGTCCATCATGAGTCTCAGTAAACCTGCCATGACCACTGCCATTCTTGACGCCAAGGAAGCCCGCGGCGTGACCTGGGCGGCCATTGCCGAGGCAACCGGATTGCATGAGGTGTTCGTGACGTCGGCCTGCTACGGTATGAACCATCTCGAGAGAGAACCGGCCGACAGGTTGGTGGCGTTTCTGGGCCTGGATGCGCAAATCTCGACGGCGCTGCAGGCGTTCCCTCACAAGGCCTGGGACAAGACCATCCCGACCGATCCGGTCATCTATCGCTTCTACGAGGCGATCAACGTCTATGGCGACACCATGAAGGCGTTGATCCATGAAAAGTTCGGTGATGGCATCATGAGTGCGATCGATTTCACCATGGATATCGACAAGGTCGAGGACCCGAAGGGCGATCGGGTCAAGATCGTCTGGAACGGGAAGTTCCTGCCTTACAAGAGTTGGTAGTCAGCCGTTTCAATTGCGTGGCCATCGTATGGCCTTGTTCGGTCCGATGGCTATTGAGTCCCAGAGTCGCTGGGTACAAGGCAGCAGAGTTTGGGGGCGGCACCCGACAACAGGGCGTGACAACGTGACAGGTGGTCTGATGTCGCCGTCCACCTTCATCGATCACGCCGCCGTCGGCAGCCCCAGGTAACGGCTCACGCCTTCCAGAAACATCTGCACGGCAATCGCGACCAGCAGCATGCCCATCAGCCGTTCGGTTGCGATCAGCCCGCGCTGGCCGAGCACGCGTTTGAGTTGGGGCGCGGCGAGCAGGATTGCCGCGTTGGCAACCCAGGCGAGCAGCACCGCCAGCGTCCACACACCAAGCCGCCCCGGTTCTGCAGTGGCGACCAGCAGCAGCACCGCCATGGCGCTCGGGCCGGCGATCAGCGGCACGGCGAGCGGCACCAGAAACGGCTCATCGAAGAGGCTGTCGTCGTCATCGCGCGGTGATGACGGGGTCGGGAAGATCATTTTCAGCGCGATCAGGAACAGGATGATACCGCCGGCAACGCCGATCGCCGCCTCGCTAAGGCCGAGGAAGGCGAGCAGATACTTGCCCGCATACAGAAATGCCAGCAGTAACAGCAGCGCGAGCAGCAATTCGCGGATCAGCACCTTGTAGCGCCGGTCCGGCGCGACCTTGTCGAGCACGGCGAGAAAGATCGGAATATTGCCGAGCGGGTCCATGACCACGAACAGCAGGATGGCGACGCTGATCAGATCCATGGTCGTCCTTGGTCACGCTCGCGGTGATGTTCAGCCGCGTGCCGAATCGCGCCAGGCCGTGAGCAGAAAGAGCAGTAGCCCGCCGTGAAACAGCATCGACACCGGACCGAGCCAGGTCAGTTGCCAGACCAGGCCGGCGGCGGCCGTCATGGCGGCAATCGCGACCAGATAGCCGGCAATCAGCCGTTGCGAAGCAGGCCAGGTCACCCGCCATGACACCGCAAGCAGTGCCGCCAGGATGATCGCCGCCTTCAGTACGGCAAAGCCGCGCAACAGCGGCAAGGTATCAGCGCCGCTCGCGATGAACGGGGCGGGGTCGCCAACCCACAACGCCAGCAGCGCAACGGTCAGCGCCGTCACCCACGGCAGCGCCACCAGCCAGCGCGGGCCGGTCAGCCGGATCAGCGTTTCGGACCCCGCTGCGCGGGGGCGCGTCAGTGTCTCGTTCATACTCACAGGCTACCCGCCTCGGTGTTGGCTGGCAACGCCGCGATCTGCTCGCGAATGGCGCGCGCAAGCCGCGTCAGGACGAAAGCCGGTCGTGGGCGATCAGATGATGCGTTTGCGGATTGCCGAAGACACCTGTTCGACTGCGATGACGACCACCAGAATCACCAGGATGATGGTCAGCGCCTGATCGAACCGGAACATGCGCATCGCGGTCGACAGTTCGACGCCGATCCCGCCGGCGCCGACCAGCCCCAGCACCACGGCCGATCGAATCGCTTTTTCGACACTGTAGAGGCTGGTTGCCGTCAGCGAGGCCATCGACTCCGGAATGATCGCGCCGAAAATCACCGACAACCGCCCGGCCCCGGTCGAGCTCAGCGCTTCGGAAGGCCCGGGGCGAATTTCCTCGATCCGTTCCGAGAAGAAGCGCGCACAAAACCCGATGGTGTCCATGATGATCGCGAGGATGCCGGCGAGCGGCCCCAGACCGACGGCGACGACAAAGATCAGCGCCCAGACCAGGTCGGGAACGGTACGCAGCGTAGCGACGACCATCCGGCTGACCCAGCGCAACAGCCAGTGCGGCGAGGTGTTGCTCGAACACAGCAAGGCAAACGGAACACTCAGGATGACGCCGAAGGTGACGCCAACGATCGCCATGTTGAGCGTCTCGAGCATCGCCCACAGGATCGGCGTCAAGCGTCCGGTGTGCGGTGGCCACGCTTGTGCAAAGAAACTGCCCAGGTTGCCGATGCCCTGGGCAAGCCGATCGCCACTGATGTCGGCAGAGTAAAAGCCCTGGATGAAGAAGGCCGCGAACGACACGATCACCACCCAGGCAAACACGCCTGGAGAGCGCCAGCGCGGCGGCGCAGGCGGAACGCTTTTCAGATCTTCTGAATCGGCACGCATCAGTTCACCACACCAACATCGAGCGAGCGGGAATCGTCAAGATGACCGTCGCTGGCCGCGCCCGCATAAAGCGTTTCCAGCGTCTGCCTGTCGACGGCACCGCGGGGCGCGTCGATGGCAATCCGGCCGGCCTGCATGCCGAGAAAGCGGTCGCCATAGCGCAGCGCGACATCCAGTTGGTGCAGCGTACAGATCACCGTGAGTCCACGCTCGCGTACCACTTCCCAAAGCAGTTCCATGACTTCATGGCCTGAACGGGGATCGAGGCTGGCGATCGGCTCATCAGCGAGCACAATCTCCGGCTCCTGCATCAACATGCGCGCAATGGCGACGCGTTGTTGCTGCCCGCCCGACAACTGATCGGCCTTTTGCGCGGCCTTGTCGACGAGGTTGACGCGCTCGAGGCAAGTCATGACCCGCTCGCGCGTCGCCGTGCTGGCCAATGGCGACAGGCAACCAAGCAACCCGTAGCGGCTGCGGCCCATGGCCCCATACAGCACGTTCTGGAAGACGCTCAGGTTACCGACCAGATTGAAGCGCTGGAACACCACGCCGACGCGGCTGCGCATCCGCATCACCTGGCCGCGCGACGCGCGCCGCATCGACACGTCATCAATCAGGATATCGCCATGTTCACAACGGATGAGTCCGCAGAGCGCGCGGATCAGCGTCGATTTGCCGCAGCCGTTTGCGCCGAGCAGGATCACACCCTCACCCTTGTTGACCGTCACGTTGATTCCACGCAACACATGCGTTGCACCGAACCGCTTGTGCAGGTCGATTGTCTGCAAGCCCATGATTGTCATGCTCCGGACCGGGTCATACAGTCGACCGGCGCCGGTGTGCCCGGCTGCCGGTCGGTTCGAAACGGGTGCGACTCAGTCGAGCGGGTAGCCGACCAGCGCGTAGGCTTCGGTGATGCGGTCGTACTCTTCTTCGGTCAGATTGTTGACGAAACGGGAGCCGATGTACTTGCGCCGTTCGCCCGGGCCGAGAATCGCGTCCATCAGTGTGTCGCCGTGGACATACATCGTTTCGCTCACATACGCCACGCACTCGGCATCGAGTGCGCCGCCGGCAACAAAGATGTCGCGCGGCATGGTTTCGCTTTCAGCAATGACACGGTAACGCCCGTCCGGATCACGCTCCTGCAACCGTGCCACATCGCGCACACCACTGCCCATGGCATCGACATCGCGATTGATCAGCGCCTCGAAGCGTGCACCGTCGAGCAGCAGCGTGCGGACGTCGCGATCGAGATCCAGGCCGGCTTCATGCAGCATCATCGACGGGATGATGTGACCGGTGGTCGAGCCGGGGTCCTTCAGCGCGATTCGCTTGCCGCGCAGATCGTCCAGGCTGTGAATGTCGCTGTCTTCGTGCACGACGAACGCCGTTCCGTATTCGGTGCGTTCGATGCCAACCATCATCTGCACCGGCTGTCTGGCGCGCATCACCGCGTATTCCGACGGACCGGCCAGAATGATGTCGACCTGATTGAACTGCAGCGCATTGACCGTGGCTGTCCGGTCGCTGACCGGGAAAAAGGCAATGTCGATACCGAGAATGCCGCCCATCGTCTCCTGAAACTCGTGATAGGTGCGGACCATTTCTTCCATGCCTTCGATGCCGGTGTCGGCGAAGCGAAGCTGGTCAGGACAGGAGGCGGGCGGTGCAGCGAGTGCTGGTAGCGACACCAGGGCGGACGACGCCAGCAACAAGGCGGTGGCACGCGTTTTGAGAGTCATCGGTGATCTCCGTGAACAGGGCTGTGGATCGGCACGTGAAGACAGTTACTCTGTCCGGCGGATATTGCGACACGATGACGCTGATGTGACGCGATGTGGTCAATCGGACAGGATGACGTGGTCTGGTCAGGCGTGACAGGCGTGCAAATGGTGCGACGCTGCTGCCCGGCGTGCGGTTCCCGAACTGGTCAGACGTTGCAGACACGTTCAGACTGTCGCTTTTGAGCCGATGAAGAGGATCACCGTGACTGAAGAGACACGCTATGCCGGCCTCACCCAGCTGGGCCGCGATGCCGGCGTGCCGGCGTCACCGGAGGCGGCCGAGCTCGAGCGGGTGCCGAACCCGCAGGCTGGGCTGCTGTATGTTGCGCGGTTCACCGCGCCCGAGTTCACGTCGATCTGTCCGATGACGGCACAACCGGACTTTGCCCATCTGGTGATCGACATCATTCCTGGCGACTGGCTGGTCGAGAGCAAATCGCTCAAACTGTTTCTGTTCGCGTTTCGCAACCACGGCGCTTTTCATGAAGATTGCACGCTGACCGTTGCGCGTCGGCTGATTGCCTGTATCGAACCGGTGTGGTTGCGTATCGGTGGCTACTGGTATCCCCGTGGCGGCATTCCGATCGATGTCTTTTTCCAGACCGGCGAGCCGCCGGCCGGTGTGTGGATACCGGAGCAGGGTGTTGCGCCGTACCGAGGGCGGGGTTGAGTCGCGCCGCCAGGCAAGTGTCGACAGCAAAGCAGGCGCTGCGCCAATCAGCGGCAGGGCCGGGCTGACGCTCAGCGCGCTGCCCCGACGCGAAACGCGGGCCGTGCGCCCTTCGCCCCCCAGCGCCACAGCCATTCCAGTGGCCCCATGTTGAACCGGGCCAGCCAGGCCGGCGCCACGATGAGCAGGACCGCCCACACTGCGAACATCGCTGGTGCCGGCAACCAGCGCTGTGCTGGCGGCGATTCCGGCAACCGGCGTGGTGCTCGCTGCCGGGTCGCTGGTCGGTCTGCCGGGCGAGAGCGTCGTCAGTCTCTACTGGAAAGTGCTGCTGGTCTGTACGGTGTTGACGGTGGGGTTTTACGACCATGCGTCCGTGTCTGACCCGCCGGCCGCCGCGAGCAGTGCAGCGACAGCACAATCAGCGCTGGCGGGTGGGCGACGCGAGGTTGCCGGTCAGCTGCAACCGACCGGCGACGCGGGGGCTGCCTCGGCCGCGCCAGCCGGGCAGCTGTTCTTCCAACGGCTCGACGCGCCGCTCGACGGTGACTTGATCTGCCTGCAGATGCACGACCATTACCTGGCCGTTCACACCACGGCTGGCCAGCAGCTCGTCCTGTGCCGCATGGACGATGCAGCGCGCGAACTCCATGGTCTCGGGCAGCGGGTGCACCGCTCGTGGTGGGTGGCGCGTGCCGCCATCGCCGAGGCGCGACGTCACAACGGCCGCCTGCGCCTCCTGATCCTGCACGACGGCCGTGAGGTGCCGGTGGGGCGGACGTACCAGCAGCAGGTCAGGACGGAGCTGCTGCCGATCGTCGAGCGCGAACGCCAATAGCCGGCAGTCGTGGCTCCTTCGCTACTCCTCGGGTGGGTCACTGCCGTGCCAGCTCAGCGTATACAGCTCCGGGCGCCGGTCGCGGCTGTTGGTGACCGAGCCTTCCTTGCGCAGCTCCTCGAGCTTGTCGAGGTCGAGATCGACGAGCAGCAGCTGTTCGGTGTTCGGCGTCGTTTCGGCGATGATGGCGTCGTGCGGAAACGCGAAGTCGGACGGCGAGTAGACCGCTGACTGCGCATACTGCAGGTCGAGATTGTCGACCTGCGGCAGGTTGCCGACACTGCCGGAGAGCACGACGTAACATTCGTTTTCGATGGCACGCGCCTGACCGCAGCGCTGCACGCGCAGAAAGCCGTTTTTGGTGTCGGTCCAGAACGGCACGAACAGGATGTCGACACCCTCCTGCGCGAGCAGCCGCGGCAGTTCGGGGAATTCGACGTCGTAGCAGATCAGCACGCCGATGCGCCCGGCGTCGGTGTCGATGCTGGCGAGGCCGTTGCCGCCCTCGATCAACCAGTCGTCGCGCTCGTCGGGGGTGACGTGCAGCTTGAACTGACGGTGCACGCGGCCGCTACGCTCGCAGATATAGGCGACGTTGTAGAGCCGGTCACCGATCATCCGCGGCATCGATCCGGCGATGATGTTGACGTTGTAGCTGACCGCGAACTCGGAGATTGCCTGGACGATGCGCGGGGTGAACTCGGCGAGAAAACGCACCGACTCGGTCGGTGGCGCGTTGCGATCGCACAGCCCCATCAGCGGCGCGGTGAAGAACTCGGGAAACACCACGAAGTCGCTGCTGTAGTCGGACAAGGCATCGACGAAGAACTCGATCTGCGCGAGCAGTTCGTCGACATCGCGGATCGGCCGCATCTGCCACTGCACCACGCCGACCCGGACCTGCCGCTTGGTCGCGGTGACCAGCGAGGTTTCATGCTGCTCGTAATAGAGGTTGTTCCACTCGAGCAGCGTTGCGTAGCCGCGGCTGGCGGCATCCTCTGGCAGATAGTTGCGCATCAGCCGCTTGACTTCGAAGTCGTTGGCGAGCTGGAAGGTCAGGATCGGGTCATGGTGCTGCTGACGGCGCACTGCCTGCAGATACGCCTCTGGCGTCATGGTGTCGGCGCACTCGGCATAGCCGGTGATGCGGCCGCCGAGCAGAATACCGCGAAAGTTTTCCTGATAGCAGAGTTCCTTGCGCGCATCGTAGAGCCTGCGGCCGAGCCGCAGGCCGCGGTAGTCGGGGTCGACGAAGACATCGAGACCGTACAACGCGTCGCCTGCAGCATCATCGCGCAGCGTCTGGTTGGCGCGCAGCAGATCGGCGTAGCGATGCGGGTTGCTGAAGCGGTTGTAGCTGACCCGGATCGCCAGCGAGACGGCGACCACCTCACCCGCGTCTTCGATGCAGAACTGGCCGTCGGGAAAGCTGCGCAGCAGATGGGCGATGGTGTTCTCGCGCCAGGCGCCACCGAGATCGGGATAGACGCGATCCATCAGCTGCTTGATCGCAGGGTAGTCGTCGATCACCAGTTGGCGGAGCTTCAGGTCATGGCCAGCCGGGTACTGTTCGTCGATCTCTGTCATGCAGGGGCCTCGATAGGTTGCTGCAGTTCGGCGAGTCCGATGCGCCGATCATGGTGTGGGGCGTTGTCCGGCGTGTGGCTGACGATCAGCGCGGTGCGCTCGGCGAGCCATGGCGCGAGCCCCACCGCGACGCGCGCCGCAGTGGCAGCATCCAGCCCGCGAAACGGCTCGTCGAGCAGCACCACCGGTGCATCGGCAAGCACCAGTCGCGCCAGCGCGAGGCGTCTTGCTTCACCGCCCGATAACTGACTTCCCGCTTCACCGACCCAGGCATTCAGCTGCGCAGGGCTGTGGCGAAAACGCTCGGCAAGGTCGACGCGTTCGAGAGCCGCCCACAACGTTGCCGTATCGGCGTCCGGCGCGGCGATCAGCAGATTGCCTGCGACGGTATCGGCGAACAGCTCGGTCCGCTGCGTCAGGTAGCTGAGCCGCGCAAAGCGCTCGGCTTCGGGCAGTTGCTGCACGTCGACACCACCCAGTGTGATGGTGCCGGCCTCGGCGGTTCGCAAACCCGCAATCAGGTCGAGTAGCGTCGATTTGCCAGCGCCGGATGGTCCGTGCAGCAGTATCGTCTCGCCGGCGGCGACCTGCAAGCTGGCACGATGCAGAATCGCTTCAGTGTGCGCAGCGTGGCGGAAGGTGACGCCGTCAATCACCAGCGGTAGTGCTGCACTGGCAACCGGCAACCGGTTTGTTGCTGGCGCGGGTGCGCCCGCCGCCGCTACGGCGAGCAGTCGCCTGGCGGCCGCCTGCGTCCTGCCGAGGTGCAGCCAGGCGCCCGGCAGCGTGTTCAGCGCTTCGCCGGCAGCGAGTGCGGCGAGTGCCAGCAGCGCGATGGTCGGGCCGGTGATCTGCCCTTGTTGAAAGAGACCGATGCCGATCAACAGTGCGACGCCCAGCGCAGCATGGCCGAGCAGCCCGACCGCCGCCTCACCGGCCCCGCTGAGTCGCGTGGCGCGGGCACGCGCGGCGGCGAGCCGGTCAGCTGCCTGCAACAGGCGCGCTTCATGCCGTGCAACAGCGCCGCAGGCGCGCAGCTCGGCAAGCCCCTGCACCGTGTCGAGACCGGCGCCGCGTAACTGCGGCAGATGCCGGTCGATTGCCTCGCCATGCGGAAAGCCGAGCCGCCAGGCAAGCGCCGGCAGCAAGAGCCCGCCGGCAATCAGCACGCCGCCGATGGCCCAGCCGCCGCTGCCAGCGATCAGGCCGAGCACGAGCACGGTGATCAGCACCGTCACCACGGCGGCGAAGGTCGGGCCGATGACACGCAGATACAGATTATCGAGCGCTTCGACGTCGGCGGTCATGCGATTGAGCAGGTCGCTGCGCCGCCAGCGGCCCAGCTGTTCGAGCGGGATCGGCGCGAGCACAGCAAACAGCCAGCCACGCAACCGCGCCAGCGCGCGCAGCACGGCATCGTGGTGGATCAGCCGTTCGGCGTAGCGGCTGAGCGTGCGTGTCAAGGCAAAGAAACGGATACCGGCACTCGGTCGATAGATGTCGATGAATGCACCGGTCAGGCCGGCAACCGCGGTGGCGGCGATGAACCAGCCGGCGAGCCCCAACAGACCGATGGCAGCGAGCAGGCTCGCGATCAGCAGCGTGGTGCCGATTGCGAGCCGTGGCGCTTCGGCGCGCAGGTCGCGAAGAAAGGGCCAGAGCTCACGCATGCCGCTGCTCGTGACACCGGCCGGCGCTGAGCGTCAGATGCCGATCGCCCCAGGCGATGATGTCGCGGTCGTGCGACACCAGCAGCACCGTCCGACGCCGGTCGGCGAGGCGTTTCAGCGTCGCAAGGACGCGGTTGCGGCTCTCTGCATCAAGACCGGCGGTGGGTTCGTCGAGGAGCAGCAACGGCGCACCACTCAGTAGCGCGCGCGCGAGCGCCAGCCGGCTTGCCTGACCACCGGAGAGCCCAAAGCCATCTTCGCCGAGTGGCGTGTCGAGGCCTGTGGGCAGCCGGGCAACAACGTCGGCCAGATCGGCTGCAGCGAGCGCCGCGTTCAGCCGGGCATCGTCGGCTGCGGGATCGGCCAGCAACAGATTCTCGCGCAGGCTGCCATGGAACAGCCACGGGCGCTGGCCGACCCAGGCGATGCCGCCGGCGCCGGGCGGCGGAGCATCGGCAATCGTGATCGTGCCGTGATCTGCCGGCAGAAAGCCGGCCAGCAGGTGCAGCAGCGTCGACTTGCCCGCGCCGCTTGGGCCGCTGATCACGACCCGCTCGCCGGCGTGGATCGTCACGTTCACATCAGAAAGCGTTTCCCGTGGGGCGTCGGGAAAGCGGACGCCGACACCCTGCAGCCTGACTGCCACCGGCGTTGGAATCGGCAGCCCGGTCTGTGGGTCGCGTGGTGGTATGGCGGCGTCGGATGCCGCCGGCAGCGCTGGAGCGGGGTCGTCGAGCACGGCGAGTATCTCGCCGGCTGCACCGAGCGCGGTGGCGCGGTCGTGGTAGTGCGTTGCCAGCCGCCGTAGTGGCAGAAACACCTCCGGGCAGAGCAGCAGGATGAACAGACCGGCGAACAGTCCGAGCTCCGGGCCGGGGCCGAAGTCGAGGAAACCGAGCAACGAGAAGCCGATGTACATGGCAACCACTGCGATCGAGATCGCCGCGATCAGCTCGAGCGCCGATGACGAGAGAAACGCCACGCGCAGCACCGACAGCGAGCGTCGCCGATAGTCATCGGCTGCTTGTGTGACCGCCGCACCGGCGGCGTCGGTGGCGCGGAAGATGCGCAACGTCACCAGCCCGCGCAGACGGTCGAGAAAATGCGCGCTGATGCGCGCCATGGCGTCCTGCTGGCGCTGCGCCAGCCGTTCGGCACCCATGCCGATCAGCACCATGAACAGCGGCACCAGCGGGGCGGCGATCAGCAGCAGCAAGCCGGCGAGCAGGTCCAGACTCAGCACCACGGCGATCAGGCTGACCGGAATCACCACGGCGAGGACACGTTGCGGCAGGTAATTGGCGTAATACCCTTCCAGCGCCTCGATCTGCTCGACCAGCGTGCTGGCGATCGCACCGCTGTGATGGCGTTGCAACCGCACCGGGCCGAGCGCCATCAGATGGCGGTAGAGCCGTTTCCGGATGATGCGCGTCAGGCGGGTGGCTGCGGATGCGCCGGCAGCGCTGCGCAGCACCGTCAGCGCGGCACGCGCGATAAACACCAGACCCAGCGCCGCCACTGCGGTAGTCAGCGCTGCGAGCGGGATCAGGTCAATGACCGCGCGGTGCACGATCCACGCGATCAGCGCCGCCTGCGCGACGAGCAGCACGGCGTCGAGCAGACCCGCGGCGATCGTTGTCAGAATGGCGCTACGCGCATAGGCAGCCTGCGCGAGCAGCCAGCTGCCGGCCCGGTTTCCGTCGGCTGCGGTGGTCGATCGGTTCATGGCTGCGGTGTGCTAATGGCCGGCAGCGCCACTGTGTACCTTGCCGCGGAATACCCAGTAGGTCCAGGCGGTATAGCCGACCACCACCGGCAGCAGGAACAGCACGCCGAGCAGCAGGAACAGTTGCGCCTCGGGCGCCGATGCGGCATCGCGGAAGGTCAGCGTTGGCGGCACCACGTACGGCCACTGACTCGCCAGCAGACCGACGTACGCGGAGATGAACAGCGCCAGCGCGCAGATGAACGGAAACGTGTCGTTGCGCTGTTGCAGGTTGCGCCACAGCAGGACTGCGGCAACCAGCCCCAGCGTCGGCAGTGGCCAGAGCAGCGACCACTCGGTGATCCAGCGCTCCATGACGCGCTCCTGCGTCAGCGGTGTCCAGATGCTCACGCCGAGCAGGCAGACCACCACAGCGATCAGCAACAGCGGCGTGACACGGTACAGCCACTCGCGGGTGGCGCCCTCGGTCTTCAAAATCCCCCAGGTGGCACCGAGCAGCGCATAGCCAAGCACCAGCGACACAGCGGTGAACACGGTGAACGGCGTCAGCCAGTCGAACGGCCCGCCGACAAACGTGAACCCCTCGACGGCAAAGCCCTGAATGTAGGCGCCAACCACAAAGCCCTGCGCAGCAGCGGCGAGGATCGAGCCGGCGGCAAACGCCCAGCTCCAGAGCCAGCGCGAACGGGTGGCCTTGAAGCGGAACTCGAACGCCACGCCGCGGAAGATCAGCCCGGCCAGCATCAGGAACACGCCGATGTAGAGTGCCGGCAGAAAAATCGTGTAGACCGCCGGGAAGGCGCCGAGCAGGCCGGCGCCACCGAGCACCAGCCAGGTCTCGTTGCCGTCCCAGACCGGCGCCACCGACAGCATCATCTCGTCACGCGCTGCCTCGTTCGGGGCAAACGGGTAGAGAATGCCGATGCCGAGATCAAAGCCGTCGAGCAGGACATACATGAAGATGCCAAGCCCGATGATGCCGACCCAGATTGCGGTGATGTCGATCAGGTCCATGGCAGCGGACGCCCGTCGACGGCGAGGTCGGGTGCGTCATCAAACCGCGTGTCAGATGCTGACAGCGGGCGCTTGGCATGCGCCTGCGGTTCACGCTGGCCGAGCGCTTCGACGCCCTTGCCGACCACGCGGGTGATGTAATAGACGCCGGCCGTGAACACCACGGCGTACACGGTGACGTAGCCGATCAGGCTGAACAGCGCCATGCCGCCGGTCAGCGATGGCGTCAGGCCTTCGGCGAGCGTCATATGGCCATAGATCAGCCACGGTGAGCGGCCGACTTCGGTGACGATCCAGCCACTCAGCACAGCCGCAAACGGCAGCGGAATCATCCATTGCAGCGTGGTCAGAAAGCGACGATGCGCGAGCACCGTCCCGCGCCAGCGCAACCACGCGCTCCACACCGCCACGGCCAACATCACAAAGCCGATTGCTAGCATGGCGCGGAATGACCAGAACACGATGCCGACCGGTGGCCGCTCGTCGGCGCTGACCGTCGTCAGCCCCGGCACTTCGCCGTCCCACTGATGCGTCAGCACGAGGCTGGCAGCATTCGGAATGCCGATCGCGAAGTGGTTGGTCTCGCGGGCCGAATCGGGGATGGCGAACAGGTAGAACGGTGCACCGCTGCGCGTCTCCCAGTTGCCTTCCATTGCCGCCACTTTCATCGGCTGATGCGCGAAGGTGTTCAGCCCGTGCAGGTCGCCCATCAGGATCTGCGCTGGTGCAGCGGCAAGCAGCACCCACAGCGTCATCGACAACGCCTTGCGGTGCGTTTCGACCGCGCGGTTGCGCAGCAGGAACCAGGCACTGACGCCGGCGACCACGAAACCTGCGGTCAGCAGCGATGCCAGCGCCATGTGGCCGAAGCGAACCCATAGCGAGGGGTTGAAGATCGCCTCGCCCCACGCGGTGATGTGCACAATGCCGTCGCGCAGTTCGAACCCGGCCGGCGTGTGCATCCACGAGTTGGCCGACAGGATCCAGAACGATGAGATGAAGGTGCCAATGGCGACCATACAGGCGGCGAACAGGTGTGTGCCGCGCGGGACGCGATCACGGCCAAACAGCAGGATGCCGAGAAACACCGCTTCGAGGAAGAAGGCGGTCAGTACTTCGTACGAGAGCACAGGCCCGAGGAAGTTGGCGGTGGCAAACGCGAACGCGCTCCAGTTGGTGCCGAACTGGAACGACATCACCAGCCCGGACACCACACCCATACCGAACACGACGGCGAAGATTTTGGTCCAGAACTCCGACAGACGCCGATAGATAGGGCTGTCGGTGCGATACCAGAGCCCTTCGAGCACGGCGATGTAGGCGGCAAGGCCGATGGTGAAGACCGGAAAGAGCGCGTGAAACGACACGACGAACGCAAACTGGATCCGTGAGAGCAGCAGCGGGTCGAGAGCTTCCATGAGCGTGGCAACCTCCGCAGGCGTCAGACAGCTGTGATGATTCGAAGTCAGGCACCCGGATGGACCATGCAGCCGGCCGCAGGTTCCACGTTAACGCGGCGCTGGCGGAGCAAGGCTGAGGGATGGCGCTGGCGCTCAGAAGATGCCGGCGTCGAGTCCCGCCGCCATCAACATGCCGAGCGTCTCGACCTCATCGAGGAAGCTGTCCTGCCAGGCGCCACGGCAGACCAGCGGCTCCTGGACCCAGTTCCAGCGCAACCCGGTGACGATCGACGTCACCGCGCGGCAGGTGCCGGTGCCGTCGTTTCCGGCGCGCACATACAACGCGCACGGCAGCCCCTGCTTTTTCTCCAGCACCGGGTAGTAGCTTCGATCGAAGAAGTCCTTCAGCGCGCCGGACAGCGTGCCGAGGTTTTCGGTGGTGCCGAACAGAATGGCGTCGGCGGCGAGCACATGGTCGGGGCCGGCGGCGAGTGGTGGTATCCAGTGGGTGTCGACCTGTTCGATATCGGGATGCTGCGCACCCCGCAGCGCGGCGTCTTTCATCGCAATCGTGTTGGGCGATGGGGCGTGGGCAACGATCAGCAGGCGTTTGCGCATGCGCACCTCCTCACGGTCTGTCTGTCATACTGCACACAGCATGGTGGACAAGGGCGTGCAAGTGAAGCGGAGTGTCGCGCGTCTTGATGACGGAGTCGGGGGCTGGCGGTGGTGGTTGCTGCCGGCGGTCTGGGCGGTGTTGCTGGCGCTTGCCGGCAGCACGCTCGTCGCGCGCTCGCCCGCGGCGGTGTTTGGCCTCACGCTGCTGCTGAGTGCCCCGGCGCTGGCGTGTCTGCTGTATCTGTTGACAGCGCGCAAGATCCATCGCCTTGCCGGGGTCACGCCCGGCGGCTGGTGGCACCGGTTGTTCGGCGGGCGTGTGCTCGGCACACTGTTCTGGTGCCTGGTCACGCCGCTGTCGACGGCGTTCGTGCTGCTGCAGTTCCACGGCTGGACGCTGGTTGAATGGGCCAGCTATGCAGCGGTGGTGCCGCTGTTCCTGCTGTGCTGTCTGCTGTTGCGCCGGTTGACCCGCGGCGAGCTGCGGCCGTATCGGCAGACTGCCGAGACGTTGCGGTTGGCGCGGCTGATCACGCCGACGGTGATCGTGCTGGTCTACCTGTTGTTGCTGCCATTGATTGGCGCCCCGGCTGCGGTTGCCAGCCTGCACGACGCAGTCGCGCTGCGCCAGGCGGCGCTCGAGACGCCGTTACCGAGCGCGCTGGTCGAGCAGGCGCTGGTCGTGCTGACGCATTACGAGGGTGCGCGGTTGCTGGTCGCGAGCCAATTGGGCGCGCCCGGAACGCTGCTTCCGACCTTGCTGCTCGCGCTCGGCACCTGGCTGGTGTTCTTCAATATCACGCTGATGTTCGGCGCATTCGTCATCCCGGCGCGTGAATATCGACGGCTGTTTTCCCGGCTCGACGATGCTGACATGCCCGATCGGCCGGCGTTCGGCCGGGTGGTGGCGACGGCGGCGATCGCGGTGCTGGTGGTCGGTTTCGTGGCGCTGCCCGGCATGGCGACGCTCGAGTCGCGTGCCGATCAATCGCGGACGGCTGTTGCCGAGTCGGTCGCGACCGCGGTGGTACTGATCGATGGCCTGCCTTATTCACCCGCCGTGCTCGACGAGCACCGACGGCTGCGCGCAGCGTTGTATGCGCAACTCGATGCCATCGCGCCGCGGCTGCAGGCCGCTGCCGAGCTGGGCTTTGATCGCCTCGAGGACAATGTCGAGGGGTTTCTCGATTGGTACTACGGCCTGACCGCCGAGTATCTGCGCACCTGGCGATTGCTGCAGGGCGATCTGGAAGGGTTGCTCGCCGAGCGCCTGCGCGAGCACCTGCAGCGCGACGATCCGTTTGCCGACTTCGAGCTGGCGCTCGGTGATGCGTTGCGCGAGGTTGAAACGCTGCAAGCGGCGTTTACTGCCGAGACAACGGCGCTGCTGGCCGGGCAGCGTCTCGACAGCGTGCCAACCGAGCGCTGGCTGGTGCTGTCCGAGTACAAGATGGAAGCACTGTTGCTCGTGCCGACGGTGGACGAGCAGATTCCGCTTGCGACGCGATTGGGCGCGGGTGGCACGACCGGCGCGGTGACCTCGCTCGCTGCCGGCAAGATCGTCGCGAGCGTCTCGGCGAGTGGGGCGATCAAGCTCGCCGCGCAGCCTCTCGCCAAGGCCGCACTGCCGCGTCTGGCGCTGGTGGCGGCCGGTGCTGCCGCCGGCGCTGGTGCCGGTTCGGTGGTTCCCGGTGCCGGCACGCTGGTCGGTGCAGCGATCGGCACCGCCACCGGGCTGGTGGTCGGTGTCGGCGCCGATTATGGCCTGCTCAAGCTCGAAGAGCGGTTGGGTCGTGACGCGTTGCGCGACCAGCTGCTCGCAGGGATTGCGGCGACGCGTGCCGAGTTCTTCTCGCCCTGAGCTGGCAGCCTTGTCTGCAGCGAGTCAGTCAGCCGTTCAGCTGGCCAGCCGGCCGAAACGTCCGCTCCGAAAATCGGTGATCGCCTGGCGAATCTCCGCTTCGGTGTTCATGACGAACGGGCCGTAGCCGGCGATCGGCTCGTCGATCGGCTCGCCGGTCAGTACCAGCACCGTCGCGTCGCTGTCGGCGTCGAGCACGGCGTTTTCGCCGGTCGGGTCGAGCAGTGCGAACTCGGCGTCGTGAAGACGTTGCGCACCGTTGACCCGCAGCGCACCCTTGAGCAGCACGATGAGGGCATTCCACCCAGCCGGCAGCGGCAACTCGACACGGTGTCCCTGGCGTAGACGCAGATCCCAGACGCCCATCGGGGTGGCGGTGCGTGCCGGCCCGGTGGCGTCGAATGCGGTGCCGGCGATGACGCGCAGCTGACCCGCGCCATCGGGCAGCGCGACAGCTGGAATGTCGGCGTCGAGCAGCGTCTGGTAGCCCGGTTCGCGCAGCTTGTCTCGGGCCGGCAGATTGACCCACAGCTGCACCATTTCGAGCATCCCGCCGCGGCGGGTGAACGCCTTCGAGTGGAATTCGTGATGCTGAATGCCGGCCGCGGCGGTCATCCACTGCACATCGCCGGGGCCAATCAGCCCGCCGGCGCCGGTGGTGTCGAGATGTTCGACCTCGCCATGGTAGACAATCGTCACTGTCTCGAACCCGCGATGCGGATGCTCGCCGACGCCGCGCTGCCGATCGGCCGGTGGAAACTCGGCCGGGCCGGCATAGTCGAGCAGCAGGAACGGGCTGATGTGCGCGCCGTGGCTGCCGTACGAAAACAGCGAGCGGACCGGGAAGCCGTCGCCGACCCAATGGCCGGGCGGTGCGCTGTACGTGCCGAGCACCTGTTTCATGCGATTCTCCTGATCCTGGGTAGGTGATTCAACGCAGTCTGGCAGCAATGCTGGCGACATGCTCGCCCTGGAAGCGGCAGAGATCGAGCTCGAGCTCTGACGGCATGCGCGCCGTCTCTCCCTGACCGGTGATGCAGCTCGCGCCGTATGGTGTGCCGCCGGCCACTTCTGCGGTATTGGTCAGCCCGGGGTGGGTGTAGGGGAGGCCGACCACGACCATGCCGTGGTGCAGCAGGCTGGTGTGGAACGAGGTCAGCGTGGTTTCCTGGCCGCCGTGCTGGCTGGCGGTGCTGCAGAACACGCTGCCGACCTTGCCGACCAGTTTGCCGCCGGCCCACAGCCCGCCGGTCTGGTCGAGGAAGTTGCGCATTTGTGCGGCCATGTTGCCGAAGCGGGTGGGGGTGCCGAAGATGATGGCATCAAAGTCGGTGAGTTCGTTCGGCGTGGCGATCGGCGCCGACTGGTCGAGCTTGAAGCCGGCGTTGCGGGCGACGTCGTCGGGAACGATCTCGGGGACGCGCTTGACGACCACGTCGGTGCCGGCGACACGACGTGCACCGTCGGCCTGCGCGGTGGCCATCGCTTCGACATGGCCGTAGCTGCTGTAATAGAGAACGAGGATCTTGGTCATGGTCATTTCCTTGTGATGGGTTGTTAAATCATAGGATTGAGTATGCTAACGATGTGAGCCGTTGACCAGTCGCTGATTCTCGGACTCATCGTTCTACAAACAGGACAATGCAGCAATGCAGGATCTCAATGACCTGGTGTTTTTCGTGCACGTGGTCGAGCACGGCGGCTTTGCCGCTGCCGGGCGCGCGCTGGGCGTGCCGAAGTCGCGATTGTCGCGACGGATCGCCCTGCTTGAGGAGCGGCTGGGTGTGCGATTGTTGCAGCGGACGACGCGACGTCTCGCCGTGACCGAGCTCGGTCAGGCGTATTACAGCCATTGCAAGGCCGTGCTGGTCCATGCCGAGGCGGCGCAAGAGGTGATCGATCGGAGCCGCGCCGCACCGTCCGGCGTGCTGCGCATGACTTGTCCGGTGACGCTGCTTGAGACCACCGTCGGTGACATGTTGGCCGCCTTTCTCGCCGAGCATTCTCAGGTGGAGTTACATCTCGAAGCGACCAATCGGCGGGTCGATGTGGTGGGGGAGGGGATTGACCTGGCGATTCGCGTCCGGCCGCCACCACTCGTCGACAGCGAGTTGGTGTTGCGAGTGCTCGGCAATCGGGCGCAATGCCTGGTGGCGAGTCCTGTCTTGCTTGCCGATCGCGGGACGCCGCGGGTGCCAGCCGATCTGGCCGGTTTCCCGAGTCTCGAGTTGGGCACCCCGCAGCAGCGAGCCACCTGGACGCTGGTCGGGCCCGACGGCGCGGTGGCGCGCATCGAGCATCAGCCGCGGTTGATCACCCGCGGCATGTTGGCGTTGCGTGATGCGGCGATCGCCGGTGTCGGCGTCGTGCAGTTGCCGACGATGATTCTGAGCGAGGCGTTCGAGCAGGATGCGCTGCGTCGCGTGCTGCCGGCGTGGGCGCCGCGTCCGGAGATCATTCACGCGGTGTTTCCCTCGCGGCGTGGCCTGCTGCCGTCGGTGCGGGCGCTGCTCGATCACCTGGCGGCGCGGTTTGCTGAACTGGATGCCGACCGGAAAGACTGTTAGTCTAAACATTCAAACATTCGGATATGCGTATATGCTGACGCCTGAGCAGTTCTTTCGTGCCCTGTCGGATGCCACCCGTTTGCAGTGCGTGATGTTGTTGCACGCCGAGCAGCCGCTTTGTGTGTGCGAGTTCGTTCATGCGCTTGACTGTCCGCAACCGCGGATTTCCCGTCATCTCGGGCAGTTGCGCGATCTCGGCATCGTCCAGGATGAGCGCCGTGGGCAGTGGGTGCATTACCGGCTGCATCCGGCGTTGCCGCACTGGGCGCATGCCGTCCTGCAAGCAGCTGCGCAGGCCGAAGCGATGACCGCCGTTCGGCAACGGCTGGCCCGCATGCCGAATCGTCCGTTGCTGCGTTGCGAGTGAGGGGCTCCATGACGACTGCAAGTCCGATCCACATCCTGTTTCTGTGTACCGGCAATTCCTGCCGCTCGCAGATGGCCGAAGGCTTTGCGCGTGCGCGCGGCGGTGAGCGCGTGGTCGCGCGCTCCGCCGGCATCGTTGCTCACGGCAAGAATCCCCGCGCCATTGCTGCCATGGCCGATATCGGCATCGACATCAGTGACCAGGCGTCGACACAGCTGACCGACGCCATGCTGCACGAGGCCGATCTGGTCGTGACTGTGTGCGGCCATGCCGATGAACAGTGTCCGGTCCTGCCTCCGGGTGTGCGTCGCGAGCATTGGCCGTTGCCGGACCCTGCACGCGCCGTTGGCAGCGAGGCTGACATCGTCGCCTGCTTTCACGCCGTGCGTGATGACGTCGAGCAACGTGTCGAGGCGTTGCTTGCATCGCTTGCCGAGGGGGGCTGACACGCCCTGAGTGCCAGTTATCCCTCGGCGGCCAACCGCTTGATCCTGACCCATTGGAGACTCGACGTCATGACACGCAAGCAACCAGCGAACGGCAGTTCGGACCCGGATATTCGCGAAGGGATGGGAGTGTTCGAGCGTTACTTGTCGGTCTGGGTTGCGCTGGCCATCGTGCTCGGTATCGGGCTCGGGCAGTTCCTGCCGGCAGTCCCCGAGACGCTCTCCGAGTTCGAGGTGGCGCAGGTCTCGATTCCGGTCGCCATCCTGATCTGGGCAATGATCTTTCCGATGATGGTGCAGATCGACTTCAGCGCGATACTCGGCGTTCGCCGTCAGCCGAAGGGCTTGTGCATCACCACCTCGGTGAACTGGCTGATCAAGCCGTTCACGATGTTTGCGATCAGCTGGTTCTTTCTGATGGTGCTGTTCGCGCCGCTGATTCCCGAGGATCTGGCGCGTGAGTATCTTGCCGGCGCCATACTGCTTGGTGCTGCACCGTGCACGGCGATGGTGTTTGTCTGGAGCCATCTGACCAGAGGGGATGCCGCCTACACGCTGGTTCAGGTCTCGGTCAACGACCTCATCATGCTGTTTGCGTTTGCGCCGATCGTGATGCTGCTGCTCGGGCTGTCGGATATCATCGTCCCGTGGGACACGGTGGCGTTGTCGGTCTTTCTCTACATCGTGATCCCGCTGGTCGCTGGATACAGCACGCGCATCCTGCTGATTCGCCGCCATGGCACCGACTGGTTCGAGACTGTGTTCCGGAAACGCATTGCGGTGGTGACGCCGGTGGGGCTGATTCTGACGCTGGTGCTCCTGTTCGCGTTTCAGGGCGATGTCATCCTCGCCAATCCGTTACACATCGGCCTGATCGCTGTTCCGTTGATCATCCAGACGGTGCTGGTGTTTTTCATCGCCTACGGCTGGGCAAAGGCCTGGCGCGTGCCGCACAACGTTGCGGCGCCGGGTGCGATGATCGGCGCGAGCAACTTCTTCGAACTGGCCGTGGCGGCGGCCATCGCACTGTTCGGTCTGCAGTCCGGTGCGGCGCTGGCAACCGTGGTCGGGGTGCTGGTCGAGGTGCCGCTGATGCTGGCACTGGTGCGGATTGCCAACCGCACCCGTCACCACTTTCCGGTCGCGGAGCGTTGATCTGCCGAGCACAATCGCTCAGCGCCAACCCTGACGCCAGGCGCGGTATTCTGCCAGGCGCAGTCGATACCGCGCGATGTTGCCTTCATGGAGGCTCATCAACTCGGTCTCGACCACTTCGACGAATCGTGCCTGATCCGCCGGAGCTATCTGCGCTGCTGCCTGTTGCCGTGCCAGCGCGGTCGCGGCCTGCTTGTCATTGCCGTTGCGCACCACCGTGCTGACCAGTTCAGCGATCTGCCCGCGGTAGCGCAAACGGAACGGGTCCGGCTCGCCCAGCGTTTGCCGCACAGCCGAGTAGCGTGCGCTCGAACGTTCGCACGCCCAAACATAGACATCGCGCAGCAGTTCGACACGATTCAGCTCGTAAACAGCCACCATGCCGTCGATGTATGCGCGTTCGGGAACATCGACGAACGATAGCGGGCAGAGATTGTTTCGGATCAGCGGAATATTCGCTGCGAGACGGGAGACCCGCTTGTTGACGTCCTCGAAGCCCTGCAGGTAGGCGAGGTGCACGAGCACGAAGAAGGATTGCTCGTAGGGATTCGCGATCGCCGATGCTTTGGCGAGAATGCGATCGAAACACTCTTCGATGCGCTGGGGGGCTTCCAGTGGGTGATAGACCGTTCCGGCAATACCCACCGGGATGTGTCGCAGTCGGCCGCCGGCCAGTGGGTCGGCAAGCAGGTTGTCTGCCAGCAGGGCATGCAGATTCAGGATGGTGTAGCGGTTGAAGCTGATGTCGTCAGCCTGGTCGACAAGCAGTTCGATGGCGGCCTTATGATTCAGAATCATCTGCGCTTCAAGCGCGGTCTTGCCCTCGGTTGCCTCGCCGAGCTCGAGTAGGCGTTCGGTCTCGAGCAGCGAGTAGGTGTTTCCCTCCAGACGGCTCGAGTTCCATGAGAGGTCGATCAACAGTCGGTTGTAGATCGTGCGGGCATAAGTCCCAGCCGGACGTTCACCGCCTGGCGGACGTCCGGCCTCGAGCAAGCGTTGTCGCGTTGCCGCAGGCAGATAGAACGTGTCGTTCGGGAGGTAGTTGTCGAGCAAGCTGCGTTGGTAGCCGACCGGGTGGCGCTGATGCAATGGCGCTCGAACCAACGCCTTGATGACGTCTGATTCGGAAGAGAGCGGGATGGACGCTTCAATCGTCTGTGCCGAGAGTGTCGCGCTGGTTGCGATGCCATGACCGCTGGCAGTTGACTTGACGGGGAGGCGATAGCGACGGCTCTTGCTTGCCCCTTCGGGAATCAACCGATCTTGTTCGATCAGCAGGGCAAGGCGCCGCTGAAGCATTCGCGGCGCCATGGCGCGCGGCAATCGCGAGCGGATCAATCTTGCAGACACCCCGGCGGGGTGCTCTGCAACGATCGCCACAATGGCATCGAGTTCCTGTTCGGAGATTTGTCTTTGCATGGGCTGGATTATAGGTCGTTAAACCGCTTTTTGCGACAGATCCCGGGTTTTATTTGTCGCTTGTCTTCTTGAGCGTCGCATCAGTCACCGTTTGCTGTCGCAATGCGTCGATAACCGCGCAACCCTCACTCGCTCACGTGCGCCGCGTCTGCGGCAGCCGCCGTCACCACGCGTCGACCGGTTAGCGGTAAGCTGTCATCGGGTCTATCTGCAAGTCGATGACGGAGCGTTTGATGCTGGTGATCGGGTCTACCTGTGGTGCCATCCTGCTCGGTGCCTGGTTCCTGTCAGAGGGAGCGCCCTGGCGCTGGCGGCTGGTGTTCGTCTCGCTGATGGCTGTGCTGCTCGCCGGTATGACGCTACCGCCAGATGCCATGCAGGCGCTCGTCGATGCGTTGACCGTCTGGTGGCCGAGGTCGGATGACGCTGAGTTGATCACCCGCGGTAGCAGCGGTGCGGCGCACGTGGTGCTGTTTGCGCTGGTGTCGGCGTGGCTCTTTGTCTGGCGGCGCGATCTTCCGCTTGCGTTGTCGCTATCGGTGCTGGTGGCGTTGTCGACGGTGACCGAAGCGATGCAGCTGCTGGTCGATGGGCGCTTCGCGTCTGTTGGTGATATTGGGCTGAATCTGCTGGGTGTCGGGTTCGGCTGGCGACTTGGAAGCGCAATGCATCGCATCATGAATCGATGACTGTTGTTATTGCGAATCATTCGCATTATGTTTGGTAGTGTGAACCGATCAAGGGAGCTAACCACCATGACACCGCCACTCCACGCTGTCGACTTGCGACCCGATGTTCCACCATTGATGCACCAGAAGGACTGCCTGACGCTGATTCGTGACCTGGTGCGCGACAAGCCCCGCCGTTCAGGGCGGGGAAGGATAGCGCGGATGGCGTAGCCGTCATTGTCTTTCAGTGTGGTGTCTGCTGCTCGATGTACTGGCGCACGATGGAAATCGGCGCAGACCTTGGCGAAGAGACCGCGCAGGGCATCAATGGCCGGGCCATCAAACACTCTGCGGCGATATTTCGCCACAAAGACCAAGTGGACGTGCATCTAAGTGA
>LFIK01000849.1_pt1 | contig 23378 bp, 20 predicted proteins | sample 643401 | NCBI WGS metagenome assembly LFIK01 (sample SAMN03777447, study PRJNA286221) | soda lake metagenome | biome: soda lake; feature: Kulunda steppe; material: water; isolation source: sample T5-Br brine of Lake Tanatar-5 | place: Russia: Kulunda steppe | collected 2010-07
CGGACTCGGCGCGCAACCGGGCGTACTGCTCGTCGGTCAACGTGATCTGGGTGCGGTGGCTCATGGTGGAATGCTACATCTCGACGGTCCACGCGTCACGGGTCGCCACGACGTCTGTGACTATCAGTGCGGGTGGCCACCATTTTTGCAGCAGGTTGGCCACACTGCAGTTCTGAACCTCAGAACCTTTCCCGGAAACTGGCGCCGACGTCGTGCAGCGCTCCGCATGCCTGCTCGCACCAAGGATGCCTGCTGTGTCGCTGCTTTCAGAGGCGAGACACGAGCGCGTTGATCATGGACCTCAGTCGGTGATGGGATCCGATGGTGGCTTCGATCGACGCGGCGATGTTCTCCTCCGGGTCCATGGCGTCGAAGTCGAGGTCCCACCCTGCACAGAGCGCGATCTGTCGGAACAGTTCCCGCTGCGAGCGTCCGTTGCCCTCCCGGAAGGGATGTAGCGCGTTGACTTCCCCCAGGAAGTAGGCCAACCGGTCGACGAAGCCGTCGCGAGGTAGGTCTTGCAGGTACTGCGCGCTTCTCAGTTCGCTGAACAACCGAGCGGCTTCGGGGTCGATGTGGATCGGCAGGGCGAAAGGGACACCCGCCTTTGAGATCTTGACCGTCCGGAGTTGCCCAGCCCACGTGTAGACGTCCTGGAAGAGCTGCAGGTGGATCCGCTGGAGCGCTGGCAGGTCGAATAGTGGCGCGGCCGGCTGCCGACGAAGTTCCAGCTCGCGGAGCCGGACGGAGTGCGCCTCGAAACGGCGGAGACGATCCGCGTCGCGGATGCCCGGGCGGTTTTTCAGGACGTCGGTGCCCGGGTAGACGTACGGGTCGGTGCTCACCCGTAGCGTTGACCGAAGCTCGCGATGACCTCGTCAGCGCTGCGTTCACCCCTGGCGACCGCAAGGAGCTCCTCGAGCTCGTCCGCGTCCGGATCGGGGGCGCCCTCGAGGCGGCCGTTGGCAACAACTTGCCGTACCGCGTCCTCGGCGGTTTCGCGCTTGACGGCAACTTGCCGCGACGCGGGGGGAGGGAGGGAGACGAAGTTGTGCATCATGCTGGACATGGTATGCGGTCCGAGTGTCGTTGACTATGAACGACGGTGTGTGGGTTGGGTGCCCGCGCAGCCATCCGAGCGTCGCGTCCCCCTCACCGCCGTGCGAGTGTGTCCTGTGCTCGGGGATCCGGAACTATTCTTGCAGTGGTGGCCAACCCACTGCAGTTTCGGTGGCCAACCGCTGCAGAACCGGTGACCAAACCCCGGCTCTGCAGCGTGGCCACCCGCAATCAGCTGCAGCCGCTGGTGGTGCCGCACGATTCGCAGACGTGGCACGCACCGGCGCGCTGCATCTTGATGCCGCAGTCGAAGCACATCGGTGCGTCGTGGTCGATCGGGACCGCCGCACCCTTGATCGGGGCGATGGGCTCCGCGGCCGCGACCTCCTCAGCGCTCGGGCTGGCCGGCACGTCCGGCTCCTCGTCGCCGTAGCCGGTCTCCAGCATCCGGGTGCGCTCCTCGATCGAGAAGATCCCGAGCGACTCACGCTGGTCGTAGGGCAGGTACTCGAGCGCGAGCTTGCGGGCCATGAAGTCCACCAGCGACGTCGCGAAACGGATCTCGTCGTCGTCGGTCATCCCGGCCGGCTCGAAGCGCATGTTCATGAACTTCGACACGTACGCCTCGAGCGGCACGCCGTACTGCAGCCCGATCGACATCGAGATCGCGAACGCGTCCAACAGCCCCGACAGCGTCGAGCCCTGCTTGCCGAGCTTGACGAAGATCTCACCGACACCGTCGCCCGGGTACTCGCCCGCGGTGATGTAGCCCTTGGCCTCGCCGACGCGGAAGCTGATCGTCTGCGACGGACGCGTCTTGGGCAGCTTGCGCCGCTTGGGGACGTGGACCGCGGCCGCATCGGCGAGCGGTGCCTCGACGGCCTTGTCGGCCTTCTTCGACACGCTCAACGGCTGGGCGGTCTTGCAGTTGTCGCGGTAGATGGCGATGGCCTTGATGCCCATCCGCCACGCGTCGACGTGCAGCTGCTCGACGTCCTCGACCGTGGCCTCCTCGGGCAGGTTCACGGTCTTGGAGATCGCCCCGGAGATGAACGGCTGGGCTGCGGCCATCATCCCGACGTGACCCATGTAGTGGATGGCGTCGTCACCCATCGCGCACTGGAAGACCCTGGTGTGCTCGGCCTTGAGCGCCGGCGCACCGTGGATGGTCTTGTTCTCCGCGATGTAGGCGACGATTGCCTCGACCTGCTCGGGCTCGTAGCCGAGGTGCACGAGCGCCTGCGGGACGGTGTGGTTGACGATCTCGATCGACGCGCCACCGACCATCTTCTTCATCTTGACCAGACCCAGGTCCGGCTCGATGCCCGTGGTGTCACAGTCCATCATCAGCCCGATGGTGCCGGTGGGTGCCAGCACCGTGGCCTGCGCGTTGCGGTAGCCGTACTCCTCACCCAGCGCATAGGCCTCGTCCCAGGCCGTGCGGGCGGCATCGATGAGATCCGCCTGCACGGGGCGCGGATCGATGCCGTCGACCGCGTCGCGGTGCTTGCCGATGACGCGCTGCATGGGTGCCGCGTTCTTGGCGTACCCGGCGTGCGGACCCTTGACCTTGGCGAGCTCCGCCGAGGTCTTGTAGGCGTGACCGGTCATCAGCGCCGTGAGCGCCCCGCACCACGCGCGGCCCTCGTCGGAGTCGTAGGCCATCCCGAGGCTCATCAGCAGCCCGCCCAGGTTGGCGTAGCCGAGACCGAGCTCACGGAAGTCGAGTGCGTTCTTCTCGATGGACTCGGTCGGGTAGCTCGAGTACCCGACGATGATCTCCTGCGCGGTGAACACGATCTCCACGGCGCGCTTGTAGGCCTCGGTGTCGAAGCGGTGCTCGTCGTAGTCGTAGAACTTCTTGAGGTTCAACGAGGCGAGGTTGCACGCCGAGTTGTCGAGGTGCATGTATTCGCTGCACGGGTTCGAGCCGTTGATCCGGCCCGACTCCGGCGAGGTGTGCCAGTCGTTGATCGTGGTGTCGTACTGCATGCCCGGGTCGGCGCACTCCCAGGAGGCCTGGGAGATCTGGCGCATGACGTCACGGGCATCCTTCTCCTCGATGACGTCGCCGGTGGTGACGGCACGCAGCGGATACGTCGTGCCGTTGACGTAGGCCTCCATGAACTCGTCGGTGACCCGCACCGAGTTGTTGGCGTTCTGGAACTGCACCGACGAGTAGTCGGCCCCGTCGAGGTCCATGTCGAACCCGGCGTCACGCAGCGCGCGGATCTTCTTCTCCTCACGCGACTTGGTCCAGACGAACTCCTCGATGTCCGGGTGGTCGACGTTGAGCACGACCATCTTCGCCGCACGACGGGTCTTGCCGCCCGACTTGATCGTCCCCGCGGATGCGTCGGCACCCCGCATGAAGCTGACGGGACCGGATGCCTCGCCGCCGCCCTTGAGGGTCTCCTTCGATGAGCGGATGGTCGACAGGTTGATGCCGGCACCCGAGCCGCCCTTGAAGATCGTGCCCTCCTCGACGTACCAGTTGAGGATGGAGCTCATCTTGTCCTCGACGGCGAGGATGAAGCACGCGGAGCACTGCGGCTTGTCCTCGACCCCGACGTTGAACCACACGGGCGAGTTGAACGCGGCCTTCTGGTTGACCAGCAGGTGCTTGAGTTCGGCGTTGAACACCTCGGCGGAGTCCTCGTCGGCGAAGTAGCCGCCGTCGATGCCCCAGCCGGTGATCGTGTCGGCGACCCGGTCGATCATCTGCCGCACCGAGTGCTCACGTTCCGGGGTGCCGAGCGTGCCGCGGAAGTACTTCTGGCTGACGATCTGGGTGGCCATCATCGACCAGCTGGTGGGGAACTCGACGCCACGCTGTTCGAAGGACGTCGTGCCGTCGCGCCAGTTGGTCAGCACCGCGTCGCGCAGTTCCCAGGCGAGTTCGTCGTAGGGGTGGGTGTCCGCCCGGGTGAAGTAGCGGTCGAGCGCGAGGCCCTGGCGGCCGTCGGCGTCGACGACGCGCAGGGGGTCGCTCACGAGGCGGGGATCGTCGTGTCGGTCCACCACGATGGTGGCGTCGTCCGTGGTCGTCCCGGCGGTGCTGCGTTCGGCCATGTGTCGTGCTCCTGGTCTCATCTGCTGATCGGGCTCGTCTGCTGATCGTCTGGGCGTCGGCGGCTCGTTCACGAGCCAGCGTCGTCGCGTTGGTGGGTGGGGACATCGACCCCGACCCGGTGTTCACCCTCACCTGTGCGACCGACACGACGGGAACTACACCGGTGCAAGCCACGCGGACACTGAACCTCGGATGGCGACGTGACGCAAGCATCACATGTCCGCCTCGACAGGCCGAGACCCAACCTGTAGGGGTGGGGATCCACTCAGAGCCACTACATGTGGTGTTCCCACAGCCTGTCCCGGGAGCCGCCCCCAGGTTGTCCCCAGATGATCCGGACTTGTCCACAGGACTGTCCACCGCTCGCGCTCCGCAAGCAGCGCGCTCGCCGCGCGATGTGATGCGCAGAAGGCACCCAGCCGGCGGCCGATCGCACCGCGATCGGCCGCCCCCAGCGGCCCCGGCCCCCCGACCGAGACCGATCGATCCCGACCGATCCCGACCGACGCCCGACCACGACGGTGGCGTAGCATCGCCTGGTGTCGCACCCACCGGGCATGGGGGCCTGCGCGGTCCGCCCGGCTGGATGTCGTCGCTGTGGCGTCGGGCCATGTCCGATCCGCGCCGCCCCGGAGCACCGCCGAACCGAACGGGATCGATCATCATGGCCAACGACCGCGAGTCAGACGCCGTCGACGACCCGGGCGCGTCCGACGCGGTCACGCGCGAGGGCGCGCACGACGACGGGGCCACGGACGACGGCGTGCACGACGACGGCGTCATCGTGGACGACGGTGGCGAGGTCGTCGACGACGTGGAGCGACTCGATCCGGAGTCGACGGCCCGGGAACCCGATCCGGTCCGCATCGCGCGCGAACTCGACCGCCGGGTGCCCGCCTGGCTGGACACCGCGGTGCAGTACACGTGGCGCGGACTGATCCTGCTCGTCGGTGTCAGCACGATCATCTACGCGCTGACCCGCCTGTCACTGGTGTCGCTGCCGATCATCATCGCGCTGATCCTGGCGACCATCTGCGTCCCACCGGCGCGCCGCCTGGAGCGGCGTGGTGTCCCCCGCCTGCTCGCCGCCCTCATCGTGGTCGTCGGTGGGATCGGGGGGTTCTTCGGCGCGATCGCCCTGATGATCCCCACGTTCATCGAGCAGGGACAGGAACTGCAGCCCCGCATCGTCGAGGGAGTCGATTCCGTACTGATGTGGCTCGAGGAGGGACCGATCGGCTACGACCGGAGCCAGGTCGAGGATCTGTTCGCGACCGCGTTCGAGGCGCTGGACGGCGGCGCGGTCGCCGCCTCGGTCGGCCAGGTGGCCATCGCGCTGGGTCAGGGGGCCGCTGCTCTGGCGCTCGCGGTCGTGCTGCTGTTCTTCTTCGTCAAGGACGGCGAGCAGATCGTCAACTGGTTCATCCACCTCGTCCCCGAGCTCCACCGTGACGACGTGCGTGCCACCGGTGCCCGCGGCTGGGGTGCGCTGTCCGGCTTCGTGCGGGGCACCGCGCTCGTCGCCCTGATCGATGCCGTACCGATCGGGGTCGGCCTGTGGATCCTCGACGTGCCCGCCTACCTGCCGTTGGCCGTGCTGGTCTTCTTCGGCGGCTTCATCCCGGTGATCGGTGCCACCGTCACCGGACTGCTCGCGATCCTGGTTGCACTGGCCTCCGGCGGGATCACCACCGCACTGATCGTGGGCGGCATCGTGCTCGCGGTCCAGCAGATCGAATCCAACGTGCTGCAACCCACGATCATGCGTCGTGCGGTGTCCCTGCATCCGGTCGTCGTGCTGGGTGTGCTGACCGCCGGATCCGTCCTGATCGGCATCGTGGGCGCGTTCCTGGCCGTGCCGATCACGGCCGTGCTCGCCGCGGTCGGCAACGAGCTGCGCCTGCGTCATGAGGTGGGCAAGCAGGGCGGTATCGCCGGCCCCCAGCCGATCGGTGGGCCCGGCGTGGATCCGGAGACCCTCACGGTCCGCTTCCCCGAGGACACCCAGTTGCGTTCAGCGGGACGCCGTGAGCGTTCGCCCCGCCCACCCCGCCAGCCCCGCCAGCGGCGCCGCACCCGCGAGAAGGTGCACACGACCACGGCCGCCGTCGACGCATCCGACGTCGACAGCGGTGACACCGTGCCGCTCGAGGAGGGCTACGACACGACGCTCGACACCACGCAGCTCCGGCGGGTCAGCCGCGACGAGATCCCCGACGGGACCGGGCGGGACTGACCCGCACACGCGGCCGCGCTAGGCCGGCCTCAGTCGGCCGTCTCGGGCACGCCCCAACCGGGGGCGTGCCGGGTGGCACCGACCAGGGCCTGCAGCTGGGCCGCGAGGCCCAGCAGCACCGGCTCGCGGCCCCGCGCGGCGACCAGCTGGACCGACAGCGGTCGGCCTCCGTCCTGCCACAGCGGCAGGACCAGCGCCGGCACGTCGGCGAGGTTCCACGCGGCGGTGAACGGATAGGCGGACAGGTTGGCCGCGATGTTGGCCGCCCAGGGGCGCTGGTGCCAGGGCTGCGCGAGCGGCTGGGCCCGCGCGAAGGTCGGGGTGACCAGCACGTCGTGGTCGTGCAGGAACGGTGCGACGCGGTCGTGCCAACGCACGGCCTCGTCGTCGCGGACGGGCAGCGCCCGGGCGAGACGCTCGCCGGCGGCGACGTGGGCCCGGGTCCGGGGCTGGAGTTCGTCGAGGTCGAGGTCGAGCGCCGTGACGTCGGCGCTGGCCCCCTGCGTCCAGCGCGCGATCGCGGCCTGGACCGTGGCCCGCTCGTAGGGAGGGTCGGCGTGGACGACCGTGTGACCGGCGTGGTTGAGCAGGCGACCCGCCTCCAGTGCGGCCTCCCGCCACGGCGCGGTGACCACCACACCGGGAGCCGGCGGCCGCCACGACACGGCGATGCGCAGCGGCCCGGGCTCGGCCTCGACGGCGCGCAGCGACGTGGTCCCGGCGATCACGTCGAGCGCGAGCGCCGTGTCGGCCACCGTGGTCGCGATGGGCCCGAAGCGGCTCATCCCGAACCAGTGGTGCTGCCCGGCGACCATCTCGGGCGCGTGCGGACGACCGGGGCGGATGCCGATCGCCCCACAGGCCGCGGCCGGGATGCGGACCGATCCGAGACCGTCCGAGGCCAGCGCGATCGGCACCACGCCGGCGGCGACCGCAGCGGCCGACCCGCCCGACGAACCACCGGCCGAACGGGTCGGGTCCCAGGGGCTGACCGTGGTGCCGTCGACATCGTCCGAGGTGCCCCACAGCGACAGCTCGGGACAGCGGGTCTTGCCGAGGACGATCGCGCCGGCCTCCCGCAGTCGTGCCACCTCGATGCTGTCGGTCGTGGCCCGGGCCGTCGACGTCGCGCGCGAGCCGTGTCGGGTGCTCTCCCCCGCCACGTCGACGATGTCCTTGACGGCGAGCGGGACCCCGGCGAGCGGGAGATCGTCGCGATCGGCGCGGGCGTCGATGGCCGCGGCCTCCGCGAGCGCGGCCACCCGTCGGGTCGAGACGAACGCCCCGAGCCGGTGTTCGACGGCGGCGAGGTGATCGAGATGGGCGCGGACCACCTCGACGGCACTGATCGCACCGGAGCGCACGGCCGCTGCGAGGTCCGTCGCTGCACGTCCCACGGGTTCCATGCCCTGGCACTCCCCTCATCGTCTCCGTCCGCACCGTAGCCCCGCCGCCCGCCGGACACCGCACACGGGCACGGGCCCCGGTCGGCGTTCTGGCACGATGCGATCCGATCGAACGTCCCGGACCCCCGGCCACGCCGTGCTGCCGTCCGGACGTCCTCGTGCTCCCCTCGTCCCGGAGATCACCGTGCCCGCTGTTCCCACCCGCCCCGAGGTCCGTCTGCGCGTGCTCGTGAGCGACGACGCCGACTGGGTCGTGCAGACCGACCGTGGCTCGGCGACCGCGCTGGCCCGACCGCTGGGCTGGGAGGAACAACAACTCGCGGCCGAACTGCGCGACGGTCGGTGGGCGGGCGAGGACCGCTGGGCCTGGGCGGTCATGGTCGACGGTGAACCGAGCGGGTTCGCGGTCGTCGAGGGGCTCGATCAGCGTGACGCCGTGATGACCATCCGCATCGGTCCGGCGACCCGCGGTCGGGGCGTTGGCCGGGAGGTGCTGCGCCAGCTCGCCGATCACCACTTCTCCGCCAACCCCTCGCTCGTCCGGCTCACCGGTCGGGCGCACGAGCACAACATCCCGATGCAGCGGGTCTTCAACGCGGCCGGGTTCCGCATGGAGGCCCGCTTCCGCGACGCCGTGGCCCAGCAGGACGGGCGCTATGCCGCCGAGTGGGGCTACGCGCTGACCCGGGCCGACTGGGACGCCGGTCGCCACCGGCAGGACACCGCCGGCTACGACCTGCACGGCCTCAGCTTCGAGGTGGCCGCCACCCGCGAGGGGCCCGACGCCCCCGGACTGCTGCTGAAGTTCCTCCAGGAGGGGCGTCGCGCGCTGGCCCGCTACCAGGGGGACCACATCAGCGACGGGGAGCTCGCCGGCATCCTGGTCGGGGACCTGCTGCGCTACCGCTACGTGCACACCGCCGAGGCCGACAGCGGAGCCAGCGAGGTGAGCGGGCGCGGCCGTGGACGGCTGCAACGCCGCGACGACGGGCGACTCGAGCTCATCGACCAGTGGTCCGACGAGCAGGGCGGACACGGCCGTCGCGTGATGGTGCAGCGCGTCGATCCCGGGCGGACCGACTGAGCGTCGCGCTCAGGCCGGCTGGCCCGGCATCTCCGGCACGCTGATGTGGAACGCGGAGGCGACCGCATAGGTCACGCCGTCCTCGTCGACCAGCGCGCTGCGGGCGCGGATCTTGCGCCCGTCGGCCTCGTCCATGCGTGCGACGGTGCGCAGCGGCTCCATCACCGGGGCGTCGCGGAACATGGTCAGGCGGAAACCGGCCAGCAGGCAGCCGGTGTGCCCGATCGATTCGATGTGGGCGATCGAAGCCCACACCCCCGGGCAGTCCAGCACCGCCGAGACGACCAGTGGAGCCACGACCCCGCGGTCGTCACCGAGCTCCTCGTCGGCCACCCACGGGATGCTCACGCTGGTGTCGCTGACCGGACGGGGGTGCAGCCGTTGCCCGTGCGGGTGGGTCGGATGCGGACCGCACACCCAGCAGGTCGGGAACGCGTCCTGCGGTCGGGCCGGCGGCAACGGCACGGTCGCCAACTCCAGCAGGTCGTAGGCGCGGGCCGCCGGTTCGTGACCGGCGAGTTCCACCTCGCCACTGACCAGCAGGGTGTCACCGTCGCGGGTCTCGACCTCGTAGCGGGCGACGACGTCGGTGGCCCGCACCCGTGCCTGGAGGGTGCGGCCGAGCGGCGTCGGGGCGTGCAGACGGGCCTCGAACGCCGTCAGCGGGGCACCATGCGGATCCGCGACGCGGGCGATCTCCGCCAGCACTCCCGCGGCGAACCCGCCCTGCAGGATGCCGACCGGGCCGTCGAGTCCGGCACCGGCGGTGAACTCGCGTACCAGCCACCCGTCGTCGGAGACGGTGGCATCGGCGGTGAGCTCGATTCCGAGCTCGTTCGGGCCCAGCGGCAGCGTGGTCATGCCGCGCAACCTAGTGTCCGTCTCCGGGCCCACCGAACCTGGTCCGACGCCGGGCCGACCGCCGCTGATCCGACGCCGGCCCGACCGCAGCTGATCCGACGCCGGGCCGACCGCGCCTGGTCGGCTGCCACCGACGATCGAGGAGCCAGCCGTGACACGCCGTTGGGGGATCATGGGGACCGGGGGTATCGCCGTCGCCCTGACCGCGGCGATCCGCGCCGAGGGTGACGAGGTCGTCGCCGTGTCATCCGCCTCGGCGGACCGCTCGGCCGCGTTCGCCGCCGAGCACGGCATCGCCCGCTCCTACGGCGGGCACCACGCCCTGACCGGCGATGCGGACGTCGAGGTGGTCTACATCGCGACCACCAACGAGCGTCACCACCTCGATGTCGCCGCCTGCATCGACGCGGGCCTGCCCGCGCTCGTGGAGAAGCCCTTCGCCCTCGACCTGCCCCGCACCCGCCAACTGCTCAACGACGCCCGGGAGGCGGGCGTGTTCATCATGGAGGCGATGTGGATGAAGCTGAACCCCGGCTTCCTCGATCTGCAGGAACGGATCGCCGCCGACGAGATCGGCACCCCACGCCTGGTCATGGCCGACTTCGGGTTCCCCGCCGAGGCGGACCCCACCCGCCGGTGGTTCGACCTGGCGCAGGGCGGGGGTGCGCTGCTCGACGTCGGCATCTACCCGTTGACCCTGATCGTGGCGGTACTCGGGCCGCCCACCGAGGTGCGGGCGGTCGGTGAACTCGCCGCCACGGGGGTGGACGAACAGGTGGCCGTCGCGATGCGCCACGACCGGGGCGTGTCGAGCTGGACCTGTTCGTTGGCCGCGGACACCGGCATCGAGGCGACGATCGCGGGCAGCGGCGGCAGCCTGCGGCTCCGCGGCGAGCTGCACAACTCCCCCGGTGTCACCCGTCGTCGGCGCGCCGAGGTGGTCGACCACGGCGAGGCACCGGACCACGAACTCGGCTACCGGCACGAGGTCCGCGAGGTCCAGCGCTGCCTCGATGCGGGCGCGATCGAATCCACCTACATCCCGCACGCCGCGACCATGGAGGTCATGGCGGTGCTCGACGAGGTGCGCGGCCAGCTCGGCGTCGTCTACCCCGACTGACTGCCGTCCCGCCACGTGCCGGTGTGGTGGCGGGTGCTCGCCTGCGCCGCCTCGAACTCGTAGGTTCCCGCCGGCGACCACCAGCGGTCGCGGAGAGGGATCCGGATGCGCTGTCCCGGGTGCGGAGCAGACGAGGACCGGGTCGTGGACTCGCGTCCCGCGGCCGCGGGCGACGCCATTCGTCGCCGCCGCGAGTGCCGGGTCTGCGGGCTGCGTTTCACCACGTTCGAACGCATCGAGCTGCCGGAACTCGTGGTGCGCAAACGGTCCGGCGCGATCCGGGTCTTCGACCGTCAGAAGGTGCTCGACGGCATGGCGGGTGCGGCCAAGGGCCGGGTCGCGGCCGAGGTGCTCGAGGCCGCCGCCGCCCAGGTGGAACGCACGCTGCGCGCCGAGCACGACCACGAGGTCAGCTCGGAGCTGGTCGGGTTCGAGGTGTTGACGGCGCTGCGGGAGCTCGACCCGGTCGCCTACGTCCGCTTCGCGTCGGTCTACAAGGACTTCCAGGGGCCCGAGGACTTCGAGCAGGAACTCTCCACGCTGGCGAAGAACCCGGTGCCGCGGCGGCTGGCGAAGGACGCACCGCCCAAGCCCGCCACACCGCAGCCACCGGGCCGCGACGTCGCCTCCTGAGCCGCGAACCCGCCGGGCGATCGTGGCCTGGTCAGCGGGCCGGGAGCAGGACCACCGTCCAGGCGTCGACGTCGGAACCGACGATGCCGTTGAGCGCACGGATGGCCTCGAGCTGTGCCCGCGGGTCGACCCCGGCCGGAGCAGTGTCGACCGCGACGGCCCACAACGAACCGCCGGGCTCGACCACCGCATGCCCCGCCACCGGGTCGGCCAGCTCCGCCTCGGCACCGACCCGACCGAGCCCGACGGTCAACAGAAACGCCAGGGCGACGAGCACGAGGATCGCGGCGACCCGGGTGACGTGGTGGTTGGTCGCGGTCATGGCGGGTCCTGACGACGGGTGGTGGGCGGCACCGGCACGAACGGGCGTTCGCCGAACGGGCGTTCGCTCGAGTAAACCGAACGCACGTTCTCCGGTCAACTCCGGAGGCCGACGGCCATCGCCACCGGGGCAGGCGAACGGGTGTTCGCGCGCGGGCAGCCCGCCTGCTACGGTCGGTGCGCGGCGAACGCCCGTTCGGACCCGCCACCGACCGACCGCCGTTTCGATCGATCCAGCTGGCGCGACCCAGCCGCCGTGCTGCAGCCAGCCGATGCAGGAGGCCCGCCCGTGAGCGACACACCCGACACCGACACCTCCGCCGCGGCACCGCTGACCGACCGTCAGCGCGGCATCCTGGAGATGATCCACGCGCACGTCGCCGAACACGGCTACCCGCCGTCGGTCCGCGAGATCGGCGACGCCGTCGGCCTGCGCTCCCCGTCGTCGGTGCATGCGCAGCTCGAGCTGCTCGAGAAGCGCGGCTACCTGCGCCGCGATCCGACCAAGCCGCGCGCCCTCGAACTCGGCCGCGATCCCGACACCGATCTCGCCGTGCGCCCCGGGCCGGGTCGCAACGTGCCGTTGGTGGGTGAGATCGCCGCCGGTGGTCCGATCCTGGCCGAGGAACACGTCGAGGAGATGCTCACCCTGCCCAAGCAGCTGGTGGGTGACGGCGCACTGTTCATGCTCCGGGTCCGCGGGGAGTCGATGATCGACGCCGGGGTGCTCGACGGGGACCTGGTCGTCATCCGCGAACAGCCGCGGGTCGAGCAGGGCGAGATGTGCGCTGCGCTCATCGACGGTGAGGCGACCGTGAAGTTCTTCCGTCGCACCCGCGCCGGCGAGGTCTTCCTCGATCCGGCGAACGAGGCGTTCAGCCCGATCCCGGTCAGCAGCGAGCAGGACGCGACGATCATGGGCAAGGTCGTCACCGTGATGCGCAGCGTCCGCTGAGCCGACCTGGCCGCTGCGACGCCTCCGCGGCGACCAGGTGTCCACGACGACCAGGGGTCCACGCGACATGGGTCGCTGGGACGTGGATCGCGGCGGCGGTCTCCCCTCCCGGCTGGTCAGGTCACGCGGCCGATGCAGGCAACAACGAGATCCAGCACCTGCTCCCGGGTGGGCGGGTGACCACCGCGGATCGCCAACACCGTCAGCGCCTCGATCAGTGCCGCATGGGGGCGTAGCGGACTGCTGAGCGCGTCACCGAACACCTCGAGCAGCCAGGCCACGTGCGCATCCTGCCGTACACCGACCACGACGACCCGGTCGTGACCCCGTGCAGCGAGCCGGGCCCGTTCGTCGCGATCGCCCTCATCGAGGTCCGCGTACATCGCCCCGCCGGTGAGCACCGCACGGGTCGCCGGGTAGTGGCCCAGGTCGTAGGTGGTGCCCAGGTCGATCCGACGATGGGTGTCCCCTTCGTGGCGATCGTCAGCGGTGGTGCCGACCACGACCAGTGGACCGCCGTCGACACACACCGACACCGCACTCCCCGAGCCGTCGAACGCCTCCCGACACGCGAACGCGAGGGTCACCAGCCGCTCGGCGACGTCGTCGAGCCCGTGGAACTGGGTGAGCACCCGTCGGGTCAGACTCGCCGCCTGCTCGGGAGCAGCCCCGTCGCGCCGACGTTCGATGCGCTCGCTGTGACCTCCGTGACGTCCGTGGCGCTTGGCGCGGTACTGGGCGGCATCAGCCAGACGCAGCAGTCCCCGTGCCGTCCCGGCGGCATCCGCTGCATCCTCGATGCGGGTCGCGACCGATGACCAGCCGCAGGACAGGCCCGCACCGAAGGGCAGGTCGAGCGCGTCGGTGGCGATGCTCCGGGTCAGCCGTTCCACCTCGGCATCGTCGACGTCGACGAGCACGATCGCGAACTCGTCGCCACCGAGGCGGACGGCCAGCGCCTCCGGATAGGACCCGACCACCCGCGACAGCCGCGCGGCCACCTCGCGCAGCACCTGGTCGCCGATCTCGTGCCCGTGATGGTCGTTGACCCGCTTGAGCCCGTCGACGTCCGACAGGATGACCGCCACCCGCCGGGATGCATCGGCGCGGGTGGCGAACACCGATTCGAGCCGGTCGTCGAGCGCGCGGCGGTTCCCGAGGCCGGTCAGCGCGTCGTGGAAGGCCAGACGACGCAACTCGTCCGCCTCGTCGAGCCGTTGCAGGTTGGCCACGAACAGGGCGGCGAAGGTCTCGCCCGCAGCCACGTCGATCGGGGCGTAGGGGGCCAGACCCTCGCGCCGTGCGGCGCCGAGTTCGCCCCAGACCCGGGAACCCGACACCAGCGGAATCGAGATCGAGGAGTACATGCCCATGGCGCGGAGCAACCCCTGGTGGGCCTCACCGGTCGCGGTGTCACCGAGATCCCCGAACCACGGGCGCGCCTGCTCCGCGCGCACCGACAGCAACGGGAAGTCGGCCAGGTCGTAGGTCTCGTCGGTCGGTGCCGGTTCCTCCCATGCCGCCAGCTCGCCGGCATTGCGCAGCACCCGAAGGCGGCCGAGGTCGGGTTCGACCCGGGCGATCGACGCGCTCGTTGCCTGGACCACACGACGCCCCAACGCCGCGCCGAGCGTGCACAACTCGGCGAAATCGGCGGCGGCCGCGAGCCGTGGCCCGCTCTCCGCCAACGCCCGGAGGCGTTCGTCCTGACCCGCGTTCACCTCTGCACCATGTTCCACGTCCCATCCCCGATCGGGGCCCTGATCGACGACGTGCGTCGCAGCGTTGCGGACACCTCGCAGAACGGCCCGCAGGACGGCCCCGCGGCACATGTCTGCGGAACATCTCTACGAAACAGCCGTGCGGACAGCTCACCCTGCGTTGCACGGCGACTGCCACGCGTGAAACACGGTACCGCCGGGGGGTGACATGCCGACCGCTCGACGGCGGAGGTCACGACGTGCTGGTGCGCTCCCAGTGCTCGGGCTCGCCCGCCAGTGGGTCCTCGTCGAGGAACTCGCGCATCTCGACGGCCGTGTCGACGTCGACGTCGGCGATCAGCTCCGTGCCGGTGTCGGTGTGCGCCTCCTTGACCACGGTGCCGCGCCGGTGGGCCAGGGCGACCAGGTCCTGCCGGCGGTAGGGCACGTGCCCCTCCACCCGGACCCGCTGGGAGGGCAGCCGCAGCGTGATGCGCTCGACCAGCTCCTCGATCCCGAGACCGCTGTGGGCGGAGACCACGACCGGGTCGACACCGAGCTCGACCTGGACCCGACGCGCGAGCGCGTCGACCACCGCCGGGGCGGCGGCGTCGGCCTTGTTGAGCACCAGTTGTGCCGGGACCTCGTCCGCACCGATCTCCTCGAGCACCTCGTGCACGGCCACGATGTGCGCCTCGGCCTCCGGATGGGAGGCATCGACCACATGGAGCAGCAGGTCCGCACGCGTGGACTCCTCCAACGTGGACTTGAACGCCTCGACGAGGCCGTGCGGGAGCTTGCGCACGAACCCGACGGTGTCGGTCAGCACGATGTCCCGGCCGTCCTCGAGCGGCAGCCGACGCACGGTGGTGTCCAGCGTCGCGAACAGTCGGTCCTCGACCTTGGCGCTGGAACCGGTGATCCGGTTGAGCAACGACGACTTGCCCGCATTCGTGTAACCGACCAGGGCGACCACCTGCACCCGGTTGCGTTCCCGTTCGCTGGCCTTGGTCTCACGGATCTTCGCGAAACCGGCCAGGTCACGGCGTAGTTTGGAGATCCGACGCATGATCCGCCGCCGATCGACCTCCAGCTGGGTCTCACCCGGACCGCGGCCACCGATACCGGCACCGCCGGCGGTGCGACCACCGGCCTGCCGCGACAGCGCCGTCCCCCACCCGCGCAGACGCGGCAGCAGGTAGTTGAGCTGCGCGAGTTCGACCTGGGCCTTGCCCTCGCGCGAGGTGGCGTGCTGGGCGAAGATGTCCAGGATGACGATGGTCCGGTCGAGCACCTTCTGCCGGATGCCCTCCTCCAGGTTGCGCTGCTGCGCCGGGGCGAGATCCTCGTCGAAGATCACCGCGTCCGCGCCGACCTGTTTGACCAGCTCGCGCAACTCGGCGACCTTGCCGCCACCGATGAAGGTCGCCGGTTCCGGTGCCCCGCGGCGTTGCACGACGCGTTCGACGACCTCGCCGCCGGCGGTGTCGACCAGCCGTTCGAGTTCGTCCAGGGAGGCGTCGGTCTCCTGCGCGGTCCGCCCGGGCAACTCGACCCCGACGATCACGGCGCGTTCGACGCGGCGGATGATGTCGACGCCCTCACGGGGTGCGCCGTCCTCGATGACGTCGCGGTCGCGGCGCCGTCGTGCGGCGCGACCGAGCGGTTCGCCACCCGGGGCGGGGGTCGGCTCACCGGACGATGCCGTGACGTCGTCGGGCTCGGATGAGGTGCTGCGCGGCTCGGTACTCAGGGTGTGTCGTCCTCCAGCTCGCCCTGTCGGGCGGCCCGTAGCCACCGGCCGTCGATCGTGGCCGTGGCGATGGTGGTCGCGAGACCCGTCATCATGACCGATCCCGGCGCGGTGTGTGCAATGGCCAGGGTGCCACCTCGCCGATGGACCATGCCGGCGCGCCGAGGACGTCGATGCGGTGCACCGTGGCGGGCGGGTCGTCGGCATCGTCGAGATTGGCGATGACGACGACGTCGTTGCCGGTGCCGCGCGCCAGGGTGATGTCCATCCGTGCCAGGGTAGGGCGTGGTCAGTCGGGCCGGTCGCCGGTGTCCGGCACACAGCGTGCGTCGGCCCGGAACCAGCTGCGTTGCCGTTTGGCGTACCGCCACGTGCGGGTCGCGATCCGGCTGGCCAGCTCGGCCTCGTCCAGCGCACCATCGAGCACGGCGAACGCTTCGGCGTAGCCGATGGCCTGCGCGGCGGTCGGTGACAGGGTCCGCTCGGCCCGCAGCGTCGCCGCTTCGGCGAGCAGACCGGCCTGCACCATGGCGGCGGCGCGCTCATGGATCCGCGTCCGCAGCACCTCGGTCGCCGGTTCGAGGTAGGTCACCTCGATGTCCTCGAAGCCCGGTGCCGGGGTGTCCCAGCCCTGCTGGAACGCGGAGAACGTCTCGCCGGTGAGTTCCACGACCTCCAGCGCCCGGACGGTGCGACGCACATTCGCCGGGTCGATGCGCCGGGCCGCCTGGGGGTCGAGCTCGCGCAGGTGGTCGTGGGCCTCGGCGGGTCGCGCCAGATAGCGCTGCTCGAGCGCGGCCCGGACGGCCGGATCCGTCGGCGGGAACCGGAGATCGTCGACGACGGCCCGCCAGTACAGCCCGGATCCACCGACGAGCAGCGGCGTCCGGCCGCGTGCGCGCAACTCACCGATGACTCGACGGGCCTCGGTCTGGAACCAGGCGACACTGACGTCCGCGTCGGCGTCGAGCACGTCGACGAGGTGATGGGGCACCAGGGCGCGCTCGTGCATGGTGGGCTTGGCCGTCCCGATGTCCATGCCGCGATAGAGCGTGAAGGCATCGACGGCGACGATCTCGACGGGGTCACCGGCGGCGATCATGGCCTGCGCACGCTGCATCGCCACGGCGGACTTGCCGGAGGCGGTCGGACCCAGCACGGCGTGGATCATGACGGCATGACGGTCTGGGCTCCGACGGACACGGGGGCGGCCACGGTAGTCGGGCCGGATACGACGACGCCGCCACCCGCACGTGCGGGTGGCGGCGTCGCGATGGTGCTCGTGAGACGTGTCCTACTTGGCGACGACGTCCTCGTAGCCCTCGACCTCGTAGCCCTCGGCCACCGAGCGGACCGTGGCGACCTTGCCGAGCATGATGCCGTAGATGATCTTCGACAGGACGTCGGCGATCGTGAACAGCCAGGTCCGGGTGATCGCACCCTCGGCGCTCTGGCCGAAGTCACCGAACATCGGCACGACGTAGGCGACGATGTAGAGGTTCCACGAGAACATGAACAGGTAGCGGATGTTCTTCATGGTCGCGGCGGCCTCGGCGGGCAGGTAGCTCAGCGACTCACCGGTCAGACGCCAGAAGATGGCGGTGAAGTAGATGAACGGGACGGTGGCGGCGATACCCCAGATCAGCAGGGCGCCGAGCGGGTCGACGACCTCGTAGAACTGGCCGACGTAGCCGAGGATCACCATCAGCGCACCGGCACCACCGAGCTTGAGGCGGTACCCGAGCAGGTCCTTCTTCGCGATGTTCAGCACGAAGAAGCTCTGCGTGAGCAGCAGCGGGACGTCGATCAGCCAGTTGAAGTAGCGGTAGCCGTGGTTGTAGGTCATGTCCCCGAGGACGTACATCCCGGAGGCTGCGTCGTAGTCGAACGCCTGGCCGAGCGAGATGTCGAGTCGGAGCAACAGCAGCGCGGCGGACAGCATGACGACGACCGACATGGTCGTCATCGAGCGGTACTTCGGTGCCACGTTCTTGCGGGTGAGGATGAAGTAGGCGAGCCCCGCGAAGTGCGCGGCATAGCCGATGGTCAGGATGGTGGACATCAAGTCGAACTGAGCGGGTGTGAACTCGACGATGTTCTCGAGGTTCCACAACACGGGGCAGCCTTCCGGTCAGGGGCAGGGTCATGGCCGATGACGTCTCGGTCTGCCGGGACGCGTCGCCACGTGAGGGTGGCGAAGCCACGGAGTTCGACCGGCAAGCCGCACAGCTCCACTCCGTGCATCTCCCCCCCTTCGCACCCCGACCGCCGTTGGACGTCCGTTCGGGCCGGGAATGCACACTCCGTGCGCAAAAGCGCGCTCGACCCATCCACCTCGGGGTCCGGCTCCGACGGCTAGGGCTGGGCCAGTACCGGCAACTGCATCGCGGGCCGGGGTGCCAATGAGCCCCCGAGCTGCCAGCTCTCGCCGCGGGCCATTGCGGCGGCGGCGGTGGTACCTGCCCGGGTGCGCCGGACGTGGTGGGCCGGGGCGGCGAGCGCGTAGTTGACCGCTGCCTCGACGATGTCGGCCTCGACCAGATCTCCCGGTGCGAACTGCGGCTGCCCATCGGTGTCGTCGGCCGGCGCGGGGATGTGGACCAGGTGGTTGCCGCGCGTCCGGCCCGAGAACCGGGAGCTGTCCGTCTTCGACGGCGACTCGATGAGCAGCTGCTGCGTGGTTCCGACGAGCCGCTGGTGGGCCGCTCGGGAGTGGTCCCGCACGAGTGTCTCGAGTCGCTTGTAGCGCTCCGCGACGACGTCGGGCGCGATGAAATCGTCGTGCAGTTCGGCGGCGGGGGTCCCCGGGCGCGGCGAGTACTGGAACGTGAACGCCTGGTCGAAGCGCACCTGCTCGACGAGGTCGAGGGTCGCCTGGAAGTCCTGTTCGGTCTCGCCCGGGAAGCCGACGATGATGTCGGTGGTCAGCGCGGCATCGGGGAGCAGCTCACGGGTCCGTTCCACGAGCGTGAGAAAGCGCCGTGACCGGTACGAGCGCCGCATGAGCCGCAGGATCCGATCGGATCCGGACTGCACGGGCAGGTGCAGATGCGGCATGACCGTGGGTGTGTCCGCCATCGCCTGCAGGACGTGTTCGGTGAAGTCCCGGGGGTGCGGCGAGGTGAACCGGATGCGTTCCAGGCCCGGGATCGTGCCGAGCTCGCGCAGGAGCGGTGCGAACTGGCTGGCCCCGGCCAGGTCACGGCCGTAGGAGTTGACGTTCTGGCCCAGCAGGGTGACCTCGACCACGTCGTCGGCGACGAGCGCCTCGACCTCGGCGATGATGTCGCCGATGCGCCGGGACCGTTCACCGCCGCGCAGGCTCGGCACGATGCAGAACGTGCAGCTGTTGTCACAGCCGACCGAGATCGACACCCAGGCGTGGTGGCGGACCTCACGCTTGGCGGGCAGCGCTGACGGGAAGGTCTCGAGCTGTTCGATCAGTTCGACGACGGGCACGGACGCGGAGTCCGCCTGGGCGAGCAGGGCGGGCAGGTCCGGCAGGTTGTGCGTGCCGTAGACCACATCGACCCAGGGGGCCTTGGCGGCCACGGTCGGACCGTCCTTCTGGGCCAGACAGCCACCGACGACGATGGTCAGGTCCTTGCCGTCGGCGCGGCGCTCCTCCTTGGTGCGCTTGAGGTGGCCGAGCGTGCCGTAGAGCCGGTTGTCGGCGTTCTCCCGCACCGCACAGGTGTTGAGCAGCACCAGGTCGGCGTCCTCCGGCGTGTCGGTGGGCCGGTAGCCGAGCGTCTCGAGCATGCCGGCGGCACGACCGGAGTCGTGCTCGTTCATCTGGCACCCGAACGTGCGGATGAAGTAGCGACGCGACATGAGCGGCTCGGTGGCGTGTGAGGCGGCGTTCGACCGTCGACGAGGGTAACGCTCCCGTCGGGCGCATCCGCCCAGGACGGCGTCCAGCCGTCGGCACCGCGGTACATCCGCCGTTCCGGGTGTCCGCCGCCCGAGCCGGGACGCAGCCTGCTACCCGGCCTCAGCCGCTCTCACCCGCCGTGGTGAAGCGCCGACGGTTCTCGTGGTGCTCCTCGAACCCGTCGTCGACGTTGGTGCCACGTCCGGTGGCGACGAACAGCATCGCGATGAGCCCGACGGCTGCGGCCGAGAAGCCACCACCGGGGGTGACGACGAACACGCCGATGAGGGCGGCGAGCACCCCGAACCCGATGAGCGCCCGCAGCCGCGAACGGCCAACGAACAGCCCGATGGCGAGCACGAGGCCGGGAACGCCGACGACGACCCAGGTCTGTACGAGGTCCATGATCGTCTCCCCTGGCGTGTCCGTGAGCTCGGTGGCACCCAATGGATGGGCACCGCTGCCTGGCGGCATGGTAGTCGATACCCCGATGTGAACCATCGTCCGCGGCGTGCGGCCCGGCTGCTTGCCGGCCCGGTGCGAGGAGCCTCAGTGCCCGGCCGTGCGCTCCTCATCGCGGGCCGCGAACACGGCCTCGCGGGCAACCTTGCGCGCGAGGCCGTCCGGATAGCCGCGGCGGACGACGAAGCCGACCACGCGCCGGAAGGCGGCCTCGGCGGGCAGCGCGGTCAGCCGCGCGGCGCGCCCAGCGGCGATCTCGAAAGCGGCCGCCTCCGGGTCCTCGGCCTCGGCACTCGCCAGCGCCGTGTCGAGGGTGGCGGCGTCGAACCCACGGTCACGCAGGTCCCGTCGGATGCGGGCTGCGGCGTGGCCCCGCGCCCGACGCTCGTCCACGAGCGCGGCGGCCAGGGCCGCGTCGTCGACCAGCCGTTCACGTCGTGCCCGGTCGAGTGCGGCTTCGGCCACGACATCCGACCAGCCGCGGTCCCGGATCTTGTCCCGCAGCCGGCCCTCCGACTGGGGCGCAGCTGCGGTCGAGTTGCGGATGAAGGTCACCGCCTCACTGATGTCCGCCTCCAGCGAGGGGAGATCCGGGTCCGGCAGCGCATCGGCGTCGGCCTGACGGGCGTCAGCATCGTCTGCCGCCTGCCCCGCGAGGCGCACCGCATCACGCGCCGACACCTCACGCGTCGAATCGTCAGCGGTCGGCTCGTCCGACGGTGCACTCGAGCCGGCCGCCGGGTCGGTCTCGGCCCCCTCCCCGGGCGGGGGCGGCGACACCGCCGGATCGGTCGGCGGCGCGTCGGCCGTCCGCTGCGCGGCGGTGGGTTCCGCTGCGGCGGGCGGCTCCGGGGGTTCGAGCGGGACCTCGATCGGGTCCCGCTCAATACCGCGCGCGGCGAGCCACGCCTCCGCGTCCTGGAACGGCTGCTCGGTGTCGTCGGCCACGCTCAGGACTCCTCGGCGTCGACCTCGACGATCTCGTCCTCGTCGGCGGCGAGGGGATCGATCCCGAGCTTGTCCTTGACCTTCTTCTCGATCTCGAGCGCGATGTCGACGTTCTCCTTGAGGAACATCCGGGCCTTCTCCTTGCCCTGCCCGAGCTGCTCGCCGTCGTAGGTGTACCAAGCACCGGCCTTGCGGACGATGCCCTCCTCGACGCCGACGTCGATGAGCGAGCCCTCCTTGGAGATGCCCTCGCCGTAGATGATGTCGAACTCGGCCTGACGGAACGGCGGCGCGACCTTGTTCTTGACGACCTTGACGCGCACCCGGTTACCGACCGCGTCGGTCCCGTCCTTGAGCGTCTCGATCCGACGCACGTCGAGGCGCACGGAGCTGTAGAACTTCAGTGCGCGGCCACCCGGCGTCGTCTCCGGGCTGTTGTGGACGACGACACCGTCCGCCAGGTAGGTGTGGGTCCCCTCGACCTCCAGGTCGAAGCGGTGGGTGTGCCTACCATTCGGTGGACCGGCCGTGATCGAGGTGATCGGCATCGGCGTCGCCACGGTGCGCACGGGCTCGAAGACCGGCTCCACGTCGAACTGGCCGCGGAACCGCGGCAACAGCTTGTACTCCATCGACGGATGAACGAAGGGTGCCACCAGCTCGTGCAGCTTGGCCGTCTCGGCCGTGGGGAACTGCAGCACTGCCTGTCCAGCCCGCTCGATCAGCTTCGCGTGCAGGTCGAAGGTGTCGGCGAGGTGGTCGCGGAGTCGTTCCCGCGACGAACGCTCCAATGCCTGGATGCAGATCTCGCTTCGACCCGATCCACCGGCGGTGCGCTCCTGCAGGCCTTTGGAGCGGAGCGTGAACGTCCCGTCGTCCTGATACCACAGGGCGATGGAGAGCGGCGTGAGCCGCTTCAGGTACTCGTAGCTGAGCACCTTCTGTCCAGCGATGTAGACGGCACGACGGAGCTCGGCGAGTTCCGGCAGTGGCTGCACGTCGTGGAACACCGCGCCGGCGTCGTTCGTACTCCGTGATATGCCCATGTTGCCGAACAGCGACGCCTTCCAGTCCGCGTAGTCAGCCTGCTTCGCGCCGTGCCCGATCCGGAACCGTGCCCCGTGCCCGCTCTTCGTCGGCGAGAGCGCGCCATCACCCATGAGGCTGCCGAGGATGACGTCCCACTGGAACGACGACAGCCGGTGGTCGACCGCCTGCAGCACGGTGTCGCCCTCGGAAAGGTCGCCGGCGTGGACCCACCCGTGCGGCGTGGAGATCAGGTGGTTGGACGTCACGGAGAACTGCGAGCGGCCGTTCCCGGCTCCGCGGGCGACGGTGAAACGGAGGAACTCGTCTGTGGGCCCGTTGTCGTGCCAGGCGACGACCTTCTTCGGGACGAACTCGTCGCGCGCAATGTCGTAGGACATGACCTCGACAGGCAGCTTCTGGTTGACGATCTTGCCGATCTTCTCCTGCGTGCCGTCCGCCAGGGTGATCCTCGTGTTATACGAGAAACACCCGAACATGACCCCGATCTTCTCGCGCAACTGGTTGATGAAGACCGCCGTGGTGTTGGAGCGCTTGAGCGAGCCCGAGAGCTTGCGCAGCGCCTGGGACATCAACCTGGCCTGCAGGCCGACGTGGCTGTCGCCCATCTCGCCTTCGATCTCCGCGCGTGGTGTCAGCGCGGCGACGGAGTCGATGACGATGATGTCGACCGCCGCGGAGCGCACCAGCATGTCGGCGATCTCGAGTGCCTGCTCACCGGTGTCGGGCTGCGAGACCAGCATCTCGTTGATGTCGACGCCGAGCGCCCGGGCGTAGGTCGGATCGAGCGCGTGCTCCGCATCGATGAACGCCGCGATCCCGCCGAGCTTCTGCGCCTCCGCGATC
>LFIK01000850.1_pt1 | contig 23326 bp, 25 predicted proteins | sample 643401 | NCBI WGS metagenome assembly LFIK01 (sample SAMN03777447, study PRJNA286221) | soda lake metagenome | biome: soda lake; feature: Kulunda steppe; material: water; isolation source: sample T5-Br brine of Lake Tanatar-5 | place: Russia: Kulunda steppe | collected 2010-07
GACCGGATGTGGGTGCCAATACAGGAAATGCGATATCTCTGCAACCTCTGCATGCTTTCAAGCCGGACAAGGACTGAGGTTTGCGGGGGGAAAAGAGGTATCTAATAAAACAGGTGTGGGTGGAAAGCGGCGGGCCAAAACGTTTCCTAACATCTGCCTCTTTTGAGTGCACAGCTGAGCGGCAGAGCTTCTCACGCCCAAACTCACACAGGATGTGCGGAGTACTTAAACACATCTGCAGGCATGTCAAGATCGAAGTTTGGGGCTGTGTATGGGAGACAGCGCACACTCTTCCAACCTAACATACCTTTTTTCTGAAATTGCCTTCCTCACCGCACCAATTTCGACTTCAAGAGCACCATCATAACCAGAAAAAATATAAGCTTTCCAACGGCGTGCTCAGGTTTGACCTGAAACGGTGCGGTGGCTGCTAAGTTGTGCCTTGAGAGGCCTAATTGGCCTTGTTTGCCTGACAAAGGGGTGACCTAGTGGTGGGGACGACCAGCTGGCTCTGGAGCAAAGCTGGTATCCCAAACAGTTGATGCGTTGCGCAATGCATCTTGAACCAAAGAAAAGCTTCAACCTGCCATTTTCCCTCTTGTCAGAGAAAGTTATGCCGAATGATCGAGAAAACTGAGCATGAATAAAGGAAAAAGGGCCTCAAGCGTAAATTTGGGAGGGGGAGCCTGGACTTTTCCAAGAACTAGAAGAAAACAGCGAGCGAATATTTTGCAAATTTTGCTTTTCATCAACAAACATAAACATATGGTTCCGCGAATTCTCCCAGCGTCAGGCGCAACCTAATCCGGATTGGGAGGCGAGATGTGTAAATAGGTGGCATATGCCCGCGACCGCCATGGTACTTCACCCGCGGCTGGAAAATAAGTTGTGCTTTTCATAATTGAATTCTGTGTGTAATTGCTTTGGCGTTGCACATTCTATACTTGCCTGGACAACTCTGCAGTCCCTATCCATCAAGAAATGGAAAGGGTGAAGCCGGTAAAAGGTGGGAGCATCCTGCACACACACAATGGCATGCAATTCAGGCAACAGGGGCGGATTCCATAAAGAGAGATTGCACCGTAAGAGCTTGCTCTTTTGTTTATCAAGGGGATGGCAATGATGACACAAGTGCCACCTTGGCTCATAATCACCTAGCAGCATGTCAGTAAAATACATGCTCTTTTAAACCTCACCAGGTATGGTACGGTGGCGGCAGCAGCAGCAGCAGCAGCAGCAGCAGCAGCAGCTGGCAATTTGAAAGCGCTTTTGTATTGGTTGCCTGTGAGAAGCCTGATTCATAAGTGCCCAGGCAAGACAGACACTACAGGCAACCCTACCTCTGGAAAAACCTTTCAAAGATAATCGTGCAAACTAGTATTGGCATGTTTAGAACAGCTACATAGCAGCTTGCACATGAAAGTATGCTTGCACTGTGCGCACGCACCATTGTGTACAATGAAGCGTTTGCAGCACGTCTGAAGTCAGCTCGACTCTTTGCGAAAGACTCATCCTCAGGAAAGGATATGTGCCACACCTGTGCAAAAAGTAGTTTGAGGCTCAGTCTCACCATGCACCAGGTGGCCAGGGAAAGTCTCACCATGCACCAGGTGGCCAGGGAAAGGAACAAGAGAGGCCATTTTCAAGCTGACAACCTGTATCATGTGGTTGCTGCCCATGTGCCCAGTATATGGCTGCCAAGGTGGTACCCTGACTTGTGGGTTTGCATGCTGTTGGTGCACACCATGTGCTGCACTCTACACCACAACTCACGGGCTCACACTGCTCAACCATCCAAAGGAGTTGCACAGGCAGATGCAATTGCAGGGCAAGGTCTGCTGTGCGCCCCTGCACTTTTTTTAGCCATCCCCTCCACGTTTACGCTCGCACCTCATGGTCGTATGTATTGTCCTTTCTGCCCCGCAGCAGCGTCATAGTGATTGGCAGGCCCCCGTAAAATTGCTCAGCCAAAGCCTGCACATAGAAGACCCATGACATTATGCACTGTTCAAGGGATTAATTTGAACTTGGTCGAGGCCTCTGTCCAGCGCCCGAGAACCTGCACCCCTGTCTGGCAAGGACCTGTTGTGTTCCCCCCCCCCCTTCTTAGTTCTGATGGCCCTCCAGCGCCTGGCTAAGGTCCAGGTATAAGTTGCAGGCTGCTTGCCGAGTAAGCCTGTGGGGGTTTGATGTGCTGGCTTGAGCAAACTCCAGGACAGTCAGGAGCTGCGGGCTACTGCCGGAGTGCCTGGTCATGACTGAGGAGTGCCTGATGCGCTGGCTTGTTTGCAGGCCGTAACCGCCGCACCTGCACCATTCCTTCGACCATGGCCCCCAAGTTCTTTCTCTTGCTGCGGTAGTGCAGCTCAAGGGAACTGCCAGTCACCTGCAGGAGTGATATGTCCATGGGCTTTTTGTTTTCGTGGCCAGGTCACCCAACCTGGTGTACTCACATGCGCATGTGCACTCAAATATGCATACAGGCACGGCTCCGTGGCAGACGCCATGTGTGCAGGCCAACATGCCATTCCTTCAGTCTACCCACAGCGGCAGACTGATTACCTTCTCAACCCTGAAGTCCGGCGTCACCAAGGTCGGCATGCCCAGGCTAAGTTGCAGGTGAAGGTTGTTGAGGTTGGTCAAGAATCCCGCGAAGGAGGTGGAGAAGTTATCCAGGAGCTTGCTGTAACCCTGGAACCCAGAGACCGGTGGGAGGCACCATGTGAGTGTGCCTTGCATGACAGCCTCCATCAGCCTGTGTGCTGTGCCTGGAGCAATGGCAGTATGCGCACACCTAGATGCCTGGACTGGTGAGCGCCAAAGCCTGTGTGTGTATGCTGGCCACACACCGCATGTAAGCACCTCTCTTGCACCCACCATATCAGCCGCATGCTGGATAAAGTAGCGACCGTACTGCCGCAGCACGGTATCAACATCGCATTTGAAGATAACTGCTGCTGCATCCCAAATCCTGCAGGGGACCAAGTTGTGCAGCTTTGGGCAAGGCTGGAGCGTGCCATGCCCCACATCCTCTGCAGTGCTAGCAGCTGACTTGCGCGGCAAGGCGCATCCCATGACCAAGGGGCGCTTGCCCATGCAACTGGCATAGGCCTGGCCTGAGAGAATGCAGGGCGGACCTGCTGCAACGGTGACCAGAGGCTGGACGGTGAAATTAGGACACGCACTAGTGCACTAACATGTCACGCACGATATCCACACACCGCCCCACATGATGATAACTAGACCAGCCACACCGCGTCGAAGACCAGCCGTCTTACTTGTACATCAGGCCATCCGCATAAGGGCACGTCGTCTCAAAGCTCGGCACGGCCAGAGGCTCGCCTTGCAAGCCGGTGTTCGCCAGCCCAGCCTCCACAAGAATTCTGCGGTAGGTTTCATCGCCGTGTTCAGAGCAGACGTAGCTCGCAAAGAGGTTGTGGATGTAGCCCAATACCATGACCTTTCAAGATACACTAAGGTGTACTAGGGACATGAATCATCGTATTCTTGTCAACTTATGCAAATGAACCCTGTCAACTTATGCAAATGAAACAAAAACGGTGTGCAACAACGTAAACTGTAGGTTTTGACTTTTAATTTCTGATCTCAAATGCCTCCAAAACTTCCATGGCCGGTCTCTGCGGCGTTGCTGGGTGATGTGGAGGGTTTAGTGGACGCCCTGGCTTCAGGGGCTGACGTGAGGGGGGCAATGGGATGGGACTAGTCATTGCACATACTTTTGTCAACAAGCTACTACCCTCAACATGACCCGGTTAACATCAGAAGTGATATGCTCATGGAGGCTTTCAGTTGTTGATGCATGTAGATCAACGAGGGAGAGGGGTCGCGCGAAGGAACGGCTTTGATTGCGAGTGCCAAGCGTGGCCACCTGGCCTGCATTCGCCTGCTACTTGAGCGTGACGCTGACCCTGATGCTACAGACGAAGAAGTGAGTATGCAAGAATGTTGCCGTGTGCGCTTAAAGCTGGCAAAGGTGTGTGAAGGAACAGAGAGGACTGAACATGAATTTAACTCACATAGAGATTGATTTGAGAGTGATGCGCACCATTGCCTCTATGTGATGAGGTCGTCCCTTGCGCGTATCATGCTTGCAGGAAAACACAGCTCTCCATGTGGCTGCTGAGAATGGGCACGTGGGTAAGAGCTTTGCCACTGGAGTCTGCTACCAGAGAGGTTTCTGTAATGCTATTGTGGCGTTGTCTTGATCCAGGATGCACGCTGTAAGCCCACGTTCCTGGGCACTGTGTTTTGCCCCAACATTATTGGCTGTTTATGTTGCTCTACGCTTGGGTTAACCCTTGCACCCTGCCTGTGCAACTGCCATGCAGAGTGTGTGCGAGCGCTACTGGAAAAGAGTGATGAAGATGCTGAGAATGACTCCGGAAATTCACCGGCTTGGCTAGCACTTGCTAATGGGCATGTGAAAGTGGCAGAAGTGCTCTTTGAAGGAGGGGCAGACCTCAATCTGGCCTGCGAGGATGGCAAAACCTACCTTCATCAGGTGCATTGCGCTCGTAACTCTTTCTGTTGCTTCCTGCAGGGTGTACATGTAGGTTGTGACTGAAACCCCTCCTCTTGTTTGCAAGTTGGTTGTAAGCTGCAACACAAGCAGCCTTTCCATTTCTTGGAAATACGCAACCTGTTACAATTTTGGCTCTCCCAATGTCTGAACAGGTCTGTGTGGTGCGCCTGCTGGCTTGCATCTTTGAACATTGCCATCGCAGGCAGCGGAAAGCAACGCAGCACCTACCGCCCAAATGCTCATCGACAGGGGGGCCAAGGTGGATGTATTAGACGGGCAGCGTTGTACACCCCTCATGGCTGCATGCTGGAGTGGTGCTTGGGAGGTGCGCAGATGGAGGCACCGTTTGGCGGATGCTTGTGATTTGCATGCCACACTGCATGTCCTCGTCCGGTTGGGGAGGGCTTGAGCGCGCTCCTGCCTCTCCTGCCTGCACATGTTGTTTTATTCCTCGCTTTCACGTGCCAGTGCATGTCTTCATGTTGGTGCTCCGCCATCTACAGGATCTGCACTTGCCCAATTACTTTGCATGTTTGTTAGTGAGGGTTGCACAGTTCTCTCCCTGATCCGTCGTTGAGGCAACGCAATCATGCATTTGCAATCTGACTGATGCGCAAATGGAGAGATCGCAATGCGCAGGCGTGCCAGTTCTTTGTACTTGCAGGTGGGACAGCTGCTTCTTAAGGCAAAAGCAGACGTGAACCTTGTTGGAAGGGATCAGTGGACACCCTTGCGTAAGTGGTTGCACCAGTTTGCACAAATTGTGTGTTTTTTTAAGTCTGGAATTTGGTAAGCCCAGCTAAATTGTGTGTTTTTTTTAGTCTGGAATTTGGTTAGCCTAGCTAAATTGTGTGTGTTTTTTTAGTCTGGAATTTGGTTAGCCTAGCTAAATTGTGTGTTTTTTTTAGTCTGGAATTTGGTTAGCCTAGCTGTCTCTCTCAGCACTTGATTAGCAAACTTATCTCTGCAACCCCTGCACCATTCTTTGTCTTGAGGAGTGCACCAAAAAGCTACTCTTTTACTGCATCTTGCAATGCCAAGCAGGCGGGGAGGGGGACTGCATATGGGTCAGGGTGCAGGGTGCAGGCAGGTGGGCGTTGGTGGACCAAGCACCATTTCGCGCACACACCTCCAAATCTGGCACACTCTGTCCTAAAAAAACAAGCACTCACTCCCGTACATCGGGTCTTCTTTCATCGGGAGAGCCTGCAGGGGGGAGATAGGGAAAGCCCCGCCATTTACGCACAGCCCACCGATTGGCCTAATTATAAGAAGCGTATCAATACCCCAGATGAGCGTATAGGATTAGTTGGCCTTGCGGTTGAGTAGGGGAAATGCATCAACGAAATGAGTACTCAATGATTCTCCAGCAGGGTCAGTCGTCCGCGCTGTCGGCAGGCTGCCTTACCATCCTCCCATGCAGTAGACTCTTTCCAACAACCAGACTAGCTTTATTTCAGCGGATGTGACAGAACGTTAGGATCTGTCAGCAGGCAATTTGACTCTTGTCACCCTTTGAGGACAGTTGTGCCTAACAGGCCTTCCAAAGCCTCACAGACAGGCCATGAGTTGCCCTCAATCCTCCTGGCTGCTCAGAACATGAGGAGCGGCATTGGAAAGCTTAGTAAGACGGTTGGGGGGGGGGGGCTCTTCTTGGGGACGTCCTGCAATTCCCGGGGATTTCTCCCAATCTGCACTTATGGCTGCTTGCTGTACGACCATAATACCATATCGCATTTCCCATGCACATCATTTCCAAGCACTGCATAACTGGCCAAAATTTGAACAAAAAGTTGTGATATTGAAAACAGCCTTATGACAGAGACAACTGCAAGTCGAGATGCCTGCAAATATGCATGATAACGATCGATCGTAATAATATAAATGTGTGCAAAATATTCAAGAAGACTTCCATAAGATCTCCATCCAGACAGGTCTTTCAAAGGTGTGGCCTTTGGCAGGGTCGAAAGGTGATTGGGCGGGAGAAGGGGTATCAATGCAAAATCTAGGTGCAAGCGTGATCTCTCAGTGGATCAGAGCAGTTTCTCTTGGGTCAAACACCAAGGCATCAAGTATGCACCATTCTTAAAGTTCCAATCCTAAAACAGGGATGTGCCTTGTCCCGACCGCAAGTATCGAGCATGGTGCCGTAAGGTAACCAAAACCTCACTGCTGTTGTTTCCACCCTGCAGTCATGGCACTGCTGCCAGCCTCCAAAGCATCTGCAATTTTCCTTGCACGCCCATGCTTGCTACTTTTATTGCAGACTTTTGTGCCCAGAACAAGGCTGGTGTTAGCGGCGCTCTTGATTTTGCTGACATTCTGATTCAAGCAGGTACGCAATGAAGGCTAGAACTTCTAGTAGGAGCAAACAATTTTCTTGCAAATTAGTGGAAGCTTTGCATCATGCATCCAGGTTTTTCTTTAGGGAAATGTGGGTACACAAGATCTAAATACCTCTTCAGAAGTACTGTTTTTGGTTCATAGGGTTGCTTTAGGGTCGGTACGAGTTTGCTTCATATTAGCCAAAGGCCCATTGCAAGGGGACAAAGGATATAATGGCACTCCTTTGCTGTCCCCCTGGTCAACATTTGGAAACCTTCCCACTCATATCATTTGTTGTTTACTCAAACTAGCTGTCTCCAGAGCATAGAACACTTCCACCAATCTTCCTCACGTTCAGTACTCTTCATGCCTTTTCTTGGCACGTAGCCACCCACCAATTGCATCTATGGAAGGGAAGATACACCAAATAAGTGCACGGTAGTCTGAACCTGCAAATTGTGTGACTGTATGAATTGTTTGAATTGAATTGAATTGTTTGCAGGTGCTGATGCAAAGGCCCGCACAAGGGATGGCATGACACCTAGCGCTTGCGTGGGTTTGGACAGCCAGGCAAAGCGAAGCAAGAAGGTGGGGCAAGCAGGATAGTTGCACTGCAGTACCAATGATGCAAACCAAGTTGTTAAAGCTTTTGTTTGTTGTGTCTGTGTTTTATACATCAGCATCATGTCTATTTTCTTAATTGCGTAGTATGGGATGGTATTTTTTGCAAAACTGATCACACCTAAAGCGCGTTTTGGGCTGTCAATGAAATTTCACCGAGCTCACTGCACGAGACAAAGACATCCTGTTCTTTCATTTCCCCCCTGTATGCAGGTTGCCCAAGAAGATGATGAACTAAGGGCAATGCTAGAGGATTTGGAAAATGAATGAGTCCCTGCTTGAAGCTAAGACAGTGCAGTTGCTTTCATGTATCCCCGGCAATGCAGAGTTTGCAAGGTTTCAAAGTGTTGGATGTGGTGGCTTCTTCATGTTGTGTTTCCATTTGTGTACCCCAACACCAGACCTGATGCTCAGCCGTGGAACGCGATAACTTCACATCATCCCTCACACCCTATAGTCGAGGAGTCCCTGGAAACCTGGCATTGTGGGGAGCTCAGGCGAACGCAGGTGCGCCTCTGCAAGGGGCACATGCAAATTTTGCCAGACCAACACGCGCTGGTTGGAGCTACTATGCCGCTCATATCATATGTGCCATTTTCTTTGCACGTGGAGGCTTTTGTATGGGGCCATAAGGCCTGGGGAAAGGTGGAGCTTACAAGCCTGCAACCTGAAGCCAGAGCGGGAAAACAAGTTCACACTTTCAAGGTTAAGGTTCAGTAGAGGACGGCCGCTTCTACATACAAGTTGATGAGTTGGGGTTGATGGCCATCCTGGTCATGTCATGCTGAGGGAGGTTGCTGCTCAATGAAAAGCCTCTCGGTACAACCATGACAAGTCAAAGGACACAGCAACAGCTTACACCATGCAGATAATAGGATGGGACATCGACTGCATGCCCCGCACGGGCATTAGAGCACGGGCACTAGAGCAGTGATTTGCGCGTGGTGAGCCGCGCGCTATGCACGCTGTGCATGCACACTCCTGTGCATGCTCAAACAGCTGGCAGCCTGCCTGTCCAGCCGGAGCCCGGGTCCACAAACTCAAGCAAGCAGGCAGTCAGCATGCGTCAGGCAGGGGGCAAGCGAGGGCGTGGCGAGTGGGGCGCGGAGTGTGCGGACTGATCAGAGCGTGCTTACACACCGTGGTGGTGACCATCCTCACACTTGCGCAACGCCCCACAGGAGACTGCACATTTGCAGCAAAAAATTAGTGCTTTAACATTGCCTGCACTTCTGCTACTGGCGCGCGCGCAATGGGCGGGGATCACACCCTGCTGCACCGTCCTTGCATCGCAATAGCGCTGTGCTTGCATCCGTCGGAATGTTGTTTTCATAACCAGCTTAGCTTTGTACTGCAGTGCAAACTCTGCACGTCTGTGTGGTATGTATTTGTGCGAAGTGCACATCGCGGTGTGCACATGTGCATGCGCGCTTGCATCAATGCTCAAGGGCGCATCGGTGCGGAATCGGGCCGTCTGCTGCTCATTCGGACGAGTACTTGATCAGCTGTGCCGAAATCGGCGTGTTATCAACATATCTACCATGATGCAATCACATTGTCGTTGCAATGTTGAACGGGCCTTGCCCTGGCTGATCCAATTCATTGCAACTGCCCAACCACCCAACTGACTGGCCACACAAGCCAAAGCCAGCCAAACGAGCCCACATTTCTGTGACATAACTTGTCACATAAGGCATGCGTTCGATGTCCAGGTAACACAAAGTTACACCGTTCCGTTCGGTGACACACGTGTTCTGTGACAGAGTAAAGCCTAGTCAGAGCTACGCATTTGAAGTCTATTTAGAACGAAAAGAAGCTACGCCAGAAAAAATGTTCTAAAAACACTATCATAACCTTGTTACCAAAGTTTCAAGCGGACCATCAGAGGTCCTGATGGGGCCCCCCTTGGAGGCGCACGCGCGAGTGCACCGAGCAGGCATGCCTGAGAGGTGCCCAGCATTACCCCCCAGAATTTTTAGAATCTGAGTATGCAGATGCTCTTAAGACATCCTCTGTACATAGCTACCAAAGTTTCAGGCAAATCCAGCAACTCCCCAAGTGCAAGCCTGAGAGCCAAGCAACTGCTGAAATTGCCTGTCCCACAGTGGTGGCCCAGGCAGCCTGGGTACGTTCAACAGCTTCACTCCATGCCATAGCCTGGGGGTATGCGTAAGGTACTTCTGTGTCCACTACGGTGGTTGGGAGGCCGTGGCCTGCTGCCTTTCCTCCTGAACACGGGAAGTGCTGACCATAGAATATCATCGCGATATTTAGAAAATACTTATTCAGACAAAAAAATTCTTACAATGAATGGTGTAGAAAACAGACAGGGTGTGGCTTGTATTATTTTGGTCATCGCCCCTGATTGGCAGGGTGCCACGCCGGAAATACCCTCTTGAATTAAAGTAGATTGCATTAAAAATGGTGCGGACGCAGGAGGTGAGCGTCGGCCAACTTTCCGTCCATGCACCGCATTGCTGCTGCTCTTCAAAACTCTGCTCTCAGCTGGTCTTTCACGCATGCTTCTCAGGGCATCTTCAAGTTCCACCAGTACCAGGTGGTGGGGCGCCACATGCCCACGGAGCAGGAGCCCAACCCCACAGTGTACCGCATGAAGGTTTGGGCGCCTGATGCCATCCGTGCCAAGAGCAAGTTCTGGTGAGTGCAAACATGCATGCCTTGCTCTCCAGCTGCCATGCTGCGTGGTGCTGTTGGAGTAAGCCCTGTGGCTGCTCTCAATGGAGCAAGGGGGCTGCATGCTCCCACTAGCGAACGCGTGCCTGCTAACTCGCCATCTCCCGACTTATGCACAGGTACTTTCTGAGGAAATTGCGCCGAGTGAAGAAGGCTAACGGCCAAATCGTGTCCGTGAACGAGGTATGCTTCTGACAAAAGCAGGAGACTAGTTTGCCTCTCTCCCGGCTTGCCTGGACTTGCGGGACAGCTCGCTGTACGGGGCGCAAGGGCCTTCAGACCCCTCCAGTGTTGCAGCAGCATGACTGGGCCCTGGAAGTGCAGTGTGCCGCGAGGAGTTGCCGCGGGAGACGAGCGCCCAGGCGCAGCCGACAGCGTACCAGCATCGCATCTCATAGCACGCGCCCAGAGACAGGACGCCTCATAGATCGCAAGCTTCCCGTATGAGCCGCTCTTGCCCAGGGATGTGCGAATCCTTAGCGTCAGCGGGGGTGGAAGCATGACGCCCATATACATGACTTCCGATTGCCAGCCACCCAGCATGTGTGCCCAATACCGGGCAGCAGACAAATGTGCAGGGAGCTGAAGACCTGAATAGACTTGACTAAGTACACAACAGATCTAGTACGCATGATGTTAGCAGCCCGCCTTCATGCAAGCATCTCATATCTGCTGCATCATGTATCAGCTTTTAGGTGGACACTCCAACGAAGTAACTACAGGGCCGCTCAGGCACAGGCGCGCTTCCACAAACACGCATATTTCAATGTTGGATGGGGGTAACACATGCATACGCGCACATGTATGCGCAGGCACGCAACCACGTGCATGTGCGCAATCGCACTTGTGCACAACACACACATGCGCACGCGCGCACACACACACACACACACACACAAGTTATAATGCAAGTTAAGGGGTAAAGACACTTACACATGCATACACCCACATACGCGCACACATGGACCCCGTTCAAGTATATCAGGGATAGAAAAGGCCTTGCCCTTGCACGGACGATAGCCACACCGGCTTGCATCTAGCCTGGAGGGCCATCCACTTGACTGTGCAGCCATGCTCGGAATCTCTGAGGTGCCATGGATGCAGGCTTGTATACCTCCATGCATGATTTCTTGTGTCACAGTCCCTGCGCCTCATGCATGCATGCAGATCTTTGAGAAGCGCCCAACCACTGTCAAGAACTTTGGCATCTGGGTGCGCTACCAATCGCGCACGGGCTACCACAACATGTACAAGGAGTACCGCGACACCACCCTGAACGGCGCTGTCTCCCAGCTGTACCAGGTAGGCTGCCTGTTGCTCATGTCAAGCTGTTCTCGACAGTGCTCATACCAAGGTCGCTGGAGGCATTGTTGATGTTGAGTAGTGTACTAACTGCATCAATAGAAGAGGTGTCGTCTCTGAGTCAAGGAGGCAACATGTAAGCTGCCAGGCTTGTGTTTGTTGTCACACACATGTTCTGTGACCTCACATCTAGCACGATTAGCACTGGTAACCTCCTGGGCTACCTGTCAGCCTTTTCCTTTCCTTAAACTGGACAAAAATATTCGTTTTTTTTATCAGTGCCCGTCAGTACAGCATGGATGTGCTGTTCTTGTAGCTGCAGGAGCACACCACCCATGCTGGGAGTGTCCACAACGGTGTCTGTAACGCTGCTCACAGTGTGGTCTTGTCCCCCTGTGTGGCCCCGCAGGAGATGTCTGCCCGCCACCGCGTGCGCTACCCATGCATCCAAATCATCAAGACTGCCACTGTGGCCCCCAAGGACTGCAAGCGTGATAACACCCAGCAGGTATGAGTATGGGACTGTGACGGACTTGCATGTGTATGCTCAAGAGTGTGGGGATAGGTCATGCGTGCATGCATGTGTATGAAAGTCTGCGCGCTCGTGCAGTCAATTTGCTGTAGCCTCCCTTATACGTGCGCTGCCAGTTACTTCAGTTAGCGGTGTTAACATGTGCTTGCCCTATGGAGGCACAGGCACAATGACCAGGTTGGCCATCCTACTTGGACAGCAGAATGATGACTGGAATTGTTGGCTATGGAGGCTCATTGCCACACTGAGGCTGCACCATTATTTGCGCATGCCTCCTGGACGAATAGATTTCCAGTGGTAGGGCTAGAAGCTTGCCCAGGCTATGCCCATAACACTTTGCACCTGAACGCCCCATTGCAGTTCCACAACTCCAAGATTAAGTTCCCCATGACGTACAACCTCATCCGCCCGTCTGCCCCCGAGTTCAAGTCCATCTACAAGGCCAAGAGGCCAACTGTGGCCATGAAGTAAGAAGGGCTTCGTCGCCTCATGTTGCCCTAGACGAATGCCTGGCAGCGTAGGCAAGTCTTGCAAGCAGTGCCCTTGCTAAAACATGTAAAAGCTGCTCTTGAGAGAGTAAAGCCTCGAGGGTAGCCTTGTCACAGTAGTATAGCACTGGTCCTACGGAAATAACTGGTGGCAGGTACATCTGGTTAGGTTACATAGCTGTATCCGCTAAACGAGGGCAGCTTAGCTGAAGCCTACAAGGCCTGCAACCCAAACCACAACTAAGATAGCACTTATAGCATGAAAAAGATAGTGTCTGAACACCAGACGTTTTTGGTGAATAGACTGAAAACCGGAGGACACTCGGAGGCATTTAACAGCACGCAAGGGCAAGTAACAAGTTAAGGGATCAACCGCCAGCCAGGTCGTTAGGCTGATTGGTTTGTTGCTTGTCTTCGCCAGCCAAAGAATAGTCCATAATGTCCGAAATTGAATGGCAGAGTCTATTGTGCCAATGAGAAAGAAAATCAAAGGGCCATTGAGAAAGAAAATCAAGGGCAAGGTGGCAGGTACTACCTAGTTTACAAGGGTTACAAGAAAAAAGGCCTTCAGTCAAGGAGTGCGACTGCTAGCCTGCTCATAAAAAACTATCAGTGCATGCAGGAAGAAATATAACTTATTGTTTTCCTGGCCCAGAAAAGCAGACACATTGCTTAGCCTGCAAAGAAAAAGGGAAGCATAAGTCCTTCGGAGAGAGACAATGTGTGGATGGGTGCAGTGGAAAAGGACGTGTTGCTCATCCTGTACGTCATGAGCATTACACAAGTCACAAGTAGGGGAGGTATTGTGAGTCCAGGTCACAGTTTCAATTCGTAGAGTGTGGACACGAAGTCTGAAGCGAGCCACGCTGCAAATAACGTCGCGAGGAAGATCAAGAAGCATGTATCTATAGATTCCTAGCTAGGAAGGGTGTATGGCGAATGTGTGACTTGTTTAGTAAGAAAACTTACTCTCCATCTAAACACTCATTCTATTCATTATGCTGCAGCAACAAAGATCATAGATCAGTTAGCCCTGGTGGTGTATCGTTTCCTGTCAAGCCTTCAAGGCTTGTTGCTTGTGAGCTGTCAGAAAGAAATTTTGTTTCTTCTTCTCTCTTTTTCTTTGCTCCTTATACCTTTTGCATGCCCTGCCTGGTCAGACTGCCTTTGATTTCCTTTCTCAACAGCACAACAAACTTTGCCATTTCATTTCAGACATTATGGATTACTTTTTGGCTGGCGATGACCAGCAACAAAACAATTAGCCTAATGACCAATGGCTGCCGGTTAACCTAACTTGTAAACTTGGCTGGCGATGATCAGCCACAAACCAATCAGCCAAGCGGCCAGGTTGGATATTAACCCTAACTTTTAACTTGGAAGCAGGGCAACGTGGTAGTGTTTAGCTTGAAAGCTGCCAACATGGGGCACATGCCCCAGAAGCATTAGAAAAGCACACCTATTGTGGGCCTCAGCAAGCCACCCCTGCACTTATGGGAACCAGCAGCTGCTCGTGTGGAGAGCATGTAAAAAGCAGTTCCTTTGGGCCTCAAATACTCTCCCCCCTCCTGAGGCAGGGCCTCATCAATTACTGTCGTGGCATATGCCCAGACGCGCTGCAGTAGGAAGCAAGAGAGCAACACACCAGGCTCAAACAACCCCTTAACCTGTGAGTTAGGCTAGACTTCAGATTTGTGGGTTTAGGTATGACAGGGACACATGCCCATCATCTTGCACTCACAATCCCATCAAGGCAGGCATATTCCATGCATGTACTGCGTCAGAGCGTGTTAGGGCCTGCGAATGTCGGATGAGGTGCATGCTGATCATCATAAGGCTAAGCCCTTGTAGGGCCACGACCTTGCAGCACGTTGACTATCACAGAGCCACGCCCCTCGCATCATGCTGATCACCTCGGGGCCACGCTTCTTGCAGCACGTTGATCATCTCAGGGTCACGCTTCTTGAAGCACGCTGATCATTTCAGGGCCACGCTTCTTTCATCACCCTTGTCATCTCAGGGCCATGCCCCTTGCAGCACGATGATCATCTCAGGGCCACGCTTCTTGCATCACCCTTGTCATCTCAGAGCCACGCTTTTTGCAGCACGATGATCATCTCAGGGCCATGCTTCTTTCATCACCCTTGTCATCTCAGGGCCATGCCCCTTGCAGCACAATGATTGTTACAGGGCCATTCCCCTTGCAGCACGCGCAGCCCTGCAACGATAAGGGGGGCGCAGAGGCACATCCTGAGTGCACAGCACGCGCAAAAAGTGGGATCTCATAATTGTAACTGCCAGTTGCGCAGCAAAAGCCCCAACCCTCAAGTAAGCACACTTGCTCTGTCACATGCGAATGGCCTGAACTGCTTGTACCCGACAGCCAATGGAAAGCACATCAAATTAATGGGCGATTGGAGCAAGTGCTTTTGTTCTGAGCCTGGGCAGGTATGTGAATATGGGTGCAGTGTCGATGCACATGTGATCAGGAAGCTTTGGTATACGCAAGTGCAGGCACAGGGCGGCACGTGGATGTGTTGGAGGTAGCTGCATGCGCACCCTCTCCTGCAAAAAGCAAGCTCAACATGTTTGCTACAGACTGTCAGTTCAAGATAAGCAAGGATGATTGTGTAAGGCAAAGCGTGGATGCATGGTTACCATTGGTCAATGGACCCTGACCAGCACACACCTTACACACTAGGTGAGCGCGAGGTGCATGTGCACAAGCCAATTTTGTCAGGGACTGCCTGCTACTGACAGCTTATGCAGGAGCCAGCAGTTTGCGAGCCGCAGCGCCCCGCCTAACTTTGAAGACACGCCCAGGAGCACCGTGTAAGCAATCTTGCTGAAAAAGATTGTGAGCTGCCGTACCTTGCTTCAATTTCTAGACCTCCACACGACTGAACTTTTTTTTTAACTTCTACAACAGAATATACACATTTAAGTGGGCGAGGAGCTTGATGCATATATCGCGCAGCCGACTTGCTGCAACAACAGTTGGTGAGCTGCTGCGCTCAGCTTGACTTGTTCAACTCCAGGGCACCCTGCCTGTGCTGCACAGCAGCCTGTCCAGACATTGCACAGGGGGGCAGTCAAGGACGCACTACCTTTCAGTGCAGCGCAGCCATCAGTGACGTTGCTGCTGCGCTGGCAGCCTTGGCTCAATGAAATTGCAGTGCTCACCAACCTGAGGCACGTCATCTGTCCACAAGTCGCATTTGCACGCCAGCGCCGCTAACTACTCCTCCACCATCGCAGAAAGCTGCGCTGCTAACCAACCACCAACGGCGCATCACCTGTCCACCAGCCGCTTCAATGCCGCCATCTGCTCCACACGCTCCTCCACCATCTCCCCCATCTTAGCTGCTTTCTCCTCCGCACTGATGGTCACCACATTCACGCGCCCGTGCGCGCACTCCCCAGCCTCCGCTTGTTGGGCGCCCTTGCCGCCCGCTCCTCCTGCAGCCAACATGGGGCCCAAGTTGGCCACCCTATGCACGCATAACCATGCGTGCGCACTGAAAGCGCAGACTGCCGCAGATGCATTGCTGGAGCAAGGCACCCATATGCAGGATCGCGTGAGACCATGATTGTGTGCAAATGGCAGAGACCAGGCAGGCGCAAGTGCACGTTCGCGCAAGCACGCGGGAGCATGCCAGCGCAGGGGCACGTGTGCATGGATGCGCGCCCTGCTGTTGGCTGACCTGCTCCTGTTCCCCATGCAAAGCATGCCCCAAAGTATGCTGCTGCATGCCTGCTACTGGACGCGCCTGAGTGTGCGCGTGTGCTGCCGCGTGCCTGCATCTGAATGAGCCTGAGTGTGCGCGTGTGCTGCCGCGTGCCTGAATCTGGATGAGCCTGAGTGTGCGCGTGTGCTGCCGCGTGCCTGCATCTGAATGAGCCTGAGTGTGCGCGTGTGCTGCCGCGTGCCTGCATCTGAATGAGCCTGAGTGTGCGCGTGTGCTGCCGCGTGCCTGCATCTGGATGAGCCTGAGTGTGCGCGTGTGCTGCCGCGCGCCTGCATCTGGATGAGCCTGAGTATGCGTGTATGTTGCCATGCGCCTTGTGTCCCCAGCTCTCGTGGATGCGTGCACCCACATGGCACCCACATGGCAGCCTACTCAGCCAGTCCAAGCCAGCTGCAATGTGACCCTCTTTTGTCTGCAACACAGCACTCCAGACTCTATGACACTGCTGGCCCTGGCACTCTGCTAGCCCACTGACAAATGACGCCGCTGGCCTTGGCACACTACTGGCCCACCGACAAATGACGCTGCTAGCCCTGGCACTCTGCTAGCCCACCGACAGAAAACAAACCCAGCTGCTTGGCACCATTTGCGTGCCCCTGCAAGTTGAGCATGCGGGGTGTGCGGGCCCACGCCCCCTGACGCAACCACTCGCACACCCACATTGCACAGCGCCCATGCACACACACACACACACACACACACGCTTGCGCCCATCACAACAAGTACACATATAGCTTGAAACAGGCGTATGCAACCCTGCATGCATCCTGTGCTCGATTCACACAACACACACGCGTACACAAGTGCATGTGCAACCCCCACTGGCATGGCATACATCCTGTGCTCGATTCACACAACACACACACACGCGAACACAAGTGCATGTGCAAGCCCCACTGGCATGCAGTGTGCATGGGCAGCCCTGCGCCCCACGCATGCAGGCGCCATTTGACAGAGGGCCCCTCAGCCTCTAGCGGCCAGCAGTGCAGCCACTACCCACCTGCCGGCTGCGGGTCCTCTTTGACGCGCATCACAATGAAGGGGCGGTCGTCTCCTTTCTTGGTCTGTACCTGCGCAGCCATTCACCGCACGCAAGTAGCCACACAAACTGCTAGCGCCAGCATGAGGCATGCATGGCATGCAGCTCTCCCTCACCACATGCGGGCGCGCACTGCTTGCAGCCATACACGCTGCTTGCACATGCGCTACGCGCTGCTGGCCCCAGCGCATGCCCAAGGGTGCACACAACCCAAGCAGACACATAACGCAGCATGTGTTGCAGCCGTTGATGCAGCTGCAACATGCGCGGGGGATGATACGCTACTAGCCAAGTAGACACACAGTACAGCAGCTGCACTGCCGCGACGTTGACGCGAGGGCAGGGCACGCTGCAGGAGGAGGGCATGAGCAGCAGCACAGGGTCAGCTGCTCCGTCGACCGCACCTCGGCAGCTGAGCTACTCCCTGTGCGCAAAGCAGGCCCTGGAAGGTCAAAGATCCCTGTCACCCATCCCACTTCGGCTGTGGCTGTGATGCCCCTGGTGGTCCCTCCACCCCACTCCACCCCATGCAAGCTGCCATGCTGTACGCATGCACACATGGCTGCATGCACACGCCTCCAGCCACACTTACTACATCCCAGCTGCCCGGCTTTTGAGGCGTGCTCACGCGCTCACGCCACAGCACACCCGAGAGATTGCGCACCTGTATATTTGCACGTGCACCTGCACCAAGGGCCCTTGGCCTTCACTCTTGCCCGCCAGCACGCCCTCACACCCAGCCTGCTACCCACGCCTATGGCCGCCAGCCCCGTTGCCTGCAGCGCCAGGTGGAAGCGCTACAGCTGCCGCCTGAATGCATGCTTTTGCGCGCCCCCCACCCACCAAGCGATGCCCCCACCCACCAGGCGCTTGCGCTCCGCGGCAGCCGCGCAGTGGCTGAAGTGGCTGTCCTCCAGGCGGGCAGCGACGAGGGCCTCCAGGCTAGCACGCCCCCGGGAGCTGGACCACAGGCCCGGCTGCACGTACAGTAGCGACTCCCACACCAGCCGCGCCTGCAAACGCAGATAATGCAGGCATACATGAGCTGCACCACAGGCCCGCCTGCACATGTAGCGGGGCCTCCCACAGCAGCCGCGCCTGCAAACACCCAAAACGCAAGCACACGTGGATGAGCACGCTGTGAAGCGCGTGCAGTGTGCACAGGCAGGCAGGGAGCGGCGCCTGTGTGCAGGTAGGCAGGGAGCGGCGCCTCTGCGCGGGTTGGCAGGGGGCGAAGCCTGCGTGCGGGCAGGTGTCGCGCTGGCAGCTGAGGCACAGCCTCCCGGCGGGCCAGGATTGGGGAGGTTGCATGCACAGCCACCTGTACAAATAGCACAATCTGAGGTGAGTGTAAGTGCCTCTCGGAGCTGCACATCGGCAATACACGCACACACACAAAGCACAGCACAGCACAGCACAGCAAAGCACAGCATTCTGCTGCTCTCCTGGCATGACTTTGAGGGCCCGCACCTTGATGCCCCTTCACACACCCTCACCCCAGCCACACTCATGGCCCCGCCTGACTTGCGCAGCCTTCCTGCAGCCACTGCCCCCACCTGATTTGCACAGTCCGTCTGTGCTTTTCTGCTGTGCACGCGTATGCATCCCCCAAGATTCCATGTCAGGGTGTGCGCCTGCACAGCACACTTTTCTTCCAGCATAGCATGCAAGCCCCCCTCCCAAGCCGCCACCTCTTCATCGCGAACCCCCTGCCCAGCCGCCACACGTTGGTAGCGAACCCATCAGCCCTCCCTCAAAGCGATTCACCCACCTCTCTCCTGTACAACTTGAGTTCTTTCTGTGCGCGTGCCACAAAGGTGGCAGGGGCCCCATATAACTTGGCGGCTTTGTGCTGCTGTTGCTGCTGCTGCGTCTGCAGCGGCTGCTGCGTGCTGCTGCCTGGCATGCTGGCCTCGCCATCCAAGTACGCAGGTGTGCGTCCCTCCACCATCGCACACGCACACTGCAAGTGTCATGTAGCAAAAGGACCTAGCAGCCCTGTGTCTGTCCCGGGGTTGAGGCTGCACAGTCCTCCGCTCACAGGCAGGCAGCTCCAGCTGTATGGAGCCCCTGCCTTCTGTGGTTTTGGGTCCCTTTGCCAGCCCTCTCTCAGCAGTCCAGCAGTGCAGCCTTCTGTGCGAATTGGGCCCGTTAGCCAGCCCTCTGAGCAGTGCACCAAATTGCTTGCAGCTGCAGCCAACTTGACATGCCGCCCCGAAGTACACGCATGCAAGTAAGGGGGGCGGTGCTCCATGCGATGGCAGCAGCTCTGCTGTGCCACTCAATCTTGCACACAGTTGCACACAGTTGCGAGCAGTTGCGAGCAGCAGCCGTGGCTGCTCAGCTGTGCCGCTCAATTCTGGACACAGAGACAGGTCAGCTGCACACAGTTTCACACGGCTGTGGCTGCTCAGCTGTGCTACTCACTTCCGATGCCATGCACGCAGCCCATGGTGTAGAAAGTAGCTGCTCCACCTCTAGCTTCTCGCGCACGCACTGCAGGTTTGGGGTAGGGTCTTCGATCTGTGTGTGCGCGGCAAGCACTGCAGTTTGGGGCAAGATCTTCGATGTGCACGCGCAAGGCAAGCACTGCAGGTTTGGGGCAGGGGCTTTGATCTGCATGCGGCATACAATGTAGATGTTGGAAAGGATCTGAGTCTACGAGCACACTGCTTGTGAGCTGGCTCGCAAACGTGCGAGCGCTCTGGCAGCTGGTTGGTTGAAGTAGCTAGTCAGCGAGCCTTGTTCTGTTTTGATCTCTTCAGTTGTCATCCGTTGCTGTGATCTAACCCTTGCGCGCTCGTGAACTGCCTTCAAACATCTTCCGGTTTTCAGTCATGCTATTCACCAAAACATCTGGCTCCAGACACTACCTTTCTTCTGATTTGAGCGTTTTAAGTGTTGGTTAAGGGTTGCAGGCCTTTTGGGCTTCAGCTAAGCTGCCCTCGTTCGGCGGATACAGCTATGTAACCTAACCTAACCTACGAGCACACGGCATGTAATGCAAGCGTGGCCGGGCCTCAAGGCAAGCACAACCAGGCCATGCGGCAAGCAGAAGGGAGCCCGAGCTCACCGTGAGGTCGATGCAGTCCCTGGCACGGGCGATGTCGTAGGTGACCTGCAAGGGCGTGTCAAAATGCAGAAAACGCCATCCTTTGGGCCACCCAAGTGCGGCCTAGATCGCACCCAGTGCGCCACGTGACCGCAGGGGTGCCACGTGACGGCAGAGAGAGTGAGGCAAGGTGTGCCACATGACCGCAGGGTGTGCCACGTGACGGCAGAGAGAGTGAGGCAAGGTGTGCCACGTGACCGCAGGGTGTGCCACATGACGGCAGAGAGAGTGAGGCAAGGTGCGCCACATGACCGCAGGGTGTGCAACGTGACGGCAGAGAGAGTGAGGCAAGGTGCGAGCTGCATAGCTGGGCCTGACACAGCACAAAGCGCAGCTGGGCCCGACACAGCACAAAGGGCAACTAAGCCCGACACAGCACAAAGCGCGGCTGGGCCTGACACAGCACAAAGCGGCCTGGCAGTTTCCAATAGCAAGCCCCAGGCTGCAGCGCACATGGGCAGCGAGCAGCTCTTCAGCGCGCCTGCTGCAGGACGTGCTGGTGGCGTTATGGGCAGGGAGGTGCGGTGTGGCTCACAAGCCTTGGACATGTTGGTGCCGCATGGGCTGACCCGTGCTGGTGTGCAGCTCAGCCCCTTAGTAACGAGATACTGCTTGCATAAGCGCACACAAATCTTGTGGGGCCTGCAAAGTCCCAGCAGCGCCAGCCTTAGGTTGCCACGACCTCAAGGCAACGAAAGGCCTACCCCGGAGGGCTGCAGGCATTTGACCCAACCTGCAGCAGAGTGCAGCTTGTCCATGCACCTTGCCAGCTCTCATCCATGCGCCCAGCTGGCAAGGTGCACGCCTAGCTGGCACGTCAGAGTGCGCCTTGCTGGCTCTGTACAGTCGCGTCGCAGACCTGCGCACTTGCCCAGGGCTTTGGTAATGGCGCTCCATGGAACTCGAATAGTTCCATGGCACATCTGCGCACATTGGGCTTCTGCTTGCGAGGCCCTTGGTGCCATATGGCCCTGTGCTCAAAAGGCTCCTTGCTTGCAGGGGCCCCTGCTTGTGAGGTCTCTTTGCTTGTGAGGCCCATCAATGCCTTGGAAGCCTCTGCTTGTGAGGGCTCTACTTATAAGGGCTCTGCTTGTGAAGCCCCGAATGCCTTCATCCATGCATGGAGTTGCACTTTCATTCAGACATACAGACGCACATGCAGGTGCTTGCGCACGCACACATGTGTGTACACAAACATGTGTGTACACCCTCCTACCTGCAGCATGCGCTTGCCCAGGCCCGCCTCTTGGTAGGGGGGCAGCACAAGGATCTGGCTCAGGCGCAGCCTCACATTTTCAGGGTAGGCCCAGAAGTTATACATCGTAGTGAGGCCAAGCTGCGCATGGAGGTGCGTATCCAACATTTGGAGCAATGTAATCCACACTGCCGGACGGCCTCAAACCGGTCAGCTAAATGACTCTGCTTACAGGCAAACAAAATGAGTCGTGCACTGTTTAGCCTGGCTGCACCACGAGTGCACACACACGCTCACCCTGGGGCAACTTCGTCTGTAGCTTGCTGTTGTTTGCTCAAGAGTGTCAGTAACATGCAAGAAGCACCAACCAGTGTGTGGCGAATGGTATGGCTGCACGCCCAACGGTGAGCTGTGCAACTCTCTCACCTTGACATCTTAACCATAGCTAGGTGCACAACAAGGCACAAGCTCAAGCTCTTGCAACATCACCAGGTAACGGAGATAAAATTTGGTTGCAGTGTGTGATGCGCTGCAGCAAGCTTTGTTGCAACGTCTCGCCTGCTCCTGGAATCATGCACTCAATGATGCACTTCCTCCGCTTTTATAACCACTCTCTGCCCTAGGCCGTTGTCCTAAGTCCGCCCGGCCAACCTTTGGTCTTGTTTTCCTAGGCCTTTTCCTAGGCCAGAACCAGGCATGCTCTCTCAGAGCTTGGAGCAGGCACTGCAGACGGAGAGCTCAACCAGTCAGCCGTCCAGCTTCTCACCAGCAAGTTCCCCTTGGGTGTGGGCTGGATCAGCATGAGCATGTCCCATTTCGGGTCTCCTTTCTCGATGATCTGCGCCCCATCTATAAAGAAGAGCAGCAAGGGCTCAAAGCGTGCATGCAAATCCTGCAGCCCATCAAACGCAAGCAAGAGGTTCCAGCCAGTGTGTCTTCATTCGGTTCATGCATGCATGGGCGTGTACATGCATGGACATGCACAAGCGCAAGTGCACAGCTAGGGTATCAATCCGAGGTGGCTGCTTTTTCATTGGTGGCACAGCGGTGCACCCTAGAACAGGCCAAAGAAAGCGCCAGTGACTGTCCACAGCACTCCGCGTACACGGCAGAAAACATAGATAGTGTGAACACCCGTGAGTGGCGTGCTCAGTCAAGTAGCCTTCATCAATGCACTTCTGGCAAGCGGCCTTGCCATGTGCTGGCAGGCCTCAGCTTCAGCCCAGTGGGATATGACCGAGACCGCGTGTGCGACTGGCGCTGTGGCCTGGTCTGGCAAGCTGGTAGGGCGGGTGGACCCGCCATGCTCTGGCACTGGCTCGGACGTGGGCTGTACCTGCACAGGCTTAGGGCAGTCTGCCAGGTTGAACCGCTTGACGTACACCTTCGCATCACCCATGAGTGGGATGGTGGCCATGGTCTCGCCGAGTGAGGTGAGGTCAGGCCAGGAGGCTGCTGTGCTGGTCACCACCTGGATAAAGTCTGCCTTGCTCTTCACGTAGCCCATTGGGAAGCCCTCCTTGAAGGTCTGGCAACCAAACAGATTGAAGACACTTGACGTGCTTGCACACACATGCACACACGCACAAGCACACGCACATGCGCACACGTACGCACGCGCGCACGCACACACACACATGTACACGCACGCACGCACGCACGCACAAGCATTCACACGTACACACACATGCACGCACACGCATGTACACGCACACACGCACGCCCC
>LFIK01000851.1_pt1 | contig 23323 bp, 15 predicted proteins | sample 643401 | NCBI WGS metagenome assembly LFIK01 (sample SAMN03777447, study PRJNA286221) | soda lake metagenome | biome: soda lake; feature: Kulunda steppe; material: water; isolation source: sample T5-Br brine of Lake Tanatar-5 | place: Russia: Kulunda steppe | collected 2010-07
CACGCGGTCAGACGGGTGTTTTTTTACTCAAAGCTCAAGGCTCACATCTCAAGACTAATCACGGATTGGTAAACACATACGTAAGCACGTTTGCGCCAAATTGAAGTGCTTTTCTTGTAATCTCATCCGGATTATCGTGTTCGTCGTACGCCCAGCCGTCACTGGGATTGGACTCGTAAGTGTAGAGAATGACCATCCGTCCATTTCGATAGACTGCAAAAGCCTGTGGCGGCTTCCCGTCGTGTTCATGCACCTTCGGCGGTCTTCCTTCAGGAAAGGGATAAACTATATTGTAAACAGGGTGATTGGCCGGCAACTCAAAAAGCTCTTCATCGGGAAAGATGCGCTGCAGAAGCGGCCTCACATATTGATCCATTCCGTAATCGTCATCCACCATCAGGAATCCCCCGTTCTCCAGGTATCTGCGAAGGTTCTCCATTTCTGAATTGTTCAGCGTAATATTGCCATGACCTGTGGCAAAAAGAAGCGGGTAGTTAAAAATATCCCGGCTGCCGATTTGAACATCATCATATCTTGATTTTACGTTTACCGGCAGATTTGAATTAACATATTGAATCAGGTTTGTCAACGCTGAAGGAGAGCTGTACCAGTCACCTCCTCCCTGATATTGTACCCTTGCAATTGCAAACTCATCCTGAGCAGCGGCAGGTTCAGTTAACAAGCCAAACCAGATGAAAGGCATCAATAAGATCAGAATTCTGTTTTTCACGTCCTCATTTTTTAGTTAAACACGAATAGGTAACGGACTGAATAATATATTCTTTCCCGGTAAATTATAATATCCCCTGAGTTGAGGAGTACGCAACCACAGCGGCCAACACCCACAAATAGTAAGAGAAAACTCTGAACTGAGCTTTGTAGAGCAGATGAATCACAATTTTGAGGGCAAATATTCCAACTACTGCTGAAACAACAAACGCGGTAAAAAGTACCGAAGCGCTTAGTGTTAACTCTCCGAGCATGAACACCTCAATGCCCTGCAGAAGTGAGGCTCCAAGAATAGTGGGTATAGCTATAAAGAAACTGTACTCTGCTGCCCACTTTCTCTGCATACCCGCAAAAAGCGCAAAAGCAATCGTCATCCCGCTACGGCTTAACCCGGGCATGAGCGCCAGTGCCTGAGCTGCTCCTATAATAATCGCTACTCCGATACCGATCTCTCTCAAACCCAGTTTACGCGGTGGCAGTTTATCAGTCCACCAAAGAATGATCCCGGTAATGGTTAGCGTACCGCTGATAATAAGCGGGTTGGCAAAAACGTGTTCAAACATCGCTTTTAGCGGAAAGCCAATCGCCCCGGTCACAAATACAGAAAACAGGCCCAAAAAAGTCAGTTTAAGATATAGTTGCCCCGATGGAGTCCGGTCGCCGGTTTTCAGTTCATAAAGACCGGCAAAAGTAGATCTCAAATATTTTGAAAGGCTTTCCCGAAACACCCATGCAATAGAAATGAGTGTTCCAACATGAACTATAAGATCAAAAAGAATCATCTCCGGAGAATCGGGATCCGGAATATGAACACCCTGACTGATGAGTAGATGCTGTGTTAAGGCCAGATGACTTGTAGAGCTGACAGGAAAAAACATAAATATTCCCTGTATGATGCCCAATAAAATTGCTACCCAAATGGCCATTTAATACGTTTTTGGTTTTCGCACTGTTTCAGATTTTGAATCAGCGTGGATGATAGCAATTATATGACGAAAAAATTAAACTGTTCATCACATAATTCTTATCGACAGGTAATTCTTCTTACTATATTATTCTTGTTACCTTCGGTTACAGCAAATACAAGTGATAAAAAATGTTAAACATAGTTTCTGAGAAAACTTAACAACTTTAGAAAAGGTATTTTTTTCACTTTTAAACTTACGAAACCCAGTACAGCACCTAACTCTTTGGGCCACATTTTATGACCCGTATTATCCTCTCTCAAATATTTGTGTTTCCGGTTCTGTTAATAATGCTGTTAGCCCAGAATCACCCGGTACCCGCACAATCTATTGAGATACAACTCCATCAGGTAGAAGAGCTCTCCGAACAATTCAGCCCTTACTGGCAACAGTTTGAAAACCGGCTAGAGTACAATACTCTTGGCGAGCAGGCTGAAACTGCCCGTCTGAACCCATCTATAGCGTATGATCTTGAGTTCCTAGATGATGGATCTCAGTCTGAGTATGAACATAATCTATACCTGCAGAAAGCGTTTCGAACACCCGGTCACTACCGGAACCTGAAGGAGCGCAGGGATGCCCGAATTCAGCTTCTTCAATATAATCTCAGCAGCGAACGCGACGAATGGTTATCGGCAACGCGCTTTGGCTTTATCCGGATTTTACTTGGTAAACGGGAAATTGAGATACTTGATGATATAAAATCCCGGATTACCGGCCTGACAGAAGCATCAACAGCAAGAGCAGAAACCGGTGAAGAGTCACTTCTTTATGACCAACTGCTTCAAATGAGCCAATATCAGCTTCAGACGCGAATTGAAGAACGAAAAGTCGAAATTGACAGGCTTGTTGTGTTATGGCGAAACAGAATGGGTTTTCATGAACAGACTGAAATTATCTTTTCAGGTGATATAGATGACATTGCTTTACAACTGCCCGGTAAACAGGACTTGCTCACCTTTTTAGAGCTCTCTCCCTTACTCAGGGGGTATCAGCAAGCTGTAGATGCCGCGGCTCTTGAAGAGTCTGTTGCCCGCAGTGCACGCATCCCCTCCATTGAACTAACTGCCGGTTATAAGCAGCTTAATCCTAACTGGCGAGGTTTCCTTTTTGGAATTTCAGTACCGCTGCCTCTATTAAGTGCTAATTCAGAATCCATTTCACAGGCTCAGGCACTGCAACGCATTGAACAGACCCGGCTCGACTTTGTTCAGAAGGAAAAGAATCAGATCACTTTACAGCTGCTTGATGAACTCCGCCACTATGAAAGTACTCTAGACAATTTTCCTGAGTACCTTCACAATAAAGAGACGTTTTTAAATCGGTTAATCTCTTCTTATGAAGAGGGAACTCTCTCTTTAAGTGAATTTCTAAACTCCCTAAACATGATGGCAGACACCTATCAAACCCGGTTCAGCCAGCTTACTGAATACTACGGTATTGCATCAGAACTGGAAGCATTAACAGGCCAAGAATATATCATCCAATAATATAACTTCATGATTTCAGGCAGACTTTTATCATCCCACACATTAATCCTGATTCTTCTGTTTACCGGCCTGATTGCCTGCAATGGGGAAGAATCTAACCATTCAGATCAACACAGCCATTCTGACGATCTTCAAAGACTCACATACTGGGATAATACATTAGAACTTTTTGCTCTATTTGAAGTGCACGAAAATTCAGGCAGAATTGAAGGAGAGCTCTTTTTGTCAGATCACAATCAACCCATACAGATAGAAGATGGTGAAGTTCAATTTATTGAGAATGGCTCTGTTACAGAACAGCAGAATCTTTATATAGAGCAGAAAGGAGTATATCCGTTTGAGCTCTATTTTGGCAACTCAGATGAACCGGATTTAGCCGTTAATTTCCGCCATAACTCAAACGAATATAATATTACTCTGGGAAGTGTAAATCGCTACGAACATATCGAAACCGACTACGATAGCAACGAAGTAGTAGAGCTTGAAAAAACAATGCAGTGGAGAATGTCGGTTACAACTGCAAAAGCGGCATATTACAACATTCCAAACCTGGTATCAGGCACGGGAGTTGTACGGCAAAATCCTGAACATTACCACGAAATCTATTCACCGGTTGACGGCTATATCGACTCCGACAATTTTCATATCAATATGGCACCGGGATCAGCTATAACGGCCGGGCAGCAACTCATAACACTTTCACCTTCATTATCTTCAGAAAACTCATGGACTGAACTTAGATTGGCTTACAACCAGGCATCACAGGCGTATGAGCGGGCCAAACGACTCATTCAAAATAATGCTATCTCATTGCGAGAGTATCAAGAGAGAGAGCGTGAGTATGAAGTAAGAAAAGCCGGATATGAACAATTTCTTAATGGAAATGGCGCCGGCACTACAATTGTGGATGGCGGCAACAACCTCCATCTGATTGCAGCACGTGACGGAGTAATAGCCGAAAGCCATCTCGTTTCGGGACAGGAAATTAAACAAGGTGATCTGCTATTTTCTCTGTTCAACCCTAACCATCTCTGGATTGAAGTATTGGCATACCGGGACGAACTTAATACGCTGAATGAATTTTCGGGATTGGAAATCCTCACATCAAGAAACGAATGGCTTACCCTGAACACACCCGATCTAACTTTTATCAGCCGGGACCTTCGAAGTGATGCCACAGGCAGCCGCTCAAAGGTTATCTTTTCCATTGACAATTTTACAAACAAGCTCTCCATGAATCAGCCCGTCAGGGTTCGTTTGGCGGGAGATGAATCACGAAGTATGGTCTCTATCCCGAATAAAGCCATATTTGATAACGAATCATACAAAGTTGTATTTGTGATGCACTCCGGTGATCAGTTTGAGCGCAGAATTGTTCAAACAGGCTACAGTTACGATGGAAAAACAGCAATTCTTGATGGGCTCAATGCAGATGAACGAGTAGTTACCAATGGGGTTTATCCGCTTCATTTGATGACAGGAAACGTACAAATAGACGACGACCACGATCACTGATCTTATGCTTGATAAACTGATTCAAAAAAGTATACAGGAACGGCTGGCCGTCGTTGTACTTACCATTATTCTTGTTATTGGTGGTTTTTACCTCACAAGAGACATGGCAGTTGATGTCATACCGGACGTTTCTGCCCCTGTAGTAACGGTAATCACAGAAGCCCCCGGAATGCCGCCTGAAGAGGTAGAGCAACTGATCACTTACATTATTGAAACGAATCTTGTGGGCTCTGAAGGTGTAAGGCGTGTACAGTCACGCTCCATTCTCGGCTTCTCTTCCGTACAGGTTGAATTCGACTGGGATATTGATGTACAACACGCCCGACAGATCACCACAGAACGCCTGCAGGGTTTAGGCGATCAGCTCCCTGATCAAGCAAATGCACCATTTCTGGCACCTGTTACATCCATTATGGGTGAGATCATGCTTGCGGGTTTTACCGCAAATGAAACGTCACTCATGGACTTGCGGACTGAAGTTGATTTCGTAGTCAGAAGGGAGCTATTGGCTATGCCGGGTGTAGCTGCTGTATCTGTTTACGGTGGAGATAAACAGGAGTTTGTTATTGAACCTGATCCGGCAAGGCTTGAGCAGCTTGGGATTGGAATTAATGATGTTATAGTGGCTGCTAAAGACGCATCACGCAGTATTTCAGGTGGTTTTACTAACTATTCCGGACGTGAACTTACGATCAGGGGTTTTGGCAGGGCAACAGAAATTGATCAAATCGGCCAGGCATTTCTCACAAACGATCGTGAAGGAAATTCAATCTTGCTCCGGGATGTTGCCAATGTTCAAACAAAAGCAGCACCGGCTATTGGCGCAGCATCGGTGAATGCACAACCGGGAATTGTTTTAGTTATCTCGAAAGAACCTGCCGCAAATACAATTGAGCTGACCCGGAATATTGAGAATCGCCTTGAACAGCTTACCAGTGGTATGCCCGATGATGTGATTGTCTATACCGACCTGTTCCAACAAGCGCAATTTATAGAAGTTGCAATCGACAATGTGCTTAATGCCCTTTTTATAAGTGGAATTCTCGTAATCGTCATACTCTTTATCTTTTTAGTGAATTGGAGAGCCACTTTAATCTCTCTCGTCGCTGTACCAGTTTCTGTTATCATCTCCGTTCTGGTTCTCTGGATGGCAGGCATGACATTTAACACCATGACCCTCGGCGGAATTGCCATTGCAATTGGTGTATTGGTAGATGATGCCATTGTTTTCGTTGAAAATGTATTTCGAAGGCTCAGAGAAAATATGCACCTTGCTGAAGCTGATCAAAAATCCTTTCTGAACGTAATTTCTGACGCTTCCATTGAAATTAAAAACCCAATTGTACTTGCCAATTTTACCATCGTTGTAGTATTTCTGCCACTTCTGTTTCTGTCAGGCCTGGAAGGAAGCCTGCTTATGCCACTTGGGATTGCCTACGTAACAACCATCATCGCCTCACTTTTAGTTGCCCTTACGCTTACACCGGCAATGAGTGCCTGGTTATTAAGTAACTCCGACGGGGAAACCCAAAAAGAAGGCTGGCTTCCTTTAAAGTTAAAAGAACTTTACCAACCTCTCTTAATCTCCTGTTTCCGGTTTAGAAAAGCAGTTTTAGCCGGTGCAGCCATTCTGTTTATCTCTGCTCTCTTACTCATACCCGGCATTGGCCGCTCTTTCCTACCCGAATTTAATGAGGGAGCTTTAAATGTTGGGATGTCTACGATGCCGGGAACTTCTCTTGAAGAGAGTGATAAACTGGGATACCTGCTTGAAACAGTGCTCCTGGATCACCCGGCTGTTGTTTCTACTGCCCGTAGAGTAGGCCGTGCAGAAATGGATGAACATACCATGGGATCACACGGCCATGAAGTTGAAATTCTTCTTGAAAAAGGATCTGACGATATCCAAACCATTATTGAAGAGTTGAGGGAGATGGTTTCTGTTTTACCGGGCATGAATGTCTCATTTGATCAGCCGATAACTCACAGAATTGATCACATGCTTACCGGTGTTCGAACCAACCTTGCTGTAAAAGTATTTGGCCCTGACCGTTCCCGGCTTCAGTCTATCAGCCATGATATTGAACGCATCATGCGTTCTCAAGATAATATTGAAGACATACTTACTGACGAACAGTTGGATGTGGCACAAATTCAAATTCTGCCTGATCATGAAATGCTCTCACTATATGGTATCTCAATTGGACGTTTTAGTGAACTTGTTGAGCTGGCGTTTCGAGGAGTAAATGTGAATCAGATCTATCGCGATCCGGCAATTTTTGACTTAATTGTCAGGTATCCTGAAGAGTATCGGTCAAGCCCGGATGCCATTCGGCGTACTACAATAGAAGTAAATGACGGCCAACACGTTCGGGTGGGTGACTTGGCCGACGTACGGCTTAGCTACGCACCCAATGTTATTTCACGAGAAAATGCCAGCCGGATGATTGTAACACAGGCGAATATTACCGGAGGTGACCTAAGCGGTACTGTTGATCAGCTCAGGCAGCTCGCCAGCGATGAAATTGACCTGAGTGGTGGTTATGTTCTCTCATTTGAAGGACAATTTGAACAGGAACGCCAGGCCACACAAACAATTCTGCTTGTAAGTATACTTTCACTGATTCTGATCTACCTTGCACTTCATGCTGTTTTTAGGTCGGCCGGACAGGCGGTCCTTATTTTGCTAAACCTTCCACTCGCGCTTGTAGGCGGTATATTTGTTGTTAAGTTTGGCAGCGGCATTCTCAGTATTGCCGGCTTAATAGGATTCATTACACTTTTTGGTATAGCGGTGAGAAATGGAATCATTTTGATTGACCAATACAACGAGTTAATCAAAAAGAGAAAAATGAATATCAGAAAAGCTGTACTTACCGGGTCTCTGAACAGGCTTCAACCCATTATGATGACAGTAATTACCACTGCACTGGCTCTGCTGCCGTTGGTCGTAACAGGTAATCAGCCCGGTAATGAAATACAAGGTCCTATGGCGTCCGTTATTCTTGGCGGATTGGTTACTGCAACGATTCTGAACATGATCGTGGTGCCGTTGCTGTTTGACTGGTACTATAGTAAAAAACGAAAATTGGAATAGAAAACCCTACAATTTACTCATTGCGAGTGGTGTCTGATTTTAATAGAACAAGTTAGCTGCGGAATGTTCATAAAAAGTTATGCTGTTAAGTTTGTGTCTGCCGGACCGTAAATAATATCCAATACCTAAAACCTTGGTGTTAGGCATGCAAACCAAAAGAAGCTTATTTCCACGGGCAGTAAAAACTCTTTCTTATCTCACAATTTTGACGCTCGCAATTTTTCATCATTCTGCTACGGCTCAGCAGATGATAATAGATGATGCTGAGGTAACCACATACCGATCTTTTCAGGTTGAAACCTGGTATGGGACGCGTGAATCCTGGGTCCTTGCTGCGGTCAGCCCTGTTCAGGGATTGGAGCTGGGTACAGGTATCGGTCTGGAGAGCCGCGAAGGCATGGACCCCGCCAACTGGATACTGGAAGCAAAATATGCTCCTATGGATCTTGAAGAGAAAGGATGGGCCGCAGGATTGACAACCGGGCTGCTCTATAATTTTGACGGTGACCTGGAAGAGGTCTATGCCTACATTCCATTCAGCCGGCTTATTTTGAATAACAGCTCATTGCTTCACCTGAATATCGGATTTGACGCACTTAATGAGGCAGAATGGGAGTATGAGTTCTTTACAGGTATACGTGGTGATTTTGGCGTGACCGACCGTGTTTCGATACTATCAGAAATTGCTGCTTCAAACTTTGCCGACCTTTTCTATCAGGCCGGCTTTCGATTTACCCTGATCCCGGAATTGCTGGAAATGGACATCACTTACGGGGAGGGGTTCCGAAGAATGGAAACAGCCCCTGGTTTTAATATTGGAGTTGCAATTACACCGGATTCACTCTGGTGACAGCGATTTCAGAAATGCCCTAAAAATAACTACAAGTAAATAGTTCACTACTTAATTTGATATACCTATGATTCTTGAACCGGAAATCTTACAATCTTACAGACTGGAATTTGAAGAATCATTACAGCACCGAAACATTTCGGAGGCTGTAAAAAGTGCTCAAAACCTTTCAGCCGGCCGGGTTGCACAAATTCTTACGAATAACGATTACGACGTGGTTATAGAGTTTCTTGAGAAAGCAGATGAGAAAATGGCAGGTAAAATACTGTCACATTTCAATCCTGAAATGTCTGCTGAAATTCTCGAGGAAATGGATCCAAAAATCGGCTCCACTCTGTTAGACGATATCCCGATCGATAACGCCGCAGACATCATGCAGTTTATGGACCCGGATGAAGCGGGTGAGCTATTTGAGCTGGTCAACCCTAAGCTTGAATCGATGATTCGGGATCTGATGACTTATAAGTTGGGAACAGTGGGCTCCTTGATGAACTCCTATTTTGCGGCCGTTCCAATGGGTGCCTCTGTTGAAGAGACAATGACCGCAATTAAAGATGCACCTGTTCAGATTGAAAATAAAAATTATGTCTATGTGGTAAATGCACAGGGAAAGCCGGAAGGAGTCATCTCCATGAAAGATTTAATGAGAGCTGAACCCTCAAGAAGGATTGACGAAATCATGACCGCAAATGTGGTTGCGGTGCATACTGATGATGATGCTTTGGAAGCGGCTCAGCTGCTTCGAAACCGGCGCTTTCAAATGCTCCCCGTTCTAAATGATGAAGATAAGATAGCAGGTGTTCTACTAATGGATGATGCCATTGAAGTCCTCTCACTGAATATGGTCGATATGTTTATGCATATGGGGGCTTCGTCGGCTGATGAATCTTTTTACACACCGCCATTAGGCTCCGTGAAAAAACGACTCCCCTGGATGGCGGGAAACGTATTCCTCAATCTTGGTGCTGTTGCGGTTATCGCTTCGTACGAAGCTACCATAGAAGCGGTTGCTGCCCTGGCTATATTCCTCCCCATGATTACAGATATGGGAGGTAATGTGGGAATTCAGGCGCTTTCAGTATCCATCCGCAGTATAGCTCTGGGTGAAGTTCGGCTGAGTGAATACTGGCGGGCAGCAAAAAAAGAGATCATTGTCGGGCTCGTTAACGGGCTGGCTCTGGGAGCTCTTTTTGCTGTTATCGCATATTTCGTTCAAAGCAGTATTACGCTCGGACTTGTTGCCGGTGCCGCTCTTGCCATAAATGTTCTTGTTGCGGGAATCGTTGGGGGTACCCTCCCATTTCTGATAAAACGCTGGGGCGGAGATCCCGCCATGATGACCGGGCCCGTACTGACAACCATTACGGATATTACCGGTGTGACTATTTACTTGGGCCTGAGCACCTATTTCCTGATGAGCCTTATGGGAGGTTAATTTTTTAATAAACTGGCTTCAAATAATTGGTACAAAAACATGATACTTTACCACAATCGACAAGTTAGATCATCGGATTGATTATGTAACTTTTTTAAAAATCAGCGAACAGACTGTATCATAACGGCACGATAATACTCTGAATGTTACAGATTGAACTACTCAATCAATCACACTACCTAGTATAGCACGTAATTCAACACCCTTGGAAAATTGATCTCAATAATACTGGTTATTACCGGAGGCACAATTGGTGCGGTACTCCGATATTACACAGCACTTTTATCGGCACTGATCTTCAAAAATTCCAAAATATTTACCGGCACCGTTATGGCAAACATTATTGGATGTTTGCTGGCCGGTGCTCTTTTTGCACTATATCGTGACAGCACCCTGGCCGACAGCAACCTGATTACATTCCTCACAATCGGTGTTTTAGGTTCTTACACCACCTTCTCAACATTTTCGCTGGAGCTATTTGAGAGACTTACAGAATCTTTCAGGAATCTTGCATTATATCTTTTCATGCAGCTCATAACCGCTCTTGGAGCCGTTTTTATTGGCTATTTCGTAGCAGTTCAACTCTCGGGAGGATTTTAAATGATGGATCCTGATGTTAAAAAGACTTCCGTCTGGGTTGCTTTGGGCGGCGCTATCGGTGCCTTACTCAGACACCTTACCAATCTTGCATTTAGCCAGTTTCAATTTCAGTCGCACCTTCTAACCGCAACTTCATTCGAGAATGTGTTTGGCAGTTTTTTGATGGGGTATTTTTACTCTCTTTTCACCAGAAAGAAAAGTCCGGATAAATTGAGACAGTTTATGCTCATCGGAATGATTGGCAGCTACACCACCTATTCCGGTTTTGGTCTCGAAGCGATGCAGCTGTTTGGCGAGTCACCTTTAATCTTCTCAGGCTATATATTCAGCCAGGTTTTTATAGGGTTAATAGCACTCATAGCCGGGCTTAAATTGGGTAAAAAGTTTTAAAATTCATGTATATTGGACTAAACAATCCACAATTAAACCAAAACAACTATGAAATTCACCAGGATACATGTTGCCTTTCTTGCAGTGATCTTCCTTGTCACTGCGCTATCCGTACAGGTTGATGCGCAAGGTCTCACCCCGGAGGACATCGTCAAAATTGAAACCGTAGGTTCTGTAGCCATGAGCCCGAACGGAAATCATGTAGCATACACTCTCAGCGTACCGCGTACAGAAGATGAAAGTATAGGGCGCAACTACTCAGAGCTATACATAATCCCATCAGACGGTGGTGATGCCCGGCCGGTAGTTCAAAAGCCAAACAGTGCCGGATCACCCCAATGGGGAGCTGACGGAAGGCTCTATTTTACATCTCGGATGACTGATCATCACAGTCAAACCCAGGTCTACTCTGTAAATCGTTCAGGCAGCGATTTACAAAAACACACCGACGCTGAAAATGGTGTATCCTCTTATCAGTGGACCCAGGATGGTTCAACGATCGCTTATACTTCTCTCGATCCGGTTTCTGATGAACGAAGGGAAATGGAAGAGAAGGGTTTCGACATGATTGTAGCCGGAGAGAACATTCGGTATATGGGGCTATACGTACAACCGCGAAACGGAAACGCAACACGTATATCGCCGGCCGACCTCTACATTTATGACTTTTCATGGTCGCCAAACGGTGAACAACTGGCTGTTCGCATAAGTGAACAAACCGGTGCAGATGCCGAACAGATGTACACAAGATATGCGGTAATGAACAAGGATGGTTCCGGACTGAGAGACCTGATGGATCAACCCAAAAAGAAAGCAGCAATGAGCTGGTCGCCCGATGGAAGCAAGCTGGCTGTAGTTGCCGGAAAAGTATACAGTGATCCACTCCCTCAGCGACTTTGGGTTTTAAACGTTGATGGCAGTGAAAACCGCGATCTGACTCCTGATGGATGGGAAGGAACGGTTGAATGGGTTGGCTGGCAAGACAATCGAACCGTACTTTTCACTGCGGTTGAACGGTCGGTTACCACACTTAACTCTATGAGAATTGACCGGGGCACCGTAACCAGAATTGCAGGCGCAGGTGATCAGATTTTTCGCGGGGTGAGTTTCGACAGCGCAAAACGATATTTTGCCGCCTCCGCTGATACAAGATATCACCCGAGGGAAGTTTTTACCGCCGATATCCGACGGGGCAATTTCACTCGCCTTACTCATCACAACAGCTGGATAAATGATAAGGTATTGGGCGAACAGAGCTCTATTACCTGGAAAGGTGCTGATGATATGGAGATTGAAGGGATTCTTGTAAAACCCGTGAATTTCGAAGAGGGAACCCGCTATCCATTGGCTATTCTGCCCCACGGCGGACCGGAAGGCATTAGCATGAATGGATGGAATACTCGCCCACTCTATCCTTCTCATGTACTGGCGAATGAGGGCTATGTAGTATTAAAACCAAACTATCGCGGCAGCGGCGGACGAGGAACAGCGTTTGCATCAGCAAACCATCGTGATCTGGGCGGAAAGGAGTTTGATGACGTACTCTATGCGATCGACCACCTTGAAGAGATAGGACTCATTGATTCTGAAAAAGTGGTGATGTCCGGTACTTCTTATGGCGGCTACTTCTCAGCATGGGCTGCTACCAGACACAGCGATCGGTTTGCTGCCACTATCACATTTGCGGGACTTTCCAACTGGATCTCCTTCATGGGAACCACAGATATCCCTCATGAGATGAGTGTGGTGCATTGGGATCTCTACTGGTTCGATAATCCCGGGCAACACTGGGAGCGTTCACCGGTAGCCTGGCTCAACCACGCCGATACACCGATGCTGGTTGCACACGGCCTGGCCGATGATCGTGTACACCCCGAGCAGTCCATTCAGCTTCATCAGTTTCTGGAGATGAAAGATATTCCAACAGGTTTAGTGCTCTATCCGAGAGAGCCTCATGGACTTACAGAACGAGCTCATCAGCTCGATTTTATGCAGCGAATGATTGATTGGTTTGAGGAATATGTGAAGTAGATAATTCACTCAAAAACCTATTCAACAAAAAAAGGGCTCAATAAAAATTGAGCCCTTTTTGTTTGTTCGCTATTTCAAATGGATTTTAACGATCCATGATGAATCGTGTCTCCATGGAGTTCTTTTTACCATACTCCATGATCTTGTCGTAGTCATCAAGATCTAAAGTCATAGAGCCTGATGAAAGGTCGTCCACTTCAGAAGCCTCAACCCGGAACAGATGTACAGCGCCATACTCTTCACCCGGGCCATCTTCAAGCATGATATTTAAACGAAGAGAACCGTTGTTTACAGTTGAATATTGATGATATGACCTGTATTCAGAAACGCCATTAAATCCTAAACCGGGCATTTGATACGTAACTCCGCTATCCGTTACCAAATATGCTGTCCACTGGCTTTGGGTAACCTCTTCAGAACTCTCAACAATATCGAGGTATCTTTGTAAATTAGCGCTATCACTAAAATCGTGACCGTCCAGGATGTAGAGAGTAACGTTTGCATTTCCATCTTCACCTGCCGGACCTGTTGGTCCTTCAGACCCTATTGGCCCTTCCGGACCCTCTTCTCCCTGTGGTCCTTCGGGTCCTGTTGGACCTTCGCAGGCTGCAAACAGCAGTAATAGTGATGAAAGTATTATGATTGAACTTTTAATGAATCGCATGTAAATAAAGATTATTTAAGGTTTCGGTTCACTATTACATGCGTAATCCAAAGCGATCAGGTGTCATAAAATTTAATCATTTAGTCATAAATTCAAATTATGAAGTAAACTTCGTTAGCAAACGGCACATTTTGTCTTAATGAGCTTTGCAAACTCTTTACCAGAAATTCTTTATGAACTTCCTCCAGATATGTGCATAGTGGCTTAATTATATACTGTATCGAACACCAAAACTTACAAAGTTTATCCAGGAGAAATTGTAAACCTCTTCAACATCTGCGCCTCCTTCAAGCACGCGATATCCGGTAAACAGACTTATCTGATCAGTAAAATCGTAGTCTGCTTGTAATGCAACATCAAAAGCTCGACCCTGCGATGCGCCTAAACCCTCTGCATCCAGTGATACTGAGACTTTATCACTGAACTTGTGTCCTGCATAAATGTGCAGAAGCGGTACAAAACCCAAATCTGTATTTTTGTCGGTTCGGTCGTCCTGGCGCAGTTCAACTTTCGCATCACGAATTAACGCTGCCGCACCGGCCCCAAACGTCCAGTTGTTTTTATCAAAGAAAGTATATCGGTAGGTGAGGCGATACGTGTTAAATTTGTAAATACCTTCAGTCATTACACCGCTTTGAAAAGCCGTCTCCTCGAAAAACACCTCCTCATTAAAAGACCCGTTTCCGGATTTTCTAAGTGGTGCATAAAGCAGACGGATTGCATGACGTTCTCCCAGCTCAATGTTCAAGCTCAACCTCAGATATGGCTCGGCACCTGTACCGATTAAATCAAGCATATCAAACTGAGTGCCACTGTCATTTGGAATTCTTACATCGTTTTGGCCAAACCAAACAGGTCCCGACTCTGCTTCAAGCGTAAAATTCTGAGCACTTGTCACGATGGGCATTAACGCCACCGAAATGAATATTAAACTTAAAATTAACCGTCTGTACGTGTCCATTCTTCCCTCTACCTGATCATTTATTTTTCCTGTTATAACTACAACTCTCTGTATGTCTAAAAGCGTTCATTTAGTTTTGTAAATAAACATTCGATTTATAAAGATGCTGAAACTATAGGAACAGTGTCCATTAATCTTTAGGTAGATCAGAGTCTTTCAGTAAAATAAAGTACCACATCACGGTAAGAAATTCCTCAGGGTCCGTTTGCACTTCGGAACCAGAAATTGCTCAGGATTTTTTCTGAGCCGGAATAGAGCCCTGACTTGGATCATTTTTTATACGATCCGGCAGAAACCCTTCCGGATAGCCGGTTACGTAACTCTTTCCAAACAGCTGGTTATGAATAGAAGTATTTTTATACACCTCATAGTCAAATTTACCAACCCGTCTGTAGTAGAGCGTAATGAAAGATGATGTCATAACAATAAATGTAGAGTAGAGAATTGCAAGCCAAAGCATTTGGCTTTGAACCGGTTCTGCAAAACTGAGCAAGATAATTGCAAAGGCTACGGGCCCGTTTTGAATACCGGTTTCTAACGATATTGCACGCTGAAAAATCGGTGAAAGACGAAACGCCCTCGACATCCAGTATCCGAACAGAAATCCTAGAAGTCCCACACAAATTGCAGAGAAGTAAATTTCAATCGGTGTTTGTAACATCAGCCCACTGTGACGCACAAACGCAGTTCCGATCAGGTAAATGATTACGATAATTCCCATGAAGCCCGCCGTATCTTCGGCTGTTTTAGCCCAAACCCTCGATTTCGCACGCAGAATCATTCCCAGGCCAACAGGAACCAGAACAAGCACAAGAGACCCGATAATGTTAGCTGTTGGAATCACAAACTCACCTGCAGTACCTGCAGCCTGCATTTCAGCACTGATTTGCTGTGTAAACTCAGCTGTGTAAAACTCCAGGAGAATCGGCATCATAATAAGTGCCAGCATCGTGGATGCTGTAGTCATTGCAATACTGAGGGCAACGGACCCCCTCGCGAAATAGGCAAACATGTTTGAAGTGGTTCCTCCGGGCAGGCAGCCAATCAAAATCAGAGATATGGCGTAAGCAGGATGGAGATCAAAAAAAATGGCCAAACCATAGGCGAAGAAAGGCATCAGGCCAAATTGCGACAGAAACCCAATAAGGATTCCGCGCGGGTAGCGCAGTACGGTTTTAAAATCATTGACCGTAAGGCTTGCACCCATCCCAAACATAATGGAGAAGATCATTACGGCAAGCAGAATCTGATCGATCGGATAGAGCAGTTGAGTCGTAAATTCCATAATCAGGCAACCTTGGCAGATTCGTGGTTATACATCTCTTCAATGAGTTCGGCGTATTTATCCTGAATGATATGCCGTTTCATTTTAAACAGGTTGGTCAATTCATCACCAACCGTAAAGTTCTCAGTGAGCAGACGAAAATCGTGTACCAGTTCAAAACGTTTATACCCGTTAGCTACGGATATCATCTTTTTAATTTCGGCCTGAATATGTTTTCTCGCCTCACTGTTACCGGCAAGATCGCCAAGGCTTTCGGCATCCACGCCCTTTTTACGAAGTTCTTCAAGATTAGGAACAATGAGCGCCCCCACATGTTTTTTATCCTGCCCAACAATCATACAGTGATCGATATATGGGCTTTGCGTCAACCGCATCTCAATCGGTTCAGGCTCCAGGTTTTCACCGCTTAGCAATACAACTGTTGCTTTAGAGCGGCCAAGAATTTTCAGACAGTCATTGAACGTAATCATACCCAGATCTCCTGTTTTCAACCACCCGTCACGTATAGTCTTATCCGTTTGCTCGGGATCCCGATAGTACCCTTTCATTACCTGAGGTCCCTTTACCCAGATTTCGCCTCTCACGCCACGACCATTTTCAGGATGATTCGGATTTGGAAAAAGGGTTTCGCCACTTTCCAGATCAACAATGCGCACTTCTGTGTCTTCAAGAGTTGGACCTACAGTGCCGATCACAATATTTTCTTCGAGCCTGACCGCAATTACCGGTGATGTTTCCGTCATGCCATACCCTTCAAGAACAGGTATTCCGATATAGTTAAAAAAGCGATCGATCTCAGCAGGCAGAGCGCCGCCACCGGAAATCGTAGCTTTTAAAGACCCTCCGGCACTAAGTCGCACCGGTTCTAAAACGGCAACGTTAAAAAAGCCATAAAAAGGCAGAACCAAAAGCCAGCGAAGCGCATGGAAAGGAGACAGCAGTATTCGTTTTAGCGTGGAAGCAGGCTCCGTTTTTAAGTATTGATCTGACAGAAAGAACTGCGAGTTTTTGTACTGTTTGCTTAAAAAATAGGCCGTGTGGAAAAGCAGACGTCGCATCGGGTGTGATTCGCCCACCTTCTTCAGAATTTTCTGGTAGAGACTCTCCCAGAGTCTGGGTGCAGAACCCATGAATGTCGGCTCCACGTTCTTCAGATCGTCAGCTAAATGCCGAACACTTGAGTAGTAGGTACAAACACCGCAGGCAATGGTAAAAACTTCAAATACACGTTCAAAAATGTGCCAGATAGGTAAAATAGACAGCACCCGATCAGTGCAGTTTAACTCAATAGGTATCACTTTAATCTGTGAAACCATATTCGCATGGGTGAGCATCACCCCCTTAGGTTTGCCTGTCGTACCCGAGGTGTAGATCAATGTAAAAAGGTCATCCGGAGATATATCGGCCATTCTATCTTCCGCCCTACGATCCCCTCTTTCGCGCAGTTTCGCACCGTAGTCTACAATACTCTGTATTTTATGAACTCCCTCCGGTACATCATCAGTGGGATCCATCAAAACAATTTCCTTTAACTTTGGGAGCTCTTCTCTGAGATTCTCAATCCTTTCCAGCAGCTTTTTATTTTCAATAAAGGCCACCTTGATCTGAGCGTGATTTATGATATAAACCAGCTCCTGATCCGTTACATCTCTCCCTCGCGGAACATCTGCAGCTCCGCACAATTGGATAGCACAGTCGGCCAAAATCCACTCATACCTGTTGTCAGCAAATAGCCCTACATGTTGACGTGCATCAACGCCCAGATCTATAAGACCCGTGGCCAGGTTGAGTCCGCTCTCGTAGAGTTCACGAAATGAGACAGGGTCCCAATCCAACTCCTCTTTACGAGTTGCAAAAGCTGGAAGGGAGCCATATCGGTCTGCCGCCTGCTTATATAAATCTGCTATGTTCCGGGCTACTATCCTGTTATCCATAAATAAAAATTACGCCAACCATGGCGTTAAAAATTTCCGGGTATTGCATTGAGTGATTATGAATTCAGCTTCCGAATATATTTTTATAACTGCAGAATTTAAATTTTTTCTTCGGTATTCTTTCCAATTAGCATCTAGTTCAAGTAGTATGTAGATATCTACAAGCATATGCTCATTAATACCTTACACCTCTTTATAGTTCATTTTAAGCTGAAGATTTCTACATTATTTTACAATCCGGATTTCCAATTGCGCTGATTCTATGGTTTGATCAGAGCTATCTACATTAATTGAGCACATTTTTAACAACTAATAGCCACAGTTGTGTAATATTTTTGGATCTAATGGGTTTCTCCTCCAGAACTATTATTCTTACCCTGTGTCAAGATATTCGAAACCATACCAGAAATTCTCCAAAGTAACAGCAACGCTGTTGTTATTGGCATTTCTGATTCCATCCGGACTTCATGCCAAACAATTGGTCGATTTCTGCCTGATGGAGATTGGGCATCACCAAACTACAGAGATGGCTGATGATCACAGCTGTTGTGTAGCAGAAGAGCCGGCTCATAACGACAGTGACCAACACCAGCAGCACGATTGCGGATGGATTGGAATTTGCGCTTGTGATATTGGTGACACCACCCTAAGTAATTCTCAATGGACCTTAGTCACCAACGAGTTTTCTGCTGTCCTATCCAAGCAGATCGACCTAACACCATTCATCGCTTCTGATGAACCAATAAGACTTTCCAACGACCATAACCTGAGCCATTATAAACCTCCCCTTTGGCTCATGTACGACGCCTTTTTGATGTAGCATTTCTCGTTTATTGGGAAGGAGAAGGCTCCCCTCTCGAGAGGGGTCAGATGAAAACGCGTACAGCGGTTTCATCAGGGGTGTGTTTGTGTAATGGCGATAGGTAATAAATTATCTATAAGCTAACTCAACGCTCTTTACACCCCTCGTCCACGTGAAAAACACACGTGTCCACTCCCCTCAAGGGGTGACTTCTCCCAATCCACTACCACCATACCCAAAAACCAACACAAAACCACTTGAAAGAGTCCTCCCACTCTACCCGTAGAGAGGGCACCTCTTTTAACCCGTGCAAGCGAAACAGAGGGTGAGTCCTCACGACTCAAGACTAAAATCTTCCCGAATATTCGGGACTTCGAAAAACACTCAGCATGACAAATAAACTCATACGCTTTTTTCTCGAAAACAAACTCATCGCACTGCTGCTATTTCTGGCACTGGCCGGCTGGGGTATATCAACGGCCCCGTTCGACTGGGATATTGATTTCATTCCACGTGATCCGGTACCTGTTGATGCCATCCCCGATATCGGCGACAACCAGCAGATTGTGTTCACCGAATGGGGACGGCGGTCTCCGCAGGATATTGAGGATCAGATCACATATCCGCTGACCACCGAACTGCTCGGTCTGCCCGGTGTTCGCACTGTTCGCAGCAATTCAATGTTCGGCTTCTCATCCATCAACATCATTTTTGAGGATGATGTGGAGTTTTACTGGAGCCGGTCGCGTATTCTTGAAAAGCTGAATGCATTACCCGGCGGCACATTGCCCGAAGGCGTTCAGCCTGCATTGGGACCCGATGCCACGGCACTCGGACAGATTTTCTGGTACACACTTGAAGGATATGACTCTGATGGAAATCCAACCGGGGGCTGGGATCCGCAGGAGCTTCGTTCGATCCAGGATTTCCAGGTGCGGTATGCGCTTTCTGCCGTGGATGGCGTGGCAGAGGTTGCAAGCATCGGTGGGTTTGTAAAAGAGTACCAGGTGGATATCGACCCGGTTGCGATGCGGGAGTTTGGTGTAAATGTAAACCAAATTGCTGATGCCGTTCGAAACAGCAATTTGGATGTGGGCGCCCGGACCATTGAGATGAACCGTGCCGAATACGTGGTTCGTGGGCTCGGATATATCGAATCGATTGAGGATCTGGAAGAGAGTGTGGTTACCACGGTGGAAAACACGCCGGTTCGAATTAAAGATGTTGCAGACGTGAATATGGGGCCGGCCCAACGCCGGGGTGCTCTCGATAAAGCCGGGGCTGAGGCTGTTGGCGGAGTGATTGTTGCCCGCCACGGCGAAAATCCGCTTGAGGTGATCAACAACGTAAAAGAGGAAATTGAAAATATTGCGACGGGGCTGCCCACCAAAGAGCTGGCTGACGGTTCCACCTCGCAAGTTAAAATTGTACCGTTTTACGATCGTACAGGTCTGATCTATGAAACCCTCGGTACTCTCGAGGAGGCTCTTTCTCTGCAGATTTTAATCACCATCATCGTCATTATTATTATGGTGATGCATCTGCGAACCTCGTTTGTAATATCGGCACTTCTCCCTCTCGCCGTTCTGATGAGCTTCATCCTGATGAAATACGTAGGGGTTGACGCCAATGTGGTCGCCCTGGCCGGGATCGCCATCTCGATCGGTACCGTGGTGGATATGGGGATTATCCTCACCGAAAATATGCTCAAGCATATCGAGGAGAAGAATCCGGGTGAGGATCTGCTTGAGACGATCTACCGCGCCACCGCCGAGGTGAGCCCGGCCGTAATTACCGCGCTCATGACCACCATCGTCAGCTTCCTGCCTGTATTCATGCTGGAAGCGCAGGAAGGACGCATGTTCGGCCCGCTGGCGTGGACCAAAACGTTTATCCTGATCGCAGCGCTGGTGATCGTCATCACCCTTATTCCCGCATTTTCCCACTGGCTCTTTTCACAGAAAATCAACAAACGACGATGGAAGATCTTCTGGAACGGTGTGATGATTGCCGCGGGACTGATCATCGCCATGACCCTCTACGGCTGGGGCGGTTTGATTCTGATTGCGCTCGGCATCAACAACCTGGTGTCAGTCTATCGTGAGGAGTATCAGACCTGGTCACCGTGGGTGAATAACATCATCATCCTGCTGGGCGTCGCCTGGCTGCTGGCAGGACAGTGGCTCCCGCTCGGCCCGGAAAATCCGGTTACTTTCAGCCTGATTTTTATACTGCTGCTGGTTGCCCTGATATTCGGCCTCTTCTGGCTATTTATGAGATATTACGAGCGCATCCTCGACTGGTCGCTCCACAACAAAGCGGTATTTCTTGCCCTGCCTGTCCTTATTCTGATCTTTGGCCTGATGAGCTGGCGAGGCTTTGATACCACGTTCAGTTATGTATCAGACGGATTCAATGCGATCGGTATCGAAATTGAGGAGACCTCTTTTTGGTCGGCCGCCGATGATCGCTTTCCCGGGCTGGGTCAGGAGTTTATGCCCACGCTTGATGAGGGATCGTTCCTGCTGATGCCCACCACCATGCCGCACGCCGGAATGGAGGAGTCCCTGCAGATGATGCGGGAGATGGACATGCGCATCGCCTCAATCCCGGAAGTGGAAACGGTGGTTGGCAAAATCGGCCGTGTAGAATCAGCGCTTGATCCTGCTCCGATCTCCATGTTTGAGACTGTGATCCAATATAGGAGCGAATATAAAACGGATGACCGAGGACGACGGGTCCGGTTCAAAACAGAAAATGGAGAGTTTGTTCGGGATGATGACGGCAACCTGATTCCCGATCGGGGTGGGCAATATTATCGTCAGTGGCGCGATCATATTCAGGACCAGGATGATATATGGACCGAAATCTTGCACGCGTCGGATATTCCGGGGGTTACGTCTGCCCCGAAACTACAGCCGATTGAAACACGACTCATTATGCTTCAAACCGGAATGCGTGCCAATATGGGCGTTCGAATCAGTGGACCCAACCTGGATGTGATTGATGAGTTTGCTACATCCCTCGAGCCGGTAATCCGTGAAGTGGAAGGCATACGTCCCGCTTCAGTATTTGCCGATCGTGTGGTTGGCAAACCCTACATCGAAATCGATATCGATCGCCGCGAAATTGGCCGTCACGGTCTCACTATCCGGGATGTACAGCAGGTGATCAGCACGGCTATTGGCGGACAGATGCTGGGTATGACCGTGGAAGGGCGTGAGCGATACCCGCTGCGGGTACGATATGCCCGGGAGTACCGCAACTCACCGGAGATGATGGAACGGGTCTTGGTTCCTTCACCCGATGGAAGCCAGATTCCGCTTGGTCAGCTTGCTGAAATCCGATTTGAAACCGGGCCGATGAATATCCGAAGCGAAAATACATTCCTGAGTGCGTATGTCACATTTGATGGACAGCCCGGTCACTCACCGATTGATCTGGTGAATCAGGTACGTGAGTATCTGGATCATAATATCAGTGAAGGATCTTTGAACGTCCCCGATGGAATCAGTTATACGTTTGAAGGAGAATTTAAAAACCAGCAGCGGGCTACAGATCGGCTATCAGTTGTACTTCCGATTACACTGCTGATTATTTTCATGATCATCTACTTTCAGTTCCGGTCATCGCCCACAACGGTGATTGTCTTTTCCGGAATTATCCTGGTCTGGGCGGGCGGATTTATTCTGCTCTGGCTCTACGGTCAGGGCTGGTTCTTCAACTTCTCGATCCTGGGGGTAGAGATCCGCGATTTCTTCCAGATGGGAGTCATCAATATGAGTGTGGCGGTCTGGGTCGGTTTCCTGGCGCTGTTCGGAATCGCGGTGGATAACGGTGTGGTGATGGCGACCTACCTCGATCAGCTTTTTGATCGCAAAAAACCGCAGGGACGTGAAGGCATTTACGCAACCGCTATCGAAGCAGGCATGCGCAGAGTGCGCCCCTGCCTGATGACCACCGGCACCACCCTGCTTGCCCTGCTGCCGATCCTGACCTCGCCCGGAAAAGGATCAGAGATTATGATACCCATGGCGATCCCGATTTTTGGCGGGATGTTGATACAGGTATTGAGCCTGTTGCTCGTGCCACTTCTTTATGCGATGTGGAAAGAGTATGAGTTGAGAAATATGAATGTAATGGAGGAGGAAATATGAGTAATAAGTATCAAGTAGCGAGTAGCCCCACCCCCGGCCCCTCCCTATGCCGGAAAAGCCCCGGCACAAGGAGGGGAGAGTGTGAAAAGTCTCCGATCTTGAAGGGATACAAGAATCCCCCCCTAATAAGGGGGGAGAAAGGGGGGGGTTCATCTCCCCTTGAGGGGAGTGGATGCCGTAGCGTTAGCGTAGGCAGACGAGGGGTGTTGTCCCCCTTTGAAGGGGGAATGATTGGACGCGTTGAGCGGACAATCGGGGGGAATGACTCCCGGAGCGTTGATCTAAACCCAAATTATAAATCAGATAAATTGTCCTTACAGATCATCCCCCTGACACGCCAGCGGCGTGACTTTCCCCCTTCGAAGGGGGACTCTAAAACTCCCCTACCCGAAAATATCGGGACCAAGTGTGGCTCGAG
>LFIK01000852.1_pt1 | contig 23312 bp, 20 predicted proteins | sample 643401 | NCBI WGS metagenome assembly LFIK01 (sample SAMN03777447, study PRJNA286221) | soda lake metagenome | biome: soda lake; feature: Kulunda steppe; material: water; isolation source: sample T5-Br brine of Lake Tanatar-5 | place: Russia: Kulunda steppe | collected 2010-07
GGACATCGAACGCTTCGCAGGCTTCGACAGTGACACTGGTGTCAGTGGTGATTTCAAGATTGAGGTGAGCCGCAGGTCCGTCTTCGGCAGCCCTGTCGTAAATCCAGTCGCGAAACAGGGCGACGTTAGTGTAGACGGAGGGTATGCGGACTCCATCTAATGGTCTGGAACCACATTGCCGCGTACCGAAGCTGACGATCCCCGATTGCGTGCTGAAGCCGTCGTGATCTTCGAACAGGGGTCCGCCGCTGTCGCCGAAACACGGACCTTCGTTATCTTTCTCGGCATCCCGCTGGCCCGCGCAGATCATCCGGTCGGTAATCACACCTTCACCGTAATCCGCCTCGCAGGTGGCGCGATCCACGACGGGGTGATCGTCCAGCCGCTGCAGGATTGTCTCCCTGTCCGAGCCGTCCGAGGTGGGGTCCGTAAAGCCCCATCCGAGCAACGATTGCACTTCTGGCTCCACCGGCTCCTGCATTCTCAAGTCAACGGGAGTCCGGTTAGAGCCGCCGGCACCGGCCAGTTTGATCAGGGCCACATCGCTATCAAACGCGGTGCGGGTGTCCGAATAGCCGGGTTGAATCACAATCCGTTCGCCGAGGGCGCCGCTTTCGTTGGGGTAGCTTATATCGTCGTCAGCGAAATCAGCCTGGTCGAACTGCAGGTAAATGTTGCTCGCTGGGATAGGGAAAAGTTGACCATTATCGGAACGCAACACGAAGATGCAATGCGCCGCCGTCATGGCCCAGCCATCGGCAACCAGGGTCGCTGCGCAGACCGGCTGACTGAGGAAGTTGTCCAGTCGGAGGCGATAATTGGCCAACCACGAGGGCACATCGTCATCATCTGTCACGGGCTCACCGCCGATCACGAACGGTGAGAATTCCGTATCCGAGTCCGATGCCCCAGCCTGGACTGGAGCGATCATCGCGAGGCTTGCGGCCAGGACGACCGCGATTGAGTGGGCTTTTCTTGAGTCAAGGATCACGATATTCCTGCCTGTCGCAACCTACCGCCCCGTCCGTGGGGCATTGCCAACGCAAGCGGTCACTGTCGTCTGTTATGTGCGACCGTTGCCGGAGGATGCGGACGACCTCCGACACCTCCTGGAACAATACCTTACATTGTCCCAGTCCCGCGCCCATTTCCTGCGCCAGGTGAAGGGTCGGTCACACTGCGCGCAGATTTTCTGCGGTAGATGCGGCTTGCGATGTGCCATCAGTCCTTGCCGTCGAAAAGCCCGAGTTGCGGGTTCGGTTCCGCGGCGCGGCGCCGACGCGGTCCGGGCCGCCGGCGGCTGGCGTGTTTCTCCCGAATGCCATCTGCCTCCTGGTTGGCCTCCCGGTCACGGCGCAGGGCGCTGAAATGTTGCCGCGCCGCACGCGCTGCCTGGGTGTGATCGACGATACGCTGCGGATAATCCCGGCCGATCCGGCAGCCGGCATCTCGCTGTACGCTCTCGGGCATGGACCAGGGTTCATGTAACCAGCGTTCCGGCACCTCTGCCAGTTCCGGTAGCCAGTGGCGAATGAATCGGCCCTGGGGATCCTGGTCCAGGCCTTGTTTGACCGGGTTGTAGATCCGCAGCGCATTGATGCCGGTGGTGCCGGATTGCATCTGCAACTGGCAGTAATGAATGCCCGGTTCGTAGTCGGTGAAAAGCCGGGCCAGATGCAGTGCCGGCTGTCGCCAGTGCAGCCAGAGGTGATAGGCGGCAAAGGACACCAGCATGGCCCGCATGCGGAAGTTCAGCCAGCCTTCGGCGGTGAGCGCACGCATGCAGGCGTCCACCAGCGGAAAACCGGTCCGTCCCTTGCACCAGGCAGCGAAGCGTTCCGGGTCGGGCTGCTCCGGGCGCAGCCCGTCGCAGGCCCGCTGCATATTGCCGAATTCCAGCCGCGGTTCGTCCTCCAGCTTCTGCATGAAATGGCAGTGCCAGTGCAGCCGTTCCTCGAAAGCCCGCAGGGAACGCAGCCAGCGCTTGCGCTTGTCGGAGGGGGGCTGCTGGCGCCAGTGCTGCCGGCAATCCCTGGAGGCCTGCAAGACCTCGCGCAGGGACAGGGTGCCCCACGCAAGATGCGGGCTCAGCCGCGAGCTTGCATTCCAGGCCGACACTGGGCTGGAGATGCCGCCGGAATAGCGCTCCCCGCGCACGCTCAGAAAATTCTCCAGCGTCTGCCATGCGGCATGCCGGCCGCCCTCGACAATTCCCTCGGCGCGGTCGGGGCGCAGCCCCTGCGGGTGTTCCGGGATATGACCGATGTTCGATTCGCCGATGGCCGGCAGATGGCTTGGCCTGGTAATCACGGGCTCCGCCATCAGCGTTTCCCATTGCCGTGACCAGCCGTTGCGCGACCGCAGTGACCGCACAACACCATGCTGCCGGTACTCATGCCAGATCAGGTTCTGGCTTCGCGTCCAGGCCATGACGCGTCGGTCGCGCTGGAAGGTCCAGTCATTCCCGGTTTCCTGATGCGAATGAATCGCGGCAATGCCATGGGTTCGATGCAGATCGGCAAGCACCTCGCAGATCGGAGCTTCGCGCACGAGCAAGGGCTGTCCCAGCTCTGCCAGCGCGGCGCGCAAGATGTGCAGGCTGTCGCGTGTGAACCGCCACTGGCGGCCGCTGCTGTCTGGCAGCGACCAGTAGTCAGGCTCGATTACATACAGGGGCAGGACCCGCCCACGCCGTGCGGCTTCCGCCAGCGGTGCATGGTCGGCGACGCGCAGATCGCGCTTGAACCAGACAAGTTGCAGCCCGGTGGTCACTGTTTACGCGCCGGGTAAATCCCGGACCACGCCGGGTCCGGCGGATGCGCCGAACTGGAGTCTGGCCAGTCGCGCATACAGGGGGCTGCTGCGGAGTAATTCCGCATGGCTGCCGACGGCCTGCAACCGGCCCTGGTCCAGCACCGCGATGCGATCCGCCGCAACGACGGTTGCCAGTCGGTGGGCAATCACCAGGCTGGTGCGATCCTGCATCAGCTTTTCCAGCGCCTGCTGAACCTGCTGCTCGCTTTCCGCATCCAGGCTGGATGTCGCCTCGTCCAGCAGCAGCAGACGGGGATTACGCAGAATGGCGCGGGCAATGGCGATGCGCTGTCGCTGGCCCCCGGAGAGACGGATGCCCCCGCTGCCCAGTGGGGTGTCGAAGCCTTCGGGGAGACGCTCCAGAAATTCGGTGCACCTGGCGGCGTCTGCCGCCGCCAGAACTTCGGCATCTGTCGCCGAGGGTCGACCGTAGCGGATGTTCTCCCGGGCGCTGCCGGTGAACAGTACAGGCTCCTGCGATACCAGGCCGATTCGCTCACGCAGTGCGAGGGGATCCAGCTCGCGCAGGTCGATGCCGTCGAGCTGGATGCGGCCGGACTGGGGATCATGGAAGCGCAGCAGCAGGGCGAGCAGGGTGCTCTTGCCAGCGCCGCTCGGACCGACCAGCGCCATGCGCTCGCCCGCTCGCAGTTCAAGGCTGACATTATCCAGAGCCGGCAGCTCCGGGCGGGACGCATAATGGAAATGCACTGTATCCAGCGTCACGCGTCCACTCGCGGGGACGGGTAGCTGTCGTGGCGTCTCCGGCGCCTTGATTTTCGGTTCGGTCACGAGCAGTTCCAGCAGACGCTCAGTCGCCCCGGCAGCTCGATAGAGATCGCCGATGACTTCCGAGATGGCGCCGGTGGCGCCAGCCGCGAGCACTGCATAAAAGACAAAGGCCGAGAGTTCACCGGCACTCATGCGGCCGGCGAGCACATCGTGGCCTCCCTGCCAGAGGATGACGCCGACTGCCGTGAACACCAAAAGCAGCACCGCACCGGTCAGCAGGGCGCGCTGCAAAATACGCCGCCGGGCAGTGCTGAAGGCGGCTTCCACATGGTCTGCGAAGCGTTGTCTGTCGGATTCTTCATGACCGAAAGCCTGCACGGTCTGAATGGCATGCAGTGACTCGCCGGCATAACTGCCCACGTCGGCGACTTTCTGTTGCGAATCCCGTGACAGCCGGCGTACCCGCCGGCCGTAAACCAGGATCGGCACCATCACCAGAGGCAGGCCGATCAAAACCAAAGCGGTGAGTCTCGGGCTGGTCACGAACAGCATGATCAGGGCACCGATCAGTAACAGCCCGTTGCGCACCGCGATGGAAAAGGAAGAGCCCAGAATGCTTTGCAGCAGGGTGGTGTCGGTGGTGATGCGGGACTGGATCTCGCCCACCCCATTGTCTTCGAAGAAGCTCGGCTCCAACCGCAGCACATGGCTGTACACCGCTTGCCGCAGGTCCGCCGCAACCCGCTCACCGATCCAGGATACATAGTAGAAACGCAGTGCCGATGCGGTCGCCATGATCAGAATGATGCCCAGAACCAGCAGCAGCATCCGGTCCAGTGCCGCGGGGTCTCCGGCAAGAAACCCCTGATCGATGACCAGCCTCAGCCCCTGTCCGATGGCCAGAACACTGCCGGCGGCAATGATCAGGAGAACGGCAGCGGTCAGAACCTGTCTGCGATACGGTGCCAGGAACCGGAGCAGGTGCTTCAGGTCTTCCAGGTGGCGGCCCTTTGGCCGTTGCAGTAAATCGGAGTCTTTCGCCATGCGCTATCCAGAGTCATGCGGACGATGGCCTTGTTGACCATGTCGCCGGTCATTCGTTACACGCTATTGCAGGTTCCAGGCTGGCTGTTACTGGTCATGTTGCTATGGATCGCCTGGGACAGCGGCTGGCTCTCCAGCGAAATCACGGGCCTGATCCTGCTGCTCTGGTTGCTCAAGGATCTATTGCTGTATCCGCTGTATCGGCCGGCCCTGCAGGGTCCGTCCCCCAGTGGTGGATCGGCGCTCGTGGGCATGAGGGCTCGCGTTCATCGACGTCTGGCGCCGGTTGGGCAGGTCAGGGTGTTCGGTGAAATCTGGCGCGCGCGTAGCGCCGATGGGCAACCGGTCGAAAGCGGAGCCTGGGTCACCGTGATTGCGGCCGAGGGGCTTACCCTGACGGTGGCCCACCGGCGCAGTTGATCCCCGGCTCTGCCTCCGCAAGACCCCAATGCGGCGGCAGATTACCCAGATGAGAGAACTGGCCATCGCCCTGCGGCAGGAACACGGCCAGCGTACCCACTGGCAGTTCATTGCCGCCGAAGGGCGTATCCATGGTCATGACCAGGGGTGTGATATGTCCGATCAGCCAGCGATTACCGCCCTCGGTGGGCGTCGCCAGCAGTTCACGCAGCGCGGCGACCATGGTGTCTCGGGTTTCGGGATCGCCGAAGTCGGCCATGTCCAGAGTCTCCTTGCTCCGGACATCCGCATCCGGAAACAGCAGCCGGGCGGATTGCATGGTGCGGGTCGTCGGGCTGCTCAGGACGCTCTCGGCGTCGATTCCTGCTTCGGCCAGGGCCGCGGCGGTGGCCGCCAGTTGATCGCACCCGGCTGCCGTCAGCCGCACCGTTTCGTCATCCCCGGTTTCTGCCTCGCCGTGCCTGACATAGATCACCAGGCCTCCTTCCTGCAGGGCTAGTAGCAGGCCTTCCGTGTCGGCGCCATGCCAGCTGGTAGGCAGCGATATGGCCGCGGTGGCGAACAGCAAGCCAGCCAGAACGGACAAGGCCCCGCCGAGGCGGGGCCAAAACCGGCCGGGCCCTTCGGGTTGGGCCGCATTTTTCCCGACTGCTGCGTTGCGCTGCTTGACCGCAGAATGACTGCGGCGCTGCGCAGCGCGCCTTGCCTCGGAAAAAACGCGGACTCCAACGCAGGCGTGCGAATAGATCAGTGTTTCCCTAGTCGTTGCCACCGAATACGCCCAGCAAGTGCAGCAGGCTGGTGAAGATGTTGTAGATCGCGACATACAGTCCAACGGTTGCCATGATGTAGTTGGTCTCGCCGCCATGCACCATTTCACTGGTCTGGTACAGGATGTAACCCGCCATCAGCATGATGAACATCGCGCTGACCGCCAGCATCAGGCCAGGCAGGCTGAAAACCACGGCACCAATGCCGGCCAGGAAGGCAACCAGAATACCGGCGAACAGGAACCCGCCCATGAAGCTGAAGTTCTTGCGGGTGGTCAGCGCATAGCCGGACAGGCCAAGGAAGATAGCCGCGGTGCCCCCGAAAGCCGTCATTACCAGTTGACTACCGTTGGAGAAAGCCGTCATGTAGAAGGAGAGCATTGGCCCGAGTGTGAACCCCATGAAACCGGTCAGGGCAAACACCGAAGCCAGTCCCCAGACGCTGTTGCGCAGGTAGCTGGTCAGAAAGAGCAACCCGAAGTAACCGGCAAGCAAAAGCACGAAGTTCATCGGTGGCGCGTTGATCGCCATCGAGACGCCCGCCATCACCGCGCTGAATGCCAGGGTCAGCGACAACAGGGTGTAGGTGTTGCGAATGACCTTGTTGGATTCCAGTGCCCGTTCCTGTCCGGCACTGATGACGCGTTCGTTTGTTGCCATCGTCCAGTCTCCTTGCGGCCCGCCGACGGTTGTCAGGCAGGCGTTGGTTTTGATGCGCTTCAGTCTAACGCGATGCAATCCGGACGTCTCCCTCTGTCCGGGCCGCAACTCCCCCGAATGCTGCGTCGCGCTGCTTGACCGCAGAATCACCGCGGAGAAACCCGGCGCGTCTTGCCCCGAAAAATGCGGACGTCACTATAGACGCGCGAATCATTCGGTGTTTTCTTAAGGAAACACTGATTTATTATCACGTCTGCGCCCGAGACCGGTTTTGGTCATCTGGCAAGGCGCGGTGCCGGTTCGGTAGCCGTAGCTACCGGGCCGGTGGCGTAACGCAGCCAGAGGCCAAAACCGGCCGGGCCCTTCGGGTTGGGCCGCATTTTTCCCGATTGCTGCGTTGCGCTGCTTGACCGCAGAATGACTGCGGCGCTGCGCAGAGCGCCTTGCCTCGGAAAAAATGCGGACTCCAACGCAGGGGCGCTAATAAATCAGTGTTTCCTTAAAGCATGCCTGTGAAATTTGACAATAAATTGGTCGTTGCGATCTCGTCTCGCGCGCTGTTCGACATGGACGATAGCCATCGTCTGTTCATTGAACAGGGCGTCGATGCCTATTGCCGCTTTCAGATCGAGCACGAGGACGAAATCCTGGCTCCCGGCGTGGCGTTTCCACTGGTCAAGAAGCTGCTGGCGCTGAACACGGACGCCGGCGGCACCGGTGTCGAGGTCATCCTGCTTTCCCGTAACAGCGCCGATACCGGTCTGCGGGTCTTCAATTCCATCGAGCACTATGGCCTGGATATCACCCGCGCTGCCTTTACCAACGGTGAGCGGCCATGGCGCTACGTGCCGGCATTCGGTGCGCATCTGTTTCTGTCCGCGGATCCCAGTGATGTGGTTCAGGCTTTGAATCTGGGCTATGCGGCGGCAACCATCCTGCCGGCGGTGGTGCAGGGTGGTGATGGTCGTCAGGCTGCTGACAAGGAGCAACTGCGCATCGCTTTCGATGGCGACGCCGTCTTGTTCTCGGACAGTGCCGAACGCGTGTTCCGCAGTGAAGGCCTTGAGGGTTTCTCGGCCAGTGAGCGCGCACAGGCGCGGGATCCGCTGCCGGGGGGGCCTTTCAAGAGCTTCCTGGCCGCTCTCCATGCGCTGCAGAAGCAGCATCCCGGTGACGCCTGTCCGATTCGCACGGCGTTGGTCACTGCCCGAAGTGCGCCGGCCCATGAACGCGTAATCCGAACGCTGCGCGACTGGGATATCCGTATCGACGAGGCGCTGTTCCTCGGTGGTATGAGCAAGGCCGCCTTCCTGCAGGCCTTCGCGGCCGATATCTTCTTCGATGACCAGCAGGGCCATTGCGAATCGGCGAGCCCCCACGTCGCCACTGGTCATGTGCCGCATGGTGTTGCCAACGAGACAGGTTAAGCGCCGACACCTCCGGCGCGCTTGCCTCGGTGAACCAAAAGCTCTACCTTTGGCGCCGGTCGCGCGGCACAGGTCGTAGGCACTCCATAAATAAGGTGTGTTCGTCCCTGTCAGTACCGCTCCCGTTTCCACCCTGCAAGCCACTGAGAGGTTTCCGTGGAGATTGTTTGCCTGGACCTGGAAGGCGTTCTCGTCCCTGAAATCTGGGTCAATTTCGCGGATCTGACCGGTATCGAGGAATTGCGCGCAACCACCCGGGATGTGCCGGATTACGATGAACTCATGCGCATGCGCCTGGATATCCTCCGGCGTGAGGGGTTTGGCCTTCCGGATATCGAGCAGGTGATCGCGAAGCTGCGGCCGCTGTCCGGTGCGCCCGATTTTGTCGCCTCCCTGCGCGAGCGCTACCAACTTGTCATTCTGTCCGACACGTTCTATGAATTTGCGCGCCCCCTGATGCGACAACTCGCCTGGCCAACGCTTTTCTGTCATCGCTTGGGGGTGGCGGAAGATGGCCGGATTACCGATTACCACCTGCGGATGCCGGATCACAAACGGGCGGCTGTCACCGCGTTTCGCGGTCTCAATTTCCATACCGTGGCTGCCGGCGATTCCTACAACGACACGGGCATGCTGGCCGAGGCGGACAAGGGGATCCTGTTCTGCCCGCCGCAGCGGGTGATTGATGATTTTCCGCAGTTTCCGGTCACCCGGGACTATGTGGCGCTGCGCAACGCCATCGACCAGGGGTTTGCTGCGGCCTCCTGAACGGAGCGCTAGCGGTCGAGCAGTGACTATGAGTAACAACGACACGCGCATCCGGGTCGCACTCATTGCGGACACTCACGGTTTCCTTGATCCGCGCATCGCCAAGCGCGTGGCCGAGTGTGACTATGCGGTGCATGCCGGTGACGTAGGTGGCGCAGACGTGCTCTGCGCCCTGAATCCGCGCCAGCAGGTGGTTGCCGTACGCGGTAACAATGATACGCCGGAGCGCTGGTCGGATTCTGAAACCCATTTCCTCGAGAACTTGCCTCCTCAGGCCACGCTGGATTTGCCCGGCGGCACTCTCGTGGTGCTGCACGGCGACGATCGGCGATCCATCGTTGAACGGCATCGCTTTCTGCGGCAGCAGTTCCCGGAAGCGCGAGCCGTGGTCTGCGGTCATAGCCACCAGTTGGCCATGGACTGCGATCAGCAGCCCTGGGTGCTGAATCCGGGTGCGGCGGGCCGGACCCGAACCAACGGTGGGCCTTCCTGTCTGATTCTGACGTGCGACAAAAGCAATTGGGACATCGAGGCTCTGCAACTCCCCAGCCGGAAGTTTCCGAACCGCGACGGCCAGCGCCGCCTGCGTCAGGCGGAAGGCTGAGCCAGCGGCCCGAGCCCATGGCACCCGCCAGCACTGAACGCGAAACCCAGGTCACGCCCAAAGAGCTGGAGTCCATGCTGGACACCTGTGCGCCTGTCTTGCGACCGGGGTTCCAGCGGCGGCTGCGTGGCCTGTTGCGGCGAATCAACCAGAAGAAACCCGCGGACCGCGGATTGAATGCCCTGGCGCGGGATATGCGCCGTGCCGCCGAGCGACGGCGGCAGCGGGCCGATTCTCTGCCCGTGCCCGATTTCAGTCAGGATTTACCTGTTAATGAGCGCCGCGGCGATATCGCCGAACTGATCCGGCGGCATCAGGTTGTGGTGGTCTGCGGTGAGACCGGCTCCGGCAAGAGCACGCAACTGCCCAAGATCTGCCTGGACCTGGGCCGCGGCGTCGATGGCATGATCGCCCACACCCAGCCACGTCGGCTTGCCGCGCGCACGCTGGCCAGTCGGGTAGCGGACGAGCTGGGGGCCGAGGTCGGGCAGGCGGTGGGTTACAAGGTCCGCTTCACGGATCAGGTCAGCGCCAACACCCACCTGAAGTTGCTCACCGACGGCATGCTGCTGGCCGAGATGCAGGGTGACCGGGACCTGGCGGCCTACGATACGATCATCATCGACGAGGCGCACGAGCGCAGCCTCAACATCGATTTTCTGCTTGGGTATCTGAAGCAGTTGCTGCCGCGGCGGCCGGATCTGAAAGTCATCATCACCTCGGCCACCATCGACCCGCAGCGTTTCGCCCGGCATTTCGACGACGCGCCGGTGATCGAGGTCTCGGGCCGCACCTATCCGGTGGAGATACGCTATCGACCACTGGTTTCGGAAGACGATGACAGCCGCGACCTGAATCAGCGTGAGGGCGTGGTTCACGCGGTGGAGGAACTCAGTCGGGAAGGGCCGGGTGACATCCTGGTATTCCTCAGCGGTGAGCGCGAAATCCGCGAGGCGGCCGAGGCCCTGCGCCGCCGACAGTTGCGGCATACCGAGATCCTGCCGCTGTACGCGCGTCTGTCCGCCGCCGAGCAGCAGCGCATCTTTGCCGATCATCCCGGTCGCCGGGTCGTGCTGTCCACCAATGTCGCCGAGACCTCGGTCACCGTGCCGGGCATCCGCTATGTGGTGGATACCGGTACCGCACGCATCAGTCGTTACAGCGTGCGCACCAAGGTTCAGCGGTTGCCCATCGAGCCGGTGTCCCGGGCCTCCGCCAACCAGCGTGCCGGGCGTTGCGGCCGCGTGGCGCCGGGTATCTGCATCCGGCTCTATTCGGAAGAGGACTTTCTGAATCGGCCGGAATTTACCGATCCGGAGATTGCACGCACCAATCTGGCATCGGTGATCCTGCAGATGGAGCACCTGAAACTGGGTGCGGTGGAGCATTTCCCGTTCGTCGAACCGCCGGATCAGCGCTACATCAACGATGGCTACAAGCTGCTGTTTGAACTGCAGGCGGTGAATCAGCAGCGTCGGCTGACCCAGTTGGGGCATCAGCTTGCGCGGTTGCCCGTGGATCCCGCCATTGGCCGCATGCTGCTGGCCGGCGCGGAGCGGGGTGCGCTACGCGAGCTTCTGGTCATCTGCGCGGCGCTCACCATCCAGAATCCGCGGGAACGTCCCCTGTACGCGCAACAGGCCGCCGATCAGGCACATGCCCGCTGGCGTGACAAACGCTCGGATTTCCTGGCCTACCTGCAGATCTGGAACGACTGGCATGAGGCCCGCGAGAGTCTGTCCAACAGCCGGCGTCGTGTCTGGGCGCGGGAGCATTTCCTGTCCTTCGTGCGGCTGCGCGACTGGGGTGATGTCTACCGCCAGTTAAGGGATCTGGTCCAGGGCATGGGGCTCCGGCTCAATGCATCGCCGGCCGACGAACAGGCGGTCCACCGGGCACTGCTGACCGGCATGCTGGCGAGCATTGCCACCCGAAACGAGGAGGGGGGGTATACCGGCGCCCGCAACCTGAAGTTGTTTCTTTTTCCCGGCTCCGGCGTCGCCAAACGCAAGCCGCGCTGGATCATGGCCGCGGAACTGGTGGAAACCAGTCGTGTGTTCGCCCGCACCGTTGCCGAGGTCAACCCGGTGGACGTGGTGGATGCCGCCGCCCATCTGGTCTCGAAGAGCTATACCGATCCGCACTGGGATGAGCAGCGGGGTCAGGTTCGGGCTTACGAGACCATTACCCTGTACGGTCTGGTGCTGCGCGCGCGACGCCAGGTCAACTTCGGGCGGATTCAGCCTACCGAGGCGCACGAGGTGTTTCTGCGTCAGGGCCTGGCGGAAGATCGGGTGCCGTCCAAAGGCCTCTTTCTGGCACATAACCGGGATCTTGTGGCGCGGATTCGCGATCTGGAGGACAAGTCCCGACGTCGGGACGTACTGGTCGATGTGGATGTGCTTCATGCCTTCTACGCAGAGCGGGTTCCTGACCAGGTGGTCGACCTGAAGAGCTTCGAACGCTGGCGCGCGGAGGCGGAAAAGGACAGCCCGCGCCTGCTTTTCATGGAACAGGCCGAGTTGATGCGGCACGAGGCGGACTCGGTTTCCGGTCGCCGCTTTCCGGATCAGTTCGAGTTCGGCACCCTGCGGCTGCCGCTGGAATACCATTTCGAGCCCGGGCATCCGGATGACGGCGTCAGCCTGCGTGTGCCCCTGGCAGCGCTGAATCAGCTCGACCCCGAGCCATTCGAGTGGCTGGTTCCCGGCCTGCTGGAGGAGAAGATCACGGCGCTGATCCGGGGGCTGCCGAAATCCCTGCGCCGCAATTTCGTGCCGGCGCCGGATTTCGCACGGGCGGTAAGTGATGCATTGCCGCGCGGGCAGGGCTCGCTGCTCGATGGCATGCGTCGTGAGTTGCGGCGCATGACCGGTGTCGATGTACCCCCGGAGCAGTGGGACGATCTCAATCTGGATCCGCATTACCGGATGAATTTCCGCGTTGTCGATGGCGACGGCGAGCTTCTGGCCCGGGGCCGCGACCTGCGCGCCCTGCAGCGCGAGCTTGCGGGTGAGGCCAGTCGCAGTTTTGCCGCTCCCCGCGCGGAGACCGATCAGTGGGAGAAAACCGGCATCCGGCGCTGGGATTTCGGTGACTTGCCCGAAAGCCTGACCCTGGAGCAACAGGGTATTCGTCTGCAGGCTTACCCGGCGGTGGTCGATCAGGGGCAGACGGTCGCCCTGCAATTGCTGGATTCGCCGGACAAGGCGACCCGCGCCAGCCATGCCGGTATTCGCCGACTGTACCTGCTGCAACTGGCGGATCAGGCGAAGTATCTGCGCCAGCGCCTGCCTGCCGCCAACAACATGGAACTGCTCTATCGCGGTCTGGGCAGCAGCGATCAACTGGCCCGCGATCTGGTGGCCGCGGTTTTCGACCGCGTGTTTCTGCAGGACGGTCTGCCGCGCAGCGAGGCGGACTTCCGGCGGCGCCTGGACCAGGGCCGTGGTCGTCTGGTCGAGGAGGGCGAGCGTCTGGCGGCGGCCATCGCCCGCGTGTTGCAACGCTATCAGTCGATCCAGAAGACGCTGAAAAAACCGCGCGGACTGGACGGTATGGAGAGTTACCGGGATATCGCCGAACACCTGCAGAGCCTGGTCTATCCGGGCTTCATGGAGTCACTGCCACCGACCCTGCTGGACGGACTGCCGCGGTATCTGGAAGGTCTGCAGTACCGGCTCGACAAGCTGGCCGCCGATCCCCGGCGCGATGGCCAGCGGACGCGAGAGATCCGCCTGTACTGGGAGCAGTACCAGCAGCGTGCCGAACGCCATGCCCGGGAAGGCATCGACGATCCGGCACTGCTGGAATTCCGCCGCATGCTGGAGGAGTTCCGGATCTCACTGTTCGCGCAGCCGGTGGGCACGGCGATGCCGGTATCCGACAAGCGCCTGCAGGCTCAGTGGAAGGAAGTCCGCTAGGGAAACACTGATTTATTCTCACGCCTGCGTTGGAGTCCGCATTTTTTCCGAGGCAAGGCGCGCTGTACCGCGCCGCAGTCATTCTGCGGTCAAGCAGCACAACACAGCCAGGGGCCTAAACCGGTCTCGGGCGCAGGCGTGGGAATGGACCAGCGTTTCCTTATCAGCCGTCATCTCGCTCGTGACCCATCTCCACCATGGCCGAAGGCCTGCCAACTGCTGTACCATGCGCGCTTTTCCGGGATCTGGGAACACCTGCCGAACATGACGGAAATCAACGCCCTGCTGAATCTTTCCGCGGACCTCCGTGAGCGTGTCGATGCGCTGAGGGGGTACCTTTGACTATCCGGGTAAGAAGGAACGCCTGGAGGAAGTCCTGCGGACCCTCGAAGACCCCGATGTCTGGAACGAGCCGGAGAAGGCGCAGGCGCTGAATCGGGAGCGGTCCTCGCTGGAGGACACGGTGTCGATGCTCGATACCCTGTCCGCCAACCTGGATGGTGTCGCCGAACTCGCGGAATTGGCCGCCGAGGAGGAGGATGCCGAGACCCTGGAATCCATCGAGTCGGACCTTGCCACCGCGCAGCGGCAGGTGGAGAGCCTGGAATTCCGCCGCATGTTTTCCGGCGAGATGGACAGTGCCAACTGCTTCGTCGACATCCAGGCGGGATCCGGCGGCACCGAAGCCCAGGACTGGGCGGAGATGCTGCTGCGGATGTATCTGCGCTGGGGCGAGCGGCGCGGTTTCAAGACCGAGCTGATCGAGGTTTCTGCCGGCGAGGTGGCCGGGATCAAGAGTGCCACCATCCGGGTGGAGGGCGATCACGCCTTCGGCTGGTTGCGCACGGAAACCGGCGTCCACCGTCTGGTCCGCAAATCGCCATTCGACTCCGGCAACCGCCGTCATACCTCCTTCGCCGCGGTGTTCATCTCGCCCGAGATCGACGACTCGGTGGAGGTCGAGATCAATCCGGCGGATCTGCGGATCGATGTCTATCGCGCCAGTGGCGCCGGCGGCCAGCACGTCAACCGGACCGAGTCGGCGGTGCGTATCACCCATGAACCGACCGGCACTGTCGTGCAGTGCCAGAACGACCGCTCCCAGCACAAGAACAAGGCCACGGCGATGAACCAACTGCGCGCCAAGCTCTATGAGCTGGAGATGCAGAAACGCCGCGAGACCGCCGAGGCCGTCGAGGATTCGAAATCGGATATCGGCTGGGGCAGTCAGATCCGGTCCTATGTGCTGGACCAGTCCAGGATCAAGGATCTGCGCACCGCCGTTGAGGTGGGTAACACCCAGGCCGTCCTGGATGGCGATCTGGATCGCTTTATCGAGGCCAGTCTGAAAGCCGGGCTGTAGACACGATGTCTGCCTGCCCGCCACTGTATCACCTTGAACCCGTGGAAACCGCATGAGCAACACGCAGCAGGATACTGATGACAACAAGCTGATCGCCCAGCGCCGGGAGAAACTTGCCGCGCTGCGGGAGGGTGGCAATCCGTTTCCGAATGACTTCCGTCGCGATGCCTTCGCCGAGGATCTGCAGAAAACCTTTGCCGAATACGATATCGATCAGCTGGAGACGGCCGATGTCCGGGTCCGGGTCGCCGGTCGCATGCTGGCCAAGCGGGTCATGGGCAAGGCCAGCTTCACCAGCATCCAGGACATGAGCGGGCGTATTCAGCTGTTCCTGGCCCGGGACGAGTTGCCGGAGGGGCAGTATCCGGCGTTCAAGGGCTGGGATGTCGGCGACATCGTTGGTGCCGAAGGCGTGCTGTTCCGGACCCGCAAGGGTGAGCTGTCGGTGCGTTGCGACTCGGTCCAGTTGCTGACCAAGTCATTGCGTCCGTTGCCGGAGAAGTATCACGGCCTGAATGATCAGGAGGTCCGTTACCGTCAGCGCTATGTGGACCTGATCGTCAATCCGGAGGTGCGTGACGTGTTCGTGGTCCGCAGCCGGCTGATCCAGCAGATCCGGGATTTCCTCAACCAACGGCGTTTCCTGGAAGTGGAAACCCCGATGATGCAGGTGATCCCGGGTGGTGCGACGGCGCGACCGTTCATCACCCATCACAATGCCCTGGACATGCCGCTTTACCTGCGTGTGGCGCCGGAGCTCTATCTCAAGCGGCTGGTGGTCGGTGGCTTTGATCGGGTCTACGAGATCAACCGTAATTTCCGCAATGAGGGCGTGTCGACCCGGCACAACCCCGAGTTCACGATGCTCGAGTTCTATCAGGCCTACGCCGATTACCATGACCTGATGGACCTGACCGAGGAACTGCTGCGCGGCCTGGCCGAGGATCTGTGCGGCAGCGCGTCGATCAGCTACCAGGGCGAACCCCTGGATTTCGGTCCCTCGTTCCGGCGTCTGACAATCCGGGAGGCGATCCTGGAATACAACGATGGTCTCACGGCAGAGAACATCGACACGCTGGAGGCGGCTCGTGCTACCGCCGAGTTGCTGAAGGTGCCATTCAGGGACAGCGACGGGCTTGGTGCGATTCAGGTGGCACTGTTCGAGGAGACCGCCGAGGATAAACTGCGAGCGCCGACATTCATCACCGAATACCCGCTCGAGGTTTCGCCGCTGGCGCGACCCTGTGACCATGATCCGTCGGTTACCGATCGCTTCGAACTTTTCGTGGCCGGTCGCGAGATCGCAAACGGCTTCTCCGAGCTGAACGATGCCGAGGATCAGGCCGAGCGCTTCCGTCACCAGGCCGCAAGCAAGGACGCCGGCGACAAGGAGGCCATGCACTACGACGCGGATTACATCCGTGCGCTGGAATATGGTCTGCCGCCGACGGCCGGCGAGGGGATCGGTATCGATCGGCTGGTGATGCTGTTTACCGATCAGGCCTCGATCCGCGATGTTCTGCTGTTCCCGACCATGCGGCCGGAGAGCCAGTAGGGCCAGGTACACGGCAGGAAACCTTGAATGTCGGATGGTCCCGCCATGAATGAGGCTCCCGGCAGCGACGGCAAGGCAATCCAGGTACTGGGCCGGGCCGATTGTCTGTTGGGGTTGTTGGCGGAGCGGGACGGCACCTGGACGCTGAGTGAATTGGCGGCGGCCACTGAGCTGCATCGGTCCACCGTGCATCGCATTCTTGCCAGCCTGACGGCACTGGGGTACGTGGACCGACCTGCCGCCGGCCAGTATGCCCTGGGCAGTCGGGTTCTTGCCCTGGCGGCACGCATGGACGGTCGGCTTGATCTGCGCCAGGAGGCCATTCCGGTCATGCAGCGCTTGCGGGATCGGCTGGGTGAGACCGTGACGCTGATGCTGCGCGAGGGCGACGAGGTCATCTGTCTCGAGCGCGTCCCCGGGAGTCTGCAGCTTCGTGTGGAGTGCGGGCCGGGTGAGCGCGAGGCGCTGCACCTGAGCGCTGCCGGCAAACTGTATCTGGCGGAAGGCGGTTTCGAGGCCTGTGCCGAGTATGCCGAGCGCACCCGTCTTGCAGGTGGAACGCCGCAGGCGATTCGCGATGTGCCTCGGCTGTATCGGGAGTTGGAGCGGGCCCAGCGCACCGGTTATGCACTGGACAGTGAGGAGCGCGAGATCGGTGTCACCGCGATTGCGGTTGCGGTCAGGGGGCCCGGGGGGCGCTTTCTGGCCGCAATCGCCCTTTCGGCACCAAGCTCACGCTATCGGGATACCTGGATACCCCGTGTCCTGGAGTCGGGCAGGGTGCTGTCGAGACGCCTCGGCGGCTAAATGCCGCCGGCGCTCATTTCCCCGATATGTTCTCCAAGCAGCAGCACATGCAGCCGGCGAGGACCATGAGCGCCGAGTTGGATTGTCTGTTCCACATCGGCGGTGCGCGATGGCCCGGAAATGGTGTTGAGCGAGCGGGGTGGGAAGGGCGGTTCCGGCTGCAGGTGCCGCCAGACCGCTTCCATGTCCGGCAGGATCGTTTCGGTCCGCAGGATCACCACATGGGTTTCCGGGAGAAGGGCCAGGCCGGTGGGTGACTGCGGCCCGGAGCACAGCACCAGGGTCCCGGTTTCGGCAATCGCCGCGTCCGCCACCGACACCGCCAGCCGGCAGTTGGCCGGGGCCTCGTGGTTCACCGCCATCTGGCTCGGCCAGTCGAGTTCCCTCAGCAGTGAATGCGGGGCCACCGACACGAAGTCCTCCGGGCCGAGCAGTGCCTGAACCGCCATGGGGATCTCGCCGACCCTGCTCAACCGCTGCCAGGTCCCGGCCCAGGCCTCGAAACGCTGGCAGAAGCGCTCCGTCGCATTGCCCTTCCACGGCTGACGGGGCGATGGCATTTCGCCATAGGCCAGTTCCCGGGCCGCATGGGCCATGGCGATCGAGCGTTGTCCGGACGCCTCCAGGCCCCGTCGGACCTTGGCCAATATCCGTTCCCGGGCGCTGTTCATCATCGCGCATCCCTCTGCCGTTGCTTCCAGAGCTGCTGGAACGTGCTTCCCTGCGGCGCCGGCATATCCCGGCTTGCGGTCCATGCGCTCGCGAAGGGTAGCCGGCGGAAGGCCCCCCTGCGCTTTCCGAGTCGACCCAGCAGACCCATTCCGAGCCGTGTGAAGAGGTGATACAGACGCGGTCGACGGGCAATCGCCCCCCAGACCGCCAGCCCCCAGCGTGTCCGCCGCGCCGTCAGGCCGCGTTCGAATTGCTGGCGACGCAGGTCCCGCAGCAAATCGGGTAACGGGATCTGTACCGGGCAGACGCTCTGACAGCGACCATTCAGGGTGCAGGCATTGGGCAGGTCGCGGCTGTCGTCCAGTCCGGTGAACAGCGGGGTCAGCACCGAGCCCATCGGGCCGGGGTAGACCCAGCCATAGGCATGCCCGCCAATTGCGCCATACACCGGGCAATGGTTCATGCAGGCACCACAACGAATGCAGCGCAGCATCTCGCGGTAGCGGTTGCCGAGCATGCGGCTGCGGCCATTGTCCAGCAGCACGACATGAAAGGATTCGGGGCCATCCGGGTCACCGGCGCGTTTCGGTCCGGTGACGAACGTGGTGTAGGTCGACGTGTCCTGCCCGGTCGCACTGCGCGCCAGCAGCCGTAGCATGCAGGCGGCGTCGTCCAGCGTCGGCACCAGCTTCTCGATGCCGGCGATCGCAACATGCACCCGTGGCAGGGTATGGGTCAGATCGGCATTGCCCTCGTTGGTGACCAGGGCAATGGAGCCGGTTTCCGCGACCAGGAAGTTGGCACCGGTGATACCCACATCGGCGGTCAGGAATTTCTCGCGCAGCCGCTGGCGTGCCTCGTCAACCAGTTCCGGCACTTCGCGCAGCGCGGTCTTCAGACGACCGCCGTGATGATGCGTGTTGAACAGGTCGCTGATCTGCTGCCGTGTCTTGTGCACGGCCGGCGCGATGATATGGCTGGGCGGCTCCTTCGCCAGCTGAATGATGTATTCGCCGAGATCCGTTTCCACGGTGTCGAAACCGGCGGTCTCCAGCACCTCGTTGAGGCTGACTTCCTCGCCGGCCATGGTCTTGGCCTTGGTCACCCGTCTGGCCCCGGCCTGCTGACAGATGCCGGTCACGATGCGCTGGGCATCCTCGGCGGACTCGGCCCAGTGGACCTGGCCGCCGGCGGCGATCACCGCCTTTTCGAATTGCTCCAGATACACATCCAGGTAGGCGAGGGTATGATCCTTGATCGCCTTGCCACGGTCGCTCAGGGCCTCGAACTCCGGAAAGCCATCGATGGATCTCTGCCGCTTGCCAACGAAACCGTCCTGGGCCTTGGCCAGTGCCTCACGCAGCTGCACGTCATCCAGAGCCCGCCTCGCACGCAGCGGAAATTCCCGGGCGGTGGACTGCATCAGTCCTCTCCCTCGCCAATGGCCGGCTGATCGCCCATGTCGGCCAGGATTTCGGCAATGTGATAAGCCCGGATCGACTCATCGTTGCGCTTCAGGCGTCCGGCAATATGCAGCAGGCAACCCAGCTCACCGGCCAGCACCGTGTCGGCGCCCGTGCTGCGGATGGCGTCCAGCTTGTCGTCCACCAGGCGTGTGGAAATCTCCGGATACTTCACGCAGAAGGTGCCACCGAAGCCACAGCAGATCTCGGTATTGGGCAGCTCCTGCAGTTCCAGGCCGTCGACGCTGCCGAGCAACTGCCGCGGTTGGTGTTTGATGCCAAGTCCGCGCAGGCCGGAGCAGGCGTCGTGATAACAGACCTTGTGCCGAAAGTTCGCATCCAGGCCTGTAATACCCGCGACCTCCACAAGAAAACGGGTCAGCTCCCAGGTTCGGCTGGCGAGATCCTCGGCGGCACCCAGGTCTTCCGGATCTTCGGCAAACAACTGTGGATAGTCATGGATCAGGGTGCCGGCACAGGATCCGGATGGCACCACCACATAGCCGTAGCCCTCGAGCGCCGCCATGGTCTGACGCGCCAGGGTCTTCGCCCGCCGCGTATCGCCGCTGTTCCAGGCCGGCTGGCCGCAACAGGTCTGACCTTCCGGAACCTCAACCCGGTAACCGGCCTGCTCCAGCAGTTCAGCACTGGCCAGGCCCACGGAAGGCCGATAAAGGTCCACCAGACAGGTCGCAAACAGGGCGACGCGGTCGACGCCATCACCCATCGTTGGCACCGGCCTCGCGGTTCCATTCACCGGATCGGCCACCGCTCTTGTGCAGCAGCCGAATGCCGCCGATTTCCATGCCGCGGTCCATGGCCTTGCACATGTCGTAGATCGTCAGCAGCGCCGCCTGCACCGCGTGGATCGCTTCCATTTCCACGCCTGTGCGTTCTACGGTAACGGCTTCCGCCCGACAGTCGAGGCCGGCGCCATCTTGACGGGGCGTTATCACGACTTCGGCATGGGTCAGGGCGATGGGATGGCACAATGGCACGATGTCCGATGTTTTCTTGGCGGCCATCAGACCCGCGATCCGCGCTACCGCGAGCACGTCCCCCTTCTTGATCTGCTGGTCCCGGATGGCCTGCAGGGTCGCCGGTTGCATCAGGATGCTGCCTTCGGCGATGGCCACGCGGCGGGTTGCCGCCTTGTCACCGACATCGACAATATGGACTTCACCCGTGGCGGTGAGGTGAGGGAGTTGGGACATGCATGATCTCCGGATATCGGGACGACACTGACATGGGCTGCCTGGCAGGCATACGGCAATATCTCTGCTCCCATCAGTATACGGTGCCGGCAAGGCCGCCTGCGAGTCTGCGCCTGGTGCTGGCTGTACTGGTCATGTCGGGCCTGTCGGCCTGTGCTGGCACGGGCCCGGTGTCGGTTCTGGCCAATGGGGGTGAAACCGAACAGGTCTGCCACGACTATTTCCAGCGGCTCGATGTTGCGGTCTCGGAGGCACGGGTTCGCGACGGGGTTGGTGCAGCGGTGGACGGCTATCCCTGGTTCAGAAGCTCACGCCGCATCGCCGACAGTGCCCCGGGGCTGGATGGGAAGGATCTTGCTGCGGTGTTGCGCGAGCATGACTTGCGGGCCCGGCTGCTGGAGCTTGCCAATCTGAAGGCGGAGCAGCGCGAATTCCTGGTGGCCGGCATGGGAATCAATGATCCCGAGACGGCGGTGAGCCGGTGCGGTGCGTTGCTCGCGGCGGCCACACTTGACGCCGATCCGGATCTTGCCGAGCTGCGCGATCGGCTGGCTGTGGCCGACGATTACATCGGCTGGCACCGCTGGGCGGGGCTGTATCCGATCAGCCGTTGGGGTATCCGGGCGGGGGTTGCCGTCTGGCAGCGAGGCACGCGATCGGAGTTCAGCACCGAGGTACCCGCCACGGCGCCGCCACTACGCTACGAGCCGGCCTGGCCGGCCGGGAACCTGACGCCGGAAGACGCGGCGCGACGCATTCGCAATGCCCCGCGGGACGCCATGGGTGGCCTGCGTCTCGGTGAGGCCGAACGTGACGCCATCGTCGCGGCATTCGCCCCGGTTATCGAGCTGGAGCATGACGCGGCCCATAATCGCATTGGAACGCCGCTGTGGACGGGCAGAGGAAAGCCCAACGTCAATACCGCCCAGCCCCGGGTGTTTCATGCCCTGGACAGCGTTCGGTTTGGTGACGCCGTGCTGCCGCGGATCTACTACGTCTACTGGTTCAACTCCCGTCCGAAGTCTCATCCGCTGGACATCCTCGGGGGGCGGCTGGATGGTATGACCCTGCGGCTGACATTGGATGCTGAGGGCCGACCGCTATTGCTGGAATCCCTGCACAACTGCGGCTGCTATCATCAGTACTATCCCTTGCAGACCTTGTACGAACGCGACCCGTCGGGCTATGCGGAGCCGCCGCTGGTGCTCCCAGGGCCTGGTCTACCGAATGCTGTTCAGCGATTGACCGTGGTACTGCGGGACAGATCGCATTATCTGCGGCACCTTTATCTGAGCGACTCGGATCAGCGCTCGTCCGACCCGAGGGCGCAGCCTTATCTGCTGACGCATTATGATTCCCTGCGCAGTCTGGCCGCCAATGCCGGGACCCGGCGTAGCCTTTTCGATGCCGATGGCCTGGTGTCGGGCACCCGACGCGATGAGCAGGTGTTGTTCTGGATCTCCGGTGTGCCGGCACCCGGCGCCATGCGTCAGTTGGGACGGCATCCGACGGCATTCGTGGGGCGCCGACATTTCGACGATCCGGATCTGCTCGACCGGGTTTTCCAGGCACCGGAGGAGGCGTCGCCGTCGTTGTCAGACGACCAATGACTTGCCAGCAAGATCAGTCCAGTGGAAACTGAAGCCATCTTGCTTTCTCAGGAATGAGTCGCATGTCACTGATAATAAGAAGCAGGGCCTTCCTCCTCGTCGGATTTCTGGCTTTGGTACTCGCTGGCTGTGCCAGCAGCCCACCGGCGCCCGTCAGTGATCGGCAGCCGGACCGTCCGCGTCCGCCATCCACCGATACGCCGTCGCTGGCCGACCAGATTCTGCAGACGGCGCAGAGCCAGCGCGGCGTGCCGTATCGCTTCGGCGGTGATCGTCCCGAGCGCGGCTTCGACTGCAGTGGGCTGGTGGCCTTCAGTCATGCGCAGCATGGCGTGCGGGTGCCAAGAACGGCGTCCGAGCAGGCGCGGAAGGCGTCCAGCGTCCCGGTGCGGGAACTGCGCGAGGGTGATCTGGTGTTCTTCCGGGTGAGTGGCCGCAAGGTTGACCATGTGGGCATCTACGCCGGCGGCGGACGGTTCCTGCATGCACCGTCCACTGGCGGCCAGGTGTCCTATGCGGAGTTGCGAAACCCCTACTGGCGGCAGCGGTTTTCGGGTGCTGGTCGGTTTGTTGCCATGGAATAAATCAGCGTTTCCCTAGTCCTCTGGCGGCTTGCGCAGTGATTTCTTTCCGGCCTGCTTTTTCTTCGAATCCAGCCGACGTCGTTTTGCGCCCAGCCCGGGTCGCGTCGGAATCCGCGGTTTTGGTTTATGGGCTGCCCTGGCCAGCAGCTTGACCAGCCGCTCGCGGACCTGGCGCCGGTTCTGTTCCTGACTGCGGTGTTCGCCGCATTCCAGAATCAACACGTCATCCTGGGTCAGGCGACTCCCGGCCAGTTTGCGCAGGCGCTCGTAGATCGGGCGGGGTAGTGGCGCCCGAACGCGCCTCAGGTCATAACGAAGCTGCACCGCGCTGGCGGTCTTGTTCACGTGCTGGCCACCGGGCCCGGAAGCGCGGACAAACGACTCCTCGACCGCTGACCAGTCCGGTTCGATGGGGCCGCTCATGCGAGCGCGGCGACCACGAACAGCGCAATGACGCAGCCCAGGCCGGCGAGCCAGACCAGGCTGCGGGCCAGATGGTGGTCCTGGATGTAGCAATAGCCGTAGGCAATCCGGATCAGGATGAAGGCCGCCGCCAGGCCATTGATCGCAGGCTGCGGCGCGGCCGCCAGATGGGCGATGATCACGGCTGCCGCGAACGGCGGAAATGCCTCGATGGTGTTCTGCTGCGCCCAGTTGGCACGCTGGCGCCAGCCGGCCTGGCGTGACAGCCATGCGCGGGGATTCCGGTTGTCGTAACTGTCCGCACCGGCCTTGGCTATGCCGGCGAAGACGATGGGCATCAGTGCAGCGATCAGGACACACCAGAATGCAAGGGTCATGCGGAACACTCCATGGCTGGAAACGAAAACGGCCGGCGAATGCCGGCCGTCGTACAGTACCGCGATCGGACCCTGCTCAGAA
>LFIK01000853.1_pt1 | contig 23310 bp, 22 predicted proteins | sample 643401 | NCBI WGS metagenome assembly LFIK01 (sample SAMN03777447, study PRJNA286221) | soda lake metagenome | biome: soda lake; feature: Kulunda steppe; material: water; isolation source: sample T5-Br brine of Lake Tanatar-5 | place: Russia: Kulunda steppe | collected 2010-07
AGGACGAGCACGATCTCTCGGTGCAGGGCGTGCGCGTCCAGCCGGACGGCTCCGTGCATGCGGAGGGCTCGGTGCCGATCCGCGATCTCAACCGGGTGATGGACTGGAACCTGCCCGACGAGGAGGCCACCACCATTGCCGGCCTCGTCATCCACGAGGCCCAGCTCATCCCCGATGCCGGCCAGGCCTTCACCTTCCACGGCTTCCGCTTCCAGGTCCTGCGCAAGGCCCGCAACCGCATCACCTCGCTGCGCATCACCCCGCTCGCGGCGCTCGCGCCGCGGGAATAGGGAGAGGGCTTCAAACGGGGTGCGTCAGCCCACCCGTTCAGCCCTTCGAGGTGCCGTTTCAGCGGGTTCCTGTGGGCGGATCGGAGCTTCCGGCTCGTCATAAAATGTCGGAGCACTACTCGGAGCGCGTACCTTTACCCGCCCCACGGCGCGCCCGTCACGACTGACCGTGAGATAGAACTCGTTTCGACCCGGTGCCTTCTCAATGCCCGTCAATGCATATCCGGCTGGTTTCGAATCAGTTTCACTCATAACGGGTTTCTCCTCCACGAAGGCTCATATCAGTCCAGTAATTCCGTGTACAGATCGATAAGCGGATACAGTGAACTTGCGATCATTTGACCCAATGCCCCGTGTGAATCGCGATCAAAAGCGTAAGGCATTCGGCTATCAACGGCAAGAAATCCACGTTGCGTTGTTCCATCTATACCAAGTACATCAACGGAATCCTGCCTTATTGGCCAGACAATCGTTGAAACATAATATAGTGGCCAAGATTTATTATTATCAGTATTCTTGTTCGGATTTCCTTGAATGTTTCTAACATAATTAAGACTGCTGCTTGCATAGTCGTTTTCTTTTCGTAGGTCATTGCTAAAAAATATGTTGTCGCTTACCGTCTCTTGATCCCAAAGCGCAAGAAAGTCACTATTGTCTGCTAGCGCATCAAGGTATTCAGCTTTGCGTTTTTCATCATGAATTTTGTTTTCCTCTGCTGATTGAAAGTCGCGAGCAAGGCAATATACATACATATCCTCAATTTTTGGTGGATTGGTTTCCCCAGTGTCTGTCTTGGTTCGTAGTATTTTGATGCATAACCTGCAGCGACTTCCCGACGTCTGAGAAAATATTTGTGCATATACTGTTAGTATATGGCGAAAATTATGATGTATTGCCGCAATTTCTTTTTTTGAAATCTCGCGTTTCTGGAATTTTGTCTCAAGTAATTTCACCAAATAGCTATACAGATTGCGTTCGATTTCAGCAGCCTGAGCTATATCGCCAATCTTGCTAAAAAATGATTCCGCTTTCGACCGTCTTACATTCTGGTAGACAAGGACAGAAAACGCGATGATGGCGATTGCAGCAAGCGCGAGTGACCAGATCAGTTCTCGCGCAGTGTCCGTTGCAAAAACGACGGATAAAAACGTTGCGATCCCGGCGATAATCCCGATGACTGTTCCCGTCCAGCCGAGTATGCCACTCAGCGGGTATCGGATCTGCGTCCACAATCTTGTTACCCGAGTACTGGTATCCACCAGAAAGCCTCCGAACGAGAAATGGGGACGTACCCCGGCGTTTGCCGTGCAACCGGAGTCACGCGCAATCGGTTGTCGCGATCAATAATTGTCTTGGATTTTTGATGCAATTAAATATTCTATATATCTCTGGGTGCCTTTAGATTGTTGTGGATTTTGCCCCTCAAGCCGCCGGCGCTTCATCCTCGCCCGTCCCCGCGCTCTCCTGCGGGATGTCGAAGCTGAGCATGGCGCGGGTGCCGGTATGGGCGGGGTCGAAATGGATCTCGGTCTTGAGATTGGCCGCCATCGCCTTGACGATCCGGGTGCCAAGGCCGCTGCCCTGCGGCGCGCCTTCGATGTCGAAACCGACCCCGTCATCCTCGACGGTGAGGCGCACGCGCGCGTCGTCCTCGCGTTGCAGGAAGACCCGGATTTCGCCCGGGGCGCCTTCCGGATAGGCGTATTTGGTGGCATTGGTGACGAGTTCGACCACGATCACCCCGAGCGAGATCGCCTGATCGGTCGGCGCTTCGACCGGCTCCGCGCTCACGCGCAGCGCGTCATGCGTGCCGGAGACGCGCATGGCCTGGTCGAGTTCGTCGATCAGGCCGGTGAGATAGGCGTCGAGCTCGACCCGGCGCACATCCCTCGAGGTATAGAGCCGTCGGTGGACCTGCGAGATTGCGGCGATGCGCGTCTGCGTCTCGACGAGCGCATCGCGGGCGGGGCCTTCGGGCACGATGCCCTTCTGCATGGTGACGAGGGAGGCGACCAGCTGCAGCGAATTCGCCACGCGGTGATTGACCTCGCGCAGGAGCATCTCGGCCCGGTCGCGCTGCTCGCGCACCTCCCTTTCGGCGCGTTCCTTGGCGCGGCGCACGCATTCCTGCTCCAGCGCCTGGCGGATCGAGGCGCCGAGCAGATCGAAGAAGGCGCCGCCGACATCCTTGACGATGTAATCCGCCGCGCCGCTCTTCAGCGCGGCGACGGCGATACGGCCCTCATCCGCCCCGGTGACGTAGATTACCGGCGCGGGGGCGGGCATGGCGCGGATTTCGCCCAGAACCTCGAGCCCTTCCTTGCCGGGCATGAAGTGATCGAGGGCGATGATGTCGAACTCTTCCTGCGCCAGCTGCGCAAGACCCGCATCCCCGCCTTCGGCATAGGTGACGTCCATCCCCTGGCGCGTGAGGGCGCGCTCGACGAGGCGCCCGAATGCGGGATCGTCGTCGATATAGAGCACCCGGACTGTCTTGTCGGCGCCCATGCCGTCAGCCCTCCGGCACCTGCATGACTGAGAGGAAGAGCCCGAGCTGGCGGATCGCCGTCGCGAAGGTATCGTATTCGACCGGCTTGGTGATGTAGACGTTGCAGCCCAGATCGTAGCAGCGCTGGATCTCGGTCTGGTCGTCGGTGGTGGTGAGCACGATGACCGGCGCACGCTTGGTCGACTCGTTCTGCTTGATGCGGGCGAGAATATCCGTGCCGCTCATATCGGGCAGGTTGAGATCGAGCAGCACCAGCAGCGGCCCCTGGCCGCGTGTTTCCGGTGTCTCCAGATGCTGCAAGGCGCTGGTGCCGTCGAGGAAATGCAGGATCTCGTTGTTGACGCCGGCACGGCGCACGTTCTTCTCGATCAGGCGCGCGTGGCCTTCGTCGTCCTCGATCATGATGATGGTCACGGGTAGCGCACTCATTCGATTTCCTGATGTTCGTCCGGTTTGAGAGTTTTGGGCAAGATCACGATGAAAGTCGAGCCCTTGCCGGGTTCGGATTCGATATGGATCGACCCGCCGAGGCGGCGCACGAGGGCGCGCACATGGGCAAGCCCGATCCCCTCGCCGGTCTTGCCCTGCGTGCCGGCGCGGCGGAAAAGATCGAAGACCCGCTGGTGATCCTTGGGATCGATGCCGCGCCCGTTATCCGCGATCTCGTAGCGCAGGCGGTGATCCGGCTCGGCGTGTCCGCGCACGATGATCCGCCCCGGGCGGGCGGGATCGAGATATTTCACCGCATTCTCGATGAGATTGCCGAAGATCTGCTCCAGTGCCACCCGGTCCGAGACGAGATCGGGCATGTCCTCGATCACGATCTCGGCGCCCTCTTCCTCGAGCTGATGGGTGATGTTCTGCTCGAGCTGCGCGATCACGTCGCGCATCACGATCGGCTCGGGGGTGAGCACGCGCCGGCCCTCCCGCGAGAGCTTGAGGATGGCCGCGATGAGGCGGTCCATGCGCTGGGTCGAGGAGCGGATGAAGTCGAGCGCCTCGGGCAGATCGGTCTCGACCGCCATGCGGGCGTCGTCGGTGACGAGTTCCGGGGCTTTTTCCGCGACCTGCGCAATGAAGGCTTCGACCTCCTTGCGCACCGCTTCGAGCTCGGCGGTGAAGCCCATGACGTTGACGAGCGGCGCGCGCAGATCATGGCTGACGATATAGGCGAAGCGCTGGATTTCCTCGTTGGCCTCGGTCAGATCGGCGGTGCGCGCGGCAACCGCGTGTTCCAGATTGGCGATCAGCCCGGCGAGTTTGGCGCGGGCGCGCTCGAGCTGCGCCGTGCGCTTCTCGACGCGCTGCTCCAGCGTTTCGTTCATCTCCCCGAGGGCGGTATTGGCCTCCTCGGCTTCCTCCGTCGCCCGGGCCTGGCCCAGGGTGGCGAGCCCCAGAAGCAGCGTGGCGAAGAAGCCGATACCCAGAAGCCAGGGATAGAGCGCGCGCGCGGAATCAGCGGCGAAGGCCGGCGTCGTCTCGATCTGCAAGGTCCAGGGACGGTCGCCGATGCGGACCACGCGCTCGTCCCGAAGCGCGATGGCCGGGTCGGTTTCGCTGCGCGCGGAGCGATAGAGCAGATCGGCCTCGTCGGTCGATTCACCATCGAAGACGGCGAAGGCGATTTCCGATGGGCGCTCGCGCAGTTCGAAGGAGCGGTCGAACAGGTCGCCGGCGCGAAACGGGCTGTAGACCCAGCCGATCAGCCGCTCACGCCGCTCTTCGACGGTTTCGGGCACGCTTCCGCCGCGATAGATCGGCAGATAGATCAGAAATCCGGGCTGCTGATCGTCTTCCTCGATTTCCTGAACGAGTTCCACGCGCTCGGATGTGGCGCGCTGGCCGCGGTCGCGGGCGCGCTCCATCGCATCGCGCCGGACCGCCTCGGAAAACATGTCGTAGCCGAGCGCGGCCTGGTTCCGCTCGTCCTGCGGTTCGAGATAGATGATGGCCGAATAAGCGTCACGCTCGCCCTCCGGCCAGATCCGGAAATCGGGAATATACAGACGCATGCGCGCCTCGAGCGCCACTACCAGAGACGGTTCGACGGCCCGGGCGAAGCCGATCCCCTGCACGCCGGGATAGAGCTCCTCTATGCGCAGGCGCGTGACGTAGCGGCGGAATTCCGGCTGGCTGACCTCGCCGGCGGGACGGCTTGCCATCAGCGCGGCGGTGCCACGCAGAAGGGCGACATAATCCTCCATGCGCTGCTGCACCGCCGCAGCGCGCTGCTCCACCATGGCCACGAAACGCTCTTCGTCGCGTTCGCGCGCGAGGCGCTCGTATTGCTGGCCGAGAACAAGCGTCGCGAGGATCCCGGCGATCACGACGATCGCGGGGAAAACCAGTGCACGCGGCGTGCGGGCCGTGACCTGAAAGAGGCCGAGTCTCTTCTTTTTCTTCAAGTCACGGTCGCTTTCACTGTCCGGTGCACATGGACGGGTCGTGAGCGCAGCACAAACCCTACGCGTTGCGAACGCTCAGGCGCGTGCAAGGTTCCCGCAGGATTCCTTGCTTGCGGCAAATAACCTACCGCGCCCCCAAACCCGCGATGGCGCGGGCGATACCCTGCGCGCGCGGCACCATGGTCTCGACCTCCATGTATTCCTCCGGCGAATGCGCCTTGCCACCGACGGGGCCGGTGGCGCACAGGGTGGGACAGCCGACGCTGGCGGTGAAGCCGGAATCGGCGCAGCCGCCGGTGAATTCGCCGTCGATCGCGACGCCGTTTTCCGCCATGGCCTTCTGATAGATCCCGAAGACTTCCTTCGAGCCTTCATCCTGCACCAGCGGGTGGAACTCGCCCTTGATCATGAGTTCCGCGCTGGTCCCGGGGACATCGTCGGCTGCGACGATCTCCGCGATGCGCGCCATCGCGGCCTCGCGCTGATCGGGGGTGATGTAGCGCAGATCGATCTCGCATTCGGCGAGCGGCGCGACCGTGTTGACCGATTGCCCGCCCCGGATCAGCCCGACATTCACGGTGACACCGGCATCGATATCGGTGATCGCGTGCAGCGCCACGATCTTGTGGGCGAGCGCACCGATGGCGGAGGCGCCCTGCGCGAAGTTGCCGCCGGAATGAGCGGCCTTGCCGTGGACATTCATCTGCATGAACACGCCGCCCTTGCGCCCGGTCACGACATTGCCCGACGGGCGACCGGGCTCGGAATTGAACACGGCGCGGGCTTCGCGGGCTGCCTCCTCGATGATCGGGCGGCAGGCGGGGGAGCCGATCTCCTCGTCGCTGGTGATCAGGCCGAGCAGCGGTGCCGGCGCGCCGCCGAATTTGTGATAGGCGGCGAGTACGAAGGCGTTGATCACCAGCCCGGCCTTCATGTCGCACACGCCCGGCCCATAGGCGCGGCCATTCTCGATGCGGAAGGGGCGGCGGGCAACCTCGCCCTTGGGGAAGACCGTGTCGCGATGGCCCATCAGCAGGATCGGCTTGTTGGCACCGCCGGAGCCGGCCACATGCGCCTTGATCGCCTCGCCATAGCTATCGTTGGGGATGGTCGTGGTATGGATGCCGTGTTCGGCGAAGAAAAGCTTGAAGCGTTCACCCACCGCATCGACGCCCGCCTTGTCATAGGAGCCGGAATCGATGTTCACGACCTCCTCCAGCAGGGCGAGCATGGCGGGTTTCTGCTCTTCGAGCCAGGAAAGCACTTGATCGGCGGAGGCGGGGGCTGCGGACACGGGGGTCACCTTCATCGGGAGGAACGGACCCCGTCAGGCTAGGCCCGTGTCGCACCTTCTTGAAAGCGGAAATTCGTCACGGGCGTTTCACCTGTCGCGCCCGCGCGCAGATCACAAGGAGGCGGCTGCCCGGGCTGCCTGGTCGTAATGGCCCGAGAGCGCGCGCATCATTGCGGCGATTTCCGAGAGCTGTTCCTTGTCGAGCGTGGTGGTGCTCAGCGGCCCGATCAGGAGCTTATCGCGGATCTCGCGATATTTCTTGCAGATCTCGCGCCCCTTCTCGGTGATCTCAACGGTCTTTTCCTTGCCCGCGCGGCCAGATGTCACCAGGCCGGCACCTTGCAGCTTCTTCACGCCGTAGCTGACGAGATGGGTCTCCTCGATCGAGAGCACGAGGCAGATATCGGCCAGCCGCTTGGCGCGCCCGCGATGGTTGACCGTATGCAGGATCAGCACGTCGAGCGGCGAGAGATCCGGCACGCCTGCGGCCGATATGCAGCGCATCATCCAGCGATGGAAGGCATGGCTGGCCAGGATCAGGCCGAATTCGAACTCCGACAGGGCCGGCAGCGCCCCCTCCGCCAGATGGGCGGAGGAGACGATGGGGCCGATACCGGACGGGTTCAGGCTTTTCGCACTCATGGCGTCTCCGGACTCGCGCACAGTACTTTACAAGTTGCGCATCAGCGTGGTGATTCCAACATGGTGCGCGGCAGCCAGAGAGCAATGTCTGGATACATCGCCAGCAGGAAAGCTGCCAGACACATGATCAGAAAGAAGGGCGCCGTGTAAAGCCCGAGCCTGAAGATGTCTTTTCCGGTGAGTGATTGCAGGACGTAGAGATTGAAGCCGACCGGTGGTGTAATCTGCGCCATTTCCACCACCAGCACGATGTAGATGCCGAACCAGATCAGGTCGAACCCGGCACCGACGACCAGCGGCATGATGATGGATGTGGTCAGAACCACCATCGAAATGCCGTCGAGGAAGCAGCCCATGATGATGAAGAAGATCGTCAGGGCGAGCAGCAGCATGCCCTGCGACAGGCCGAAGCTGCCGATCCACTCCGCCAGCACGCGCGGAATCCCGGTAAAGCCCATCGCCGTCGTCAGGAAGGCGGCGCCGGCGAGGATGAAGATGATCATGCAGCTCGTCTTGGTCGAAGCGACGAGGGCTTCGCGCATCGTCTCCCAGCTCAGCGTGCCCGTCGCCCAGGATATGGCAAGCGACAGGAAGACACCGACCACGGCGGCCTCGGTGGGGGAGGCGAGCCCCATATAGATGGAGCCGATCACACCGATGATCAGGAAGATCACCGGGGCGAGCCGGCGCAGCGCCTTGACCCGCTCGATGAAGGGCATGGCCGGCTCGGGCGGCGGCATCTTGTCCTTGTTGAACAGGGCCCAGATGATCACGAAGGTCATGAACATGGCTGTCAGCATCAGCCCGGGAATCACGCCCGCGATGAACAGCCGCGCCACGGAGAGCTCCGTCGCTGCCGCATAGACGATCAGGATGATCGATGGCGGGATCATCAGGCCGATCGTGGCGGAGCCCGCCAGCGCGCCGATCGAGACCGTGTTGGAATAGCCGCGCTTGGCCAGCTCCGAGAGCGAGATGCGCCCGATCGTGGCGCAGGTCGCAGCCGAAGAGCCGGAGACGGCGGCAAAGATGGTCGAGCCGACGATATTGACGTGAATCAGCCGCCCGGGCAGCTTCGCCAGCCAGGGCGCGAGCCCGTCGAACATGTCCTGCGACAGGCGTGTGCGGAAGAGGATGTCACCCATCAGGATGAACATCGGCAAAGCCGTGAGATCCCAGGATTTGGCGCCCTGCCACATCGATGTGGCGAGGATCGTGCCGGGCGGCAGGGTGAGTTGGATGATGATGGCGGCAAAGCCCATCGTGGCGAGCGCGACGGCGATCCAGACGCCCAGCCCGATCATGGCGAAGAGCAGGGCAATGAGGCCCAGACTGATTGGAAGCAGGTCCATGGCTTACTCCTCCCGCCCGAGATTGATCGCGTCTTCGGTGCCCGTGAAGCTCGGGCGCCCCGTGCGCAGCGTGATGATGAATTCGTCGAGGAAGGCGATCGCCAGCAGCACGGCGCCCACCACCATCGCGACCTGCGGGATATAGAGCGGCACCGGTACCAGGCCGGGTGAGACCTCGTTGAAGCGCCAGGTCGTATAGGCGTATTGCGCCAGATGCCAGGAGGCGTAGCTCGCGGCGATGGTGCCGAAGAGCAGGGCGCCGCCTTCGAGGACGGAGCGGACCTTCAGCGGCACGTTGTTGATCAGCATCGTCACCCGGATATGGACGCCGCCCTTGAGCGTCGCGGCCAGGCCCAGAAAACTCGCAGCGGCGAGGAGGTAGCCGGCGATTTCCGAGAGTGACAGGATGACGAAACCCGACCGGCCGAAACCGAGCGCGCGGAGTATCGCATCCACGATCCGACCGCCGACCTGAAGGCCGACGAGAACGGCAATCGAAACGAGACAGGCGATCGCGGCCCATAGGGCGATCGCATAGATGGCGTCAAGGGTGCGTCGCATCAGTTCGGCTCCGAAAACAGCAAAAGCGCTCGCGGCGAGACCGAACCGTTCGATCCAGGCCGCCGGAACGAAAAAAGGCCCCTTCCGGGGAAGGGGCCTTTGTAGTCTGGGTCAGCGCAGGGACTCGTAGGCCTCCAGCACGGCGGCGCCGGATTCACCGGCTTCTTCCGCCCACTCGGCGGCGATCTGCGCGCCGATTTCCTGGAAGCCGGTACGCAGCTCGTCGGAGGGGACGATGACGTTGATGCCGTTTGCAGCCAGCTCTTCGGTGGCGGAAACCGTCACCTCCTCGGAAGAGGCCCAGCCGCGCTCTTCGGCGGTCGCGGCAGCTTCCAGCAGCGCTTCGCGGGTCGCATCATCCAGCGCCTCGAAGGCGGCGGTGCTGACGATCACCATGTTGCGCGGGATCCAGGCCTGGGTGTCGTGGTAATATTCCAGGAAGTCCCAGAACTGCGAGTCGACGCCCGTAGCCGGCGAGGTGATTGTCGCCTCGACGCGACCGGTGGCGAAGGCCGTCGGCAGGTCCGCGACCTCGACCTGGACCGGCGTTGCACCCGAGAGCGCCGCGATGCGGCCGGTGCCCGGATTGTAGGTGCGGAAACGCAGGCCTTCCATGTCGTCGATGGAGGAAATCTCCATCTTGGAATAAATGCCCTGCGGAGGCCACGGAACCGAGAACAGCAGCGTCAGACCTTCTTCGGCGAGCTGCTCTTCCAGCGCCGGGCGCTGTGCTTCGTAGAGCGCACGGGCATCGTCGTAGCTGGTGGCCAGGAAGGGCACGGAATCGAGGCCGTAGATCGGCGCCTCGTTGGCATGCAGCGAGACCAGCACTTCCCCGATCGGGGCGATGCCGGAGCGGATCGAGCGCTTGATCTCCGGGTGGCGGATCAGCGACCCGGCGGAGTGAACGGTGATATCGAGGCCGCCATCGGTGGCCTCGCGGACATCATCGGCGAACTGGCTGATGTTGATGGTGTGGAAATTGCCGTCCGGGTAAGGCGTCGGCATGTCCCAGCTCTGAGCCGAGGCTCCGGCAGTCATTCCGACGACCAGACCGAGCCCCAATGTTGCACGAGCAAAAGCTTTCATATACAATCTCCCATCGCGTTTGCGCATCCCTCTGATATTACATGCGCGGTTGCATGCTGTACGGGCTCAAACCGTCTGTCAATATTTTAATAGCGATTTATGCCTATTTTATCGACAAAATGTCGCCATTTGCCTTTAGGGCATTGCATATTTTTCATCTCGGCCCCGTGCGCCCGACCGTGCGAAGAGACGGCTTTTCCTGCATCCGGGCCATCGCCTCGTCCTGAACCAGTGCCCCGGCCCCCGATCCGCCCGCATTCCCGTGCACCTTCGGGCGTTGATCGGGCAGGACCGGTTCAGCACCCTGTGATTGCTCCGCGCCGGCGGGCTGCGGGGCGTTGTTCACGCTTACAGATGTCTTGCTTACCGATGTCTTGCGGTCCGGTTTCGCCTTGGACGAGGCCCGGTCGTCCTGAATCTGCCGGCCCGAGGCGAACTTGCCGGTATTGTGTCTCTTGTCTTTCTTGCCGACTTTGCCGGTTCGCAAAGCCGTGGGATCGGCAGCCGGTGTTTCGTCTCCCATGATCAGGCGTGTGACCGCGTCGATGCGCTCACGCAGCACGGTGTTTTCCGATTCCAGCCGCTCTTGTGCCTCCTTGCGATAGGCGCCGAATTCCGCCTCGATGCGGCGGCGTTCGCTGCGGGCATGTTCGAGCGCACCTTGCAGGGTGGCCTTTTCCGCCCGCAGGCCGTCGATTTCGCGCCGCAACGCCTCCTGCGCCACGCGGGCCTCTGCCTCGGACGCGTCCAGCTTGCGCCGGCTCAGCGCGAACTGACCTTCCAGGGCGGCGATGCGGGCGCTCGCCTTTTCCAGTTCGCCATGGCGGGCGGCGAGATCGCGACCCGTCGCGGCCTGCGCGTCGCGCGCCAGAGCGAGCTCCGCCTCCGTCTGCGCCCGTGCGGCGACGGCCTCGTCTCGCTCGCCGGCGAAATTCTCCGCCCGGCGTTCCAGCACGGCGCCGCGCGCTTCTTCGTCGGCGAGGGCCTTGCGGGTGCGCTCCAGCGCCGTTCGCAATTGCGCGATGTCTTCGGCCCGGCTGCGCGAGACCCGTTCGATCTCGCGGGCGCGACCGGTCTCGGCTTCGAGCCGCGTCTGCAGGTCGGAAACCTCGATGCGCCGTGCATCGAGATCGTCGAGGGCGCGCGCGTGACGCGCCTGCAGATCGGCGAGCGTCGTTTCACGCGCGGTGAGCGTTTCCCGGGTCTCGAGGAGTTGAGCACTCAGCCCCGCCGCGCGGGCTTCGCTGTCGGCCAGCGCGTTGCGTGTGATGGCGAGATCCTGTTCGAGGCGGGCGATCTCGGCGCGGGCCGCTTCGCCTTCGTCCGTCAGCGTCGCGATGCGCGTCATCCGGCGTCCGAGCTCGGCCATGTCCGCGGCCTGCTTTTCGCGCATCGCCTCCAGGCGACGCTCGATACGCCGTTCGCGCACGGCGAGCTCCGCGCGCAGCATATCGCGTTCGGCATTGAGCTCGGCCACGGATGCGGGCAGTTGCGCTTCCACCCGACGGCGCGCGAGACGGTCCGCGCGCTCGTTGAGCGCGGGCACGATCATCAGCCCGAGAAGCGTCGAGACGAAAAATCCCAACGCGAAGATCATGATGGTTTCGATCACGCGGCCACGCGCCCTCGCTCGATCCTGCGCAGGTGACAACCATGCCACGCCGTGCGCCCGACCGCCACCCCGCTCGACAGGCTTTGCGTCAGAACGGATTCCAGGTCGGACGCTCGGTGAAGTTCAGATAGCCGATATTGATACCCAGCCGCGCTCCGACGCCGGAGCGGATGGGCACGACGATGATGTAATTGGCCGAGAGCGCCGTCATGCCGAAGCCGCCCACCACATACGCTGATCCGTCCATGCCGAGAAAGCGCTGATAGATCGCGTCGGTTGCGGGCAGTTCATAGACCAGCATCATGGTGCGCGAGCCTTCGCCGCCGAAATCGAAGCCGATCGACGGGCCCTGCCAGAAGACGTTTCTGTTGCCGGCATTGCGCGTGTAGAGCACGCCCTCGCCGTAACGCAATCCGCCGATGAAGGCGCCGCCGGCCTCCTGGCCGAGGATGTAGCCATTGGGCTGGCCCCAGCGTGAAAAGGCTTCCTGCACCGTCAGCGCGAGGCCGCGCGAGATCGAGCCGAAGAATGCGTGGCCCTGATCGATGATCTCATGCGGCTCGAATGTCTCGGGCGCGTTGCGGGGTGCGGGGGCGACACCGCTGCCCGGCTGGCCCGGAGGCGGCAGCTGGTTCTGCTGTGCGACACTCTCCCCGGCGAAGGGTCCGGCGATCATCAGGGCGACGAGTGCCGGCAGCACGAAGCGCAGGACCCTCCGGCTCCTGAGCGCGACGGCCGAGCGCATCGTGAAACGGATTGAGCGCATGCCCGATCTCCTGCTCGCTGTATCGAATCGTCCGATAGTGACAATTCGAATGAATACGTGAACCCCGGTTTCAGCCCCGGAGCGCTATAACCCCCAGCCGGCGGAGAATTCGATCCGTCCGCGACACCAAGCTTTAACCAAGAAGGGTAACATGGCGTTAACGCGCGAATGCGGCTCGGCCTCATGCGAGGCCATGGGAAACTCCGCGAAGAGAAACTCCGCGAAGAGAATCTCCGCGAAGAACGGATCGGCGGGTACATCATGCGCACGCCTTCTGCGCCACGGCGCGCGGGTCGCCGGGCTCGCCCTGGTGCTGGCTCTGCCGATGCTTGCAACGGATGTCGCTGCGGCCAGTCCCGATGCGACCAATGCCGGGACGGCGCGCCTCGCCCTGCTGCCGCCCCTGGTCGGCGCGCTGGAAGGGGTGCGCCGTCACGACCATGCCGGCGTCGCGCTCGAGGGTTTCGATCCGGTCACCTATTTTCTGGGCGCGAGCCCCCGTCCCGGCGATGCTTTGCATGAAGCGGTCTGGAACGGGCATGCCTGGCGGTTTTCCAGTGCGGCGAATCGTGCGGCCTTCCTTTCGCGTCCCGACGTCTATGCCCCGCGCCTGGGTGGCAATGATGCCCTCGCCATGACCGAGGGCCGCATGGTCGAGGCGCAGGCGCGTATCGCGGCGATCGTGGACGGGCGTCTTTATCTGTTTCACACGCGCGCTGCGCGCGACGCCTTCCTCGATGATCCCGATGCCGCAGCCCGGGCGGAACGGGTCTGGCGCGAGAGCCGCGAGCGGCTGGCGCGCCTGTAACGACGCAATCGAGGCTTTTCACGGGGCGCGAAGCCGGTTAGGGAAAAAACCGGTACGTCGCGCGCCTGATTCGCGCGAATGTTGCCGGGGCGCCACCGGAGGCATGTTTCATGGCCAAGCTCGATCTCGATTCCCTCGATCTCGCCGCGCTGTTGTGTTCGCGGGTCTGCCACGATGTGATCAGCCCGGTGGGCGCGATCGTCAACGGGCTCGAGGTGATGGAAGACGAGAGCGATCCCGGCATGAAGGATTTCGCCCTCGATCTGATCCGCAAGAGCGCGCGCCAGGCCTCGGCCCGGCTGCAATTCGCCCGCATCGCCTTCGGGGCTGCGGGCTCCGCAGGCGCCGCGATCGATACCGGCGACGCCGAACAGGTTGCCAAGGGTTTCTTCCACGACGACAAGACGCGCCTCGTCTGGAATGCCGGGCGTCAGCTGCTGCCCAAGAATCGCGTCAAGCTTCTGCTCAACCTCCTCGTCATGGCCGCGCAAGGGATTCCGCGCGGCGGCGAGATCGAGGTCACCATCACGGGCGATGAGAGCGCTTCCACCTTCCTGATCGCCGCCACCGGAAAGAATGCCCGGATCCCGCCGCATGCGCAGGCACTGCTCGATGGCGAGCCCGAGGGCGACAGTGTTGATGCACACGGGATCCAGTTCTACTATGCGGGTCTCGTCGCCCGCGCATCCGGCATGGCCGTGAGACTTGATCTGGAAGGCGATGCCTTCACCCTGCACGCGCAATCCGCCTGAAACCAGGTGTGGCAGGAAAGCGGCGCGAGGCGCCGGATGAATGATTCGTTAAGTATAATAGCGCGCAGATTTACCCTTTTTCCACGTTCAGGAAACGGAACATAAAGAACTTCTGACGAAACTCATCCTCCAGAAGCAGGCCCTGCGAGAGTAGAGTGACGTCATGGATGATCTTTTGCGCGAATTTCTGACCGAGACCGGCGAGCATCTCGATACGGTCGACGTCGAACTGGTTCGCTTTGAACAGGATCCCAATAACGAGACGATCCTGAGGAATATTTTCCGGCTCGTTCACACCATCAAGGGAACCTGCGGGTTCCTCGGCCTGCCCCGCCTCGAGGCGCTGGCACACGCGGCCGAGACCCTGATGGGCAAGTTCCGCGACGGCCACCCGGTCACCACTGACGCCGTCTCGCTGATCCTGCAGACGCTGGACCGGATCAAGGAGATCGTCGCCGAGCTCGAGCGCACCGCCGCCGAGCCGGAGGGCGAGGACCAGGATCTGATCGGCGCGCTCGACGCGATGTCCAATGCCGATCCCGAAACGCTGCTGGCACAGCAATCCGGGAGTGCGCAAGCATCGTCCGATACCTCATCCGAAGCGCCGCCCGTTGCAGCGACCGATGAAGCACCCGCCGCGGGCGGTTTCGTCTTCCAGCAGCTGGAGCGGGACCTGCTTCCGGGTGAAATCCCGCTCGACGAGCTGGAGCGCGCCTTCATGGAAGCGCCCGGCCCCGATGACGAGGAGGGTGTGCTTGAAGAGATCGAGGCGCCCGTCGTGATGGAGGGCCGTGTGCTCGGCGAACCCGACGAGGCGCCGGCGGAAGAAGCCGTCGCCGAGGCGCCTGCCGCTGCTGCGGCGCCCGTCGCTGCGGAGGCGTCCGTCGCCGCAGACAGGCCTGCCGAGAGCGAGCCTGTCGAGAGCAAGGCTTCACCTGCGCCCAAGAAGGTCGAGGCGAAGGACAATCCCGGCAATGCCGGCGCCGAGCAGAACGTCGCCAAGGTCCAGACCATCCGCGTCAATGTGGATACGCTCGAACATCTGATGACGATGGTCTCCGAGCTGGTGCTCACCCGTAACCAGCTGCTCGAGATCGCCCGGCGCGAAGACGACAGCGGCTACAAGGTGCCGCTGCAACGCCTCTCGCATGTCACTGCCGAGCTGCAGGAAGGCGTCATGAAGACGCGCATGCAGCCCATCGGTACCGCCTGGCAGAAACTGCCGCGCGTCATTCGCGATCTCTCTTCCGAACTCGGCAAGAAGATCGAGCTGGTGATGCAGGGCGCCGATACCGAGCTCGACCGGCAGGTGCTCGAAGTCATCAAGGATCCGCTGACGCACATGATCCGCAACTCGGCGGATCACGGTATCGAGGATGCCGAGGCGCGCCGCGCCGCCGGCAAGCCCGAGCGCGGCACCATCCGCCTCAACGCCTATCATGAAGGCGGCACCATCACGATCGAGATCGCCGATGACGGCAAGGGCCTGAATTACGACGCCATCTCGCGCAAGATCGTCTCGCAGGGGCTCGCCACCGACGCGGAAGTCGAGCGGATGAGCGAGGCCCAGATGGCCAAGTACATCTTCCATCCCGGCTTCTCCACCGCCGCCCAGGTCACCTCCGTTTCCGGTCGCGGCGTCGGCATGGATGTGGTCAAGACCAATATCGAGCTGATCGGCGGCACTGTCGAGATCCGCTCGGAGCAGGGCAAGGGCACGGTCTTCACCATCAAGATCCCGCTGACGCTGGCCATCGTGGCCGCCCTCATCGTCTCGGCTCAGGATCAGCGTTTCGCCATTCCGCAGGTCTCGGTGCTGGAACTGGTGCGTGTCAAGAACGGCTCGGATCACCAGATCGAGCGCATCAACGGCACGCCCGTCCTGCGCCTGCGCGACCGGCTTCTGCCGATCGTCCCGATCGGCAAGGTGCTCGGTCTCGACGGGGCCGAGGCCAATCCGGGCGATGAAGGCTTCGTCGTGGTTTCGCAGGTCGGTCGCCAGCGCTTCGGCATCCTGGTGGACGGCGTGTTCCATACCGAGGAAATCGTGGTCAAGCCGATGGCGACCAAGCTGCGCCATATCCCGATGTTCTCCGGCAACACCATCCTCGGCGACGGCGCCGTGGTGCTGATCATCGATCCCAACGGCATCGCGAAGATGGTCGGTCAGGGAACGGGTGACAACCAGTTCGGGGTCGAGGCTGCAGACGACATGGAAGAGAGCAACGACAACGAATCGACGACGCTGCTCGTCTTCCGTGGTGGCGGCGAGACCCACAAGGCGGTGCCGCTTTCGCTGGTCACGCGCCTCGAAGAGATCGATGCCGCCAAGATCGAATGGGTCGGCGGGCGTCCGCTGATCCAGTATCGCGGCAAGCTGATGCCGCTGGTACCCGCCGATCCGGCCATCGCGATCAAGAGCGAGGGGCCGCAGGCACTGGTCGTCTTCTCCGACGGCGAGCGGGCCATGGGGCTGGTGGTCGACGAGATCGTCGACATCATCGACGATGTGCTCGATATCGAGCTGGTGGCCGATCGCCCGGATCTGCTCGGCTCCGCCGTGCTGCGCGGTCGCGCCACCGAGATCGTCAACGTGGTGCACTACCTGCCGCTCGCCCATGAGGACTGGACCTCCGGCGCACCCGTCAAGAATCCGAAGAACGCCCGCACGGTGCTGCTGGTGGATGATTCCTCCTTCTTCCGTGAAATGCTCAGCCCCGTGCTCAAGGCAGCCGGCTACCGTGTCATCACGGCGGCGGGGACCGAGCAGGCGCTTGCCGCACTCAATGCCGATCGCCGCATCGATGCGATCGTCGCCGATGTCGATATGCCGGGCCGCGACGGGTTCGCGCTGATCCGTGCCGTGCGGGCCCAGGCGCGGCTGTCGCGCCTGCCGGTCATCGCCCTGTCTTCCGCCGTCACGCCGGAGGCGATCGAGGAGGCACGCAAGCTCGACATCTCGGAATTCATCGCGAAATTCGACCGGAGCGGCCTCGTCGCCGCGCTCGCCGAAACCGAAGCCCAGCTGGGAGAAGCCGCATGATGGCCGCCAACGTGAATGATGCCGGGCGCGACGGGCGCGCGGTGCAGGAATACGAGGAATTCGTCACCGTCATGCTGGGTGACCAGATGTTCGGTCTGCCGATCGACCGGGTGCACGACGTCTTCATCGCCTCCTCGCTGACCACCGTGCCGCTGGCGCCCCGCGAGATCATGGGGCTGCTCAATCTGCGCGGTCGCGTCGTCACCGCCATGTGCCTGCGCCGCCGCCTCGGCCTGCCCGATCGCGATGAGGGTGCCCAGGACATGGCCGTGGGGCTCGAACGCAACGGCGAATCCTACGGCCTGCTGGTCGATTCCGTCGGTGAGGTGATGAAGCTTTCTACCGAGACGCACGAGCCGAGCCCCGTCCACATGGACCAGGCCTGGGTCAAGCTCTCGCGCGGCGTCCACCGTCTCGACGGCCGCCTCCTGATCATCCTCGATGTCGATGCGGTTCTCGCCTTCGACGTCGAATCCCGCGCAGCCTGACGCTTCTGAGGAGGGCGTGATGAAGCATTGCCTGATCGTCGACGATTCAGCCGTCATCCGAAAGGTCGCGCGGCGTATTCTGGAGGGGCTCTCCTTCCGCACCTCCGAGGCCGAGGATGGCGAGCAGGCGCTGAGCCGCTGCCGCACCGAAATGCCGGATGCGGTGCTGCTCGACTGGAACATGCCCGTGATGGACGGTTATTCCTTCCTCCGGGCCTTGCGCGAACTGCCCGGTGGCGAGATCCCGAAAGTCGTGTTCTGCACCACCGAAAACGATGTCGGCAACATCGCCCGGGCCATGCGCGCCGGGGCGGACGAGTACATCATGAAACCCTTCGACAAGGAGATCATGACCGCGAAGATGCAGGAAGTCGGGCTCGTCTGAATCCGCGCCACTTTGCGCCGGCGCGTTCCGTGCCGTCGTTTCCGGCAGTCATGCCAGCTTGTTTCGCGCGCCGGCCCGTTCGGGCGGCGCACCGGAGTCGATGAGTCCATGTCCATCGCGACAGCTTCGAATCAGGGATCCGTCACCGCCACGCCGATGCGGATCATGGTCGTCGACGACAGCGTGGTGATCCGCGGTCTGACGGCGCGCTGGCTCGAAGAAGCCGGCCACAAGGTGGTCGCGACATGCAACAACGGCCGCGTCGCCGTCGATCAGATCGCCCGTGCCAAGCCGGAAATCGTGCTGCTCGACATCGAGATGCCGGAGATGGACGGCATCACCGCGCTGCCGCTGCTGCTGGCGAAATGCCCGGGCGTCTCCGTGGTCGTGGTCTCGACGCTCACCCAGCGCAATGCGCAGACCTCCCTGAAATGCCTCTCTCTCGGCGCGGTCGATTACCTCGCCAAGCCCGAAAGCCATCGCGGCGTCTCCACCTCGGTGACCTTTCGGCATGATCTGATGATCAAGATCGAAGGTCTCGCCGCGCGCCACCGTGACGGCGTCGATGCGGCGATGACGCCGGCCATGTCTGCAGGAATGTCGGCAGGAATGTCTGCGGGGATGTCTGGCGCCGGCGGCGCCCGCCCGATGGCCGCGTCGGGCGCCCGGACCTTCCGGGTCGAGCGCAGCGTGCCGGGTGCTGCGGGCGCCGGACCCGCCGGGCGACAGTTCCTGCGCGCGCCGCCTTCCGGCGCATCCGCACCGGCCCGCCCCGGCATGGCGGGGAATGCGCCGGCATCCGCATCCGTATCCGCGCGCGCGCCCGTTTCGCCTTCCCGTGCGGCGCCGACCCTGCGGCCCGTGGCCTCGAACACGCCCAAGCGCGTGCTCGTCGTGGGTGCCTCGACGGGCGGCCCGCGCGCCGTGGGCGAGTTTCTCACGGGGCTGGGTCCGCAATTGCGCAATCTGCCGGTTCTGGTCGTACAGCACATGCCGCCGGTCTTCACCGCCGTCTTCGCCGAGCATCTGGGGGCGCAGACGGGCCTTCCCGCAGCCGAGGCGCAGGACGGGGAGGCCTTGCAGCCCGGACGGATCTATGTCGCGCCCGGCGGCAAACATATGGGCTTGCGCCGCAATGGCGGCTCGGGCATCGCGCTGCGCCTCGATGACGGTGCGCCGGTGAATTTCTGCAAGCCGGCTGTCGATGTCCTCTTCTTCGACGCCGCGACGATCTTCGGGGCGCAGGTCCTCTCCGTGGTGCTCACGGGCATGGGATCCGACGGCACCCATGGTGCCCGCGCCATCGGTGAAGCGGGCGGGGCGGTGATCGTCCAGGACGAGGCGACGAGTACGGTCTGGGGCATGCCCGGATCGATCGCCAAGGCCGGCCTCGCACATGAAATTCTGCCGCTGCGTGACATCGCCGGGGCGGCCAGACGCTATTTGGGTGGGAGCAGGTAATGCTGGATGCCGATTTCGATTATCTCCGCGCCTATCTGAAGGAGCGCTCCGGCCTTTCGCTCTCGGCGGAGAAACGCTATCTGATCGACAGCCGGCTCGGGCCGATCTGCCGCAGGTTCTCGCTGACGGGCGTGCCCGATCTGGTGACGAAGCTGCGCCAGGGGCGCGACCGCGCGCTCGAAACGGCCGTGGTCGAGGCGATGACCACCAACGAGACCTTCTTCTTCCGAGACAAGACGCCCTTCGACATCTTCAAGGACACGATCCTGCCGCAGATGCTCGCGGCGCGCGCCGGCAAGCGCAAGCTGCGCATCTGGTGCGCCGCCGCCTCTTCGGGGCAGGAGCCCTATTCGCTGGCGATGATCCTCGACGAGGCGCGGGCGAAGCTCGCCGGCTGGCAGATCGAGATCGTGGCGACCGATATCGCCGCCGAAGTGCTCGATAAGGCGAAGGCGGGGATCTATACGCAATTCGAGGTGCAGCGCGGGCTGCCGATCCAGATGCTGCTGAAATATTTCCAGCAGAAGGGTGACGCCTGGCACATCTCGCCGGCGATCAAATCCATGGTCACCTTCAAGCAGATGAACCTGATCAAGGATTTCTCGCAGCTCGGCCAGTTCGACGTGATCTATTGCCGCAACGTGCTGATCTATTTCGACCAGCCCACCAAGACCGACGTGCTGCGCCGGCTCTCGGCTGCGCTCGCGCCCGATGGCGTGTTGCTGCTCGGCGCTGCCGAGACCGTGATCGGCCTCACTGATGCGCTCGCACCCCATGCCTCGAAGCGGGGGCTCTACGTCGCTTCCGGAGCAGGCCGGGCGGGTGCGGGGAATACGGGGGCGGGCAACGCGACGGCGGAAACCGGCAAGATGCGGGTGCCGGCCGGCGGCCTGCGCATCGCCGCCGGGGGCTGAGCCGAAAGCCGGGTCGCGCGCTTTCCCGATCGGCCCGAAATTCGTGCAGATGCCGCGCTTGTCGCGTGGTCTGTGGCCTGTATAACGGAATCCGTCTTTCGAATCGGCTGCAAGTGAGGGCGCGCCATGGCCAGCGATGCTGAACTGATCGCCGATCGGCGCAGGATACGGCGCAAGCTGTCGTTCTGGCGTGCCGTCGGTTTCGCCGCCCTGATCGGCGCTCTGATCGCGGTCGGCTGGCGCATAGCCGGCCCCGGCGATCTGGCTTCCACGCGCACGGCGCATATTGCGCGGGTCGAGATTTCCGGCGTCATCACCAATGACAGGCGCAAGATGGAGATGCTCGCGCGCATCGCCGAATCGCGGGCCGTGCGCGGTGTGGTGCTGAGCATCAATTCCCCCGGCGGTACCGTCACGGGGGCGGAGGAACTGTATCAGGCCCTGCGCGAGCTTGCGCAGGAAAAGCCCGTCGTCGCCTTCGTCGAGGGGACGGCCGCCTCCGGCGCCTATATCGCAGCGATTGCGAGCGACCATATCGTGGCGCGCGAGACGGCGGTGGTCGGCTCGATCGGGACCATGTTCCAGATGCCCAATGTCCGGGAACTGCTCGACAATATCGGCATCAGCATGCTCGAAATCCGCTCCACCCCGCTCAAGGCGGCCCCGAGCCCGACCGGCGAGATCGACGAGGAAGCCGTCGCCGCCCTGCGCGAGCTGGTCGACGACACCTATGTCTGGTTTCGCGAGCTGGTCGCGGAGCGGCGTGCGCTCGATGCGCAGGCCACGGCGGATGTCGCCGACGGGCGTGTCCATATCGGGCGCCGGGCGCTGGGTCTCGCGCTCGTCGATGCGCTCGGCAACGAGGATGACGCGCTGGCATGGCTGGCCGAGGCGCATGATGTGGATGCCGATCTGCCGATCGAGACCTGGCGCCCGCGCCGGGATCGTTCCGCCTTCGACCTGATGGCTGCGGCTGCGTTCCTGGCGGATACGGTCGGATTCGAGCGCCTTTCGGGTCATCTTTACGGGTTCACGCGTCATCGCGAACGCATCGAACTTGACGGGCTGCTCGCCATCTGGCAGCCTGATCTTGAAAATTAGATAAAATTCAAAGAATTAGCGCCGATGATCAAATCAGAACTGGTCCTGAGAATCGCCGAACAGAACCCGCATCTCTATCAAAGAGACGTGGAAAACATCGTCAATGCGATTCTTGATACGATCGTGGACGCGCTTGCGCGCGGCGACAGGGTGGAATTGCGCGGCTTCGGCGCATTCTCCGTGAAGAAGCGCGATGCCCGGATCGGGCGCAATCCGCGCACCGGCGAGACGGTTCCGGTCTCGGAGAAGGTGATTCCGGTCTTCAAGACCGGCAAGGAAATGCGCCTGCGGCTCAACGGCGCCGGCAACGGTGCAGCGGGCGCCTCCGGCGGTGAACAGGCGGGCCCCGCCATAGCCGCCCGCGCGGCGGATTAATGCAGCTGCGGGCCCTCCGGCCCGCTGAAGATCTGAGAAGCATCAGGGAACGGCGACGACATGGCGGGTTTCATCAAGGCGCTCATCCTCGTGCCAGTGGGGTTCGTGATCATCCTGCTCGCCATCGCGAATCGTGCGCCGATCACCATCTCCTTCGATCCCTTCTCCGAAGCCGACCCGCTCATGGCGGTTTCCGCACCGCTCTGGCTGGTGCTGTTCGTCGCGCTGGCCATCGGCGTGCTGATCGGTGGCGTCGCGGCCTGGCTGGTCCAGGGCAAGCACCGCAAGCTGGAACGGCAATACAAGCGCGAATGCGATTCGCTGCGCAAGGAGGTCGAGAGCGCGCGCGAATCGGCGCGCGCAGGCACGGCTGCACTGTCCGGCCCGGGCGAGCGCAGCCCGGCACGATCCTGAGAGGCCTGCCTATCGGCGCCGGGTCGGGGCGATAGCGCGCATTCGGCGAAATGCGTGCGGGTATTTCGCAGGCCGATAGCGTCAGCGCGATCCGGTTGGCTTCAGGCCCAGATACGTGCCCCAGGGATCGGCTATCGTCACCATTGCGTCGCCGCGTGCGACATGCAGTCCGGCGCGCCCGGAATCGTCGATGATGCGGGCGAAATCATCGGCCTCGCGCACCGCGATGTCCACGCGGGCAAGCCCCGCAGTATTCTCGCTGCGACGGTCGGCGCCCTTGCTGTTCCAGGTATTGCCGGCCAGTTGGTGGTGATACCCGCCGCTGCCGTAGAAGCTCGCCCCTGGATACCGTGCCGAAACGTCGAAGCCGATGATATCCCGATAGAAGGCGTCGGCCTGCACCGTATCGCCCACCTGGAGATGCACATGGCCGATCACGCCTTCTGCGGGAAAGCCTTCCCAGACGCTATCGCCGGCGCCGGCTCGAAGCTCGTCGAGGTCGAGTGCAAGGGTTGCCATGCGCACTTCGCCTGACGCGGTCTGCCATTCTCTCGCCGGGCGATCCGCATAGATCTCGATGCCGTTGCCTTCTGGGTCGCCGAGGTAGAGCGCCTCGCTGACGATGTGGTCCGAGGCGCCCTGAAGCCTGATGCCGGAGCGCATTGCATGGGCGAGCCAGCGACCGAGATCCGCCCTGCCGGGCAAGAGGAAGGCGGTATGAAAGAGACCCGCTTCGCGCGGGTTCGGCGGATCGAGGGCCCGATCGCCTTCGAGAATCAGCAAGGGTTGCCCGTTGATGCCGAGCGTTACGCGGGCCTTGTCGGATTCGATCACGGTGAGGCCGAGAATCCGCAGATAGAATTCCGCAATCGCTGCGAGGTCTCGCACCCTGAGGGTGACCGTCTCGATGCGAAGCGGCGCAGTACGCATCTCGAAATTGCCGCTGGCGGTCGTATCCATGGCCGTTCCCTCCCAATCTCCGACCGGTTGCGGGCGATGAACGCGATCTGCTGCGCGAAATCCTCAGCCACATGCCGCCACGTCGCGCG
>LFIK01000855.1_pt1 | contig 23280 bp, 18 predicted proteins | sample 643401 | NCBI WGS metagenome assembly LFIK01 (sample SAMN03777447, study PRJNA286221) | soda lake metagenome | biome: soda lake; feature: Kulunda steppe; material: water; isolation source: sample T5-Br brine of Lake Tanatar-5 | place: Russia: Kulunda steppe | collected 2010-07
CCTACACCCACAGCCTCCCACACGCAGACACACCCACACCCCACCGGGATGGTCCGAGGGATAGGATGGACGAAGGGAGAGTTTTTTCTCTCTCGAGGCGATGGCGGTGGTGCGCATCACGTCGACGCGTCGCACGATGCGACGATGGACGAACGCATGCGCGCTCGTGGGAAGAGCGAACGGACGATGCGATCCGACACCGGAGGAGGCGTGACTTCCCGTGGAAGATGCGTCCACCACGTGCGCACGGCCGATGTGCGACGGCATGGCGGACACCACGGGAATGGACACGCTCTCTTGGCACAGCTGTGCTCGTTGCAGAGCGGATGCGCGATGCAGGAGGACGAAGCACGAGATGCGTGCAGGAAAAAACCTCGTCCACGACACAAAAGACGTCCTTTCCATCGCTCGACCTCGTCGTCGCCACCGTACAGAACCAATTCGAAGGTCCTTGCGGCGTTCGCGACGAGGGAGCTGCGCTCGCCACGCTCTTCGTGCGCTTGTCTCGTCTCTCCGCTCGTCCGTCCGATGGCGAACTTCGAGCTCCTACGAAAGCTCCGTCCATTGCGGTTGCAACCACGTCTCGCCACGACAAGCGTGTCCACGACGTCCACGTCGATACCACGACGTGCCATTTCGTGCATGCCGTCGGTCGCACGTGCGTGATGCAACGACGATGCGACCGTGGACAAGACACGTGCGCGCCACGCCATCCGCGCACGAGAGGCGAAGGAAGGCAACACGAGCAACGGCGTGGAAATGGACGGACTCGCACAACGGTGCGCGCATCGACGCGACGAGGATGGCGCGGTGGTGCAGAGGTGTGCTGGTGAAAGACGGTCCCAGCGGTGCAGTGCACACCGACACCAGGAGCTTGCGACGTGGAGATTGGTTCCTCGCGCTCTCTGGAGATCGCTTCGATGGACACGACTTCCTCGAAGTTGCGTCGGAGCAAGGATGTGCAGGCGCAGTGGCGAAACACGTGCCCGATGGCTGGGACAAAGGGTTCATTCGCGTGGAAGATGGACTGGAAGCACTCCAAGCGCTGGCCAAAAACTTCCGAAACCAATTCGAAGGTCCGGTCGTCTGCATCACCGGCAGCTGTGGGAAGACCACGGCCAAAGAAATGACCGCCTTGGTCTTGCAAGCAGGACTGGGGAGGGTGCATCAAACAAAGGGGAATTTGAACAACCACATAGGTCTACCGCTCAGCATATTGTGCACGCCTGCTAATGCCGATGCAATGGTCCTAGAACTCGGGATGAGTGCAGCAGGGGAGATTTCTGTTCTCGCAGGCATCGCCCAGCCAACTGTAAGGGTTGTCACGAACGTTGCTCCTGCACACATTGCATCCTTTGCAGATGGATTGGATGGTGTGGCAAAAGCAAAGGCAGAAATACTGGAAGGAACTAGAGATGACGATGTCATTGTCCTCAATGCTGACGATGAAAGAGTAGCAAGAATGGCTGAAGCTGCGGGTAGAGCACAAATCCGAACATTCGGATGGAGGGAAGATGCTGACATCCGCATACTAGAGATTGTCCCAGCCGGTGAATACGGCCTACACACCCACATAAAACTTTTGGAGACATGCTCTGGCAAACTTGGTGATATTAAGATCCGCTGCCCTGGCAAGCATTTGGGGAGCAATGCTGCTTTGGCTGTTGCAGTTGGAACGGCCTTGTCTGTCACATTTGAGCAATGCTGCTTTGCTTTGCAGGATTACCAATCTTTGGGTATGCGCATGAAAGCAGAGCTGGTCAAGAACGGTGCTTGTCTACTCCTGGATGACAGTTACAATGCCAACCCTTTAAGTACTGCAAATGCTTTAGAGGTACTTGCGAACATTTCATATCCAGGCAGACGCATTGCTGTGTTGGGGGATATGATGGAGCTGGGAGACACAGCAGACGAAGAGCACAATAAAATTCTTTGCACGTGTCTCAAAGGCCCGTACGAAGTCCTTGCAGTTGCAGGACCCAAATACCAGGCCGCTGCTAAGATCGTATATAAACAGCCCCATGGCAAGATCTTGATCCTTGCTGATACAGCAGAAAATCTCGCGGGCCAGCTAGTTCAAATGGCACAAGATGGAGATGTATTCCTGGTCAAGGGCAGCAGATCCATGAAAATGGAGCTTGTTGCAGGCAAACTGCGCAGTATGGTCTAGAGCAAGGGTGTGGGGTAAGCATATGTTTGGATATAGTTAGGCGCATTTCATCCCTTATGCTGACCGGGGAGCAGTCCCGTGAAATAAAGTCGCTGTTTTACACAGGATGATGGATTGGTGTGAGCCGTGTTCATTCAAGATTGGTGTGTCTCTGAACCATGTCCACAGACTGGACCCCCCATTGTTGCTGAAGGATTGATACAACACAATCCAGAAGCACCCAAAGGCTGATTTCAAACGAACTCCCCATCACCAATGGATTGTCCATCCTGGGGCTCTCCCCTTGGAAGGACGCTTCCACACCATGCCTTATTTCAAGATGCTCCCCTCCAACGTGGTGCACGTCTGGGGGAAGTGTTTGTGCAGCACCTAGCTGAACTACTGTGTCTGCCCAGTCTATGTCATGGCTGGAGGCAGTGACCACAAGTACATGGCCTCCATTCCTACGCGCTTGTTCTGCCAGAGCAACCACAGTTGAAAAATAGCCAGGTCCTGCACTTACAAATAGCAAGTCTCCTGCACTTACTGGTGGGCAGTTCATGTCTCCTACGACACTGACTTGCTTGCCTAGGTGATACAGCCGCATGGCGAACGAGCGCACCACCAAGCCTTCCCTTCCCACCCCGTAGCAGAAAACATGCTTGGCTCCTCGGACCAAATTCATCAATTGGTAGACTTGTTCGTCTGCTACAGATCCTAAAACATCGCACACTTGCTCGCAAACGGCGTACGCTCTAGCGTACACTTCGCCATCACGGACTTGCAGCGAAGTTGCAAACTCCGAATCGCGTAGTCGCTTCCTACTTGTCAATCCGGACGCCTGTGGAACGGCTGGACGTCGCGCCGTTCCTACTTCCATTTCTCTTGTTGTGCCTGGTCCGTTCGTGCCAGGCTTTTTCTTCGCACGCGCCATCCGGTTCTTCATCCACACGCTGACTTGTGTTTCTGTGGCTTCTCCAGCCGCTTGCACGGCCACCAACAGCTCTGGTGTCGCTTTGACATGGCCAGCAGCAAAGAAGCCTTCCAGGATGGTCATCTGCGCTTGCGTGGGCTTCCATCTTGGCCTGCACGTCCGTCACGACAGCTCCACGTCAGCTTTCTTCTTTCCACCACTCTTTCTTCGCGTTCCTGCAACGCCACGCACTTCTTCGACACCTCCATCAGCCCTTCGCTGGGCGAAGCAAGCGCGTGTTCTTCCATCCAGCGGTGCGACGCTTGGTTTTGAGCTCCTTCCCACGTGTTCGAAACCACAATGGCTGCTGCAGCGGACCACACACCGACGTGCACTGGAACGGTCTGGTGGACAACCAAGCAACAATGCGTCCAACACAAACGAGAGAGGATGAACACGATGAGACGACAACACAATGTGAAACCGACACCCCGGCAGGTGCACGGCAGCTGTGATGCAGGAAAGGACGAGCGAATGGATGGCTGATAGACAACAAGATGTCAAACACAAGCATCCTCTGCATCCATCGTGTCTTGTCAATGCAGTGGCAGCAACTTTACAAGACCAATGGTCCCCATAGCATTGCAGACCAAAGCTTCCACTCAATATCGGGCCAGATCTCTGGCGCTGACGGACAGTTAGGCCATCTTTGTTGTCCCCGTTAAAAACGCTAGGACTCGTGGTGGAAACACACCACCATAGTCCAATGACTTCAGGCTCTTCCTAAAACGCTGAACAAGATGCATTTCTAGCCTTCGTGAAACACCTTGATTGTCAAATGTTCATGCACACAACGGTGATGGACTGCTTGGCACGGTGCTTCTCTCCTTGGGAATTGAAAAGTCTAGTTTTGAAATAAATTAGGGAATATTGTGTACAGAAAACAGAAAGTCTTCCACCAAAAGATACAGCCGCAGACTCGGAAGAAAATCACCAGAGATGGTGTGGAACAGATCATCCATCAGGTACAATACTAAGCGCGTCTACCTGGACATTCAGTATCAGCTATCCAAACTTGATGCATCCCTGTGAAGGAACTACCTACTGGGGTAGAGTCACGTTCCACTTTGAACATCAATGATAAATCTATTTAGTCGTACATGTGCACGATGGACATTAGAATGGTGGTGACTCCATTCTTCTGCCAGTACGTGCGCGCTTTGTTCCAGGTTTCTCGGCGATCTTGGCATATGACACACCATTGTAGATGCAGAATGTTTGGTGCACTTCGCAACCTCATCAAGGCTCTTTCTTGCTCTCTGTTCGCTTATTCCTGCACGTGGGAGGAACCTAGAAAGCAGCGCTACCAACCTGGACCAACCATCCACTTCTTGAATGGCAGTACGAAAGGAAGTGCTTGGCTTGTACCGTAAGCAAGAAGTGGACATCGAAAGGCCTGTATGCTACGGCATGCAGTCAGACAAGCAGATGCTTGTACGTCTGCCTCTGCAGCATGTTTTTGAGAAGTAGGTTTCATCTAGCCTGCTCGTAGGTCATCTCGTAGATGAAAGGCGTCTGCTTCTATTGACCTTTCACCACCCACCTCTCGAATCGTCCCATTGCATCCAGGATAGGATTGCTATCTTTTTTCTCCTCCGCTGTCGGCGGTTGTGCGACCACAACGTTGGCGAATGGATCGCCTCCTGCACGGATTTCGCTCTCGGACATTTGCCTTGCATCTCTCAGCCTGAATCCATACTCCAGTCCTGGATCGTTCTTCTTGGCGGCGAGTTGTGGATACATTTTGAAGGCAGCATTCAGCAGCGGCTTTTCCGCTCTGTAGATCGCCTTTTCCACGGCGCTCTCATCTTGCACAGCAACGGAACCAACTGGAAACCACTGGTAGGTACCGCTTGGACCTGGTCCAGAACGATCTCGTCCACGTATGCGCACGAACACGGCGTACGCCTTGCCTCCACCTTGCACCACTTGGTCGAACTGCTGGGATTGCTGCTCCTGCGCGGATTTTCGGCGCGGTTTTTCGGACGGTTCCGGACGCTTCCCGAACCCTTTCGACGCGCAGACGCCCACTCGCTTCCCTCTCTTCGCTGCGTCGCGTCGTGGTGCGCTGCGCATCGCCGCTTTCGTCGCCATCTCGCGCGTGTCGGAAACCGTTCGACACGTGGCATCCGATCCTCCCAGGGTCCGAAGCTCGGGCCTTGGGACCGTGCACCGCAGAGGACGTGGGAGCGGAGAGGGACAGGTCCGAGGTCCACGTTCGAAGGAAGGGACAAGTCGACGCCGCTGTGGCGACATCGTCGGCCGCCAACGACGCGCTTTGCTTTCGTCATGGACGCGCCACGTGCTTCCAGGCATGCCAGAGCCTCGAAGGCGTCGTGGAAGAGGCGCAGGAACGTCGTGGTCCGCGGTGCGCGTGCGTCCTTGGGGGTGCCGCGACCAGGATTCAACGATGGGAGCGACACACGCTTCGCACCGTTGCTGAACGGGATGTGGACGCTTGCGGGTGGACATGGAGAGTTTGACGTGCAAGAGATCATGGAAGTGATGAAAAAGTACGCCCGAAGCGGATACACGACCTTCGACACCGCAGACATCTACGGCCCGTCCGAGAAAATCCTGGGCGAATTCTATGAACAGTGGCGGATGCAGGAAGAAAAACCACTGGAAATGTTCACGAAGTTCGTGCCCAACATATTCAGAGAACCCTGCTCGCCGAAATCGGTGGAAAGAACCGTAAGGAACAGCATGAACATGCTCAAGGTGGACAAGATTGATCTGGTCCAGATGCACTGGTGGGATTATGCCATACCAGGGATGGTAGATGCAGCCCTGACTTTGACGGACCTGAAAGAGAAAGGCATGATCAAGAGTATCGGTATGACAAACATGGGTGTTGATGCCATGGATGAAATGTGGAACGCCGATGTTCCTATCGTCTGCAACCAAGTGCAGTTCTCCCTGATCGACAGGAGGCCCCTGAATGGTATGGTGGAGTTCTGCAAAGACAAAGACATCAAAATATTTGCCTATGGCAGCGTGATGGGGGGTCTCCTTTCAGAAAAATTTGTGGAAGAACCTGCCAGAGTCTTCGGTAGACCTAGATACACTAATGTGAATTTGGACACAAGCTCGTTGAAGATGTACTGGGCACTCGTAAGGAAATTCAGCGGTGGTTCACAAGATCTCTGGAGGGAACTGTTAGGCGTTCTCAAGGGTATAGCTTTGAAGCATGACGTTACAGTCACGTGTGTGGCCATACGGTGGGTAATGGACCAAGGGGACGTTTATCCAATCATAGGAGTAAGAAATGCAAAGCACTTGGAGGTCAATGAGAAGGTCCTGTCCCTTGTCCTTGATGCGAAAGATAAAGAGGCGATTGATGAGGTGCTGAGCAGGAGCAAAGGTCCCACAGGAGACATTTACTCTTTTGAACGAGGTGATTGAGCTAGTTGTTTGACAAGCAGCAAATCGCAGCACAGACGATGGCATACAGGGGCACTCTTGCGATATAATGCTGCTGAGCCGTCTTTAGGGGAGGGCACAGAAATGGCTACAGTGCAGGCATGGAGAGTCCTGCAAATTGTCTCAGGTAGTCACACTGAAACTGGATTTTTGGTGTAGATCTGCATATGCACATCCTTTTCACTAGCAATGTGCTCAGGCAATTAGGTTGCTTGAAAGCAATAACACAGGGCAAGCTATATTTACAATTTCCCTGGCACTGTAAAGGTTCGCCCCTACGCAATATTAGCGTGACTTTTCAACTTTTGAAACCACCAACTACAAAGTTGCGCCTGAGCAACTAGATCCTTGCCCAGCCGTGCAACCGAAGCAATGGCTGCCGGTGTGCACACGTTGTCCTGTGAGCTCATCCAGTGAATCAATGTCAAAAACAGTCTTCCCTCCTTGCATCCCCATCCCCAACTGCTGGTTAAAATCACAATCGTATATTTGCCCATCCCACCCCACGCTGACCAAATCTTTGCACATGACACCATGCACAGCTTTCGTATTGAAATTGTCCAGCAGTAACTGCATGTACGATTGCATTTCCCCATTCCTGTGCAGATAGTCAGCAAATCTCTTGATTGGCATGTTGGTGATCGTAATGAGATTGTTGAAGACAATTCCGTAAGCATCCAGCAGTTCTTGCTTGTATGCCAATTCCAAGGCTTTTTGGGAGGGCGGCAAGAACGCGCCTACTGGGTTGTAGACGAGGTCAAGCACCAAGCCTGTGCCTTCTTTCCCATATCCCAATGTGTTGAGTTTACGGATCCCATCGATGGATCGTTCAAACACTCCGTATCCCCTCTGCTGATCGACGTTGCTTGCGCTGTAACAAGGCAAGCTTGCGACAACGTGCACGCGGTGGTCTGCAAGGAAACCAGCCAAGTCTTCCTGGTTGGGCTCTTGCAGCACCGTGAGATTGCAACGATCGATCACTTCGAGGTCCATTTCGCGGCACTTTTCCACGAGGTATCGGAAGCAATTGTTCATCTCTGGTGCACCGCCAGTCAGGTCCACGGTCGAAACATTGGGCGAAGCACGAGCTAGCTCGACGATGCGTTCGGCCACTTCGTCGCTGAGCATCTCCGTGCGCAGAGGCGAGCTCTCCACGTGGCAGTGCGAGCACGCCTGGTTGCAGTACAATCCGACGTTGACCTGAAGGATCGTCGCAGGCTCGCGTCTAAGCACTTCCAAGCCGTTCTCTTGGAGGTGCGCGTCGAAGCTGGGCACGCCGAGACCGTCCAGCGCTCTCCTACGTCGCGCGTTTTCCTCCTTTGCGCTCGTCACCTTCGTGTTCGGCGGAGCTGCACGCATCTCCTTCAACGTCTGCGGCACCAAGCTCGTGCCTCGTCCGCTGGCGAACACGCGAGCCGCGCTCGTCGCCATGTCGACGTGGCCGCGCGTCTGTCTCCAAGGAGAACTCGACGGTGAGACGAGATCAAACAAGGACGCAAACACCACGAAAGCGGGACTCGCCAAGGACGAGAAAAGCAAAGTGACAACCTCTTTGCGCGTAGTCTACGAGAAGAGAAGCTCGGCAGGTGGATGTGCGACGGTAGCCTGTGGATGGAAGCGGTAGGAAGGAAAGAAGTACTTCACACGTTGAAAGCAGGAGACAGACGGAAGGATCAAGCCTTCTTCATCTTCTGCCTTGTGGACAATTCCGTGTACAAGGCTGTACCAGCCAAAGCAATGACTGTTCCAACCAATGTCTTTGTAGTCAGCTTGTTCCCGAAAAACAGCACCGACGTACCAATGATGACCACCCGCTTCACAACATTGCACACACCATGAGACACTGGGCTCACGCGTTCCAATGTGTTGAATGCAAACTGATTGTACAAGTGGTACAGCAAACCTACCGAAAGCAATGAAGTGTAAAATGGTACCGCCCCTACAGATGCAATTGCTGCATCGGCGCCCGCCTTCAGTTTTGGACCCTCGAAAATAAGCGCCAACGGCACGCAAACGATCATCGAAATCAATGTTGTATATGCGTACAGGGCAGTAGAAGGCAAATCCTTGATGTCAGACATGGCCTTCTTTGACCACACAGCCCTCATGCTAAAAGTGAGATTGGACAGCATGGCGTTGATAAATCCAATCCAATTGAATGACAGCTCTGCAGCAGATGCCATGGCTACACCGAGCATGATTGGGAAGAGCGATGCAATGATAGGCAGTGGCGTGTTAGTCCCCAAAAAGATTGATGACGTAACGACATTGAACACCGGTTCCAATGTCTTTACAGTATGGGTGAGAGAAATTGCCACAGCAGCAAATGAGATGTTAGCGGCAATGTGACCGAGGGCATGCATCAAGGCTGGTCCCGAGATAGCCTTCAGCTCACTGCCGGTGATGGGCCGGCCAAAGCTTGCCTTCTTCGCACCAGCCACATACATGCCTGCGCAGTAGATTGAGCCCACGACGACGTGGATTGCAGACACCGTCCATGGGAATGGAAAGGTCATGAAGATGCTCTTGTTTGTGAGGTTGAATCCCACATTGAGAGCGTACCACAAGGAGATGAAACCCACAGTGATGAGCTTTTCCTTGGCCGCATCCACCGGCACAACACTGCAGATGAAGAAGAGAGTACAGAGAGTCAGTTCGTCTGGACATCATCACAAGATTTTCTGGCCATGAAGCAGCAGGAGCGCTGTCCACTCATCGAGGCAGAAATCTCGTCGGTTTCCAAACTCTTCGGCCTTCCGCGTTTTCGAACCTCACCTTCCTTCCGAAGCTTCACCTGCAGCTTTGACGACGTGCGAGAACTTCACCAGAGGCGTTGGCCTGACGGACGGGACGGAAAAGGCAGGTTTGGCGTTCGCGAGGCGGCATGCCGGTGCGACGGACGCTTTTCTCGCAACCGTTGCCTTGTTCCTCGCTCCGCCACGCGCCAAGGTCGCCCTCGTGGCGTGCACCATTGCCTGTGCCATCTTTCTCGGTCACGTGCAGCTCCTGCAGCAGTTCGCACGCGTTCGAGTGCGCTCGTATGCGTTGCTCGGACGTCGCCTTGGCGGAGTTGTCACGTGTGAACGTTGCGGCGCCGAGTGGAACTCCCACAGGGAATAGCCTCGCAGGCCAGTTTCTCGATCGGCAAGGCGTCTCGTTCGAAGAACGTGGGACTCGCCTCGGATCGAGGGGGTCGTTGAGGGCCCAACCCCGGGGAGCGGTCGAGGTGGACCTCTGCGGGATTCGGAAACGTGCGGGGGCATCTCCCGAGGATGAGGTGTTGATCTCGGTTGGATAGGGAACGTGTACCGTGGAGGAATTAGGGCGGACGTGAGAGAGGTTCGGAATCCGCAACGTGGTCTCGTGTACCCATCGATGGAGCAACCACACGTGACGACATCCAACGGCATCTACAAGCGAAGCCGAAGAGTAGGTAGCTTCGCCACGAGACGCGTCGCGTGCCCATGGAGATGGCCGACGATCCCACCCCCTCGACCGCCCTGGCCGTTCCTCTGCATCGAATGTGTGGGGGGAAGGATAGAGCAGAAGAACACAAAGCGGTCGAGACCACTAGATTAGAGTCGTACTCTGCATTCACTATCATTTCATTTGAATAGCTCGGATGGAGGCAATGCCTAGAAAATGGCACATCATAAATTCCATGGCAGGTCGCCCGACTCTGCGGACAACAGCGTGTTCCCAAGTCGTCTTCGATTCCATATGTTTTCCCTCCATATTGGGTGGACGTCTTCACCGATGCACAAGCCAGTTTCATTGGGCACCGACCACCGCATGATTCGTTTGCGTGGCCAAATTCGTCGATCCACCCGCTATTTCGAACACAATAGTCGGAGGAAGGTGGACAAGAATCGACTAGTACGGTTAAATTGAAAAAGAGGTAGGTCCATTGAACTAGAACCAATCAAGCACCCACCTAACTTATGGATGTTCAATTGCAAAATCTAGAAACCACTCACAATAGAAAACTTACCACATGCATAGAAACGGGATTGGATCATCAAGTTTGCCTTTCCTCGGTGAGAATCCACCCACTATGAAGACGTTCTTCGAAGGCCTAGCCGAATTGCAAGAAGAGCAGAGGACATGCCTCAATAGCGAGTTTGGATCCTTGATTCCGATTGCGCGCATCGATGGTACTTGAAGGAGGTTGAGAGAAAAGCCCGCTCCGATCCTTGCACGGAATAGTGACCGAAATGTGAAGGTCAAGTTTTGTTACGGAGAAAGGGGTTTCTTTACATCATTCGAGTGAGAGGGGTGCATAGAAAAACATTGCTCATAACAAAAACCCCGTGGCCAAATGCACCGCCTGCTTTGATCCATGCAATCATCCGAATATCGGGCTTCTCCCATGCATTCGAGCTTGTCAATGTAACAAAGAGTGTATGCCGCACTTCAACAATGCGAACATGAGATCATGCCTTCAACAACAACGATGTTAAGATTAGCGTGCAAACTTTCCAATGGCACACTCACCCAAACATCAACCGTTGAAGCTCGTTACATCCAACGCATTTGCGGCATTATGCAATGCCGAGTGCCGTCTTGTTGGATTAAGTGACATGTTAGTGTCAAACTTTTCCAACTTCATGTCAAACTTTGCAATAGGAGGTGCCGTCGCTCCTCCTCGTTGGATACGCATGCTCGCACGTTTTGCACGAAGCAGAGGAATCAATCACAACAGGAGATGGTTGCTTCTCACGAGCATGCGATGCTTGGCTTCTCGAGCATACACACCTCGAACAAGATTAGATGTCCCGTGAAGGAACTACTTAACATTTTTTTTCGAGGAAATGAAAGTTTGTGGATTTAGACAAACTCTCGCATGTATATAAGACATTCAACACTCGTTTTGACAAGGCAATCAAACGGGTTTGATCACGAGCCACATGGAGATGGATTGGATCTATATGGAAAGCACTTACCATCCAAAAGGTACAAGTACGCAAGAGGGGGCAAACGACATCTGAAATTTACGACCAAACAATGTGAATCGGGACCAAGCACGAGGCATGGACATGTTGGACACCTTAACGTGCACCACGGTCTCCACACAAAATTGCGAAGGCGGCAAGGTGGCCTACAAACGTGAGAGGCATTAGCGAGTATGGAATAGGTGGTATGATTGTCTTGGATACCTCAAGCAAACACGCAACAATTGAAAACTCAAATCCAGAAGCACCAGTGCAATGCATGCTTGTTTGTGGAAAAGTGAATGGCCAAAAAGTTCATGCCCAGCAGCAAAAGTACAAATAGTGTAGACAGCAACAAAAGGGAAAGATCAGCATTGCTACATGGTACCTATTGCAATTCCTCGTGGAAGAGGCCATGATGGGTCCCTGCTGACCTTGTGCTTGTTATCACAGTCAATGACGCTATGCAGCATGATTCCGTCTGCGTGGAATATGGGTTTGAGACATGGCAAGATACTCCCAGCAATGGCGCAAAGGTGCACTGATAATCATTTCGTGCCCGTTATACCTCTAGCTGAAGTTGCTGAAGTTTGGTACTCTTGTTTGACAGACACAAGCAGTCAACTTTTACCTGTCCAATACGTATGCCACACACATAACTAATAAGAAATATTCCCGAAGGCCCTTGACAGTGCCTCTGCCTAAAGTCTGCCAAGCCTACAAGCATGGACTATAAAAAAATTGGTTGATATTTGACAATCCGTTAGGCAGTGGACAATGCATCAAGAGCAGAGGTGCTGTTGGACTGAAAAATCCTGCAAAGGGCAGGAAAAGGCCAATGTCTGGCCCCGATCGTTTTTTCTTATTATGTACCCATCGTCCTGTTGTTAGAGCAAATCTCCACCATTGCGATGCCGAGAACAGTCCTCCAGAAGAGCTTCGTTCAGAAGTTCTGCAGTTAGTGTATCTTCAGGACGCAGGCTGAGAGCCTTATGATACATCTCAATTGCTTCTGGCAAGTTATCCTGCAGGTGCTTGGTGAATCCTAGTGCTGCATAGGTAGAAGCTGATTTGCAACTCAAAGCAAGCGCGTCCTTGTAGTGTATGCACGCTTCTGTGTATAGCCCTTGCTTTCTTAAAGAGTGGGCAAGGTTTACCAATATGGGTTCCCACATTGCTGCTAGAGGTTTTGGGGCAACTTTAAGCGCTTCTCGAAGCCACCTAGTGGCTTTGTTGTAATCCCCGTTTCGAAAGTAAAGCACCCCAAGTTCGTTGTAGATCATAGGATCAAGTGGGCAGACAGACTTTGCATTCAAGAGCAGCTGTTCTGCAAGCGGTAGGTTATTCGTTCTCATGTACTCCATTCCAATGCACATGATAGGGATATGGCAACCAGGAAAGAGTCTGGATGCCGTACGATATGCTGCCATTGCCTGGTCGCTCTCGTCTTGGGCAGCAAAAGCGTGCCCAAAACCAATCCAGGCGGGTGCAAACTTGCTATCTAAGACCGTTGCTTTGCTAAAGTACCTACGTGCTGAATCGTTCATCTTTGCTGCAAGGTAATAGCACCCAACAGCATACCAGGACAGTCCGCTACTCGGGAACTCCTCGACTAGGCGATGACCAATGAGGAAAAGTTCGTTTTTCTGCTTCAGTTCCACACAGACGGCCAAATGGATTGGCACAATCACCTTTTCGAAAGGATTGCTCTGCATGACTTCCATTGTGATATCATAGCACTTGCGGAAATCCCCGCTGTAGAAAAGCCACTCAGCTCTTGCAGCAAGCACATCTGCATTGGAACTCAGTCCACAACCTGGTCTTCCTCCTACCGTTTCGTTACGTGGGCATTCTAGTTCGGTCATTCTTGCCTCCAGCTCCTCGTGTCCGGCATATCTTCCAGCCTTCACCTCGTACAAGAGCTTCAGCCAGCGGTTCTCTTTCGAAAAGGGCAATTCCGCGAGAAGCTGTTTCTGTTCCTGCACGGTCATCAGATGGTTGGCCACCAATTGTTCAAAAGCTTCGTAGCAGTACGGGTCCTTCCGCAAGGCATCTGCATAGCACCTCTTCGCCGCATTCCTGTTGTCCAGCGCGTCGTAAGCTCGTCCACGTAACGTCTCCATGGCAGCCAATACGTTCACGGATCCTTTCTCTTCTTCGTCGCTGGTTTCCATCTCCGTGTCCACTGCTGTTCCATCGTTTCCAAGGGTCTCGATGCAACCTTCCATGTCGCCTATTTCGTATGCGCAACGTGCTGCAAGGTACTTGAACCTCGGATCCGCATCCACCAAGCCTTCGGCACGCAACAGAGATCCTGCAGCGCGGTAATGCTTGGCGACGAAGTGAGCTTGGGCCAACAGATACACATCTGCAGGTGTGGCGTCAGCCAGTGCAACCAGCTTGTCGGCGAAGAAGACCGCCGAGGAATACATGTGCTTGTCAAGTAGATCTTGGATCACATCCCGCAAATGTGACACGTCATGATCGGGCATGGCGCATGTACGTCGTGCGTCCCGTTGTTCTGTCGACGGTCGTCCGACGGCGGTCCCACTGGATTCGAACCTGCAATGGAAGCAGTTCACCCAACACCATCCCACGAACATGGGAAGACAACCTAAGAAATCGGAAGCGGAAGGATGTGTCCAAAGTTGTGCTTTCTTTATTCAAATGCAATTCGATGCAATTGCAGCCTCGCAGTTGTGCGTTGCAAAGTGCTCAGCCAAAGCGGAAGGAGAAACTGGAACCCCCAAACCGGAAGTTGTGACCACCAAACCCAGAGAAGAAGTCGTCTTGCTGCCGCCCGCTATTGGGATCATTGGGATCCTCACCACGATCGTACTTTCCGCGCTTTTCTTCATCGCTCAAAATTTCGTAAGCTTCAGCAACGTCCTGGAACATTCTCTCTGCCTCATCTTTGTTGTCTAGATTCTTGTCGGGATGGTACTGGAGGGCCAAGCGTTTGTAGGCCTTTTTTATCTCTTTAATATCTGCTGTCTTCGCCACGCCTAGGATTCCATAGTAGTTCTTGCGTTTGCTCAATTCGTAAGAAGCTTGAACTCTTTGAAACACTTCATGCACCTTCCTACTCTTTGGGAACTTTTGCTTCGCTGCTTGTGCACCCTGCATGGCCTCCTCGTACTGGTCTGCCATAAGATGGGCATCTACACGCAGTATGTGAACCTCTATGTCCGAGGCATCGATCTCAAGAGCCAAAGAACAGTGAGAAACTGCGTCGCTGGGATTCCGTTGCTTCATGTGAGATTTGCATATCTCGTGGTGCAGCCTGTACCGAGCCCGGGTGTGCTCTGGAAATATGTCAATCGCACGAGCGTAAGAATCAATGGCGTCGTTCCACTGCCCCGCTTCGAAGGATTCTTGGCCCATGGCTATGCGCTTGATCAAATCCTTCAGCTTGCGGTAGAATCCCATGATTTCCTTGTTCTCAGGATCGAACCGAAGGCCTTCCCTCAAGTGTCTCATTGCAACCTCGTGATCTTCTAGATGCATATAAGCCAAGGCCCTTAATTTCAAAGCCTTGAGATTTCCTGGGTCCATTTTCAAGGCTTTCCCTGATTCGGAAATGATGTCCTCCCACCTGTTGGAGCTTGCATGCAGTTCACAGAGGGCTAGGAGAGCTTCCGTGCAATCAGGAGAGAGTTCTATCCACTCTTGCAACACCTTCATCGCTTCTTCCTTGTTGCTTTCCTTCAATTGGGCCAACGCTCGCTCGCGCAGTCGCATGCCTTCTTGTATGCGTTGCGTTTCCTCTGCTGCTCCTTTGTGTCCTTCCTTGAGTTCGGACACGTGATTCATGTCCCTCTGCGCTTCGTCATACCTACACATTCTCCTCAGCTGCTTCCCTCGGTTGAAGAAGCCCTGTGTAAACCTCGGGTCGACGTGCACTGCGCTGCTGAAATCCTGGATGGCGAGATCTGCCTTTCCTTGCACCAAGTACACCGCAGCCCTCTTCGAGTAGCCGAGCGGCACTTCGGGAGAGGCTTCAATGCTCTTTCCATAGAGTCGCAAGGCACTCGCGTACTCACCTCGCGACACGGCCGCGTCCCCTTCGCGTATCAGCTCGAACGCATCTGCACCTGTCGTTCTCCTTCCGGTCAGTCGATGCACGCCAGAGGCCGCATTTTCGTCCTCCACTTGCGATCCAATCAATCATTCGTTCGTTCCTTCGCGACGCACACTGCTCTTCTTCCTTTCCAAGCACGTTTCGGATCGACGGGACGTGAGAAAAGAGCAGCAGCAGCACGAGATGCGCGACGCGAACCATGGCGGTTCGATGTGAGACGAGGAACTGCTGCCATTGCCAATCGAAGGCCGTCGCGGTCCACACGGTCCACGAAGGGATCGTTCTCTCGAGCCCTGACAGAGCTGCACGGTCCATTCGCGGTCTTTCTGGGGTCCTTCGTCACGACTGGGGACCTCGTGGACCGTGGATTATTCCTGTCCATGGACGGTCTTCGAGGGTGCGAGGCACCGTCCTCCCGGGATCTCGTCCGGTTCGATCCGTTTCTTCTCGGTTTCGAACCCGAGCTTTGATAGGGAAGACTTTTTTTTGAAAGGGAGAGGAGACGGAAGCAGTGGGACGAGCCATGGCGGGCATGGCGACGAGCGCCAACACACCAGGACGATGGAGCGCAACGAAGACGTTCCGATGGAACCACGGTGGTGCCTCCGTCCTGATGCTGTCGATGCTGGCCGTACCCGCTCGCGCCGAGGCGAAGAACCGGCACGAACGGAAGGAGGAGAGGGATGCGAGGAGTCGGACGAACTCGGCTGCCAAAGGAAGTCGAGGGAAGAAGAAAAAGGATGACGATAAGATTGTCCACATAGACACCAAAGACGGATTCGTCCTCAAAATCAACACCAAAGCCGTCAAAAAAAAGGCATCGCGGATCAAAAAGAGTGTAGATGACCTCATCTATGGCAAGAGCACTTGGAATGCACACAAATCGCCGAAGCGTACATACACGGTGCCCATGCAGACCGTCAAAAGCATATCTGCGAAAACAAAGCAAGCCAACTGGTTTTTCCTCTCGTTGGCCGTAGTTATTGTGTACTTCCTTGTCAAAGACAGGATAAATTGGCGCTTGCCTTTGCCCTTTTCCTTTCGTAGGAAGACGAAAGGGAGAGTGGTTCGTGATAGGAGCCTTGGAGGAAGGGAGGTGTACATTGCACCCCTGGAATCGTCTTTCAAAGCCCGAGCAGCGACTTCCCCACTTGCGGATTCTTCAGAGAGAGAGCACAAGGTGGAATCTTCTCGAAAAGCGGACAAAGCTTCCTCGTTCAATCCACCTTCCTGGTGGGTGGAACCACCCACTGCATTTGCTAGCTTGCCCCAGAAGAAGAGTGCAGAGATGCAGGCCAATGCCCTGCTTCGCTCCATGTTGGATGCGCGACTACTAGGTTCCGACTTTCCGACCTTTTCCCTGGTCGAGTTTGAAGGTCTCTGCAACAGTGCTGGAATCGTCATCAATGTCGAACCTGCCAACAGCCGAGAGGCCCTTTTTCGTGCTGGTTTGAATGCAGCAATCGAGGCAGCTGTCAATGGGAGTTCTGTTCTGGGAGGCAAGAAGCCCTCTGCCTTTGTTTGCGGGCTAGCTGTGTGCATAGGGCTTGATAGGAATCGCGCTGCAACTCTCATCAAAGCAGGTGTGGCAAGCAAGTGCCGTTCGGTGTTGCTAAATTGTGCAGCGCAAATGAGAAGGGAGGAAAGTGGAGATGTTCTATTGAGCCTGATGCATGTTGATAGCCTACTCCACGCCTTCACACCAGAAGTAAATGCTCCAGAGACTGAAGTACTTGCTGCTGGGCTGGTTTCCAGAATTTCTCAAAAGGAGAGGATCACGCTTCTTGAAACTTACAAATCGGCTGGCTTTGGACACCAGGAGCTCTTTGCTGAAATGGTGGGCCTGGAATACTTGCCAGACTCCTCCTAGGAGGCCTCTGTTTCCGCTCTATCTGCTGCAGACAGAGGTCTATCCTGCTGGCTGTCTGCAACTTCATGTAATTGCAGGAAGCACTGGAAGTCTGAAAGTACCGATTGTTATGCACCTCCACAATGGGCTTTTCTGCTGGGCGAGGTGGCTCTGAATGGGGGAGCCTCAGCCTCTTGTTTCATGATGTGTACACTGTGGATCATGGTGAAGCAAATGCGCAATTGGAATAAATGTGATGTGCTGCTGCCTTTGTCGGAAAGCTTTTTCATCAGATACAGCTGGCTGGGCCTGAAAATGCTGCTCTCTTCTACTGTTTCCATCACTACATTCTTCGCACATCTTCAGATAAATACCCACAGGGTCATAGCACAAATCTACAGCGAGGCAACCTGCTCGGCACTTCGAACAATCCACAGTTGTGGCTTTAGTTCCATGAAATTCGTTCTTGAAGAGAACTTGGCATCATCCCTCTTTGATGGGATCACAGCGACATGCACGTCGCTGTTCCATGACCAGGACATCTCCTTCAAGCAATTGGTTGGAGGAGCCACACCCACGCTTCTTTGTGGTCCAACCCACTCACTTGCACCATTCGAGGACTCCATGTTCCTTGGCATGTAGAGACACCCTGTTCCTGTTCCAACTCCATGGATGTCTCCACAACCTTCACTTTTCATGGTGCAGCTTGGGTAGTGGGATCCACAACACATCCACCCATCGCATCACTCGTCGAGGCAACCGGAGGCATGGAACGCATGCGTCGCGTGGCCATGCGCATCGCCGTCTTCCCGATCGCCAGGACGCTCTCCGGAGCGACCGAGGCGTGGAAAGCGGCGAAAGGTTCGCTGAATCTGCCGAGGCTGCAGAAGGCGGTGTTGGAGGCGCCATTGGGAAGCGGGCAAGTGCAGAAGCTGGTCCGGGAAGCGGTGAGGAGTGGATTTCGACGTCCACAAGGTCTCACGATGTTGCTTTCACTTTGTGCAACGCGAAAGCAGAGCGAGAGAGCATTAGAGCTGTTCCGAGCCGCCCAAGCCGAAGGAATGCAGATCAACACATTCACCTACAACGCACTGCTGCACGTGTTGATCAAGAGTGGAACACCAAAAGAGGCTGAAGCTGTCTACAAAGAAATGTTGGAACGGGGTCTATCACCCAGCAATCACACCTACGGAGCTATGATTGCAATCATGGATGCAACGCGGAGACCAGGCAAGGCCTTACAGCTGCTCCACGAGTGCAATGAAGTATTGAAGGAACCGAATCTTATCCTGTACAACAAAACGTTGTCTGCGCTTGCGAACAGCAAGTGGTGGAAAGAATCTTTGCAAATTTTGGATGAAATGAAGGAGAAAGGTATCCAACCGGATAACGTGTCGGTTCTGTACATCACCCGTGCCCTTGCCCGTTGTCCAGATGATTGGACTGTAGGAAGAACCCTTCGGAACCTTGAGAAATATGCTTCAGACGCAGGAACTTATTCCAGCCTCATGAGTTACTATGCACGGGCAGGGAAGTGGGAAAGCATCATAGAGCTGCATGGTCGCATGGAGGAAAAGAACATCAGGCTCACAACCAGAGTGTACAATAACATTGTTGTCGCGTACGGAAAGTGTGGTAAGCTTGACAAGGCATTGACCTACTTTAATCAGTTGAAAGATTCTGGACAAACTCCTGATGCCGTGATATTTAGCTCGTTGATCGATTGCTTCGGCAAGGCCAAGCAGTGGGAAAAGTCTGTCCAATACTTTGAAGAGCTAGTGCTCGCAGGACACAAGCCCAATGTTTTGCATTATACTGCGCTCATTAGCTCCCTCGAGAAGGGACTGCAGTGGCAGAAAGCCTTGGATACTTTTCAGAAGATGAAGGATGCAGGAGTGCAACCAAATCTAATCACATACAATGCATTGATCAGTGCTTGCGACAAAGGTGGGCAGACAGACATGGCATTCCACATTTTTGATGAGCTTCTATCTCAAGGACTGGTACCAGATACCATCTCCTACAGTGCTCTGATCTGTGCATGCGAAAAGCAGGGAAGGTGGAGAGCTGCTCTCCGGCTGTACATAGATATGCAAAAGCGTGGGGTGGAGCCCAACGGTTATACGTACCGCTCTTTGTTGGACATCTTAGTAAAAGCTGGTCAAATACAGACAGCAACTGAGGTTCATCGAGATGCATACAGAAGAGGGATCTTCTGTCATTTTGACACAGACACCGAGAAGCTGGGACAGATCGATCTACACAAGGCATCATCGGCTGGGGCCATTGCCGTGCTCATATCTTGGCTTAGGGGTATCAAACGTTCTCACATGGTGGGCAAGAGCTTTCCCGAACCTGAGGCACTTATCATCACGGGCTGGGGACGGAGAAGTGAAGAGCTGGGGCAGAGCAAGGTGCGGGAAGCTGTCGTTGATTTTTTGAATAGCTCGAGCAAGCGGCCACTGCCGTTCAAGATACCAGGGCACAACCGAGGTCGTTTTCTAGTCAATGCAGACATCTTGAGAGACTGGATAATGAATGACGCAAGACTTACATAGTTGTCGTCAGCCCAGCTTGTACACATTCTTTATTTTTGAGGCGTACGTGCATGCGAGCATGCCTACGAGGAACTACGCACTGTCATTTTGTCAAAGATGGCTCCATACGTTTTCAATAAATGCAGCATTGGTTTATTGCTACTTCTGTGTCGTTTTCGTGGCTTGCAATGTTCTGATGGTTGCTTTGGTCTTGCAAGGCAAGATGCAAAATACGGCAACAATCAAGTTTCACCGGTGCACACGTACGGATGGAAGCGAGCTGCTTGTGTGCCTTGTGCAGGCGAAAGTTGGATGATCAACGCCTGTGGGAAATATTAGCTCCACTTGTTTGGAAGATTTAGCTTCTCCGTCAAGTCTTGCATGCTGTACGCTGCTCGCCCTAGGACTAGATCCCACAATTATCCAGCAAGTGCCACCATTCCTTTGTCCCTCAGCTCTTTCGACGAGGTGTTGCATTCGATATTCCGATCCTTCCAATCGATGTGCTTCCATCCATCGCACTCTTGACGCGCATCCTCTTGCTCCAACAAGCACCTATCCATCCAGCTTGCACCTTGGATCGTGTTCCAATCATCGATGGTTTGTCCAGGATCGTTCCGATTGCACGACACGTGGATGGATCGATCCCCTTCCCCTTTCCCTTTCAATCGGGAGTGGATCCCTTTCAATCCCTCCCTTCTGAACCGGAGAGACCCGGTCAAGCTCCCTTTCCACCGAAGAGAGACCACGTGTGTCGCATCCACTCGTCACCAGTGCATTGCGATCCATCGTGTGCGACGTACGTGCGACCTGTGCGCCACTCACGAGAAGACATGCAGGTCTGCGCTACGTATTCTGGGTTGCAGAAGGTCCAGTGCAAAAGCAGGACCGTGAAAACGCGGTGCGGGAAGGTGGCGGCTGCACCGCGACCCGTCCAGACGGCCCTGCAGAAGCTCGCGACGGTGCGCCACGATGCGAACGGAACGCACTCTCGCAACGACGTTCGATGGAGCAGCTGCGAAATGTCGCAGTGGCGTGCCTTCCTTCCGAAAGCAAAGGGATCGCCAACGAGTTCCTGGACGTGGATGGCGAAGGAGATCGAAACGGCACGCTTGACGTCGGAACAACCGAAATCCGTGACGTGGAGGAAGGAACGCTGTCTTGGACGCACAGCTGCAGCGACTGACCGGTGCGCACGTCGCTCGTTTCGTCCGACGTCGTCGATTCTCTCGTTCTGGAATGCGTGCAGTTGGGACTTGCATCGGCGCTCACGTTCGGTGTGCCGAGTGCACCTGCCTTGGCTTCGGAGTTCGACATCTTGAGCGCCAATCCAGACGCGTCCACGTACATCGTGGACGATGCGAGAGTGATCAACCGAGCCACGTTCAAGCAGCTCTCGAAGAAGCTGAAAGACGTGGAAGAAAAGACAGGGTACAGGGTTCAAGTCGCGACGATTCGGAAGTTGGTGTTCGATCCGGACGCGTTCAGTTTTGCGGATAAGGTCATCGAAAAGTGGTATCCGAGCGTGGAGGAAGGGAACAAGAAAGGACTGCTCCTGGTGGTGACAGCAGCAAAGGAAGGTGCAGTGACGGGCGGACCTAACTTCATGAAGACGGTAGGAGACGACGTGATCGACAGCATCATCTCAGACAACTTTCCCATCCTCTTGGCCGACGAGAAGAACAACGAAGCGGTCTTGAGTAGCGTCAAGCGCATTGAAGCCGTCCTGGAAGGTCTGCCAGATCCAGGTCCTCCCAAGACCTCAAACAAGTCTACCGACAGGACCTACAAGACCAAGCGAGAGACGCAAGCCAACCGGACACGTACGTCTACGATCGTGTTGACGCTCCTGTTCATTTCTGTGGTGGTGCCCATGATTCAGTTCTATTCATACACCGGACGAGATTAATCATTGGGTCTCTCCTCGGCGCAGTAGTAGATTTTCATACCATACCAACGACATTGGAACCTTCAAGCATGTCCGCTCGGTTTTGGTCCACCAGTCACGTTCACACCATGGTCTCGATCCCATACACGAAACCTTTCAATCCCACCACTTTGCGTATGGCAAGCAGCACGCCAGGCGCAAACGCATCGTAGGAGAGCGACTCTGCTTTCAGTGTGTACGTATCGTGCGGACCACTGAAACGCATCTCCAAGGTGGAAAGCTTCCCTCGACTTCGCAACGAATGGACGCGAACGCCGTCTCCTACCACGACGCCTTCGCCCGGTCCGCTCTCCGCCGACACGGACGGCATCTCCCAGAAGTTGTCTACGTCGCTTTCATCGGCATTGAAGATACGTCCAAGGCCAGAGATGCTGTTTGCCGTCTCCAAGGCGTCCAAGCTCGGCCGTGATGCTTCGCCGTCGGACAAGCTTTCCACGATCTCCGCGTACTTGTAGTGAAACGCCGCGCTCTGAGCCGCTTGTTGCAGGAGTGCGAGTCCGATGGAGAAGCTCGGCGCGACCACGCAGCCGAGGGACGACTTGTCGGCCATTTCGGACAGCTTGGAGATCTGTTTATTTGTGAGCCCTCTTGTTCCCACCACGGGTCTCAATCCAAACGCCATGGCGTGCTTGCTGTTTTCGAACGCTGCATCTGGCGCCGAGAAGTCCACGTAGACGCAGGGTCTCTCCTGTTGGGCTGCGGATCCCAGCACCACCAGTACGTCGTCCACGATGGGCAGTCCGGTTTCTTCCTCGCATCCTGCGTACGTTCCGGCGTCTTCTCCCACAGCGCGCACGTCCACGGCACCGACGAGCTGCAATCCTCGTGCTTGGTGGACAGCACGGATGACGGCACGTCCCATGTTCCCAGCGGCCCCTGCGACCACCACGGGGATGGCGAGTCGGTCTTGGAGCGGCGTGGCTTGCAGTTCGGGTTTCTGCCTCCCTCCGAGTCCCGACAACCCTCCGCTCGCACGCACTTGCACGCGTTGCAAGCGCACGGCGTTCGCCATCGCTCGTCTCCACCACGACGGTGCGGTGTTCGTCCCACACCTCTTTCGAAGGGTCCTTGCCTTCCACCCCTGTAGCAAAAAAAAGAAGCGAGGTTGGTCGCACAGGAGAGAATTCCTCCACTGTGGTTCGAGACGTGCAGCCTTGGCCATGGCCACGTCGCCAGAAGCACGCGTCATTGGGCGAAAGGACGCAACACACGCACTTGGCTCCGGTCGAGGAAGGGGTAGTCGCCCACGAAAGCGTCCAGTTCGGGGATGTACACGTCTTTGATGGCCTTGAAGCGAAGGAAACGATCGTCGTCTGCCAACACCAACACCACCGCACGTTGGCCGGGTTCCACGCGACCGCGGAAGCTACGCACGTTGGCTTCGAACGC
>LFIK01000857.1_pt1 | contig 23249 bp, 20 predicted proteins | sample 643401 | NCBI WGS metagenome assembly LFIK01 (sample SAMN03777447, study PRJNA286221) | soda lake metagenome | biome: soda lake; feature: Kulunda steppe; material: water; isolation source: sample T5-Br brine of Lake Tanatar-5 | place: Russia: Kulunda steppe | collected 2010-07
CCCTGGATATACATGCCCCTGATCTCGCCGCGATGGGCGGCGTCAATGATCTCGGTGACGGTCAGCCCCTTCTCGGCGCGGATCTCGCCGCCTCCCCAGATCGCCTCGAACTGACCGCGCGCTGCCGCGTCGCCCACCGGCTTGTAGTCGGGCAGGAACATCGGGATCAGCCCGGCATCCGACGCGCCCTGCACGTTGTTCTGCCCGCGCAGCGGATGCAGCCCGGTGCCCGGCCGGCCCACATGCCCGCACATCAGCGCAAGCGCGATCAGGCAACGCGAATTGTCCGTCCCGTGGATATGCTGCGAGATGCCCATCCCCCAGAAGATCATCGCCGCCTTCGCCCCCGCGAATTCGCGCGCCACGGCGCGGATCGTGGCGGCGTCGATGCCGGTATGCGGCGCCATCGCCTCGGGCGAAAACTCCGCCAGATGCGCCTGCTGCGCGGGCCAGTTCTCGGTGAAGGCGTCGATATACTGGCGGTCATAGAGCCCCTCATCAACGATCACATGCATGATCGCGTTGAGCAGCGCGACATCGGCGCCGGGCTTGAACTGCAGCATCTGCGCGGCATGCCGCGACAGCGCCTGGCCGCGCGGGTCCATCACGATGAGCTTGCCGCCGCGCTTGGCGAACTGCTTGAAATACGTCGCGGCGACGGGATGGTTTTCCGTCGGGTTGGCGCCGATGACGATGGCGACATCGGCATTCTCGATCTCGTTGAACGTCGCCGTGACCCCGCCCGAGCCGATATTCTCCATCAGTGCCGCGACCGAGGAGGCATGGCACAGCCGCGTGCAGTGATCGACATTGTTGTGCCCGAAGCCCTGCCGGATGAGCTTCTGGAACAGATACGCCTCCTCGTTGGAGCATTTCGCGCTGCCGAACCCGGCCACGGCCTCCCCGCCATGCGCATCGCGCAGCCTCGCGAGCCCGCCCGCCGCGGCGTCGAGCGCCTCCTCCCAGCTCGCCTCGCGGAAATGGCGCGACCAGTCGCCGGGATCGACGTTGAGCCCCTTTTCCGGCGCGTCGTCGCGCCGGATCAGCGGCACGGTGAGCCGGTGCGCGTGATGAATATAGTCGAAACCGAAGCGCCCCTTCACGCAAAGCCGCCCCTCATTGGCCGGCCCGTCGATGCCGTCCACCTTCGCGACGCGGCCATCCTTGACCTTCAGGCTCACCTGGCAGCCCACGCCGCAGAACGGGCACACGCTGTCGGCCTCGGAATCGTAACCCGCGCTGTCGCCGACCTCGCCCGCCCCCACCATCGTGGCCTCCATCAGCGCGCCGGTCGGGCAGGCCTGCACGCATTCACCGCAGGCCACACAGGTGCTCTCGCCCATCGGATCGTCGAAATCAAAGACCGGGAAGCTGTCATGCCCGCGCCCGGCCATGCCGATCACGTCATTGACCTGAACCTCCCGGCAGGCGCGCACGCACAGGTTGCATTGAATACAGGCATCGAGATTGACCCGCATGGCGACGTGGCTCGGATCGGGGGCGGGCACGCGCGCCGGCTCGAGCGCGGGAAAGCGACTCTCCGTGACGCCCTGCGCCTTCGCCATGTCCCACAGATGCGAGGCGCGGTCATGCGCCGTCGCGCGGGCCGGCTGATCGGCCAGCAGAAGCTCCATCACCACGCGCCTGGATTTCTTGGCGCGCTCGGTATCGGTGCGCACCACCATGCCCTCGGCGGGCTCGCGGATGCAGGATGCGGCGAGCACGCGCTCGCCCTCGATCTCGACCATGCAGGCGCGGCAGTTGCCGTCCGGGCGATACCCCGGCGCGGGCTTGTGGCACAGATGCGGGATCACCAGCCCGCCGCCATGCGCGACCTCCCAGATCGTCTGCCCCGGCGCGGCGGTGACCTCGCGGCCGTCGAGGGAAAAGGTCACATACCCGGTCATTTATCCTGCCCCATATATTTATCTCTAAGGTAGCGATAGAAATACAATTCCGTGAACGCCGCCGACAACTCGCCAGCGCCGACGGGACGATCGAATTCCAAGTTTGCGTGCGCCACTTCTGTCGCAACGGCGCGAGCTTTATCGACGTCCACGCCGCTCTCTACTGTTTGCGGCGCCAACAAAAGCTGCACACTCTTCGATCCCGCATCTAATCCAGCGAGATAGGAGCTATTCCGCTCCTGAAGATACGAGTTGCCTAGCCGCAAAAGCGACGCACCCGCCCCCGGGGAAATGCGATGATACATTTCTAACAGTAGCTTGCCTAACCTCTCACCACTCATGCTTGCACCACCACGGGCCTTCGCTTGCATGTTAATAAACCCCGCGAGGTATCCCAAAACATACGGATCGATCCAGACACGTGAAACTTGCATGTAATCCGGCACGACAGGGGTAAGGAGGTCATCCAAAAGAACAGAGACGTCCTCGGTGACCCTCGCCACTTTTCCGAAACCGAACAAGTCACACCTCCCCGGGAAAATGCTTCATCGTCAGCCGGATCGCGTTGGGCGCGGCCTGCCCCAGCCCGCAGATCGAGGCATCCTCCATCGCCATGCAGAGATCCTCCAGCAGCTCGCGATCCCACCGCTCCGCCTGCATCAGCTTGACCGCCTTCTCGCAACCGACGCGGCAGGGGGTGCATTGCCCGCAGCTCTCATCTTCAAAAAATCGCAGCATGTTGAGCGCCGCGGCGCGCGCGGAGTCCCGATCCGACAGCACCACCACCGCCGCCGAGCCGATGAAGGAGCCATGCGGCTGCAGCGTGTCGAAATCGAGCGGCACATCGTCGAGCGACGCCGGCAACAGCCCGGAGGACGGCCCGCCCGGCTGATAGGCCATGAGGGTGTGCCCCGCCGCCATGCCGCCCGCCGCCGCGATCACGTCGCGGATCGTCGCGCCCGCCGGCAAGAGATATACCCCCGGCGTGGCCACTCGGCCGGAAACCGAATAGCTGCGCAGCCCCGTGCGGCCGTTCTTCTCGACCCCGTTCAGGATCTGCGGCCCCTCGCGCAGCACCCGCGTGACCCAGTGCAACGTCTCGACATTGTTGACCAGCGTGGGCCGGCCCCAGAGCCCGACCTGCGCGACATAGGGCGGGCGGTGGCGCGGCAGGCCGCGCTTGCCCTCGATCGATTCGAGCATCGCGGATTCCTCGCCGCAGATATAGGCGCCCGCGCCCCGGCGCAGCTCGATATACCCTGGCGCGGCGATCCCGGCGGCCTCGAGCGCGGCGATCTCGCGTGCGAGGATGTCCAGCACCGCCGGATACTCGTCGCGCATGTAGATATAGCAGTGCTCGGCCTCGACGGCCCAGGCGGCAATCAGCATTCCCTCAAGGAAAACATGCGGTTCGCGCTCAAGGTAGAAGCGATCCTTGAAGGTGCCCGGTTCACCCTCATCGCCATTGACGGCAAGATAGCGCGGCCCCTCGGCGGCGCGCACGAAGCCCCATTTGCGCCCCGCAGGAAACCCGGCGCCGCCGAGCCCGCGCACGCCCGCCTCCAGAAGCGTAGACTGCACCGCCTCGAAATCACCGCCGGCACGCAGCTCCGCGAGCCGGGTATAGCCGCCGCCCGCGCGATAGGCGTCAAGCGGCTGGTAGTCGGGGATGCGCGCGTGAAAATCGCCCGCCGCGATGACCTCGGCGGCGCGCTCGGGCGTGGCGTGATCGACATGGCGGTGCCCGATCTCGAGCACCGGCGCGGTATCGCAACGGCCCATGCAGGGCGCGCGCAGCACCCGGACCTCGGCCGGGTCGTGTCCGGCCTCGAGCGCCGATTTGAGCGCCTGCGCCCCCGCAAGTTCGCATGCCAGCGAGTCGCACACCCGGATGGTGAGGGCGGGCGGCGGGGTCTCGCCCTCCTTGACGAGATCGAAATGCGCGTAAAAGCTCGCCACTTCCCAGATCTCGGCCTGACTCAGCTTCATATCGTGGGCCAGCGCGCGAAGATGCGCCGCCGATAGATGGCCATGCGCGTCCTGGATCAGGTGCAGATGCTCGATGAGCAGGTCGGGCCGGCGCGGACGGTCGCCGAGCAGCGCCCGCACCTCCTCGAGCGCGACCTCGTCGAGTTGCCGGCCCTTTGGGGTGCGCCGCCCGCCACCGCCGCCGGATTTCCAGATGCCGCGCTCGTCGTCCAGTGCCATGAATTCTCCTCCTGCGGGCAGGGTGCGCCCGCCCCGCCCTGCGGTCAAGGCGACCATCCGCGAATTGACCGCGCCGCGCCAGCGCTTTTGCGGCACCCAGATGCGCGATCGCGTCACACGCCGAAGGCGCTGTAGGGGATGTAGCGCACCGGGTCGCCGGGCGCGATCTCGGCGCCGCCGTCGCCGAGCTCGACGAGCCCCTCGGCCCAGACGAGCCCGCTGATCCGCCCCGACCCTTCGGAGGCGAAGACCTCGGCGCGGCCCTCAGCGTCGAGCCGCGCGCGCAGGTATTCACGCCGCCCCGGTTTCTTGGATTTCGTGAAGGCCGCGGGCACCGTCATCGCGACGGGGTCGCGCCACCCGGCGCCGGCAAGCACCGACAGCGCCGGGCGTGCGAAGATCAGCGCGCAAACCATTGCCGCAACCGGATTGCCGGGCAGCCCGAAGACGGGCGCGCCGTCCCAGGTCGCCAGCGCCAGCGGCCGCCCCGGCTTGAGCGCGATGCGCCAGCTCGACAGCGTCCCGCGCAGGCGCAGCAGCTTCGAGACATGATCCTCGTCGCCCGCCGACGCGCCGCCCGAGGTCAGGATCACATCCGCCTCGCGCGCGCCGCGATCGAGCCGCGCGGCGATCTCCTGCGCATCATCGGGCGCCGCCCCGAGATCGACGGGCGCATAGCCCCAGCCCGCGATGAGCGCGCGCAGCATGGGACGATTGGCGTCGAGGATCTCGTGCGCGGCGGCGGCGGTGTCGCGCAGCTCGTCGCCCGTCGAGAGCACCGCCACGCGCAGTTTCCGCCGCACCGCGACCTCCCCGACCCCGAGCGCGGTCAGAAGCGCGAGATCGGGCGGGCGCAGGCGATGCCCTTCGGGCAGGACCTCGGCGCCCGCGGCCACGTCCTCGCCCGCGCGGCGGGTGTTGGCGCCGCGCCGGATGGGGCCGTCGAAGGCGACAGTCGCCGCGTCGGTGGCGGTGTCCTCCTCCAGGATGACGGTGTCGATCCCCTCGGGCAGCGGCGCGCCGGTCAGGATGCGCAGCGCCGCGCCCGCCGGGACCGCCGCGCCGTAGGGCGCCCCCGCCGCGGCGCGGCCCTCCAGCAGCGGCAGGCGCTGCACCCCCGCGCCGGTGGCGGCATGGGCGAAGCCGTAGCCATCCACCGCCGCATTGGCCATTGGCGGGTTGGCGCGCCGGGCGGTCGGGGCGGCGGCGAGGATGCGCCCGGCGGCCTCGGACGTGGGCAGGGTCACGGCGCCGGTGACGGGGGTCAGCCCGGCGCGCAACCGGGCAAGCGCGTCGTCCACCGGCACCCAGTCCACCCCCTGCGGCATGGCGAAGCAGTCATCGCGCAGGCGCGGCGGGGTGAGCGGGCCGGACGCCGCACGCGCCGCCTGCGGGCCGGTCCCGCGCGGTGCCCGCGTCGTCACGTCGGGGCGTGGCGGCAGGGCCGCCTCGCCGGCCGCGCGCGCGGCGTCGCGCAATGCCGCCTCGTTGCCCACCCCCAGGATCCAGCCCTCCTCGCGCAGCGTCTGCGCCGGCACGTCGGGGGCCAGCAGCGGGGCGAGCGCCCCATCCCCGGCAAGCCGCGCGAGCGCGAGCGCGAGCAGCCGCACCTGCACAGCGTCCTTTACAGGCCATGCGTGCCTGCCCCTGCCCGCGGGGATCTGCGCCGCGACCTCGCGCGCGAGCAGCGAGGGAAACACCTCGGCCAGCACCACCGGCGCGTCCGCGCAGGGCTCGAACGGCCAGGCCGCGACCCCGCCCTCGGCGCGCAACCGCCAGAGCACCGGCAGCCCGGTGAGCACCTGCGAGCCCACCGCCCCCGCCCCGCCCAGCTTCCACACCGACTGCGCCCCCGGCGCGCGCGCATCCACCGCGCGCAGTTCCGCGAGCGGGCCGTAACCGTGGCGCGCGCGACCCATGCGCGGCAGATCGAGCATGTCCTGCGGCGTCGGATTGAACCAGAACGGGCCGAGGCCGGGGAAGGCGCGGTTCATGCGCGCGCCGACGGCGATGCGGTCGTTGCGGTTGTCGGGGCCGTCGCTGAGCGCGGCGGCGAGCCATTCCCAGACCGCGAGCGCCTCGGCGCGCCCCGTCAGCCCCGCCGCGAAGCCCGCCGGATAGCCGAAGGCGAAATCAGCCCCGATCAGCAGCCGCTCGCCGCGCGTCCGCGCAGCCGCGATCCGCGCGCGCAGCCAGTCCTCGGCGGCGGCGCGGGTGCGCAGATAGGTGCTTTCGGCTGTGCCGCCGTCGGCCTCCGCGATCCAGATGGCATCGGCGCTTTCGCGCGCCGGGCTGGGTTTCGAGGCCGCCGACCAATCCACGATCACGACCCGGTCGAAGGTCACAATTGCAGCTCCGCGATAATGAAATCGGCGATCGCGGCGATGTCGTCGAGATCGAACACAGGCACCTCCAGCCCCCCCGGCACGACATCCGCCGCCACCGCGCGCACGGTCGGGTTCGCCAGCGCGAGGGGCGGCCGCCCCGTGGCGGCACGATGCACCTCGAGCTTGGGATGCGGGCCGGCCTTGTAGCCCTCCACCAGCACCAGCTCGACGGGCGAGAGCCGGGCGAGCAGCTCCGCGAGCGGTGGCTCCGCCTCGTCGCGCAGCTCGCGCATCAGCGCCCAGCGCCGCGGCGACGCGAGCATCACCTCGCGCGCCCCGGCCTCGCGGTGGCGATGGCTGTCGCGGCCGGGCTGATCGACATCGGTGACGTGATGGGCGTGCTTGACCGTGGACACGCTGTAGCCGCGCGCGGCGATCTCGGCGACGAGCCGCTCCACCAGGGTCGTCTTGCCGGAGTTCTTCACCCCCGTGATGCCGTACACCTTCATGCGGACCTCGTCAGCATCGCGTCGGCGGCCGCGATATCCTCGGGGCGATTGATGTTGAAGAAGGGATCGACCGCTCCGGTCTCGAAAACGGCCTGGCCCGCGCCTTGGGCGTCGGTCCAGGCGACGATCTTGCGCACGCCGCCCTCGAGCGCGGCGCGCAGATCGCCGCGCAGCGCGACGGGCCAGAGGCCGAAGGTCGGGTGCCGCCAGACGGTCCCGTCCGCATCCGGCGACGCCGCGAGCGCGAGCCCCGAGGCGGGCGCCGCCGCCATAAGCCGCACGACGAGATCGTCGGGCAGGAACGGCGTGTCGGCGGCGGCGGTCACGATCGCCTCGGCCCCCTGCCCCGCCGCCCAGTCAAGCCCGGCGAGCACGCCGGCGAGCGGCCCCGGATGCCCGGCCACCCCGTCCGCGAGCACCGGCAGGCCGAGATCGGCGAAACGCGCCGGATCGCCATTGGCGTTGAGCGCGAGCGCGGCGCATTGCGGCGCGAGCCGGGCGATGACGTGATCGATGAGCCGCCGCTCGCCGAGGCGCAGCAGCCCCTTGTCGCCGCCCCCCATGCGCGAGGCCAGCCCGCCTGCGAGAATCACGCCGGGGGGCCGCTCAGTCATCCGTCTCGGCCTTGCGGCGGTGCCTGCGCTCCTCGCGCGGGGCGCTGGCCGGGTCGGCATCGCGCATCAGCCGCGCCTCGCCCGACAGGCAGACGAAACGCTGTCCGCGCAACCGCCCGATCAGCGTCAGCCCCACCTGCCGCGCGATCTCGACGCCCCAGGCCGTGAAGCCCGAGCGCGAGGCGAGGATCGGGATGCCCATCTGCGCGGTCTTGATGACCATCTCCGAGGTCAGCCGCCCGGTGGTGTAGAGGATCTTTTCGGCCGGGTCGGCGCCGTGGCGAAACATCCAGCCCGCGATCTTGTCCACCGCGTTGTGGCGGCCGACATCCTCCATGTAGACGAGCATCCGGTCGCGTTCGCACAGCACCGTGCCGTGGATCGCCCCGGCGGCGAGATAGAGCGAGGGCGTGGTGTTGATGTCGCGCGCGAGGGTGTAGAGCCAGCTCGTGCGCAGCTCGGCCTCGGGCAGGGTCAGCCCGTCGAGCCCCTCCATCATGTCACCGAACACCGTGCCGACCGCGCAGCCCGAGGTCCGCGTCCTGCGCGCGAGCTTGTCCTCGTAGGAGGTCTCATGGGCGGTGCGGACGACCACGGTGTCGATATCGTCGTCGAAATCGACGCCGGTGACCGTTTCGCCATCGCGCAGCATCCCCTGATTGCGCAGGAATCCGATGGCGAGATACTCGGGGTGATCGCCGATCGTCATCGCGGTGACGATCTCGCGCGAATTGAGAAAGATGGTGAGCGGGCGCTCCTCGACGACGGCGATCTCGGTCGCCGCGCCGGTGTGATCGGTGCCGCGCACGCGGCGGGTGAGCCGCGCGTCGTCGGGGTCGGGCAGGACGGGATCCGGGTGCGCCTTCATGTTCGCAAGATGCGCCGGGGCACGCCCGGCGGCAAGGGGTCAGCGCCCTGCGGCCACCCCTTCGCGGCGCGGATCGGCGGCGCCCTCGAGCCCGTCCGCCGTGAGGCGCAGCACATGCAACCCGGAATTGAGATCGCTCAGGCGCACCTCGTGGCCCATCGCTTCGAGCTCGGCAACCATTTCCTCGGCGCCGGGGCCGTCCTCCACGAAGCTCGGCCCGTTGCGGTTGAGCAGGTGCGGGCGCGCGACGGCCTCGTCGAGCGGCAGATCCCAGTCGAGGACGGCGGTGAGGGCGCGGGCCGTGTAGGGGATGATGTTCGCCCCGCCCGGCGAGCCGATCGCCAGATGCGGCACCCCGTCGCGCAGCACGATCGTCGGCGCCATCGAGGAGCGCGGCCGCTTGCCCGGCTCCACGCGGTTGGCCACAAGCCCGTCCGCGCCGGCCGGCGCGAAGGCGAAATCCGTCAGCTCGTTGTTGAGCAGAAAGCCGTTCGTCATCAGCCGCGACCCGAAGCCCATCTCGATCGTGGTCGTTGCCGAGACGACATCCCCGCGCCCGTCGCGGATCACGAAATGCGTGGTGCCCTCACGCGGGCGCGGATCGTCGGCGTGGCGGGCGGCGGCGTCGCGCCAGGGCGGGGTGCCCGCCTCGGCAGCGTCCATCGCGGCTTCGGCGTCGATCAGCCGGGCGCGCGCGCGCAGATAATCGGCATCGAGCAGCCCCTCAGGCATGGTGACGAAGTCGGTATCGGCCATGTAGAGATCGCGGTCGGCGAAGGCGAGCCGGCCGGCCTCGAGGAAGAGATGCTCGGCCAGCATCCCCGGCCCGATCGCGGGCAGGTCGAAGCGCTCGAGGATGCCGAGCATCTGGCCCACCGTGAGCCCGCCCGAGCTCGGCGGTCCCATCCCGCAGACATCATCGCCGCGATAGGCGATGCAGACGGGGTCGCGCTCGATCACGTCGTAGGCCGCGAAGTCCGCCATCGTGAGCAGGCCGGGCCGGTCATCGGCGCGCACGGTCGCGACGATGTCGCGCGCGATGGCGCCGGTGTAGAAGGGGGCCGCGCCGCGGTCGCGCATCAGGCGCAGCGTGTCGGCATAGGCCGGATTCGCCAGAAGCGCGCCCTCGGCGAGCGGCGCGCCATCCACGAAGAAGTAATCCCGCGCCGCGTCCTGGCGGCCGAGCTCGCGCGCCGCGGCGACCGAATCGGCCATGCGCGGCGAGACCTCGAAACCGTCCTGCGCCAGCGCGATCGGGTCATCGAACAGCCCCGCCCAGGGCAGGCGCCCGTGGCGGGCATGGATATGCTCGAGCAGCTTCGGCGTTCCGGGCACACCCACCGAGCGCCCCCCGATCACGGCCTCCCAGAAATCCATCGGTTCCCCGTCGGCGAGCCAGTAATCGGGTGCTGCGGCCATCGGCGCGGTCTCGCGCGCGTCATGGGTAGTCAGCTCCTGCCCGGCCGCGTCCCAGTAGAGCAGAAAGCCGCCGCCGCCGAGCCCGGAGCTTTGCGGCTCCACCAGCCCGAGCACGAGCTGCACCGCCACGGCCGCATCCGCCGCCGAGCCGCCCGCCGCGAGCACCGCCTCGCCGGCCTCGGCCGCCAGCGGATGCGCCGCGACGACCATGTGCGACTGCGCCGTGACGGTCTCGGCGCTGGCGACGGCATGGGTGCGCTCCGGCGGGATCTCGGCGGCCGCCGGGGCGGCGAGCGCCGCGATGGCGAGGGTGAGGGTGAGGGGAACTCGGATCATGCTTCCTCCGCTTGCTTTGGCCGCAGCCTAGTCGCACGGAGCCCCCGCGCACAGAAAAAAGGCGTCTGCAGGCCGTGCGACGTCGGCCTTGCCGGGCGTGACCCGACAAGCTAATTGCCGCCGCGATCTCAGGGCCGCCGGCCCGCCGACCGATGGTTTCCGCCGGAGAGCCGCCGCGATGAATCTTGCCAAGCGCCTGAGCTTTACCATTACCGCCGCCCTCGCCCTGGCCGCGTGCAACCCGCCCCCGCCGAGCGGCTATACCCGCCCCGCCCCCGAGGAAAGCGCGAGCACGGAGTATCGCTTCCCGCTGCCGGAGCCGGGCGAGCGGCTGCGCTTTCGCAATCTCGACCGGACTTATGAGAGCAAGGCGACCGTCTTCGACTGGCTGCGTCACGCCGCGATCATCACCTTCAGCCAATACCCCGAAGCCGATCGGCTGCCCGACAACCACGTCATGGACCCGCGGGAGGCCGCCCGCGATTTCGCCGCATCCCGCGACGCCGACTTCGCGATCACCTGGATGGGCCATGCGAGTTTCCTGATCCGCGCGGGCGGGAAGAAGATCCTGACCGACCCGGTCTTCGACCACACGCTCGGCCCCGGCACGAGCCGGCTCGTGCCGGTGCTGCCCGATCCCGACCTGATCGAGCGGGTGGACGCGATCGTGCTCTCCCATGCCGATCAGGATCATTTCAACCAGCGCACGCTGCGCGAACTCGCGGCGCGCTTCCCTGATACACGCGTGCATGTGCCGCGCGCGACGGGCGGCCTCGCGCAGTGGCAGGGCTTTCGCAACGTCTACGAGCACGAGTATTACGGCTCGATCACCTCGGAGGATGTGCGCATCACGGCCGTGCCCGCCGTGCACGGGCTGCGCCGGCCGCCCTTCGCGCCCAATTCGATGAGCTGGGCCGGGTTCATGATCGAGGCTCCGCAGGGCCGCATCTATTTCGCCGGCGACACCGGCATGGGCGACATCTATCGCCAGATGCGCGCGCATTTCGGCCCCGTGGACGTGGCGCTGATGCCCGCCGGAACCTGGGCGCCGCGCGACTTCCAGAAGGGCTCGCATGTCAACCCCGAGGAGGCGATGGAGATCGCCGGGATCCTCGATGCCGGGCTGTCGATCGGCATGCACTGGGGTACCTATCCGCTCTCGCCCGAACCGCCCACCGAGCAGAAGCGCCGCTTTCTCGCCGCCGGAACCGAGGCCAATCCCAACATGGTCATGCGCATCGGCGAGACGCGCGTCCTCGACGGCGACCGGCGGCTGGCCGCACACGATTGACGCGGCGCGCGCGGGGGGCCACTTTCCGGGACATGGAACACGCCACACCGCCCTTTTCCGTTCTCGACCTCGCCCCGGTGCCCGAGGGCGCCACCACCGCCGAGGCGCTCGCCAATACCCGGGATCTCGCCCGCCATGCCGAGGGCTGGGGCTACCGGCGCTACTGGCTGGCCGAGCATCACAACATGCCCGGCATCGCGAGCGCGGCGACGGCGGTGCTGATCGGGGCGGTGGCCGAAGTCACGGAGCGGATGCGCGTCGGCTCGGGGGGCATCATGCTGCCCAATCATGCGCCGCTCATGGTGGCCGAGCAGTTCGGAACGCTGGCGGAGCTTCACGGGCCCCGTATCGACCTGGGCCTCGGCCGCGCGCCGGGCACGGACATGGCCACGGCGCGCGCCCTGCGCCGCGGCATGCAGGGCGACAGCTTTCCGCAGGACGTGGTCGAGCTGATGGGGTATCTCGACGGCGGCGGACCGGTGCAGGCGATCCCCGGGGCGGGCACGCGCGTGCCGGTCTGGATCCTCGGCTCCAGCCTGTACGGCGCGCAGCTCGCCGCGCATCTGGGGCTGCCCTATGCCTTCGCGTCGCATTTCGCGCCCGACGCGCTCAATGATGCGGCGGCGATCTATCGGCGCGATTTCCAGCCCTCCGCGCATTGCGCCGCACCGCATTTCATGCTCGCGATCAATGTCTTCGCCGCCGAAACGGATGCGCAGGGCGCGCGGCTGCGCAGCTCGATGCAGCTCGCCTTCGCCAATCTGCGCAGCGGCCGGCCCGGCAAGCTGCCCGCGCCCGTGGACGATATCGACGCGGTGCTCGATCCGGCCACGCGGCGCATGGTCGATCACGCGCTGCGCATCACGGCGGCGGGGTCGCCGGCGAGCGTCGAGCGCCGGCTCGCCGAGCTCATCGCCGCGCACCGGCCCGACGAGGTGATCCTCACCGGCCAGATCCATGACCCCGCCGCGCGGCTGCGCTCCTTCGAGATCGCGGCGGACGCGATGCGCGCCGTCAATGCCGCGCCGGCCGCCTGAGCGGCGCCCCGATTGAAGCTGCTGACCGGCCTTGCTATGCCAAGGCTCAGGAGGAGCCCCGATGACAGTCATGACCACGATCGAGGATCTGCGCGCGCAGTTTCACCGTCGCGTGCCAAGGATGTTCGCCGAGTATGTCGAATCCGGCAGCTGGACCGAGCAGACGCTGCACGCGAACACCTCGGATTTCGCCGATATCCGCCTGCGCCAGCGCGTCGCGGTGGACATGTCGCAGCGCAAGCTCGCCACCACCATGGCCGGGCGCGAGGTGACGATGCCGGTGGCGCTGGCGCCGGTGGGGCTGACGGGGATGGTCCATGCCGATGGCGAGATCGCCGCGGCGCGCGCGGCGGAGGCGTTCGGGGTTCCTTACACGCTCTCGACGATGTCGATCTGCTCGATCGAGGATGTCGCGGCGCATACCACCAAGCCGTTCTGGTTTCAGCTTTATGTCATGAAGGACGAGGGGTTCGTCGCCGATATACTGGGCCGGGCGCGCGCCGCGGGCTGCGATACGCTGGTGCTGACGCTCGATCTGCAGATGCTCGGCCAGCGCCACCGCGACATCAAGAACGGCCTCTCCGCCCCGCCCAGGCTGACGCTTCCGGTGATGCTCGATCTCGCGACGAAGTGGCGCTGGGGCAAGAACATGCTGGGCACCAGGCGGCGCGGCTTCGGCAATATCGTGGGCCACGCCAAGGGGGTGTCGGACACCACGTCGCTGATGTCCTGGACCGCCGAGCAGTTCGACCTGCAACTCGATTGGGCCAAGGTCGCCCGGCTCAAGGAGCAATGGGGCGGCAAGCTGATCCTGAAGGGCATTCTCGATGTGGAGGATGCGCGCATGGCCGCGAAGGTCGGTGCGGACGCGATCATCGTGTCCAACCATGGCGGACGACAGCTCGACGGGGCGCTGAGCGGCATCCGGATGCTGCGGCCCATCGTCGAGGCGGTGGGCGACAGCGTCGAGGTGCACATGGATTCGGGCATCCGCTCGGGGCAGGACGCGCTCAAGGCGGTGGCACTCGGCGCGCGCGGGGTCTGGATCGGGCGCTCCTATGTCTACGGGCTCGGCGCGATGGGCGAGGCCGGCGTGACCCGGGCGCTCGAGATCATCCAGAAGGAGTTCGACACGACCATGGCGCTTTGCGGAGAGCGCGACATGCATGATCTCGGGCTGCATAACCTGATCCTGCCCGAGGGCTTCACGACCGTGCCCGGCGCACCAGCGCCCCGATGAGCGGCAGCGCCGCCAACAGGATCACCACGACCACCGCGAAGGCCGCGCGCAGCCCGGCAAGATCGGAGACCCCGCCCAGAAGCGGCGGGCCGATGAAGAACCCGGCATAAGCCACCGCCGAGGCGCGCGCGATCGCCGCCGCGCGCGCCTCGGGCGCCGCCGCCCCGATGAGCGCCATCGCGCAGGGCGCAACAACCGAAACGCCGAGCCCGAGCACGGCAAACCCCGCCCAGGCCACCGCCGGCGCCGGCGCGAGTACCGCGACCGCCGCCCCCGCCGCCGCCAGCATCAGCCCCGCGCGCATCATCCGCCCCGGCGCGATCCGCGCGGCGAGCCCCTGCCCGGCCAGCCGCCCGATCCCCATCGTCAGCCCCAGCATCGCCGGGCCGAGCGCGCCCTGCGCCGGGCTGCCGCCCAGCGTGCGCTCGATATGCAGCGCCGACCACGCCTCGACGGCGCTCTCAGCGAAATACGCTACGAGGATCACGGTCCCGCCAAGCAGCGTCACCGCCCCGAGCGTGCCGCCCCCGCGCGCCACCGCACCGCGCCGGTCCGCGCCGATGGCGGCGCCGCGCTCGAGACTCACCGCCGCCAGCAGCACCGCGACGCTCCCGGCCAGCACCAGGATGGTTCCCGGCCCCACGCCCGCGCCGCGCGCCAGCCCGGTGAGCGCCGCTCCGCCGGCATAGGCGAAGGAGTAGGCGCCGTGATTGAGATTCATCAGCGGGCGCGCCTGCGCGGCCTCGATGGTGCTCACCCGCGCATTCATCATCACGTCGATGAAGCCCGAGGCCGCCCCGATCGCCAGCATTGCAAGCGCGAACCCCGCGACCCCGCCCGCGAGCGCCGGTGTCGCGAAGGCCAGCCCCATCGCCACCGCCGCCATCGGCAGCGCCGCCGCCCCGAGCCACCCCGCCGCCAGCGGCGCGGCCAGCATCACCACCACCCCCGACACCGAGGTCAGCAGAAGCATCACCCCCAGCATCCCGTCGCCGAGCCCGAAGCGCGCCTGCAGGTCCGGCAAGAGCGCCGCGAGCGTGCCCCAGAGCATGCCCATCACGACAAAGCACGCCAGCGGCGCGCGCGACAGCACGGCGGATGCGCGCAGCGACATGATCCCTCCTCGCAACGTGCAGTGCTCCTAGCCGCGCCGGCGATTGCTCTCAAGGCGGCTTTTGCGCTTTTCCTCGGCGCGCGGATGGCGTAGGGGGCGCCTTCGCGCGGGCATGCACCCTTGGAGGATGTCCGCCTCACACAATCCAATGGAGGCCTCTATGGCTGGCGAGATCAGGGATCTTCACGCCGAGGTACGGACGGGGACAGGCAAGGGGGCCGCCCGTCAGGCTCGCAGAGAGCATTACGTACCCGGTATCGTTTACGGCGGCGGGCAGGACCCGCAGCCGATCAAGCTGAAATACAACTACCTCGTGAAGCACCTCAAGGCGGGGCGCTTCATGTCGCGGCTGTTCAACCTCAAGCTCGAGGGCGAGGACGATGTGCGCGTCATCTGCCGCAACGTGCAGCGCGACGTGGTCAAGGACCTGCCCACGCATCTCGACCTGATGCGCCTGCGCCGCACCTCGCGGATCAACCTGCACATCCCGGTGGAGTTCATCGGCCACGAGGAGGCGCCGGGCCTCAAGCGTGGCGGGGTGATGAACGCGGTGCGCCCCGAGGTCGAGCTGGTCGTGACCGCCGGCGACATTCCCGAGAAGATCACAGTCGACCTGAGCGGCATGGATATCGGCGACACCGCGACGATCTCCATGGTCAAGCTGCCCGCCGGCGCCAAGCCGACGATCGATCGCGACTTCGTCATCGCCAACATCTCCGCACCCTCCGGCCTGCGCGCCGCCGAGGACGAGGATGAGGGCGACGAGGCCGCGGATGCCGGCGACGACGAGGCCGCCGAGACACAAGGCGACGAGGCGTAATCGCGCCGCGACCGCCTCCGCCGCGGCGGGGGCGGTGCCGCTTGCGGGCTACATCGTCATGACATTGCGAAAGACGTGATGCGGGATATCCGCGCGCGCGAGTCCCATTTCGGCAAGCTCGGCATCGTCGAGCACCTCGAGGGCTTCGATCTCGCCGCGCCGCGAGCGGATCTCGACATACCGTTCGCAGCCGCGCGCGATCGCGCGCAACCGCTCGCGTGTGCTGTCGGGGAAGGTGGTCGGCGTCGGATAGGCCATGGAAACCTCCGTAACGGGTGGTCTCCTCCACAATCACAATCTACCAGACGCCGGCCGCCGCCAGTTCTGCCAATTCCGAATAGCTGCGATGCAGCGAATTCATGCCGCTCTGCGGCATGTCATGGCTCGACGCTGTGCACGCTTTCGAACAGCTCGAGCTCGGGCGGGCCGAGATAGATGTCGGAATGCGCCCCCGCGCCTTTGTGGGCGGCGCGAAACGCCTCCGAGCGGGTCCAGGCCTCGAACGCCTCGCGGCTTTGCCACAGCGTGTGCGAGGCGTAGAGCGTGTGATCCTCCTTCGCTTCCCCCTTCATCAGGTGAAAGGCGACGAAGCCGGGGACCTCGTGCAGATGCGTCTCGCGGGTCTTCCAGACCTGCTCGAACGCCTCCTCCTGGCCGGGTTTTACGCGAAAGCGGTTCATCGTCAGATACATGTCGCACCTCTTTCATCCGTTGCGCCGGGCTGGCATTCGCGCGCAGTTCAGGGCATCAAGGGGTTCGGGTCAAGCGAAAGGACCGCGCATGCGACTCTTCGTCGGGCTGGGCAATCCGGGGGCGAAATACGCCCGCAACCGGCACAATATCGGCTTCATGGCCGTCGATGCCATCAAGGAGGCGCATGATTTCGCCCCGTGGCGCGGCAAGTTCCAGGGCCAGCTCGCCGAGGGGCGGCTCGGGACCGAGAAGGTGCTGCTGCTCAAGCCCGAAACCTACATGAACCTCTCCGGCCAATCCTTGGGCGCGGCGGCAAAATTCTACAAGGTCACCCCGGCCGACATCGTCGTGTTCCACGACGAGCTCGACCTCGCGCCGGGCAAGTGCCGGGTCAAGACGGGCGGTGGCCATGCCGGGCATAACGGGCTGCGCTCGATCCATGGCGTGATCGGGGCGGATTATGTGCGCGTGCGGCTCGGCATCGGGCATCCGGGCGACAAGGGGCAGGTGTCGAACTATGTCCTGCGCGATTTCGCGAAGGCGGATGCGGACTGGCTCGACGATCTGATGCGCGGCATAGCCGAGGGCGCGCCCGCGCTCGCCGAGGGCGCGTCGGACCGCTTTCTCAACGCCGTGGCGCAGCGCACCCGCCCGGCGCGCTCATCGGGCGCGCCCGCGTCCTCTCCGAAAGCCCCTGCGGACACGTCCGCGCCCGATCCCCGGCCCGAGGACGCGGCGCAGCCGGCCGACACGCGCTCGTCGCTGCAAAAGCTGATCGACCGGTTCCGGTGAGCGCGGCGGCGCATTTCCTGTCGCAGGCCGCGGCCTGCGAGCGGCTCGACGCCCCCTTCACGGCACGTCTGATGCGGCTCTGCGCCGAACGACTCGGCCCCGAGGGGGCGGTCGGCCGGCGCATCCATGACTGGTCGGGGCCATCGACGGACGCCGTTGCGCTGCGCCTTGCGGGAGCGCTGCACGGGCTGGTGCTTTCGGGGGCGGATCCGCGGCTCGCGGCGGTTTATGCCGCGCCCGAGACGGTATCGGATTCGCGCCTCTGGGCGGATGTCGCAGCCGCGATCGAAGCGCATGAGGCGGAGGTCCTCGACTGGCTCGACCGCGCGCCACAGACCAACGAGGTCGCGCGCGCGGCGGTGCTGATCGCGGCGGGGCGCTGGCTCGGCGGGCCGCTCGTTCTGTCGGAACTCGGGGCGAGCGCGGGACTCAACCTGCTTTGGGATCATTACGCGCTGGACGTTGGCGGGCGGCGTTTCGGCCCCGCCGATGCCGCGGTGACGCTGCGCCCGCGCTGGACCGGCCCCCTGCCCCGCGATGGCGCGCCCGAGATCCGCGCCCGCGCCGGCGTCGATCTCGCCCCGCTCGACCCGGTGCATGACCGGCTGCGGATGCGCGCCTATGTCTGGCCGGATCATGCCGCGCGCCGCGCGCGGCTGGAGGCGGCGCTTACGCTGGCGGCGCGGGAGCGGCCCGTCGTGGCGCGCGGCGATGCGGTGGACTGGCTCGGCGGACGGCTCGCCACGCCCTGCGCGGGGGCGACGCATCTCGTCTATAACACCATCGCCTGGCAATATCTGCCACCCGAGGCCCAAGCGCGCGGGGCGGCCCTTCTGGCCGAAGCGGGCGCACGGGCGAGCGAAGCCGCCCCGCTCGCGCATCTGGCGATGGAGGGCGATGGCGGCACGGGCGCGGCGCTCACGCTGACGCGCTGGCCGGGCGGGGAGGCGATGCCGATCGGCCGGGCCGATTTTCACGGCCGCTGGATCGAATGGTGCCCGCCCGGGGGGTGATCGGTTTCGTCGCGACACGCGGATGACTATGCTTGCGACGTGGCCGCGCGGCGCGCGGCGACTAGGTGTCGGACAGGACACGGGAAAGGACGCGGCATGCAGGACGAGTCGGTGAATGTGCTGGGCGGGTCGCTCGAGGAATGCTCGCGCGATCCGCTCACGGGATTCTTTCGCAACGGGTGCTGCGACACGGGGCCGGAGGATCGCGGCCGGCATACCGTCTGCGCGGTCATGACCGAGGAGTTTCTCGCGCTGTCGAAGTATCTGGGCAACGATCTGTCGACGCCGCGGCCCGAGTTCCGGTTCGAGGGGCTCAAGCCGGGAGATCGCTGGTGTCTGTGCGCGGCGCGGTTCCTGCAGGCGCATGACGAGGGCGCGGCGCCACAGGTCTATCTCGCCGCGACGCACCGGGCGACGCTCGACGTGGTGCCGCTGCGGGTCCTGCGCGAACATGCGCTCGACGACCAGGCCACCCGCTAGCATCCGGGGGACTTCCCGCAAGGGTTGCGCGCGGCGTTGGAATCGTAAGCGCGGACGTGCGACCGGGGCGGAACGGGCGCGGACAATCGCGCGTGCGCCGATACGCCGCCGTGGCCGGCACGGCGAGCCCCGCCGCTAAGCGCTATCGCGGCTGAAAGCCGGCACTGGAACGCCGTCTCGTCCCGGTTTCGGGGCCCCTGCCCGGCGCGATGATCGCGATGTGATCGGCAAGCGGGCGCTCAGAACACAGAGTGGGCGCCGCGGTCATCCGCGATCTCACCGCGCAGCATCCGGGCGTAATGCGCGCGCAGGGTGTCCTGCCCGGTCTGCGGGGTGGCGTCGGCGTCGTAGTGGCCGGTCTCGGGGTCCATCACCAGCATGGACTCGGTCGCGTAGTAGCGGCCGATGCGGGCAAATTCCGCGCCCGCGCGCGGGCGCGCCGCCAGCCTGCCCAGCAGGTCCAGCCCGGCAATGATCCCGTCCAGCAGCGCAACCGGCACATGGCGAAAGCGCGGCGGGCGTCCGGTCAGCTCGAAGAGCCATTCCCCCTGCTGGCGCGGGGTGATCGCCGGCCCCGGCCCGCCGATGGGCAGCACGCGGTTGCGCCGGTCCGCCCGTTCGAGGCAGTCGACCATGTAGTCCGCCAGGTCCGCGTCGCTGATCGGCTTGCAGGCGGTCAGCGCACCGTCGCCGAAGACGAGGAACCGCTTGCCGCGCCGCACCCGCTCCACCTGCCCCGACAGCGACTTGAACAGCGCCGTCGGCCGCACGATGGAATAATCCACGCCCGAGGCGATCAGCTCGGCCTCGAAGGCGCGCTTGGCATGCTGAAAGGCGAGCCGCGGCTTCTGCACGCAGATGGCCGAGAGCAGCACCATGTGCCCGATCCCCGCATCTCGCGCCAGCGCCAGCGCATCGGAGTGGGCGCGGTAGTCGATCGCCCAGGCGTCATCCTCCGCCCCGTTGCGCGACGCCATGCAGGACAGGAGCGCATCGAACCGCTCGCCGCGCAGGCCGTCCCGGGCGAGCGCGCGCGGGCACGTCACTTCAGCCTCGCGCCGCACCGCCCCCGGGGCCAGCGCCGGCGGCGCCTGCCCGGGCGGCCGGGGGCGCAGCACGCAGACCGCCTCGTGCCCGCGCCCGACGAGTGCCGCAACCGTCGCCCGCCCGACCGTGCCCGTCGCCCCCAGCACGAGCACCCGGAGCCGTCCGGTGTGCGCGGGGCGCGCGGTCAATGGGTCCTGCATCCGGGTCGCCTCCATCACAGACCGCAAGCTGTGGCGCGGCCGCACCCGTCATCCGGGCACCCTGACCGACCCATCGCATGTGCGCGCCGCGCAGCGCAATCACCCTGCCGCCGCGCGGGGGGCGGCCCGCGTCGCATGGGGTCAGCGGGCGCATCGCGCCAGATTCGCAGCGAAAAGGCCGCAGCCGGCACTCCGCCTGCGGCCTCATGCTCGATCGATGCGCAATTACGACGCGTCGCGCGCCGCCTGCAGCCATTCATCGACCTGATCGCGGTTTTCCTCGATGTATTCGGCGGCATGGCGCGCGATGTCATCGGCGCTGTCCTCGCCGTCATGCATCAGCGCGTTCTGATCGAAGATCGCCTGAAGATCGATGCTGGCATTCTCCAGAAGCGCGCGCACCGCCGGATTCTCCGCGATGAAGTCCGCATTCGCGACCGGACGGATGTCGTTCGCGGGGAAGCCCAGGTTGCACTCCTCGGCGCCCTGGCAGCCCTCGAGATCCATCACGCTGGTCTGGTCGATCAGATCGCCATGCCCCTCGGGCAGCGACACGTTCTCCATCTGCAGCCAGACGACATCCTCGCCCGGCACCAGCTCGGAGACAGTCCAGTTCGGCGTCCAGGTGTAGAACAGGATCGACTCACCGCCCTCATAGCGCGCAAGCGCGTCCGCCATCGAGGGCGCGTAGTCGGCGGAGATCACGTTGATGTGCTCGTCCCAGCCGAATTCCTCGAAGTGGTGGCTGATGACCTCCTCGCAGCCCCAGCCCGGCGGGCAGCCGACCATCTCGGCCTTGCCGTCGCCGGTCGCGTCGAAGGCCTGCGCCACCTCGGGGTCGAGGATGTCCTCGATATGGGTGATGCCGTATTCCTCGGCGGTGGCGCGGTCGATCAGGTAGCCCTCGAGCGCGCCGGCCTCCACGACATAGCCCACGAGCTCGACGTTATCGACGCGCTCGAGATAGGTGTTGTGCAGCGGGAACCAGCCATTCACCCACAGATCGAGATCGCCGAAGCTGGCGGACTCGTAGAAGGGCGGGTTGTCGAGGGTGGTCGGCCCATCCACCGTGTAACCCAGCTCCTCGAGCAGCTGCTTGTAGACCTCGGCCGGGAACCAGCCGGTGTCCCAAGTGGCCTGTGCCATGTTGATCGTGACGCCCTCGCCGGGCATGTCGTCGGCCATCGCCGCGCCGGGTGCGGCGAGCACGCCCGCGCAGAGCGCGGTGGTCGCGGCGGTCCGGATGCGTGCCATCGGTGTCATAGTGTCACCTCCGTTATTCGGTTCCTCCTGATGCCGCGCGCCGGGCGCGCGGCGCTCTCGTGGCCGCGGGCGGACCGCGGCGCCATTGCGCCCGTCAGGCGGCCCCGCGCTGCGCGGCCGTTCCGGACGGACGAATGAACCCCTTGAGCGTGTCCAGAAGCGAGGGGCTCCTGGAGACACGGCCCTGATCCCCGAGCGCCTGGGTGATGCGGTCGAGGATGATCGCGAGGAAGACGATGCCGATGCCGCCCTCCGCGGCGGTGCCGACATCAAGCCTGCCAAGCCCGGTATAGACCGTAAGGCCCAGCCCGCCAGCGCCGATCAGCGCCGCGATCACCGCCATCGACAGCGCCAGCATCAGCGTCTGGTTGAGCCCCGCCATGATGGTGCGCATCGCCAGCGGCACCTGGACCTCCCACAGCACCTGCCGGCGCGTGGCGCCGAAGGCGTAGGCGGCCTCGACGAGATCGGCCTGCACGTTGCGCAGCCCCAGATTTGTCAGCCGCACGATCGGGGGCAGTGCGAAGATGATCGTCGCGATGATCCCCGGCGTCATGCCGACCCCGAACAGCATCACGATCGGCACCAGATAGACGAAGGGCGGGATCGTCTGCATCACGTCGAGCACCGGCCGCAGCCCGCCCGCGAACCGGTCCGAGCGCGAGGCCAGGATGCCGAGCGGCACGCCGACGATGGTGCAGAACACCAGCGCGGTCAGGATCATGGCGAGCGTCGTCATGGTCTCGCCCCAGATCCCGAACATGTCGAGCAGCGCCAGCGCGATCACCGTGAAGATCGCCACGCGGCGCCCCGCCGTGCCCCAGGCGATCAGCGTGAGTGCGGCCGTGAAGGCCAGCATCGGCGTGGCATTGAGCGCGGCGTCGAGCGCGTTCAGCGTCTGATCGACGGGCCACTGCATGGCGCGGAACGCCTCGCGGAAATTCGGCACCAGCCAGCCGCGGATCGCCTCCTGCACCCAGTCATCGAAGGGGATGGAGAAGGAGTCGGACGGTTGCCACATCGCTCAGGCCTCCCGTTCTGTGTTGCGCTGCGCCTCGGTGCGCGCGGCGAGCTGGGCGAAGATCGCGTCCGGTTCGGCAACCCCGACCAGCGCCCCGTCCGCGTCCTCGACGGCGACCGGCAGCCCGCCGGAGGCGGAGCCGTACATGCGGTGCAGATGCGTGTCCTGCGGCACCGACGGATAGTCCCCGACGAGATGGCGCGCGAGATCGGCGCCGTTGGTGCGCGCCGCGGCGGCGAGATCGCGATACCGCACCACCCCGGCGATGCGCCCGCCATCTCGCACATAAAGCGCGTCGCGCCCCAGCGCCTCCATCCGCTCGAGCGCACCCTGCGGCGTCGCGTCCGAGAGTTCGAGCGCCTCGACCGGCTGCATCACGTCGCGCGCGGTGAAGACGCGGCCGCGGTCGATGTCCTGGGTGAAGGCGGCGACGTAGTCGTTGGCCGGGTTCGAGACGATCTCGGCGGCGGTGCCGACCTGGACGAAGCGCCCGTCCTCCATGATGGCGATCCGGTCGCCGAGGGTGAGCGCCTCGTTGAGATCATGGGTGATGAAGATGATGGTCTTGCGCATCTTCTTCTGCAGATCGGCGAGCTCGGCCTGCATGTCGGCGCGGATCAGCGGATCGAGCGCCGAGAACGGCTCGTCCATGAGCAGCAATTCCGGATCCACGGCAAGCCCGCGCGCCAGCCCGACACGCTGCTGCATGCCGCCGGAAAGCGCCGAGGGCGGCTGCTCGGCCCAGGCGTCGAGCCCGACCTGTTCGAGCATCCGCATCGCGCGCTCGCGCCGCTCCTCGGGGGCCACGCCCTGAACCTTGAGCCCGAACTCGACATTGGCGCGCACGGTGCGGTGCGGAAACAGCGCGAAATGCTGGAACACCATCGCGATCTTCTCGAGCCGGATGCGGCGCAGCGCCGCGTCGTTCGCGCCCGTCACCGACGTGCCATCGATCTCGATGCTGCCGGAGGACGGCTCGATCAGCCGGTTGATCATCCGCACCAGCGTCGACTTGCCGGACCCGGACAGGCCCATCACCACGAAGATCTC
>LFIK01000858.1_pt1 | contig 23245 bp, 25 predicted proteins | sample 643401 | NCBI WGS metagenome assembly LFIK01 (sample SAMN03777447, study PRJNA286221) | soda lake metagenome | biome: soda lake; feature: Kulunda steppe; material: water; isolation source: sample T5-Br brine of Lake Tanatar-5 | place: Russia: Kulunda steppe | collected 2010-07
AGGAACGCGAGCCCCAGGATGATGAGGATCGCTGGCAGGATCAGCCCCGCAGCATCACCTTGGAGGTATTCGATGGCGCCGAGCGCCACGAGGATCCCTCCGGGGATGAGCGGCCACCACCAGCCGCCCTCACGCGGCGCGCCGGCCATCAGCTGCACGACCGGGATGAGCAGGAACCCCCCACCGAGGCCGAACAGCGCGACGTCGGCGACGAGACCCAGATCCTGCGCGACGAGGGCCGCTCCGAAGCCGGTGAGGATGCCGCCGGGCACGAGGAAGCCGTAGCTGCGGGTCGCGAGGTAGGTCGCGAGGAACGCGAGCCCACCGAGCAGCACGACCGCGACCCCACCGACGCCGGTCAGGTTGATCAGCAGCAGCGCGATGCCGATGACGACGAGCAGCGTGCCGGCGAACGAGCGTCCGACCATGCGCGAGCCTCTCATGTGGGCGTTCCCGACCCTACTGCTCAGGCCCGCCCGTCACCACCCCCGGGCGACCCCGAGGTGAGGGGACATCGGCAGTGGCAGGTCACGGGCCGCATCGACGTCACCGGCGAACGCACTGACCGCCGTCAGTCCCGTGCCATACCAACCGCCCAGGTGCGTGGCGAGCAGGCCGGGGCTCTGCACGACCTCGCGGCCGGCGAGGAAGCGCCAGATCACCTCACGCACCGCCTCGGTCGTGAGCACCCCCTCATGCGTGCCCGGAAGCACGCGGCGTTCCGTGTCGTCGAGCGCGGCACGGTCCGCGCCGACGAGTCCGTCGAGCGAGGCGACGACGTTCAGCACGCGCGTCCCCGTCGCCAGCGGACCGGCTGCTCCGGACTGACCGGCCACCGCCCACGCATCGGCCAACTGCTGCAGGACCGACGAGGCGGTCGCGACGTCACGCAGTGACGGCGCATCAGGGGCGAGGGACCGCGCCGTGTCACCGACGATGCCGGGAAGCCCCCCGGCCGCCTCCCATGCCCCGCGCAGGACGGGACCGGCCCCCGGCGCGTCGACGAGCGCGTTGCCGGCCCGCGCGAGATCGGAGCCGTCGAGCGGCGATGCGATGGTGACGACGTGCCCGATCGGCGGCAACGTGACGTCCCACGGGTCGTGCAGGTGCAGCAGGTAGTGCGCGATCACCACCCCGCCGAGCGAGTGCCCGATGAGGTCGACCGCACGTCCGGGCTGGCTCCGCGCCTGGACTCGCAGCTGCTCCGCGAGCCGCGCGGCGGCGACCTCGACGCCCTGCCACGTGTCCTCGACCCCGTAGGGCAGACCTGCTCCGGCGTAGGAGAACGGCGTCGCGCTCCCCTCGGCGATCCCGAGATGCGACGGATCGAGCAGCTCGATGCCGCTGGTGCTGGAGAGGCCCGCGACGAGCACCAGGTGGTTGGCGTTGGGCGGGACCGCGAAGCCGGGTGCGGACGCACGGGGGCTCGGTGTCGTGAGGACGCCGCCGGCCCGACCGCCACCCCACGCGTCGTAGGGGGTGACCGCATGATCCGCACCCCACCAGCCGCCGTCGCCGACGAGGGTCGGGAGCGGCATGCCGATGCCGGGCAGCCGCATCGGATCGACGTACTCGCCATCGCGACGCGCTCCGAGATGGAGCCCGCGGTCGCGCTCGACGTCACCGTGGTCTCCGGCCGCGAGATGGCCGAGGATCGCGCCCCGCGTGACCTCCTCGCCCGCCGCGACGCGCACCGCGTCCAACGGCCCGTAGCTGGTCCGCACGCCGTCCTCGTGGTCGATCGACACCCACACGACTCCGGCGACCTGCCCGGCGTGCCGCACCCGGCCCCGTTCGGCGGCCCGCACCACCGTTCCGGGTGGGGCATCGAGGTCGACGCCCCGGTGGCCGGGCCCGTACGGGTCCGGCGCCTCGAACGGCCGCACGACAGGAGCATCGACGGGCAGCCGGTAGCTGACGGGACGCAGCTCCTCGGCGAGCTCACGCAGCGCGGCCGCGATCTGCAGTGCGCTGCGGACCGCCGTCACCGTCGCAGGCGTGACCGGCGCACCGGCGAGCGTTCGGGCTGCTGGCGCGAACTCGGGGGCAGCACCGTGCAGGACGAGCACGGCACCGGCGAGGACGGAACCGACGATTGCGGCAGGTACAGAACGGTGGGTCCGGGGCATGCGGTCCTCCTCCGCGCCCCGGATAGGGGGCCCGACGGATGACGGCCGGACCCGCTGCTGCGGACGACGCTACGGCCGACCGCATGCGAGGGGAAGGCCCATCGCGTCGCCTGTGGAGAAGCCCGCGGTCGTGCGGTCGGCGGCGCCGGAGCGCTCAGCGGACGGCGCGGGCCCTCGGGTGCGCGAGCGCGTGGACCTCACGGAGCCGCCCGCGGGAGAGGTGCGTGTAGCGCTGCGTCGTCGCGAGCGATGCATGACCGAGCAGCTCCTGGACGACGCGCAGGTCCGCGCCGCCCTCCAGCAGGTGCGTCGCGAACGAGTGGCGCAGCGTGTGGGGGGTGACGTGCCCCACACCGGCCGCCTCGCCGAGCCGGCCCACGATGGTGCGCGCGTCGCGCGTGCCGAGCGGCCCTCCCCGATCGCCGCGCAGAACGACCGCGTCGGTCCTCCCGCGCCCCGCCGTGCTGGCGGTCGCCAGCAGCGTCGGACGAGCGGTGTCGAGATAGGACCGGAGCGCCCGGACCGCGGCCGAGCCGATGGGGACGATGCGGTCCTTCCCGCCCTTCCCCTGGAGGCGGACCTGCGACTGGGGCAGGTCGAGCCGGTCGAGCGTCAGCGTGCAGGCCTCCTCGACGCGTGCGCCCGACGCGTAGAGCAGCTCGAGGAGCACCCGGTCCCTGAGACCACTCGCCGTGCTGACGTCCGCCGCGTCGATCATCGCCTCGACCTGGTCGACGCGCAGCACCCGTGGGAGGTGACGACCCTGCTTGGGGCTGACGAGCAGTCCGGCCGGGTCGACGTCGATGAGCCCTCGGCGCTCGAGCAGCGCGAACCACGTCCGCAGCGTCGACGTCCGTCGTGCGATCGTCGCTCGGGCGGCGCCCGCGTCGGCGAGGTCGGCGAGGTAGCCGCGCAGCTCGTCGCGTCCGACCGCGCGGGGATCGGCGATGCCGACGGCTCCGAGCGCACGCGCGACATCGGTCGCGTCGCGCCGGTAGGCGTCGACCGTGTGTGGTCGACGTCCGCGCTCCGAGCGGGTGTGGCGCACGAGCTCTGCGACGGCGGTCCGCCACGCCTCGCTCAACCCATCGACGGCCACCTCGTTGACGACGTCACCGGTCGGAGCCGTGGGCGAGGAGACCGTGGCTGATGGGGCCGTGCGCGGGGGCGTCATGGGCGAAGCGTCGCGCGTCGACCCCTTCGGGTCAACGGACCGATGGACGGGTGGCGCGCAGCCGTACGCCCCCGGCGACGTCCTCGACCTCCCTGGCGACCCGGGCACGGGTCAGCAGGGCGAGCAGCGCGCCTGCACCGCCGGGATGGAGCGGAGCGAGGTCCTCGACGGCGATCCCACGCGGACCGGCACGTTCGAGCGCCCGGCGGACGGGCGCGGGCAGCACCCCCGGCCCATCCCCCGGCCTATCCGGTGGACCATCACCACCCGGTGGGCGGGTCCGGCGATGGATCCCGGGCAGCAGGTCGAGCACGTCAGCGGGGCCCGTGCAGGCACGCACCCCTTCGCTGAGGAGCCGGAGCGGTGCAGCCGATCCCGGCGCGAGGATGTCACCCGGCACGGCCAGCACCTCGCGACCTCGGTCCGCGGCCGCTCCGGCGGTGAGCAGCGCCCCGGACCGGCTGCCACCCTCGACCACGACCGTCACCGTCGCGAGCCCCGCAACGATGCGGTTGCGGGCGCGGATGACGCCGGGGTGCGCCGTCACCTCGGGAAGGAGCTCGCTGACGAGCGTCCCCCCGTCGTCGAGCACCCGCTCGAACAGTCCGCCGGCTCGCGCATGCGGGACCGGGTAGCGGACCGCGTGCCCGCAGCCGAGCACGACGGTCGTCCCACCCGGCAGTCCGAGGGTCGCGGCATGCGCTGCCGCATCGATACCGATAGCACCACCGGAGATCACCCGTCCGCCCGCCCGGGCGACGGCCGAAGCGAGCAGCTCGGCCACGCCGGCCCCGTAGGCGGTCGCGTTGCGGGCACCGACGATGGCGACGCCCGGTCCGGCCGCGGCCGGTGGCTCACCTCGCCAGGCGAGCAGCGCCGGCCCGTCGAGCTCCGGCCAGCCCTGAGCGAGCGACGCCGGATACGCGGCGTCACCGACGATGGTGATGCGCACGCCGAGTCGAGTCCAGATGCCGACGATGCGCAGGGCGACGTCGGCGAGCGGCCCGTCGAGCCCACCGTCAGCACGTGCGGCGTCCGCGAGCGCAGCGGCCGTCGCCCCGACAGCGTCCGGACCCGCTGCACGCGTGGCGTCGTCGCGGACCCGCCGGCGCAGCACGTCGACGCTGCGCCGGGGGCCGCACGCCCAGGTGAGCAGCGCCGCGACCGCGGCAGGGTCGGTGCCGGGCGCGCTGATGGCCGCGACGGCGCGCTCGACCTCGACGAGCCGCGTCATGCGGGCAGCGCCGTGAGACGCAGTCCCATCGCCTCGGCGACGTGCTCCTCACCGACGGTCGCCTCACCCGCGAGATCCGCGATGGTGCGCGCGACCCGCAGGCAGCGGTCATGCGCACGGGCCGACGCACCGAGCACATCCAGTCCGTCGGCCAGCAGGTGCTTCGCCGCGGTGTCCGTCGTCCCGTGCACGACCTCCCAGGCGACGTCACGATTGAGCGCGTCGCCCTGCCGCGCCCGCGCGTGCGACCGCGCGGTGACGATGCGGCGCGCGACGGTCGCGCTGTCCTCCCCGTCGCCCGGTCCGGTGAGGCGCTCGCGCGGGACGGGCAGCATCGCGACGTGCACGTCGATGCGGTCGAAGAGTGGTCCGGAGAGACGGCTCCGGTACCGCTCGATGCGGTCCGGACGACAGCTGCACGGGCGGCGAGGGTGGCCGAGCATCCCGCACGGGCACGGGTTGGTCGTCGCGACCAGCTGCACACGGGCCGGGAGCGTGACGCGCACGCGTGCCCGGTCGATCACCACGCGCCCCTCTTCCAGCGGCTGGCGCAGCGCATCGAGCACCGGGCGAGGGGTCTCGAGCAGCTCGTCGAGGACGAGCACCCCGCGGTGCGCGAGGCTCAGCTCGCCCGGCCGACCCGCCCCTGCGCCGCCTCCGACGAGCGCGGCGGCGGTGATGCCGGCCTGCGGCGCCCGGACGGGAGGCCGTGGGGTGGGGACCGCGTGCGGCCCGCCCGCGATGCCGTGCACGCTCGCGACCTCGAGCTGGCCGGCACGGTCGAGATCGGGCAGCACGGTGGCGAGCCGGTGGGCGAGCATCGACTTCCCGCATCCGGGAGGCCCGACGAGCAGGACGTGATGACCCCCGGCGGCTGCGACCTCGATGGCACGTCGCGCGATCGGCTGGCCGCGGACGTCGGCGAGGTCACCGGAGGCCGCCGATGCGTCGTGCTGCACCGTCATGGGGTCGAGCGCTCGCGGCATGGCGGTCCGGTCGACGAGTGCGACGGCCTCGGCGAGGTCGCGCGCCGGCCACACGTCGAGACCCGCGACCGCGGAGGTCACCGCCGAACCCTGGTCGGGCACGAGCAGCCGGGTCGCACCCAGCCGCTCGGCGCCGATCGCGACGGCGAGGACGCCGGGGACCCCTCGAAGCGTCCCGTCGAGCCCGACCTCGCCGTGGACGAGCAGATCCTCGAGACCGCGGGCGTCGCACTGCCCGCTGGCGGCGAGCACGGCCAGCGCGAGCGGCAGGTCGAAGCCGGTGCCGACCTTGGGCAGGTCGGCGGGCGCGAGGTTGACGACGATGCGCAGCGGCGGCCACTGGTATCCGGAGCGCTGCAGCGCCGCACGGACGCGCTCGCCGGCCTCACGCACGGCCGCATCAGGCAGGCCGACCAGCCGGAGCCCCGGCAGCCCACCGGACACGGCGCACTCGAGCCGGACGGGCCGCGCCTCGACGCCGACGAGCGCGAGCGTGCGCACGACCGTCAGCCGTGTCGTGGTCCGGACCGGTCGCTGCTCCATGCGGCGACCCTACGGAGCAGCCCGACCGTGGTCGATGGGTGATCCGTGCCCTGTGGACGACGTCCGGAGGTCAGCCCCGGGCGTCGTCGCGTCGGGAGGTCAGAACGTGGCGAACACCAGCACGTTCGCGAACAGCTGCCATGACAGCAGCGACTTCGCGACCAGCGAGAGGATGACGTAGGTGGTCTCGCCGTGGAAGTAGTTCGCCCACTTGCCGATGCGCTTGAACTGCAGCCACTGGTTGAGCCCGAAGGAGAAGAAGAACGCGAACAGGCTGAAGAAGATCACCCACACGAAGCCGGGCACCTGGCTCAGGTCGTAGCCGCCAGCGCCCACCCCGAACAGGTAGAAGCTGATCGCGACCCACGGGACGAGCCCGACGAGCGTGCCCAGCCAGAACGGCAGCAGGCTGCCGCCGGGACGCTCGTAGCGCTCCTGGAGGTCGCCGAACATGATCATCGCGGCGTTCGCGCCGACGATGGCGATGATCGCGGCGACGTCGATGATGCCGGTCAGCGACGCGATCAGCACGACCATGATCGACGACGACACCGAGTATTCGACCCAGCGCGCGGAGTTCTTGCCGCGACGGATGTCCGCCGAGTAGCGCGGGAAGTACCACGGCGAGGCGATCACGAAGTGCGCGAGCGAGCTGATGGCGAGGAACAGGAACACCCACAGCCCGATGTCGATGGAACCGATGGCCGGCTCCCACAGCGACGGCGGCTGCAGGCCGGGGGCGTCGGTCGGGTAGGTCGCGCTCACGGGCAGCGAGAACTTCGTCTCGTTGAGGACCCAGATCGCGACGGCCTGGCCGAGGTGGAGCAGGCCCATCAGGACGTTCTGCATGCGCAGGCGCCCGAGCCGCTTGTCGATGTCCGCTTCGGTCATCCCGGGGAAGAGCAGGTCGTTCGTCATCGGTGCCTCCGACCGTGCCGAGCACGGCATGTTATGAATTCCTCAGAGGGACGCTAGTCCGCTACCAGGCGTCAGGCACGTGACCGAGACGGACGGCCGCATCCGACCGTGGCTCCGACCGTGGTCCTGGCGTGCGGACGTCGACCGTGACCAGGTCGAACCGGACGCGGCGGCCCTGCAGCTGTCCGGTGGCGAGCAGCACCGCCGTCATCCTCCGGATGCGCGCCTGCTGACGCGGACCAAGCGCCTCCCGCGCTCCCCCGCCCGCGTTCCCGGTCCGCGTCTTCACCTCGCACACGACGAGCGTTCCCGAACGCGGGTCACGGACGACGACGTCGAGTTCACCGCGCAGATCCTCCACCGCGACCCGCAGGTTGGTCGCGACCGGCACGAGGCCGTGCACCTCGACGAGATGCACGCACGCGAGGCGCTCCCCAGCCCGCCCGAGCGCTGCCCGCCCGAGCGCTGCCCGTCCGAGCGCTGCCTGCGAGCCGATCTCGCCGGCATCGAGCCGCACGGTGTGGAGGCAGTGCCCTGTGGGGAGTGCCGCCGAGCGGTGAGGAGGTCGCATGCGACGACGGTCGCCGCTCCACCCCGTGCACGCAAGACCGTGACGCCGCCCTGTGGACGACCGGCTCAGAACAGTCCGGACGCCCAGGCCACGGCGACACCGATCACGGCGATCGCCGCCACAAGGAGGAGGATGTCGTTCCACTTGCTGTCGCGGTAGCGCCGCGTCGCGTTGAACCCCACGACCGCCGCCTCAGGACTTCTTGAGGAACTCGTCGAGCGCCGCGTCGTCGTGGACGAGCTCCTCGATGTTCACGTCACGGAAGGTCAGGACCTTGACCTCCTTGAGGAACCGTGCCGGGCGGTACATGTCCCACACCCAGGCGTCGGTCATCTGGACCTCGAAGAACAGGTCCTTGCCCTCACGCGTCACGATCTCGACCTGGTTGCACAGGTAGAAGCGACGCTCGGTCTCGACGACGTACCGGAACGTCTGCACGACGTCCCGATACTCGCGGTACAGCGCGAGCTCCAGGTCCGTCTCGTAGGCGTCGAGCTCCTCGGGGTTCATCCGTCCTCCGTGCGCCGGCCGCGTCGTGTCACGGTCCGTGCTGGGAGCGTAGCCCTGCACCCCGACCGGCTGGCAGGCGTCCCCGGGTCACCTGGGGATGACGGTTACGGTCCGAGCCACGGTGCCCGCCACGCTCGACGGGCCCGCCGACGACCCGGAGGCCACCATGCCACGTGCACGGTCGGACGCGCTGCGGGGCGACGGACCGGACGCGCGACCGGACGCGCGACCGGTCGCGCGACAGGCCCGCGGCGACGCCCCCGTCAGCGACCTCGAGCGTCGGATGTGGGACGCCGGACGCTCCGTGGTCGGGATCGACGAGGTCGGTCGCGGCGCGTGGGCGGGACCGGTCACGGTCGCCGCCGTCGTGCTCGGGCCCGAACGGCTCCCTCCCGGAGCGCGCGACTCGAAGCAGCTGTCCGCCGCGCGACGTGAGCAGGTCGCCGCCGACGTGCGGCGGCTCGCGCTCGTCGGCATCGGGCATGCGGACAACGGCGAGGTCGATGCGGTCGGGCTCGCCGCAGCACTGACCGCTGCGGCACGGCGTGCGCTCGCCGCGGTACTGGCGCTCGACGGCGCACCCTCCGACCCGCTGGTCCTCGTCGACGGACCGCACGACCTGGTCCGGCAGGCCGGCATCGAGGTGGCCACGATGGTCAAGGGCGACGCCGCATCGGTCTCGATCGCGGCCGCATCGGTCGTCGCGAAGGTCGAGCGTGACACGGTGATGGCCCGGGCCAGCGTCGAGCATCCGGCGTACGGGTTCGAGCGCAACCGTGGCTACGCGTCACCCCAGCACGTGGCGGCGCTCGAGCAGCACGGGCCGTGCACGCTGCACCGGCACAGCTGGGCACCGATCGTCCGGTTGTGTCAGCCGACGCTCGAGGTCTGAGGGAGCGGGGCCGGTCGCTGGCCGACCAGCGACGAGGCGTTGCCGAACGACCACACGACCGCGACCGCACGGCCGATCACCCGGTCGCGCTCGACGAAGCCGAGCCCTCCGCGCGAGTCCGCCGAGTTGCGCCGGTTGTCCCCGAGGAAGAACAGCGTCCCGTCGGGCACGACGACCGGGCCGTAGTTGGAGGCGACGGGCCCGGCGAGATAGGGCTCACCGAGCGGGACGCCGTCGATGTGCAGCAGCCCGTCGACGATGGACACCTCGTCGCCCGGCAGCCCGATGACCCGCTTCACCAGGTCGCTCGGGTCGGGTGGGAGGATGCCGACGAAGCGGCCGACGGCCTCGATCGCGCGGTCGAGCACGGCACGGTCGTCGTCCGCCGCGTCGGTTCGGGTCGCGCCCGCGAAGACCACGACGTCGCCACGGACCGGTTCACGGACGCGGTAGGACAGCTTCTCGACGACGATGCGATCGTCGATCTCCAGCGTGGGGACCATCGACGAGGACGGGATGTAGAACACCTGCACGACGAACGACCGCAGCACGAACGCGACGACGAGTGCGATCGCCAGCAGCAGCGGGAGCTCTGCGATCACCCCGCGGCGCCGCGGTACCTCCGAGGGAGGACCGTCGGCGGTCAGGCGTTCGCCTCGCGCTTCTCGCGGATGCGCGCCTTCTTCCCGGCACGCTCACGCTGGTAGTACAGCTTCGCGCGACGTACGCGCCCACGGCGAGAGACCTCGATGTGGTCGATGACCGGCGAGTGCACCGGGAAGGTGCGCTCGACGCCGACGCCGAAGCTGTCCTTGCGGACCGTGAAGGTCTCACGGATGCCGCCGCCCTGACGCGCGATCACGTCACCCTCGAAGACCTGGATGCGGCTCCGGGTGCCCTCGACGACCTTCACGTGGACCTTGAGGCGGTCGCCGGGACGGAAGTCCGGGACATCGTCGCGCAGCTGGCGACGGTCGATGACGTCAAGACGGTTCATCGTGGAGCTCCCTCGGGAAGCGCAGCACGCGACGGCTGTCGCGATGGTCTCCGGTCACGGGCGGGCCAGAGGCGGACCCGTGTGGCGGTGAGCGGAGGGTACGGCGTCGACGGCGGGCTGGTCAACCCGGGCCGTCAGGTGCCTCCAGCACCTCAGGCAGCACCTTCGGCAGCAGGTCAGGACGGACCTTCCGCGTGCGCTCGAGCGCACGCTCGTGGCGCCACGCGGCGACCGCCCCATGGTCACCGGACCGCAGGACGTCGGGAACGGTGTGCCCGCGGAACTCCGCAGGCCGGGTGTAGTGGGGATGCTCGAGCAGCCCGCCCTCGAACGACTCCTGGACGGCGGACTCGGCGTTGCCCAGCACACCCGGCAGGAGCCGGACGACGGCCTCGACGATCGCGGCTGCCGCGACCTCGCCGCCCATCAGCACGTAGTCCCCGAGCGAGATCTCGTCGGTCGCGACCAGCTCGTGGACGCGCTCGTCGATGCCCTCGTAGCGGCCGCACAGCAGCACCAACCGGTCCTCCTCGGCGAGCTCGCGCACGAGTGCCTGAGTGAGCGGTCGACCCCGGGGTGTGAGCAGCACGGTCCGAGGGCGCTCGCCGCCGGCGACGTGCAACGGCGGCTGGACGGGCTCCCCCGGCGCGACGTCGTTCCAGATCGACTCGGCGGCCGCGACGAGAACGTCGGGCCGCATGACCATCCCGGCACCACCGCCGTACGGCGCGTCGTCGACGCTGCGATGCCGGTCGGTCGACCAGTCCCGCAGGTCATGCACGCGCACGTCCAGATGCCCCTGCTCGCGCGCCGTCGCGACGAGCGACGTGTCGAGCGGCCCGTCGAAGAAGCCGGGGAAGATCGTGAGCAGGTCGACCCTCATCGCCGGCTCCTCATGCTTCGCGCTCCGCTGTGGGGGCGTTGCCGACGTCGAGCAGGCCCTCGGGCAGCTCGGCCGCGACCAGGTGCAGCCCGTCCTCATCCTCGACGGCCTCGACCAGCTCGTCAGCCGCGGGCAGCAGCCAGGTCCGATCGTCCGCCGTGCGGACCTCCAGCAGGTCGTAGCCAGCGACCGCGGGCATCTCGACCAGCCCGGAGACCGTGCCGAGCACCGCGCCGTCCGCGTCGCGGACCTGCACGCCGATCAGCTCGCTCGCGAGGTACGTGTCGAGCTCGACCGCGTCGACCGGAGCGGCCTCGATCACCGCGCCACGCAGCAGCTCGGCCGCCGTGCGGTCAGGGACATGCGCGAACCGGACGAGCGGTCGCCCCTGGTGGGGCCGTGAGGTCGCGATGGTCGAGGCGACACCGTCGACCCACACCTCGACGCCCGGTGCGAAACGGTCGTCCACATCGGACACCACGTGGACGACGACCTCGCCGCGCAGCCCATGGGGCTTGATGACGCGCCCGACCTCGACGCGATCGGTGCCGTCCCGATCGGCGCTGGTCACCAGGACACCGTCAGTCGAGGATCTCGACGGTCACGTCCTCGTCGTCGAGCGCACCTGCAGCCCGGACGAGCGCACGCAGCGCCTTCGCAGTACGGCCGCGCTTCCCGATGACCTTGCCGACGTCCTCGGGGTTGACGCGAAGCTCGAGGACGACACCCTGATCGTCCTCGACCTCTTCGATCTCGACGTCATCGGGGTGGTCGACGAGCTCCGCGACGATGTACGCGAGGACGTCGTGCGCCTTCACGCCTCGTCCTCGGCGGGAGCCTCGCTAGCGGGAGCGTCCTCAGCAGCCGGCGCCTCGGCGGGCGCGGGCGGTGCGGCGGCCTCTGCGGCAGCCTCCTCCGCACGGGCGCGGGCCTTCTTCGACAGGCCCTTCTTCTTGTCGCCCCTCACGCGCGCCGGCGCGTCGCCCGGCTTGAACTCCTCCCAGGCGCCACTGATGCGGAGGAGCTTCTCGACCGCTGCGGTCGGGAGCGCACCGTTGCGCAGCCAGTGGAGCGCACGCTCGTTGTCGACGTTGATCGTCGAGGGCTCATCGAGCGGGTGGTAGTTCCCGATCGTCTCGATGAAGCGCCCGTCGCGCGGCGAGCGCGAGTCGGCGGCGACGATGCGGTAGTGGGGGCGCTTGACGGTGCCCTCACGTCGGAGGCGGAGCTTGACGGCCATCAGGGGTCCTGTTCGGTCGGGCGCATGGCGCCACGGGTGGTCGTCCGTACCGGGACCCGAGCGGCTGCTCGGACGGCGGGGACGACCGCGGTCAGGCGCACGGCGGGAGGCGGACCTCGAGCACGCGCGCGTCGCGGAGCCTAGCGACCCGCTCAGGCCGGCGGGTCCGTCCGCCTGGTCGGTGCGGGTGCGGACAGCCCAGCGAAGCCGCCGAGCCCCGGACGGGGCATGGGTGCGGCCCCGGCGCCCGGGCCCCCGAGACCGCCGAGCGCCGCCGCCTGGGCCTGCATCGCGGCCCGCTGGGCGCCCTTCCGGCCCTTCCCGCCCTTGCCTTTGCCCCCCTTGCCCTTCCCTCCCTTGCCCCGGCCGGAAGCGCCGGCGGCCTGGCGCATGAGCTGCTGCATCTGCTCGAACTGCTTCACGAGCCGGTTGATCTCCGGCACGGACGTGCCCGAGCCGGCGGCGATGCGCCGACGCCGACGCCCGTTGAGCAGCTTCGGGTCGCGTCGCTCGGAGGGCGTCATCGACCGGATGATGGCCTCGGTGCGCACGAGCTGACGGTCGTCGACGTCCGGCGCTCCACCCTTGCCCATGCCGGGCAGCATCCCGATGACGCCGGACAGCGGCCCCATCCGCTTGACGGCCTGCAGCTGCTCGAGCAGATCGTCCAGCCCGAAGGTGCCGTCGAGCAGCGCCTGCTCCGCATCGCGTGCGGTCTCGAGGTCCTGGACCTGCTCGGCCCGTTCGATGAGCGTGAGCACGTCACCCATCCCGAGGATGCGCGACGCCATCCGGTCAGGATGGAACGCCTCGAGGTCCTCGACACGCTCACCGACGGATGCGAACAGGATCGGTGCGCCGGTGACCTCTCGGACCGACAGCGCGGCACCACCACGCGCGTCACCGTCGAGCTTCGAGAGGATGACCCCGTCGAGCCCGACGACGTCGGCGAACGAGCGTGCGACGGCGGCGGCCTCCTGGCCGACCATCGCGTCGATCACGAACAGCGTCCGCGCCGTCCCGCCGTGCTCGTGCGCGACGTCGACGATGGCGCGTGCCTGACGCAGCAGCTCGTCGTCGACGTGCAGCCGGCCGGCCGTGTCGATGATGACCGTGTCGTGGCCGGCGAGCGTCGCACCACGGATCGCCTCGCGCGCGACGGGGACCGGATCGCCCTCGGTGACCGGTGCGTGCACGGCCACGCCGGCGCCGTCCGCGACGATGCGCAACTGCTCGACGGCGGCCGGCCGCTGCAGGTCGCAGGCGACGAGCACCGGACGGCGACCCTTCGATGCCAGATGCTTCGCGAGCTTCCCGGCGACGGTCGTCTTGCCCGCACCCTGAAGGCCGGCGAGCACGATCACGGCGGGCGCACGTCCTGCGAGGTCGAGCGCGACGTGCTCACCACCGAGCGCAGCACGCAGCTCCGCATCGACCGCGCGGATGACGTGCTGACGCGGGTCGAGCCCGGGCGCGACGTCGGTCCCGACGAGCCGCTCGCGCAGCCGATCGACGATGCCACGCACGACGGTGAGGTTGACGTCGGCCTCGAGCAGCGCGAGCCGGATGTCGCTCAGCGTCGTGTCGACCGCACCGGCGTCCAGGCGACCGCGGCCGCGCAGCCCGTCGAGCGCGCCACCGAGGCGCTCCTGCAGGGCATCGAACACGGCGGACTCCAGGTCAGGCGGCGTCAGGCGGCGTCAGGCGGCCGCAGAGCGAGCAGCGGTGAACGCGGACGGTGTGCGGGACCGCGAGGCTACCGGTGGCCCTCGTCGTCTCAGGAGGCCAGCAGGTCCTCGACGTAGGCAGCGGGGTCGAACGTGCGCAGGTCGTCGATGCCCTCACCGAGCCCGACGAGCTTCACGGGGATGCCGAGCTGCCGCTGGACCGCGACGACGATGCCGCCGCGCGACGAGCCGTCGAGCTTCGTGATCGCGACGCCGGTGATGGTGACCGCCTCGTGGAACGCGGTCGCCTGCGCGATCCCGTTCTGCCCGACCGTCCCGTCGAGCACCAGCAGCGTCTCGTCGATGCCGCCGGCCCGCTTCGCGAGCACGCGCGACACCTTGCCGAGCTCCTCCATCAGCTCGCGGCGGTTCTGCAGCCGACCGGCCGTGTCGACGATGAGCAGGTCCGCGTCCGACGCGAGCGCCGCCTCGACCCCGGCGTACGCGACGGAGGCAGGGTCGGCACCCTCGTCACCGCGGACGAGCTGCGCGCCGGTGCGCTCCGCCCAGATGCCGAGCTGCTCGGCCGCGGCCGCTCGGAACGTGTCGGCTGCGGCGAGCACGACGCGACGGCCGAGCGCGGTCTCCCGTGCGGCGAGCTTGCCGATCGTGGTCGTCTTGCCCGCGCCGTTCACGCCGGTCACGAACCAGACGGTCGGGCCATCGCCGTCTCGCTCGCCGAGCTCGCGCTCCCCCGCCGAGAGCTCCGCGACCAGCGCATCACGCAGCAGCGCACGGACGCCGTCGACGTCACGCACGCCCTGCTCTCGCGCGGCGCGGCGGACGTCGGTGACGAGCGCACTGGCCGCCTGCACGCCGACGTCGGCAGTGATGAGCACCTCCTCGAGACGCTCCCAGGCCGCATCGTCGAGCCCTGCGCCGACGAGCTCTGCGAGCGCCGAGGCCAGGACGTTGCGGGTCCGGGCGAGACGACCGGCCGGACCGGCGGGCTGCGCCTCGGCGACCGGCTCGGGAACAGCGACAGCGGCAGCGGACTCGACGGCCGGCTCGGGCACGACCGCAGGCTCGGGTGCAGACGGAGGCTGGGGCCCGGGCACCTGATCCCTGCGCGCACGACGCGTGCCGAGCACGCCACCGAGCAGCGCCATCAGACCAGCGACGCTGGCGACGAGCGATGCGCCCTCGAACAGCCCCTCCATGCTCAGACCGTCCGGATCGGCATCACCGCGGGTGCCGGTTCCTCCACGAGCGCCTCGGTCGGGGCGTCGGACGCCCGCTCGTCGAGCGTGGCGACCGCACGGCGGTCACGCAGTCGCTCGGAGACGACCTTGGTCACCGCGTCCGGCCCCATCGTGATCCCGTACAGCAGGTCGGCGATCTCCATGGACCGCTTCTGGTGCGTGACCATGATGATCTGTGCGTGTCCGCGGAACGACCGGATGACCTTCAGCAGGCGCTGCAGGTTCACGTCGTCGAGGGCGGCATCGACCTCGTCGAGCACGTAGAACGGCGAGGGTCGGGCGCGGAAGATCGCGAACACGAACGCGAGCACCGTGAGCGACCGTTCCCCACCGCTCAGCAGCGACAGCCGCTGGACCTTCTTGCCCGGCGGTCGTGCCTCCACCTCGACGCCGGCGGTGAGCAGGTCGTCCTCGCCGGTGAGGACGAGGCGGCCCTTCCCACCCGGGAAGACCGTCTCGAAGGTCAGCGCGAACTCGCGGGCGACGTCGTCGAACGCTTCCTTGAACACGACGCGGATGCGGTCGTCGACCGCCTCGATGACCTCCTCGAGGTCGCGACGTGAGCGACGCAGGTCGTTGAGCTGGTCGGAGAGGAACCGGTGCCGCTCCTCCAGCGCCTGGAACTCCTCCAGCGCGAGCGGGTTCACGCGACCGAGCAGACCGATGCGACGGACGAGTACGTCCTCGCGCTCGACGAGGCGTGCGTCGTCGAGCTCCGCCGCGTCCGGCTGCTCCCCTCGCACGTCGTCGAGGCCGAGCGAGAGTTCCGTCCGGACGCGCGCCTCCAGCGCACCGAGGCGAGCGAGCACGTCGGCACGACGCATCTCGCTGCGGTGCCGTGTCTCACGGTGGCGCTCGAGCCGCTGCGCAGCGTCGACGGTCGTGTCACGCGACTCGTCGAGGAGCGTGCGGACACGGTCCCGCTCAGCGATGCGCGCGGCCCGCGCCGCGTCAGCCTCGACGAGTGCGCGCTCGAGCACGTGCCGAGCGAGCGTCGCGACGCGGTCGAGCCCGTCGCAGCGCACCACGCCGGCCCGCCGGGCCTCGCGCCGCTCGAGCGCGCGGGCATGCGCGGCGTCGATGTCGTCGGCCTCGCGCCGGAGCCGAACGACCTCCGCCGTCGCACGGCCGCGCTCGTCCTCGACGCGCTGCAGCGCGACCCGGGCCTCGAAGGACGCCTCGCGGGCGGCATCGAGCGCGTCGTCGAGCGCCGCACCCTCGGTGTCGGCCGCGCCGGCGTCGTCCTCGCCGTCACCCGGGTCCGCGGCCTCCTCGGCCTCGAGGGTCGCGAGCGTCGCGCTGTCCTCGGTCAGGGCGAGGTCCGTCTCGTCCCGCTGCACCCCGAGGACGGCCAGCTGCTCGGCGAGCAGGCGACGCTCCTCGTCGATGCGCTCGAGTCGCTCAGCCGCACCGGTGAGACGGGCGTCGGAGTCGAGCAGCGCCTCGTGCGCGGCATCGCGCTCGGCCGTGCGCTCGGCGATCTCCGCCTGGAGCTCAGTCTCGCGGATGGCGAGCGCAGCGAGCTCGGCGTCGAGTCCGACGACCGCGGACTCCGCCTCCTCTGCCGCCGCGCGGGCGAGCGCCGGACCGGCGCTGCCGACGGTCCCGACCCGGTAGCCGAGCGGGCCGGCGACGTCACCGTCGCGGGTGACGAGCGTCAGCTGCGGGGCACGCGCGTGGAGCCGGACCGCCTCGTCCCAGCGCTCGACGAGGAAGGTGCTGCCGAGCGCGCGACCGATCGCCGCAGCGACCCGTCGAGCGGCTGTCGAGGCTCCGCTGCCGCGGACGACGTCGGTGACGGCACGAGCGCCCGACTCGCGCAGCAGCTCGAGCGTCGCATCGGGAAGCGGTGCGGACGCGGTGGACTCGTCGCCGTCGCGCGTGACGAGCAGCGAGGCGCCACCTTCCGAGGCGCGCAGCCAGTCGACCGCTCGGGTCAGCGCGTCGTCGGCATCGACGGCGATCGCTGCCCCCAGCGGACCGAGCGCCGTCGCGACGGCGATGCGGTCGGCCGGCTCGACCTCGAGCAGGTCCATGACGCTGCCGTGGACGCCCGCGAGCCCTGCGGCGACGAGCGCCTCGGCGCTGCGGGTCGCGTCGGCGGCCGCCGCGTGCAGCGCCTCTGCGCGAGCCAGCTGTGCAGCACGCTCCGACCCGAGCCGGCGCGTCTCCTCGCGCACGCCCTCGAGCCGGCCCGTCGCGCTGTGCAGCTTCGCCTCGGCGACGTCGAGCGCCTCGGCGAGTGTGGCCTCTCCGGCGTCGAGCCGGTGGATGTCGTCACGCAGCCGGTCCATGTCGCTCGACAGCCGGTCATCGCGCTCCTGCAGCTCCCCGAGTCGCGTGACGATGCGGTCGCGCTCGCGCGTCCGCTCCTCGATGCGACGCGTGAGGGTCGTGAGGTCCGAGCGGCGTCGGGTCCGACGCTCGACGGCGACGGCTCGAGCCCGCGCCCGGTCCGCACGGGCGTCGGCATGGTCGTTGCGCGCCCGCTCCGCCGCACGCAGCGTCTCGCGCGCCGCGTCGTGCTGCGCGGTCGCCTCGTCGACCGCGGCCTGCAGCTGCGGGTGCTGCGCCTCGAGCGTGTCCGCCTCGGCGCGCAGCACCTCGCCCGTGCGCTCGAGCAGCGGCTCCTCGGCGGCCTCGGCGAGGCGACGACGTGTCGCGACGACGAGCTCGTGGGTGCCGCGCAGCCGCTCGCCCAGGCGGGACAGCGCGTGGAACCGTTCGTCGCCCTCGCCGCCCTCGCGGGCTGCGACCTCGAGCTGGTCGGAGAGCTCCCGCTCGGAGGCGCGCGACGCTTCGACGGCCCGCTCGAGCTCCTGCTCGACGGTGCGCGCCTCCTCCTCGTCCCTGCCGGCGTCCAGCGCCTCGAGGTCGAGCAGCGCGAGCTCGCGGGCGGCGCGCTGGACCCTGACCTCGCGCAGCTCGGCCTGCAGCGCGGCGTGCCGGTCGGCGGCCTTCGCCTGCTGCTCGAGCGGACGCAGCTGCCGGCGGAGCTCGCGGAGCACGGTGCGGAGCTTGTCCACGTGCTCGTCGACCGTCTCGAGCTTCTTGACGGCCCGCTCACGACGGCGACGGTGCTTGAGGATGCCGGCAGCCTCCTCGATGTACTTGCGCCGGTCCTCGGGGCGAGCGTTGAGGATCTCGTCGAGCTGCCCCTGGCCGACGATCGTGTGGAGCTCGCGGCCGAGCCCGGTGTCGCTGAGCAGCTCCTGCACGTCGAGCGCGCGGACCTCCTCACCGTTGATCTCGTAGACGCCGAGCCCGTCCTCCTCGATGGTGCGGGCGATGCGGACCTCGCGGAAGCGTCCAGCGGATCCCGCGGTCCCGACCCCCGAGGGCTCGAGCCGGCCGTCCGCGTTGTCGATGACGATCTCGACACGGGCACGGCGACCGCGGGCGCGCCCGGGCGAACCCGCGAAGATCACGTCGGTCATCGCGGACCCGCGGACCTTCTTCACGGAGTGCGTGCCGAGCACCCATGACAGCGCGTCGACGATGTTCGACTTCCCTGACCCGTTGGGCCCGACCACGACGGTGATGCCGGGTTCGACCTCGAGGGTCGTCGCATCCGCGAACGACTTGAAGCCGCGCATCGTGAGGGAGGTGAGGAACATCGTCAGCCCATGCAGCGTGGACAGTGGAACGTGACCATCGTGCGCTTGAGGCGGGTGCGCTCGATCGGGGTCCGGCAGCGCGGGCAGGCGAGGCCCTCACGGCCGTAGACGTTCAGGTGTCCGGCGGCGGCCCCGTCGTCATCGGTGAACGAGTCCGGTTCGGCGTCGTCCAGCGCTGACCCGGAGGCCTTCATCGCGGCGACGAGCACCTCGTGCGCGGCGCGGTAGAGCCGGCGGATCTCCTGAGGCGACAGCGTCGACGACATGCGGTCGTGCCGGAGGCCGGCCTCCCACAGGATCTCGTCGCTGTAGACCGGGCCGAGGCCGAGGAAACGCTTCGGGTCGCACAGCAGCAGCTTGAGCTGCTCGTCGACGGCCATCAGGTAGTGGCCGAACTCGATCCAGGTCGGGGTGTCGGCGAGCAGGTCGAGGGCGTCGCGTGACACGCCGGAGGCCTCGTCGGCCTCGGCGCTGGGGACGACCCCGGTGCGCAGCGTCGGTTCGCGGCCGGCCTCGCTGATGTGGAGCGCCCCGCCGGTCGCGAACGAGACGGCGACGTGAGCGTCAGTCCCCAGCGTCGCGGTCGCCGTCTCGAGGTGCAGCGAGCCCTGCGCGCCCGGATCGACGAGCCAGGTCAGGTCCTCGTCGAGGTCGAGCAGCATGACGTTGCCACGGCGGCGCACCGCCGAGATGCGGCGTCCCTCGAGCAGCGCGGCGAACTCGGGCCGGGTGCGGTGCCACGGCTTGAGCACGGACGGCGTCTCGACGGAGACGTCCTTCGCGCGCTTGCCCACCACCTCGCGCTCGAGGTCCCGACGGAGGACCTCAGCCTCGGGCAGCTCGAGCACGGGACGCTCCTGGGATGGGTGCACGCCCGACCGGCGGACGAGGACCGTGAAGGGCTGGACGCTACCCGAGCGTCCGGTGCCGCAGGGCCTGCTCCGCCGCCGCCTGGGAGGCGGCCTTCTTCGACCCGCCGGAGCCCGAACCGAGCAGCTCGTCGCCGATCCGGACCTCGGCCAGGAAGGTCGGCGCGTGGTCGGGGCCCTCCTGGACCGTCCGGTACTGCGGTACGGGAAGCTGCAGTGCCGCAGCCCGTTCCTGCAGGGCGGTCTTCGGGTCGACCGGCCCGAGGTACGCCTCGTCCGACGGGTCCGCGGTGCCGATCGTCCGGATCGCATCGCCCAGCAGTCGTCCGACGAGCGCGGACGCCGCGTCGTAGCCACCGGACAGGAACACCGCACCGATGATGGCTTCGAGGGTGTCGGCGAGCAGCGAGTCCTTGTCCGCACCGCCGGACGCGGCCTCGCCGCGGCCGAGCCGGATGTCCGCGCCGAGCTCGACGCTGCGGGCGACGGTGGCGAGGCTCGACTCGCGCACGAGCTGCGCTCGGCGACGGGAGAGGACGCCTTCGCTGGCGTCAGGGTCGAGGTCGTGCAGCTGCGCGGTGACGATCAGGTCGAGGACCGCGTCACCCAGCAGCTCGAGCCGCTCGTTGTGCGGTGCACCGTCGTGCTCGGTGGACCAGGAACGGTGCACGAGCGCCCGAGCGATCAGCGCGGGGTCGGCGCCATGAGCGCCGAGACGCTCCGCGACGGAGCGCCCGATGCCGTCCATCAGGACTCGACGACGACTCGGCCGTCGTAGGTGCCGCAGGACCCGCAGACGGTGTGGGGCCGCGTCGGCTCCTTGCAGCGGGGGCACTCGACCGTCGTCGTCGGACGGATGCGGAGCCACTGGGCACGGCGGTGACGGGTCCGCGAGCGGGACATCTTTCGCTTCGGGACGGCCATGGTCGAACTCCTCGGTGCGGGCGGGGGACGGCGGGATCGGTCCGAGCACCGCCCGGGCACCGCGCTATCGGAGCGAAGGCTACCGCAGGCGGGGGGCGGTCGTCACGCCCGGTCGTCAGGGTCGGGGAGCCGGAGGTCGCGGAGCGCCTCCCAGCGGGGATCGATCGGCCGTTCCTCGCCGTGGGCGCACGGCTCGGTGTTGCGGTCCACCCCGCAGGTCGGGCAGAGCCCGGCACAGTCGGGGCGGCACAGGACGCGCACGGGTTGGCCGACCACGAGCGCGTCGCGGACCATCTGGTCGAGCTCGAGCTGCCGGTCGCCGTCGACGAGCCGGTAGTCGAGGTCCTCCTCGTCCTCCCCGAGCTCGTCGTCCTCCTCGATCGTCGAGACGGCCCGGTGCAGCTCGAGCACCTCGACCTCCCACGTGTCCGAGGTGGGAGTGAGGCAGCGGGCACAGGTGCCCCGCGACGTCGCACGGATGGGACCACGGACCAGGATGCCGCCGGAGATCGCCTCGAGGATCAGGTCGAGCTCGATCTCGCCCTGCATCGTGTCGATGGCCGGACCCCACGGTTCCTCACCGAAGGCGTCGGGCGGCACGGAGGTGACGAGGTCCTTGCGCTGGCCGGGACGGCCGACGAGTCCGACGACCGGGACGCGCATGCTGTCAGCCCTGGTCGAGGTCGTCGTCGTGCAGCCCGGCCTCGGACAGGTCGTCGACGTCGAGGCGGCCGCGCAGGCGCTCCCGTCCACGCTCGACGGCGGTCAGGGTCTTGTGGAGCACGACCTCGAAGTTCGCGAGCTTCGCGTCGACGTAGTCCTCCGCCTCGAGGCGCATCTGACGGGCCGTGCCATGCGCGGCGTCGACGATGCGCTCCGCCTCCTCCTGCGCGGACCGGACGACGTGCTGCTCGGACACGAGACGGTCGTGCTCGGCGCGGGCCTCCGCGAGGATCTGCTCGGCGTCGGTCCGGGCGTGCTCGAGCAGGCCGTCCTGCTCCCGCACCAGCCAGCGCGCGTGCGCCAGCTCCTCGGGCAGCACGTCACGGAGCTGGCGGAGCAGCGCGAGCAGCTCGCCGCGGTTGACCATGACGGAGGACGACAGTGGCATCGCACGCGCTTCGCCCGCGATCCGCTCGAGCGTGTCGAGCAGACCGGCGACGTCGACGGGCACCTCGGCAGGGCCATCGTCGCCCGTGAGCTGCGGTTCGGACATGATGACCTCGGGGCCGGGATCAGGGGGCCGGATGCAGGGGTGGTGGTCCTGGCCGGACGGTGCCTGCAGGACGAGCGCGGAGCCTACCGCCGCGGCCCCGTGCCCTCCGGGGCTCGACCCGTCCGTCAGGCCCCGGCGCGCGCTCGCAGCGCCCGTTCGACGGCAGGGGGGACCGCATGGTCCAACCGGCCACCGAAGCGGGCGATCTCTCGGACGAACGAGCTCGCGAGATGGGAGCGTCCCGGAGCGGTGGCGAGGAACACCGTCTCGACCCCGCCCTCGACCGCGCTCCCGCTGATGTCGCGGTTGTTCTGCGCCATGCGCAGCTCGAGCTCGAGGTCGCCGGCGCCACGCAGCCCCTTCACGACCGTGGTGACCTGCAGTTGCGCGCAGAGGTCGACGAGCAGCCCGTCGAACGCGAGCACCTCGACGCCTTCCCCACGACCGTCCGGCAGGCCAGCGACCTCGGCGCGCAGCAGCGCGACCCGCTCGTCCGCGCTGAACAGGGGACGCTTCGAAGGGTTCCCGACGACCGCGACGACGAGCCGTGGGAACAGCGCTGCAGCGCGCTCGATGATGTCGAGATGCCCGTAGGTCACCGGGTCGAAGCTGCCCGGGTAGACGGCTGCTCCGCTCACGCTCCGTGCTCCTCCGTGTCGCCCTGCCCCGCCTGCGTGACGTCCTGCACGGCGCGGTGCAGCGTCGTCGAACCGTAGCGGCGGGAGCGTCCGGGCAGGAGGGTCGGCGGCCACTGTGGCTCGGGGGCCGCCGTGGCCCGTTCGATGATCACGGTGGCGTCGGCGGCGAGCGACACGACGAGGTCGGCGAGCAGCGTGGTGACGGCAGCCTCGTCGAGCGCGTAGGGCGGGTCGAGGAGTACGACATCGAACGGTGCGCCGACGATCGCGCCCTGGCCGGCGAGGCGCAGCGCGTCGCCGGCGATCACGTGCGTGCCACCGAGCCCGACCGCGTCGACGTTGCGCTGGAGCGCGCTGAGCGCCTTGCGGTCACGTTCGATGAGCGTGACCCGTTCCGCGCCACGCGAGCGCGCCTCCAGACCGAGCGCGCCGGAGCCGGCGAACGCGTCGAGCACCGCGGCACCGGGCAGCAGCGGGGCGAGGCTCGAGAACAGCGCCTCACGCACCCGGTCGGCGGTCGGCCGCACCGTCTCGCCGGCGGGGACGACGAGCCGTCGCCCGCGCGCAGCTCCGGCGACGATGCGCATCAGTCCGTCGCACGATCGCGGGCGGCGTGCGGCTCGAGGCCGAGTGCAGCGAGCACGAACGCGAGCACCTTCGCCTCGTCGCGCCACGCGTCGTAGCGGCCGGAGCGGCCGCCGTGCCCGGCCTCGAGCTCGGTCTCGAGCACGATGGGACGGCCGGAGGTGGTCGCCTCGCGCAGGCGCGCGACCCACTTCGCCGGCTCCCAGTACTGCACGCGCGGGTCGTTGAGCCCGGCGGTGACGTACAGCGCCGGGTAGGTCGCGGGGCGCACGGTGTCGTACGGCGAGTAGGTCGCCATCACGCGCTGCACGTCGGGGTCGGACGGGTCGCCCCACTCGTCGTACTCGGTGACGGTCAGCGGGATCGTCGGGTCCGACATGGTGGTGATGA
>LFIK01000859.1_pt1 | contig 23241 bp, 21 predicted proteins | sample 643401 | NCBI WGS metagenome assembly LFIK01 (sample SAMN03777447, study PRJNA286221) | soda lake metagenome | biome: soda lake; feature: Kulunda steppe; material: water; isolation source: sample T5-Br brine of Lake Tanatar-5 | place: Russia: Kulunda steppe | collected 2010-07
ACACCCGGTTGCAGTGCCAGTTCCACGGCTTCAACCTTGAACTGGTCATCGTATCGGCGATATTTCATGTCACACCTCGTCAATCGCAGAAATGAAGAGGTGTCCAATTCACCGGGGCAAGGTCACCGCCTTCACCCTGTTCATCATCGACACCTTGTTGGTGCGCTCCAAGACGAAGCGCTGGAAAGTGGTGCGCGAACACATGGACTACCTCATCGCACGCAACATCAACCGGCTGCGGGACGGCGTCTCGGTGCGCGCCCTGGGTTTCGAACCCGACATTCCAGCCGGCCTGTCGCCGCCGCAGCAACTGGCCGCCATCCGGGCGCAGCGCGCGGAACTGCTGCATGCGGTGGAAACCGATGATGCCGAGCAACTGATCCCACGGCTGGCCGAGGGCAGCCTGTTCAACGACAACACCTATGCTTACCTGAACGAGAAGGCAGAGGATCTGTGGGACATCCTCAACATGAAATACTCCGAATACATGGACCCGGAACTGGTGTCCTCCCTGATGCGCCTGCACACCCACCTCAAGGATGTCTGCGCCCACCTGCGCCAGTACCAAAAGGCGCAGCAGTTCCCGGCCGACGCCGCCTACTACCAACAGATCGGCCGCCTCGGCGCCAGCGTCAGTTTGCGGGAGATCGTGTCCATCACCAACGCGCTGAAGCGCGACGGGTACTCCGAGCCGGCCAACCTCACCGGCCCGGCTGATATAGATCCACAACCGGCCTGACCAGGACCGCGAAAGCGCTGCGGCTCAAGGCGAACCGGGGGCCCGGGCATTGCGCCAGTAGCCCTTGAAGCGCTGCAGCGCGTCATCCATCTCCTGATCGGTGAGCAGTGCCGGTTCCCCGATGCTCAGCGCCTGGCCGTAGCAGCGCGCCAGCAGCTCCACCTCCAGGGCCAGCTCCAGCGCACCGGAGACGGTGTCCGCCAGCGCCACCTGGCCATGATTGGCCAACAGGCAGGCATTGCGGTTGCGCAGGGCGTCCGCCACATGCTCGGCCAGGGTGGCGGTGCCAAAGGTGGCATACGGCGCGCACGGTATGTCGCGGCCGCCGGCCACCGCCACCATGTAGTGAAACGGCGGGATGGGCCGGCGCAGGCAGGCCACGGTGGTGGCCCAGGGCGAATGCACATGCACCACCGCGCCGGCATCCGGGCGCTGCCGGTAGATGGCCGCGTGAAAGGCCCATTCACTGGAGGGCCGACCCGCACCGTGGCCGTTCCCGTCGAAGTCCGTCTCCACGAAATCGGCCGCCGTGATGGTCTCGAACTGCGAGCCTGAGGCGCTGATCAGCATCCCATCGCCGTGACGTGCACTGAGGTTGCCCGAACGGCCCTGGTTGAGCCCGCGGCGATTGATTTCGCGGGCGGCATCCACCAATTCCCGGCACTTCGATGACGCGTCCATTCTCCCCTCCTAGCGATGGGCCAACATCATAACAAGCCCTAAAAAAACCGGTTATAAAACCGACATCCATACCCCGAGATCAATTATCGCAGATTAAGAACATCTGGCCCCAGTCGGAGATAATTGGGAAACCGGGGATATAAAGCACACATTCGGGTTCTTTATAAAGATTGCTTCCGGCGCGGATTGCTCCTTAAAGTCAATCTCTCCGTGGCCGTCTGGCCTATTCGGAATGAACAGACACGGAAAAAGGCATTGAAAGCTGACTCGTTCAACTGATAGCGTCATGACCCATGACGAAGCATCGCCCCTCCGTTAAGGTCTTTAATAAAAGCGCCATTATAAGCACTCACGAAGAGCGCCTTCCTTTGCAGGCTTATCAATTAATTGCCGAACATACAGGAACAGGGAGAAGAGGGAATGAGCCAAGTAAATAGTGAGAGAAGCCAATGCGACATCTCCCGGACAGCGAAGAGCGTCTTGGTGGGCTTGAGTGCGGTCACTCTTGCCGGCTGCCTGAGTTCCAGTGGCAGCTCGGGCAATGGCACGAGTAATGGCAACGCCGATGACAGCGGAGGCGACACTGACCCTTCTGCCGTTTTCGTGACACTCGACCGACTGGGCGGGCTGGACGCTGAGGAAACTCGGGAAGAACTGCTCTTCTATAAGCTCGGCGGCGGTGACCTTGGGTCAAGCACTCCTTCCGGATTACACGCCATTCACCCGGATCGGCCTCAGGAGCCGGTGACCTTTGATATTCAAGTCAGCTCAGCACAACGCCAGACCACAACGCCGGTCATCACAGGCGATTGGAGCCGAAGCGACTTCGATCTAACTAACATCGAGCGCGAGTTGGTCGCTGCAAAGGTGAGCGGGCTGGGTGACGGAGACGGTGTGGCGACGATTGGCACCGAATCCAGTGTCGCAAACGACCCAGCCGCGGCGGTGGAGCTTATCGGTGACCAACGGTTTCTCAATGCAGCAGCGGGGGTTGGCTTTGTCGGTATCGCCCAGTCGCCAGGCGATGAAGATGCCGCACAGCTTCACGTCCGCATAGACGGACAAAGCTACTTCTATAACCCCGGGCTGGATGAGGGTAACGAAGCGCCGTTTCTTTCGTCAGAGAACCCCGCTGTCTCTATCAGCGACATCGATGACCTCGAGCCAAGGGGATGGGTTACCGTTCTGCCGGATAGTGACGATGAAAACGTCTTGCTGCTGCTTAATTGGCGGGGCGAGCAGATTGGCAATGTCTCGGAGAAACAATCGGGCGAACACGTTCGCGGACTTGATAGTGTCTCCAAGTTCGGCGAAATCCTGCCCGATGGCTCCTACTACCTCCTCGTCGCCGATCAAGATAATGCTATTGCCGAGCTACAGCTCAAGCTCTACACACCCGATGACTCAGGCGGCACGGTTGAGGCCGTCACTGATGACTCCGGAAACGTGGTGGATATGAGCGAGATCCTGGGCAGCGGGTTCTTTGGAGGTATCGGGGCACAGTCGAACCGCGTCGCCTACGGTGATAACGGAGCCCTGTTCTTCTCGGCCGAACCCGGCTTTTTCTCGGGCGTGACGGGGAACTCACTGTACCGCGTTGAAGGAACGACTCTGGAAAGCGTGGTGACATCCGGTGATTCGTCGCTCACCAGCCCCGACTCCGACATTCTTTTCCGGGCGCCGGGCGCTATTGTCTGGATTACCGACGAAGGGGAGGAGATCTGGACAGTCTCCCTTGATGGGTCCGATGCCAAACTGATTGCCGACGGCGAGACCTATCAAGAAGACCTGTACGCGTTCTACGAAACCTCTTTCGGTGGCCTCGGTGATTTCGATACGCCGGTTCGGGCCGCGAGCGACGAAGGCTGGATCTTTTACACGGCGAGAAGCACGTTCGACGACATGGCTGCTGTCATGTACAACATCGAAAACGGCGAGCTACGTGCTGTAGACGGCGCACAGTGGGTCGCTTCCTCCAGTGATGGCTCTCTCGGCCCCGCCGGCCTTCTGGGCGAGGGCCGCCTCAGCGAAGTTTTCCTCATGAAGTCCGATGAATCCGGCGACCGCATTCTAGGTGCGGTGGATGCGTCAGACCCCCTGGCCGGAATGGTTAAACTTGGAACACTGCCGGCCGGCACCGAATCCGTTCAGCAAGGACACATGGGTTCCGTTGGCAACAATTTCTTCGCCCAGGAGGCGTTCGCCTCTGGTCCGCACCGGCTCTTCCGCGCCGATCTGGAAAGTGATCAGAACGGGCACATCATCTACATCGACGTTAACGAAGAAAAATCGCTTCAGGTGATTCCCAATTCAGCAACGCTAAACAGCCTCCCGGTCAGCGGCTACTGAGTTATCAGACCGAGGGGGTTACGCCACATCTTGGCCAGACACGGGAACCCCGTCTTGACGGGTTCCCGTGTCTACCCGGCCGGGCTTTCGCCAACGCCAGAAACAGGCTGTTGATGAGATGTCGAATTAGCTCCGCAACACCACGCAACAGAGACATGCCGCGGCGGGGCCTTGTCCCCACTGCCAAGGGCCAAGGAGTTCATTATGTTGATCAGGAGAAACAAGGCGACCGCATTGGCAGTGATGGTCTCGCTGGCTCTCGGGCTGGGTGGCTGCATCGACTCCAGCGGATCGGGCTCCGGTAATGGCGCTGATAACGATCAAGACGGGGGCGTGATTGACGAGGACGGTCTTGACCTGTCCGATGTCAGTCTCGCCGAAACAGATGGGCTTGCGCCGTTCCGCGGTGTCCTGATCGAGGGGCTCCCGGATGATGCTTCTGCCGAGAACCTGCACGTTCACTACCGCCTGGAGGGGGAATCAGCCTCTCTGCGTGCCGACAGCAACGAGGCTGTCCTCGCGCCGGTGGCGAGTTTCCGCGGCGGTCCCATCGAATTCCTGGTGCCCTTGGTCAAGGCTGACGGCACCAGCATTGAGATGCGCATCACCGACGGAGTCAACGAGAGCAGTCCCATCACCGTCACCATCGAAGCCCTGCCGGAACGCCAGCCAGGCGCCTGGGAGGACTACGTCTCCGGTCTTCAGAGACTTGTTCAAACCACAGCAGAGGAATACGGTTTCACCTATCCCAACGACATCCAAACGCTGGTGGACAATCCGTATGCGACGGAGGTGCCGTACGTCCCACTGGTGCTTGCGCATTACGCCCTGGAAGGCGATGGCAACGAGTTCGCGCTGAACAATGCAGAGTTTGAAGATGCGGATCTTGAACTCATCGAGCGAATCATCCCGCATATGACGCTCATTCAGGATCTAGCTCGCTACACCGATTTCGCCATGGGCGACAAGGCACTCATTCAAGAATCCCTGGATCAGGTAGGCATGCAGACACTGCCTACCGTCGGCGACCTTGAGGCCGAAGCCGTGGACGCTCAGATGAATGTGCAGTTGCAACAGCAGGGCGTCTCCCCGCAGTCTTGGAACGACGTGGTGACCTTTGAAAGTGGCTCGGCGTTGATTGATGGCGAGGGACTGTTCGGAGTCGACGGGCCGGCAGATGTTCAGGAATGGATGTCCCGGTACGACACCGCCTGGCGGGCGCAGCGCACGGCGGATGCGGCCATCAGAACAGCCGACTACGCGCTGACCGCAGCCACGCTGGCCGCCATCGTCAGCAGCGGTGGAAGCGCAACGCCTGGGGCAGTAGCAAGCCGGGCCGCCAGTCGCGCAGCGCTAAAACGGCTTATCTACGCTGCAGAGGCCACAGCAGGAGTCTCGCGACTGGGGCTTGGGTTCATTCCCTGCTGTCTGCACGAGATCACCACCGAATTTAACCCGGAGTCCGGCGTCGGCGACACCGAGGATGGCGAGGGCGAAATCGTGCGCATCGACGGCGTCACCGCCCAGATGCAGAACGACGGCACCGACTTCGGCAAGGAACTGCTCGAGCGATTCGTGATTTCGGAGCTTGGCGACAATATCTCCGGCGCCGTGGCGACGCAGGCATCTGACGCGCTCTCCGGCGAGGTCATCTTGGACGCGGGCTTTCGCGAGGTGTTCCGTCAGTTCGATGTGGACCTATTCGACGTGCGCTTCGTCTGGAGCAATGTCGACATCACCGGCTTGAATGCGCAGGAGAAAATCGAGTGGGAGAAGTACGCCGCAGCCGGTGGGGATCCGACGTTCAAGCTGCTCACTCCGTTTACCAATCTGGGCCAAATCCCCTTCCAGTACGACTCGGACACATTCTTTGGTCGTGAAGGCGATCCAACCGAAGTTGAAGCCCGCCCAAGTGAGGATTTTTACACCTTCGGGCCCTGGCATCCCGCAATCCCGGAAGACCGCAGTGAAATGCGTGGCGTGCCGATCCAGGTTGCGTTTGCTCCCACCGGACTACAGGTGGACGACCCTGACGAAGTGATTGAGTTCTCTGTGGAAGTACGAAACGCCGAGGACACGAGTCTCGTGAGAAACGGTGAACTGCAGACAACACCGGATCTGGGCGACCCTGCCAATCAGGATCGCCTGGGGCGCATCGAAGGGCCGCTGCCTTCCTCTGACGAAGCTGCAGGCACCTACGACTACGAATATCACGCACCGAGTGACCTTACAGACTTCGAGACCATCCTGGTCGAAACCGAGTCAGACTCCGAAAAGGGGGTACGGGGACGTACAGATAATCCGGACCGCCGCCGTGGCAGCATGTTCATCCGCACGGATGCCGTGGAGGTTGCTGTCAGCCCGCAGCGCGTCTGTCTCGATGAAGGCGAAACCGAAACATTCCAGGCAACGGATGCGCTCACCGGCGAAGAACTGGAGGTGGCATGGGAAGCAGAGCACGGGTCCATCACGCCGAGCGGCACATTCACTTCCCCGGGCGCAAGCGTGGCAATTGGTCTGACGTCCGAGGTGACGGCCTCCCTCGTCTCCGATCCAGAAGTCACGGCCACAGCGATCGTGACCATGGAGTGCAGTTGCTGGTACGACGCCACAGTAGGCGGAAACATCGGCCAGTCCTACGGTGCGGACCCCATGTGGATCGATTTCGACGAGAGTTCGAAGGCCATTGAGAGCATTCAGTTGAGTGCCGCGTTCGAAGACGATGCCGCTGCCGGCGTCGAGCTTGTGTTTGACCAACCTGTTCCCGCCGGGGCCACGGGAGACTTCACTGCGCGAATTCCGCGGGGCACGTTCCGCACCGATCTCGGTTTCACCAGTTGGGATCCCTCGGATCTATCGACACCAGGGGTTTGGCAGAACGTTCCGTATGGCGACGACCCATGGGATTTTGTGGGGCTGCTATCTCTGCAGGACAATTCACTACACCCCCTCAGTGACACTGATGTGCCGCCGATAACGGTGACGTTCAACCGACATGAGATGTGGGACAGCGCCCCGGATGGATCGGAACTGCGAGGCGGCGAGCGCTCACTTTCGTTAACGATTTCCGGGAACGTGCGACGCCTCGGAATCGAGCCGATCAGCGATGATGAGGCCGAGGTTGTGATCCAGGAATCCGGAGAACTCAACGTGGATCTGGAGGGTGAATTCTGGCCCGGTGCGATCGATATCGGTGTGCCGGACGACAGACAAACCTGCTCTCCGGTTCTGTGAACATGTCTGAAACGCCCGTATGCCTGGTGGGGCCATCCACCGGGTATGCGGGCGAAACCCGTTTTCTAATCGCTTTCTAATTTCTCCGCTGACGCCACCGACTTGCGTAATAGCATCAAAGCGCAGTTGCCGGCGTCAGATCCAGCAGCCCGGTGGCAATGGCCAGCGCCAGCGCCCAGACGTAGAAGGAAAACACCTTCAGCCGGGCCCTGTAGAGGAAGTAGATCACCAGCTTCAGGGACAGGATGCCCACCACCGCGGCCACCACGAAGCCCAGTCCCAGTGCCCCGGCGCCCACCTCGGTAGGGGCACCCAGGCGGTAGACATCGACGGCCTGCAGCAGGGTGGCCGCACTGATGGTGGGAATGGCCAGGAAGAAGCTGTATTCCGCCGCCCAGCGTCGCTTCAGCCCGGTGAACAGGGCGAACACGATGGTCATGGCACTGCGGGAAAGCCCCGGCATCAGCGCGAAGCCCTGGGCCAGGCCGATGACCCCGGCCACCTTGAGGTTGATGCCCTTCAGCCCCCGCCGCCGGGGGGCAAGCCGGTCGGTCCACCAGAGCAGGATGCCGGTGAGGGTGAGGGTGCCGGCAATCATCAGTGGCGAGGCGAAGATATGCTCAAAGGCCGCCTTCAGACTCAGCCCCAGCACCCCGGTGCACAGCACCGAGAACATCCCCAGCCAGAACAGCCGCCAGTAAAGGGGCAGCGGGCCGCGTCCGCCCCGGCCTGCCCAGGCCCAGGCATCGAACAGGGCGTTGCGGGTGAAGCGCCACAGGCTCGGCCAGAAGACCACGGCGATGGAAACCAGCGTGCCCACGTGCACCACCAGGGCGAAGAGGATCATCTCCGGGCTCTCCGGCGGGGGCAGGGTTTCCCCTCGGGCAATGAGCCAGTGCTCGGTCAGCACCATATGGGCGGTGGAACTGACGGGCAGGAACATGAAAATGCCCTGAATCACACCGAGCAGGGCAGCAATCCACAAAGCCATGGGGCAGGGTCTCTCGACGGCGCGGCAACGGGCTTCTTCTACCGATGCCGGGCTCACAGGTCAAGGGAGCTGGGCTAGAATGAAACGGCTATCTCACTGGCAGCCAGGACGTTATGTGCGGCCGATTCGTAAGCAAGACCGATGCGGCCATGGAGCGGGCATTCAATGTGATTCCCCGCCAGTGGTCGCGGGACTGGGTCAGGTACAACGTCGCGCCCACGCAGAAGGTCCCTGTGATCCGCCTCGACGAGGCGCGGCGCGAAGGGGTGATGCTCCGCTGGGGGCTTGTTCCGGCATGGGCTGAAGGGCAGCCGACGAAGTACAGCACCATCAACGCCCGCGCCGAGACGATCGCGACAGCCGCCACGTACCGGGGCCCGTGGAAACACGGCCAGCGCTGCATCATCCCCGCGTTAGGCTTCTACGAGTGGCGACAACTCGCCGGCCGGAAGCAGCCGTACTTCATCCACCTCACCGGCAGGGAGCCCTTCGGATTCTGCGGCCTGTGGGAGACATCGACGGCGCCGGATGGAAGTGTGCTGGAGTCGTGCACGATCATCACCGTTCCGGCCAACCCCATGGTTGCGCAGATTCATGCCAAGGGGCGTATGCCGGCAATAGTGACTCCGGAACACTGCGGTGCCTGGCTTGAAGGCTCCAGCAGCGATGCCCGGTCGGTTCTGGCACCCTTCCCCGCCGAACGGATGGACGCTTACCCGGTCAGCACCCGCGTGAATGCCCCCCGGAACGACGAGCCCGAGCTTCTGGAACCCATCGCTTAGGCATCCGCTTCGCAAGAAGCGGAACCTCTGTTGCCGGTCCTGTCGATGACCGGGCACCGGCGGCGCCCCCCTACACCTGAGCGCGGACGCAGCGTCGGATTCTGCGCCGAGGATCCGTTCATCAACAGGGCCCGCCATGACCGTTCCAAACGCCGAACGGTGTGTCCTTCCGGCGGCTCTACGCAGCGCGGTTTGCGCTTCCTACACTGCGCACAGCGGTCGGCGGCATGCTTGCTCTTACGGTGAACCCGATATCAAGCGCAGCGGCGGCCGGCTGTCCCAGGCCCATGCTTGGCCTGCCACTCGCATCCAGAGAAGACGGGGACAATCCCATGAACAACGAATTCAACTACAAGCGGCTCGACCGCAACGACGCGGCCCTTTTGCTGGTGGATCACCAGTCCGGGCTGATCTCGCTGGTGCAGGACTTCTCCCCGGGAGAGTTCAAGAACAACGTCCTGGCCACCGCCGCCTGCGGGGACTACTTTGGCCTGCCAACAATACTTACCACCAGTTTCGAGGACGGGCCGAACGGGCCGCTCGTCCCGGAACTCAAGGAAACCTTCCCGAACGCGCCGTACATCGCACGGCCCGGCAACATAAACGCCTGGGACAACGACGATTTCGTGAACGCCGTCAAGGCGACCGGCAAGAAGCAGCTCATCATCGCCGGCGTGGTTACCGAGGTCTGCGTCGCGTTCCCCGCGCTCAGTGCGCTGGAAGAGGGTTATGACGTCTTCGTCGTCACCGACGCATCCGGCACGTTCAACCAGGTGACACGGGACGCGGCCTGGTACCGCATGCAGCAGGCAGGTGTACAGCTGATTAGCTGGTTCGCCATGGCGTGTGAATTACACCGCGACTGGCGCAACGACATCGAGGGGCTGGGGCAGCTGTTCTCGGACCATATTCCCAATTACCGGAATCTGATGACGAGCTACTTCGCCAAGGCCTAGCGCCGCGATACGAAGCGGTCGCGGGGTCGGTTAAGGGCCCGCGACAGCCGCATCAGGCAAGGACCCCGGCACGGCTCAATCCTCATGCAGGGCGTTGAACGATGCTGCCAGATGATCGATCAACGCACGCACCGCGGGCAGCAAGCCCCGCCGGGACGGGAACACCACGTGCACGATCTCGCGACGCGGTGTCCAGCTCGGCAGCACCGGCACAAGCTGACCGGCGTCCAGCTCCGGGCGAACCATCATGCGCGGCAGTTGAACCACGCCGATCCCCGCAACCGCCGCCTTCTTGAGCGCGGGCATGTCAGTGGTCACAAGCCGCGGTGTGTGTTGCACCGAAACAGGCATGTCCTCCGGGCCATAGAGGTTCCAGGTGAACTCCTCCTGATGACTGCCTAAAGCCAAGCTGGGCCAGCTGCCGAGTTCCGCCGGTTGCGATGGTTCCCCGCCTTGATTCTCCACCAGCCACGGACTGGCAAGCAGGCACTGGCCACGATCAGCCAGCACTCGCAGGACCAGATCGCTGTCCTCCAGCGGCGGCGGACGGACACGGATTGCCAGATCCAGCCCCTCACCCACCAGATCGACACGGCGGTTGGTCGCCTCAAGCATCACGCTGACCAGCGGATACCGCTGCATGAAGTCCGTCAGCATGTCGCCCACATAGGACTGCAGCAGCGCCACGGGACAACTCACGCGGACGGTGCCTCGCGGTTCCGAACGGGTGGTCTCCACGGCCTCTTCCGCCGCTTCCGCCTCAACCAGCATGGCTCTGCAATGACGGTAGTACGTCTCACCCACGGGCGTGACCGTGAACTGGCGAGTGGTTCGGTGGATCAGGCGGACCCCCAGGCGTTCCTCCAGCAGCGCAACGCGACGGCTCAGGCGCGATTTGGGCATCCCCAGGGCACGACCTGCCGGGGCGAAGCCGCCGTGATCGACCACCTGAACGAAGAAATACAGATCGTTGAGATCATAATGCACGCTATCGTTCCCCCTGGTGAACGCTCTGGTGAAATTCTAGGGACTTCTGCGGTGATTGTCCCACCTCCATCTTTATCACTCCTTCGGGATCAAACGCGGGAGGTTCCCAATGAAAGCGATTCGTAGTGTCCACACCGCCCCCCGGCACCACTGGGTGGGTAACGGCTTTCCGGTGCGGTCCCTGTTCTCCTACAACAACCATGGCCGGGAGCTGGATCCGTTTCTGCTCCTGGATTACGCAGGCCCGGTGACGTTCAAGCCGGCCCGGCAGCGCCGAGGCGTGGGCGAGCATCCGCACAGGGGGTTCGAGACAGTGACCCTCGTCTACCAAGGTGAGGTGGAGCATCGGGATTCCACCGGGCACGGAGGCGTGATCGGGCCCGGAGACGTGCAATGGATGACCGCGGGCGCCGGCATTTTGCACGAGGAATTCCATTCCGATCACTTCACGCGCACCGGCGGCCCGATGCAGATGGTTCAGCTCTGGGTCAATCTCCCCGCCCGCGCCAAGGATGTGGAGCCGGGCTATCAGGCCATCAGCGCGACGGACATTCCCGAGGTGCCGCTTGCAGATGGCTCGGGGACAGTTCGTGTGATTGCCGGCGACCTGGCCGGACACAACGGGCCCGCCCGAACGCATACACCTATGCGAATCTGGGACGTACGCCTGCAGCGCGAAGGGCGGGCGTCACTGGATCTGCCGGAGGGCTAGCCCGCGGCTGTTGCCGTGCTGGAGGGCACGGTGATGCTCAACGACGACGCCATTCTGCGCGACGCCGATCTGGCTATTCTTAACCGGGAGGGCACCACAGTCTCACTGGAGGCGAACAACAATGCCCGACTGCTGGTACTCAGCGGGGAGCCCATCGGGGAACCGGTCGCCGGCTATGGCCCGTTCGTCATGAATCACCAGCACGAGGTGGAACGTGCCCTGGCCGACTTCCGCCGCAATCGGCTGGCCAAGACTGCCGCGTCGTAACACGACGCGGCACGGACTGGCGTGTGAGACGCAGAGCGCGAAACGGGGTGGACGACTTCTACACTCCCTGTAAGCGGGATCTTGACCTGCTGCGGAGCATCGGTTCGAGGCGAACTGACGGTGGAAAGTGCTATGTCAGACGCTGGCCTGGATGAACTCTTACATCAGTCCAAGGACGCCCTGCGACGGGGCGACTGGGCCTCGGCCCGCAACACCTTCAAGCAAGTGTTGAAGGCCCGGGACAGTGCCGAGGTCTACGAAGGCCTGAGTTGGGCGGCGCTGGCCTTGGACGCGGGCGAGGAGGCCCTGTGGGCGCGACGAAACGCCTATCGGCTGTATTGGGAACAGGACGACCCGATAAGCGCCGCGCGCATGGCCATGTGGGCCGGGAAGGACCACGAAGATTTTCGCGGTGAACTGGCCGTGGCCCGTGGCTGGCGGCAGCGTGCCCACCGCCTTCTCAAGGGCCAGCCAACGGCGCCGGAACATGGTTGGCTGGCCCTGTTTGATTGCTGGGCGTCCCTGACTGACGGCGAGGATCCCGAGCAAGTCCGGCACTGCACCCGGATGGCCCTGGACGTCTCGGAGACCTGTGATGACCCTGATCTCGGCGTCCTGGCCCTTGCCATGCAAGGCTTGGCCATGGTCAGTGATGGCAGCGTTGATGATGGCATGCAGCGACTTGATGAGGCGGCCGCCGCAGTCCTTGGCGGAGAGTTGCGCGAGCCGATCTGGGAACTACCCGTCCTCTGCTGGCTGATTTTCGCCTGCGAACGGGCCCGCGATTTCGGGCGCGCCGCCGAGTGGTGCGAGATGATGCGCAACGCCGCGGAGCGCCTGGCGCACACGGCCAGCCAGGGGGTTTGTCGCGCCCATTACGCTGCGCTCCTGGCCTGCCGTGGCCGTTGGGAGGAGGCGGAGTCCACCCTGAGCGATGCTGCGGCCTGCTTCCAGGCCAGTTGGCCGCCCCAAACCGCCGAAACGACCATACGCCTGGGGGATTTGCGTCGACGTCAGGGATATCTGGACGAAGCTGAAGCGCTGATGCGGCCGGTCCAGTGGCATCCACTGGCGATGCTTGGTCTGGCAGAGGTCGCTCTGGATCGCGGCCACGTGGAGGACGCTTCCGAAAGGCTCGCGAGCTATCTCCGCCACATCCCATCCAGCAATCGCCTGGGTCGTGCAACGGCCCTGGAACTGGAAGTGCGCATCGACACCGCCACCGGTGATCACGAGCGTGCCGCCCAGGCGGTCGAGGAACTCAAGGCCATCGCATCGGCAGCGGGTACCGGGCCTCTCCAGGCGACGGCAGACTTCGCAGCCGGTGTCCTGGCCCGAGCAAGGGGTGATATGCAGCATGCCGCCGCCTGCCTTGAAGACGCCGTGGTCGCCTATGAACGCGCCGGGATGCCCTTTGAGGCCGCGCGTGCACGACTGGAACTCACCGAGGTGTACACCACCCTGCACCGCCCGGATCGTGCCCGGACCGAGGCCGCCAGGGCACGGCGTACCCTGGAACGCCTGGGCGCCCGCGGCTGGGGTGAGCGGACCAGCACCTCCGGGTCGCCAGTGCTCACGCCTCGCCAGTTGGAGATCCTTCGGCTGGTCGGTCAGGGATTGAGTGATGCGGAGATTGCTTCCGCGCTGGGCATCAGCGCGCATACCGTGCACCGGCACGTTGCCAACATTCTGTTGCGCCTGGACGCGCCGACGCGTGCCGCGGCCGCGACACAAGCCGCCACCGCCGGTCTCATCTAACCCACCCATGGCCTGAACAGGCCATTCCGCGAATCCTGCAGCATGGCCCGTCTGCGCGAAGCGGCGGGTTGCCCTTTGTCGCTAGCCTCGGGGTCAACGGCTTCCGGTTCGGTGCAAGTCGTTGACCTGAATCCATCGCCCGAGGAGGAACACGGACATGGCAACCGCATCCATTCAACCGTTCAACGAGAAGGCCGCCCAGGTGTGGAGCAGCGGCGGGCATGGCTACGAAATCATCGCGCAGCAGTGCCTGCCGGGGATCGTCCACGCAGTTGACCGCCTTGCCCCCCACCCCGGCGAGCAGGTGATTGATGTGGGGACCGGGACCGGGCGTGCCGCTCGCGAAGTGGCAACGCGCGGAGCTCGCGCCATAGGCGTCGACATCGCCGAAGGGATGCTGAACGCCGCCCGCGCGCAGACAGCGCAACAGGGCATCGATCTCCGCCTGGCCGATGCGGAAACCTTGCCGTTTGAGGATGCCGCGTTCGACAAGGCCATTTCCACGTTTGGCGTGATGTTCAGCGTCCAGCCCCACCTTGCAACGAGCGAGCTGGCGCGGGTACTGCGACCAGGCGGCCGTCTGGCGGTAACCGCATGGACACCCAACAGCAACGCCGTGCTCATGCGCCAGGAACTGGCGCCGTTCGCGCCCCCACCTCCGGATCCGGCGCCACCCGCCCCCTGGGCATGGGGCACCGAGGAGGGATTGCAGGAGTACCTGGGAACCGACTTCGATTTCGAGTTCGAAACCGGGGTCTTGCATTTTCGCTATCCGGACGCCGAGGCCTTCTGGCAGACGTTTGCCAGTATGTTCGGCCCGATGAAAGCGGTGGTGGACAGCCTGGATGCGGATCGCCGGGAAGAACTCGCAGCTGCGCTGCGTCGCTGGGCGGAAGCGTTCCGCGCAAGCTGCGGCGTCAGCATCCCGTGTGAATACGTCCTGACCGTCGCGCACCGGAAGTAACGGCGCCTCACATTGCAAGAAGGAGGTTCAGCATGATTCTTGTCACAGGTGCAACCGGAACCATCGGTTCCGAATTGCTGCAAGAGCTGGTGAGGCAGGGTGAACCCGTGCGCGCAGCCGTCCATATCCGACCGCTGGATGTCGATGGCGTGGAGACCTGCACTATCGACTACGACCGCCCCGGGACGCTGCCGCCAGCGCTGGAAGGCGTGGACACCCTGTTTCTCCTCTCCCAGGAGGTGGTCCATGTAAAACCGATGGTGGACGCCGCCAAGGAAGCCGGAGTCAGACGCGTGGTCTACCTCTCTTCCTTCAAGGCGGATACCGATACCTTCATCGTCGGCCAGCTGCACCGGGAGATCGAGCAGCGCATACAGGTCAGCGGCATGGCCTGGACATTTCTGCGTCCCAATTACCTGATGCAGAACTTCGTCACCCTCATGGGCGATGACATCCGTAACGAGGATGCCTTCTACGACTCCATTGGCGATGCCCGGGTGAGCCGGGTCGACGCCCGCGACGTGAGCCACGTGGCCGCACGGGTATTGACCCGGCCGGGCCACGAGAATCGCGCCTATGACCTGAGCGGACCCGAGGCGCTAAGCCATCATCAAGCGGAGGAGGCACTTTCAGAGGCGCTTGGGCGACGCATCCGGTACGTGGAACTCGACGACGACAGCTTCCGCCGCCGGCTGATCTCCCAAGGCATTCCCGAAGATTTCGCCGGCTTTCTCGAAGACGTTAACCGTCGCAACCGCAACGGCGAAACCCAAGACAACATGCTGACCGACCATGTCCAGAACATTCTGGGTCGGGAACCGACATCATTTTCGCAGTTCTGTCGCGATTACGCGCCACGCCTTGGAGGGAACTAAGCCTGGACCGAAACTTCCGATGATCCGCGGAGACGAGGGGTGGAAGTGCGCTGACGGGCATGTCATCAGCCTCATTCTATCCCCTCGCTCCGGCTATCAACGGCTACCGGAATCCTTCAGGTAATCCAGCTAACGCGTAACCGTGGCTTGCTACTCTACTTGAGGGCACATGCTGTGCCACTACTGTGGAGATTCAGGCCAATGAAAGACGCCAGCCCGCGTTTCTGGGAGATCTTCTTCGAGGTCTACGAAGGCCTGCCCCGGCAGGGGCCTGGCAATCGGGCTTGCGCCGCCAGGGCACTGGGGCTTTGCCGGGATTTGCAGGAACCCCCGGCGATACTGGACCTGGGCTGCGGTGTCGGCGAACAGACTTTTCATCTCGCGGAAATGACCTCGGGCAGCATCCTGGCAATCGACAGCCACCGGCCGAGCATTGAGCGGCTGCAGGCCAAGGCAGCGGAACGTGGACTTTCACAGCGCGTGAGTGCGGTGGTCGGAGACATGGCCCGGCTGGAGCAACCGCCGGAAAGTTTCGACCTCGTGTGGTCCGAAGGGGCGCTTTACAGCATCGGCCTGCGAAAGGCGCTTCAGATCTGCCACGGCCTGCTGCGCCCTGGCGGCTACCTCGCGTTTACGGATGCGGTGTGGCGCGAAGGCAACCCGCCTCCCGTCGTAAAAGCGGCTTTTGACTCGGACTATCCGACGATGGGAACGCTGGACGACGATCTGGCGGCCATACGCGATAGCGGGTTCGAGCTCGTCGGCCACTTCACCCTGCCCGATGAAGCCTGGTGGAGCGACTTCTACACGCCCATGGAGGCCCGTATCGCCGAATTGCGCGACAAGTATGCTGATGATGCGGAAGCGCTGACCGCACTCGACCAGATCGCCGAAGAGCCCGAGATGCACCGCCGCCATTCCGAGTACTACGCGTACGAATTCTTCGTGGCCCGGCGGGCTTAGAGCAGCCGGTGAATTCCAGGCACTGCGCCAAACTGCGTGGTGTTTGAACCACCCTCACACCGGCTTCGCCTGACCAGCCCATACGGGGTTTCCGGTAGATGGCGTACCGGTTTCTCGCGATGCGCGCGCTTCCCTACCCCTCTACGGTACGAAGTCTGACCGCTCGGCTTTTTCCTGACCGAAGCCAAAGCATGGAGGGAGGTGCGCGATGACCAAACAGGACGAAACCCTGCGCTGTAGTGTGGTGGCCCTAGTACTGCCGCTGCTGCTATGCGGCCTTTGGGTGACACAAGCCCAAGCCGACTCCGACAAGGCCTTCATCGTCCATACCAATTCCGAGGATCTCGAATGGGGGCCCTGCCCGGACTACTTCCCGGATGGATGCGGGCTGGCGGTGCTACAGGGCGATCCAGCAGGACATAACGCCGATGTCCTGCTGCGTGTTCCCGGAAACAGCACGATTCCCCACCACTGGCACACCTCGGCCGAACGCATGATTCTCGTGGCGGGCACCTTCGAAGTTGACTACGACGGGCAGGATCCCGTTGTCATGCGGGCCGGCACCTACGCATACGGCCCACCGCGCCTACCACACGTCGCCCATTGCCGCTCGGACGAGGAATGCCTGCTTTTCATTGCCTTCGAAAAACCCGTCGACGCAATCGAGGGCACCCCGGATTAACCATGTCCCGCTGCACGCCGGGTGCAATGCCGGGCGTGCAGCGGCCCTGTCACCTCAGGTGGCTGTTGTCCGCAGTTCTACTGATCGGCAGGATGCCCATTCGCTTGCCCTTCAAGCTCAGGGGGGTCTTCAAGCGGCTCGCCCTGCTCGTTCTGCAACTGCTGGTCATAGGCAGCCTGCAAGCCACTCTCTTCCTCGCTCACCTCCTCCTCCGCCTGGGCGATAGCGCCCGGGTAGAACGGCGAAAGTATGGCGACGAGGACGCCAAGTGCGGCCAGCATTGCGAAGGCGTCCGCATAGCCGAAGCCCTCCACCAGCCTGCCTACCACCGGCGAGCCGCTGGCCTGACCCAGTGAGACCGCCATGAACGGCAGCACCGGCCCCACGGAGAGGCGGCCGGGCAGAAGGCGGATGCCCGTCATCAGGTAAAGCCCGGTCAGGCTCATGTAGGCCAAACCGAAGACCAGCGCAGAGAATGCGGTCAGCAACGGTTGAGCCGGGCTGGCAGCGAGCAGCGCCAGGCTTGCCGAGAGCATCATCAGCATCAAGGCCTGGGTGATGGGCGGGTTGTTGCGATCGGCCAGGTCGGCGACTATCGCACCACCCAGTCCAGCCACGCCCACCGCAAGCCAGAGCCAGGCCGTTGCGCCAGACGGAAGACCGCCGAGGGTCACCACCAGATCAGGCGCAAAGATCCAGTACGCGGAGGAGACAAAGCCCATCAGGTAGGCAAACAGCGAGAGCCTGACCAGACGCCACCAAGGCAACTCGCCGAGCGGCGGCGGCGGGGCGGCGTTGGAAGGCACGATCCGCGAGACCGAGGGTAGGAAGCGCCAGGCGGCCAGCACGCCCAGGCCGGCCAGCACCGCGAAGGAGAGATAGGCGAACCGCCAGGCATCGGTGAGGAAAAGCACCGTGGGAACGGCCACCATCACGCCGATGCTGGTGCCTGCGTTCATCACCGAACTGACACGCCCGTGCAGCGTGCGCCTCACCAGCACCTGCATGGCCGCCGTGAGCGCGGGCATCATCAGGCCGGTGCAGATCCCGCAGGCAAACACCCCCAAGCCGAGCGTCACCGCACCGGCGGCCTGGCTGATCAGCCCGAGCCCGACGACGCCAAAGATCCCGGAGAGCATTGCCGTGTAGCGGGCACCGAGCAGCCCCGTGATCAGCGGCGCAACCGCCGTGGCCAGCAGAAAGCTGATCAGCGGCAGCGAACCGATAATGCCAATCACGGACGTCGACAGCCCCAACTCTTCGCGGATCGGGGGCACGAAGAGCCCGAAGGCGAAGCGCGCCAGCCCGAAGCTGATCGCGATTAACGCGGCCCCGAGTATCGCGAACGCTGCTGCAGTCGAAAGCTTCATGCTGCCATCTCCGACGGCTCTGCTACGAGGTTGCGGCTCGTGTCATCTACAGTGACCCGATAGCATGCCTGGCGTCCAGGCCCTGCGTGAAGTGACAGCACTGCATGAGCAATTCAGCGATCGCCAAGCCAGTCGAGGTAACGCGCTGGATCGAACAAGGCGGACTCCGGCAACCAGCCTGCCGCCCCAATCAGCGTCCACGCACCGAGCAATCCGAATAGCGCGGATGCGATAACGGTCAGCGTCCGCATCGGAAGGTGGGCCGCGAAACGCTGGCCGAGCAGCAGAGCCGGCGTGGTCACCAGGAGAATGCCCAGCGTTGCGCCAAGGACCACCGGAACGAGGCTGCCCGTTCCCCCGGCAAGCGTGACGACCGCGAGTTGTGTTTTGTCCGCCATCTCCAGAATGAAAAAGGCAATCGCGGCCGCGAGGAATAGGCTCCGCGCGGGGCGCTCCTTGTCAGGCTCATCCTCCTCGGGCACGAGCACCCAGACTGCCATCACAAGAAACGCCAATCCCACCAGCCAGGCATGCCACTGCGCACTGATGAAGCTGAAGAGCCAGACACCGACCAGGGCCGAAAGCGCCTGGTTGAGGAAAAGTCCCGTCGCCATCCCCCAGAACACGGGCCAGGGCCGCTGGTACATAACGCCGAAAAGGATTGCGAGGAACAATGAGCGATCGCCAATCTCGGCGATACCGACAGCAAGCGTGGAGAGAAAGAACAGTTCCATGGCGAACAACCGGGCCGGGCGGTGACTCGAGATCCAGTGGCAATGGACTCCTCCGCCCGGCCATAAGGCACCCTTCCGAAACGCGGAAGGCGGGAATCCACTGCCACAGGTCTCGTCAAGCCTCTGGGCCGCGCACGCCATGGCCGTTGTGGGCCAATTATGTTGACGTGCGCCTCCGCCATATTGCTGACGGAGCGACTACTCCCCTGCGGTAGGGCGCGCGGCTTGATGACAGACACCAAGGTGATCTCCACCTTGGCAGCGCCATGGCCGGCGACACCACGCATACTACAACAGCTTCCGTTGGCTGCGCCAGAGTACACCGACCTGGAATGTTCGTTGAATCGTATTGGCCGATGACCATTTCCGCCCGACTGCTGTCCGGGCGGTTCATTTGCAAATCGACGTCACGCGAGACGGCCCCAAGGCCTGTGTCGCCTTGGGTCCGTCTCCACTTCCTACCGCTGGAGCGGTTATATCAAGTCTCAGTCCTGGTAATCGGTAAAGATGACGCCGTTGGCCGAGAATTCGTTCGGCGTGACATTGAAGAGCGTGCTAACGCCGCTGACGTTGCTGATGCCGTGGGCGTAGATGAAGCCCCCCTGGGTCACCAGCATGGCCGTCTGAGAACCGCCGAAGTTGCCACTGAGCAGGTTGATCTGACCACCGCGGAACGCGTTAGCGGCGATTGCCCGGTTTTCCATCACCGCGCCATGGCCCTCGATCAGACTAACGTTGTCGGCCCGAAGCCCTTTGCCCGTGCCGTCGCCGGATACATTGGCCGAGCGCGCATCGACACGCGAAGCGCGACGTGCCCAAGCACCAATTTCAACGCCGCTCAGGTCGGCGGAGCGAAGGTTGGCATCACTCATGTGCCGCGCGTGCACTCCCCAGCGTGAGCCTTGCAGGGTAGAGAAACGCGCCGTCAGCGTGGAAGCGTTGTTGACGGTCGCCCCATCACGGAAGCCGGTGAAGCCACCGTTCGGGGTGATCACCGCACTGGAGCCCCGGTTGACGAGAATCCCCACCGCGTCACCGCCCGAAACCCGCTCGAAAACCACATCGATCTTCGGTGCCTGGCTTCCGCGCTGGATGTTGAAGAAGGGCGCGCTTCCGCGGTCGTCGTCCGCGTTTGCAAATCCCGAGGTGTCCACCCACACCGGGCTGTTGCCTGTGACAATGTCTCCCGCCCTCATATGGTCAAGCTGTTGGAACGGGGCGAGATCCCCTTCTCCAAAGGAGGGACGCATCGTCGAATTCGATACCAGGACCTGTTGGCCTACAAAGCCCGGATTGACCGTGCCAGCCGAGAGGCCGTGAATGCGCTGACGGAGCAGAACCCTGGTTCAAATCACTCCGCTTGCCTCCGCCACTGCGTCGTGGGGGTGCAGGCTTTCCAAGTGACGAACCCGGACATGTATACCGCGATAGTGCGGTAGAAGCGCCGCGCGTATACGACGTGCGGCGTCCTCCACGTACATGAGGTTCGCGCCGTTCAGTAACGCGAACTGTTGCTCGTCAGCGCGTTTAACCGCGGTTTGCACTGGCGTGCGTACTGCGTCTTCCACGCGATCTATCAGGGACAATGCGCCAAGCCCATCGTGAGTAACAGGCAATAGAACAGTGACCTCGTGGAAAATTCACTGCGTGCCACATCGGGCAACATGTCATTCATGGCCGTTGTCCCAAGGTTGTTGGATTAAATGATGCAAAGGCGATTTCTGATCGGCCTCAGAGTTGATAGATGGCTGCGGAACCCGATGTCATCGCGGCTGCGAACAAAGACAGCCCCGCCAGCAGGATTACCAGCCCACCGATAAAGGACACCGCATCTGCTGCCAGGGACCAATGGTGCGAGCCTTTCCGGTAGGCGATGCGCGCAGCCAAGGCGCGGGCCTTGACGGCTAGTACGGCCAGTATTGATACGGTGATCGCCGTACCCAAGGCCATCGCGAATACAGCGGCCAGGCCAATCATCCACAGGCCTAGAATGTTGGCGGCGATCAGCAAGAGAACGGCGCCCGTGCATGGTCGGCTGCCAACTGCAGCCACTGCACCAAGCACCGGCCACCAGCCCCTGTCGGAGGCGACAGCGCTCGGTTCCAGGTGGTGTGCGTGACCGCATCCACAGTCGGACGCATGCGTGTGCGGTACAAGGGAAGGGCCTTCGCCGCCGTTGGGCGCGAGGCGGATAGGTCCGGTTGCGGGAAAAGGGCCTGGTGCAGGATGAAAGCTTGGGGTTTCACCGCGGTGTGCAACAAACCGACGTAATGCACGGACACAAAGTAGTGCGCCCAGCAAGGCAACCAGGCCAAAGCTCACCAATTCCACGTTCTCTACCTGCCCCATGGCATCTCGACTCAGCCATCCTGCGATGTTGACCAACCCGGCCACGAGAGCAATGGCGGTGACTGCCTGCAGAATGGAGGCGGCAAAAGAAAGAGCAAGACCTCGCCGGAGCTCCGTCCGATGCGTTAGCAAGTACGTGGTGACGATGGCCTTGCCATGCCCGGGGCCAGCGGCATGGAAAATACCGTAAAGGAAGCTGACCAGAACGATCCATGCCCCGTTGGCCAACGAGTTGTCCTGCCGGAGTTCGCGCATGCCTTGGCTCATCGTTCGGTGCATTTCACGCTGGGTGGTCAACATCCAGGCGACAAATGCCCCCGCAGAACGGGCGGAGGATTGTTCGGACTTTTCTTCCGAAGAAACATCCTGCTGCCTCTCCCGATCGGTCAACGCCTCTAGCGCCAAGGGAGACGCCTGTGCGGCGGTGATCAAGAGCAGAAGGGTGCCAAGCAGCACTGCCGAAGCTGCCAGTCTCTTGGCCTGAACCATGGAGGAACCGAGCATATCAATCTGCTTCGTGTGTGGACTTGCAACTCACCGTCACGAGCTGTGCGAAGTGTTTCCCGAGGCCATCTGCGGTCGCCCGCCCCAGATCGACGGCGGCTGCCCGAGCGATTTGCGCAGCCGTGGGTGACGGTTGGGAGACCCTGACCTTGCATGCCTCATCATGGCCCGCCAGGGAGATGTCCGCCGCCGACTGATGAAGCATTTCGATGTAATAGGTTGGATCAAATATCTCGTACTCCAGGTCGTTTTCCCCAATGGAGACGGGATCGCGCAGCGGAAGGGTGAATGTGAACTCCAGTTGGTCTGCGTCGTTCAGGCGAATTCGCATATCTTCCGCTGGTCCGGTCGCCAAACTCGTTCCATCATGTCGAATCCGCGTCATGTGGTCGTGCTTTGCCATGTTGTCGAGCATTCGTTGGCCGAGCGCCTTAAGCTGCGCTTGCCGGTCGGAATCGGCCAGTTCCTGCTCAAACTCCTCGACCAGAATCATCGTGTACACGGGGTCGAACACCCAGGTCTGGGTGAGTTCCGTCACTGTCTTGCCGGCATCAATTTCCAACTGTACCTGGAGATCAATCCAGGCATGTGGATGGGCAAATGCGGCGAGTGGAGTCAGAAGAAATAGTGCGATCAGGCGTGGCATCGGCAGTTCTGGCTCGGTCGGTTTCATTTAGAAAGACGAGCGGACCCGATTCGGAGCTCCCATGTGCCGGAAGCGGTTCCCGCTGTGCGGCCAGTTTAAGCGCTTTCCTCGCCGGATGAATACGTGTTGCTGACGATCAGGCCGATACCTCTTCCGAGTGTTCCGCAGCGCCCCATTCGGGGAATGGATCCGGAAGGCGACGCCAAGAATCCGGGCCTCCGTCGAGTTCCTGGTCATCCAGCAAACAGGCGTCGAGGCGCTCTCGTAGCGCATCCTCATCCATGTCTATACCGATCAGAACCAGCTCTTGCTGCCGGTCACCGTAGGGTTCCTGCCACCGTGAACGAATCAGCGCGAGCGATTCCGGATCGTCTGGCCAGTCCACTGGATCCACTGACGCCCACCACAAACCGGCCAGGCCATGCCGCGCCACGGCACCCGCCTGGGACCAGTCACCAACGTAATCGGGCCGGCTTGCCAGCCAGAAATGTCCCTTTGACCGGATTACCCCAGGCCACTCACTTTGAATCCACTCCCAGAACCGCTCCGGATGGAACGGGCGGCGGGACCGGTAAACGAAGCTACCAATGTCATAGGTGTCGCTTTCGGCATGTTCCTCGCCGCGTAGCGTCGCCAACCAACCCGGTGCCTGGGCGGCTGCGGCGAAATCGAACAGCCCGGTATTCAAAATGGATTCG